>UMHF01041353.1_pt1 | contig 11883 bp, 8 predicted proteins | sample 1965431 | NCBI WGS metagenome assembly UMHF01 (sample SAMEA4836088, study PRJEB28245) | human gut metagenome | biome: gut microbiome; material: fecal sample | place: Denmark | collected 2008
AGATGATCCTGGCCGACGACGAGGCGGGCCGCCGCGTGGCGCTGGCGAAGCTGCTGCCCATCCAGCGCGGCGACTTCGAGGGCCTCTTCAAGGTGATGAAAGGATACCCCGTGACGGTGCGCCTGCTCGATCCCCCTCTGCACGAGTTCGTGCCCCATTTCGAGAAGGAGCAGCGCGAGCTGGCCAAGGAGATGGGCGTACCCTTCGAGAAGATCGCGGCCAAGGTCGAGGAGCTGAGCGAGGTCAATCCCATGCTGGGGCACCGCGGCTGCCGTCTGGGAAATACCTATCCTGAAATTACGGAGATGCAGACGCGCGCCATCATCGAGGCTGCGATGAATGTCCGTGCGGCGGGTATCCCCGTGCATGTGGAGATCATGGTGCCGCTGGTGGGCAACCACAAGGAGTTGCGCTACCAGAAGAATATCATCGACCGCACGGCCGACGAGGTCTTCGCCGAGCGTAACGACAAGATCGACTATATGGTCGGTACGATGATCGAGGTGCCGCGTGCGGCCGTGACGGCCAACCAGATCGCCGAGGTGGCGGAGTTCTTCTCGTTCGGCACGAACGACCTGACGCAGATGACGCTGGGCTTCTCGCGCGACGACATCGCCAAGTTCCTGCCGGTCTATCTCGAAAAGGGCATCTTGAAGAACGACCCCTTCCAGATCCTCGACCGCAACGGCGTGGGACAGTTGGTTCGGGAGGCCGTGCTCAAAGGTCGCAGCACGCGTCTGCAACTCAAATGCGGTATCTGCGGCGAACACGGCGGCGAACCTTCGTCGGTAGAGTTCTGCCACTATGCCGGCCTGAATTACGTCAGCTGCTCGCCGTTCCGTGTGCCGATCGCCCGTCTGGCGGCCGCCCACGCTGCGCTGACCGGAAAGTAGTTGATTTGTCCGGAATACACAAACGGCCCGCTTCGAAGCGGGCCGTTTGTGTTGAAAAAGGCGGATTCCATTGAAAAAAATAACAACTTGGCAAAATTTTTTCTATTTTTGGAAACTGGAATTTTAAATCTATAAGAAAAAGATGAAAAAGTTGTTATTGTTGCTTGCGGCTGTCGTCTGCATCTCGACGACGGCTTCGGCTCAGGACAAGGGCGATTGGGCGATCATGCCGCGTATTAACATTTACACGGCGTGGGATGCGGATACGGTTTTCGGCATCGGAGCCGCTGCGCGTTACAATGTTCTCGACCAGCTGCGTCTGGAACCGGCGCTGACGTTGCTCTGCCACGACGGCTGTTCGATCGATCTGAATTGCGACGTACACTACCTGTTCCCCGTAGCCGACCGTTGGAATCTCTATCCGCTGGCGGGTATCAGCGTCAATGATTTCGGCGACTGGTCGGCCGGCATCAACCTCGGTGCAGGGTTCGACTATGCGGTAGCCGACCGGTGGGATATCACCGCAGGCTTGAAGTACATGATCGAGACGCACAAGAATTGGAGCAATCCGCTGATTATTTCGGTAGGCGCTTCCTATCGTTTCTAAAAAAGGTGCGTTCCGAAAAGAGGAGGGCTGCGACAAATAAGTCGCAGCCCTCCTCTTTTCATACGGTTTCACCGGTTATTTCCCGACCGACTGCGCCAGGATGAAGCGGTAGCGCGCCGGATCGAGCCGCAGCAGGGAGAGCAGTTCGTCGGCTGCCGCACTGCCGCGCGTGATCGACCGCAGCGCATGGCCTGCGGTGTAGAGGTTGACGTTCTCGGCATAACCTGCGGCATCCATTGCACAGAGCATCAGTACGTTCTCTTCGGGGATGCCCTTGCCTTCGTAGGTTTGCAGGTCGGCGATGTAGACCAGGTTGAGCGGTGCGGTCGCCACGAAGGGCTGGCGTCCTGCGGCGGCGCGGTGGTCGCCCTCGGCTACGCGGGTCAGCGTCTGTTCGCGGCCGTCGTAGCGGTAGATGCCCTCTTCGAAAACGGCATAGACCGTGATGGGGTAGAGCGCCAGTGCTGACGGCGCGGTCAGCTTTCCGTCCGTGCGGTTCTCGCCCGCTGCGGCCCACAGTACGCCCGAAAGCTCTTCAAGCGAGAGTTTCTCGGAGCCGAACTCCCGCCACGAGCGGCGAGCGGCAAGCGCCTCGTTGATCGTCGCTCCGGCCTTGGCCGCAGGTGCGGCGAGTGCGATGCATTCGGTCATCTCGACGGGGGTGGCCGCCGGCTTGGGCGGCTGTGTCGCGCACGCTCCCAACAGGGCGGCTGCGACGAAAAGCAGGTTTTTCATGGCTGAATGGTTTTAACGGAAAAATGTTGAATTTCGTTCGTCCATTTCTCGCCTCGACAATTCGAGTAAACTCGATTGCACTCGGCTTGACGAAATGGTTTGTTTTTTTGCAGTCGTTTTCTCGCCTCGGCATAGCCCGAATTTTGTTCGCCTCTGCGCTCGGCTCGGGGAAAACATCTGTTTTCGATCGCCGTTCCCCTGTTTCCGGCCCGATACGCGGCGGTCCGGTTCGGCCCGACGAAGACGGCGTTCGAACAAAGATACGATTAAGCCGGGCGCCATGCAAATTTATTTGTATGGCCGAGGCGAAGTATCTTCGGCTGACGCCGAAGATAACGATTTTCCGTTTTTGAGCAGGCGTTTCCGGTGAAAAGTTGTAATTTTGTCGACTGATAACGTAGCACAGGAGTCATGACAGGACAGATCGTAGGCGATACCGAATGGAACGGGCTGCTGATGCCGCGCCGGCTGTGGGCGATTCTGGCCGTCACGTTCGGCGTGGCGCTGTCGGTACTGGACGGTACGATCGCCAATGTCGCGCTGCCGACGATCGCCCACGAGCTGGGAGTCTCGTCGGCCGATTCGATCTGGGTGGTCAATGCCTATCAGCTGGCGATCGTCGTTTCGCTGCTGAGTTTTTCGACGCTGGGCGATGTCGTCGGCTACCGCCGCATCTACATCGGCGGACTCGTCTTCTTCACCCTCTCGTCGGTAGGCTGCGCTTTTGCCGGCTCGCTGGAAATGCTGATCGCCATGCGGGTGATTCAGGGATTCGGCGGTGCGGCTGTGGTGAGTATCAATACGTCGATCATCCGTATCATCTACCCACGCGACCAGTTGGGGCGCGGCATGGGCATCAATGCCACGGTGGTGGCCATCGCCTCGGTGGCGGGGCCGACGCTCGCGGCCGCGATCCTTTCGATGGCGTCGTGGCACTGGCTCTTCGCCATCAACATTCCGATCGGCATCGCGGCCGTCTGGCTCAGCATGCGTTTCCTGCCGTACAATCCCGTCCGGCTCTCCGACCGTCGCTTCGACTGGCGCGACGGCGTAATGAACGCCCTGACCTTCGGGCTGTTGATCGCTTCGGTCGAGGGTTTTTCGCACGGGCTCGATCCGCGCATCGTGGCCTGCGGCGTGTCGGCGTTCTGCGTGGTGGGTTATCTCTTCGTGCGCAGCCAGCTCCGGAAACCCTATCCGTTGCTGCCGTTCGATCTGCTGCGCATTCCGATCTTTTCGCTCTCGGTTTTCACGTCGATCTGCTCCTTCGTCGCGCAGATGCTGGCTCTGGTGGCACTGCCGTTCTTCTTACAGAAGGAGCTGGGTTACAGCGACGTCCAGACCGGACTTCTGCTCACGGCGTGGCCAGCCGTGATCGTCGTCGTTGCCCCCGTGGCGGGGCTGCTGGTCGAGCGCGTCCATGCGGGTGTATTGGGCGGCGTGGGACTGACGGTCATGGCTGCCGGACTGTTGTTGCTGGCCCTGCTGCCCGACCATCCGACCGACGGGGCGATCATCTGGCGGCTGGTGGTGTGCGGCGCGGGCTTCGGGTTGTTCCAATCGCCCAACAACAGCATCCTCATCGCTTCGGCGCCCGCCTACCGCAGCGGTTCGGCCAGCGGGATGCTTGCCACGGCGCGGCTCATCGGTCAGACGACCGGCGCGGCGCTCATGGCGCTCTTTTTCCACCTCTTTCCGTCGAACAGCACGCATCTGGCGCTCTATGTCTCGGCGGCGTTGGCACTGGCCGGCGCGTTGGCCAGCAGCACCCGCATTTCGCTGGCGTTGCCCGAGTCGCTGCGTCGTGCGAAAGAGTCTTAAAGTCCTGCCTCCTCGTCGATCAGCAGCACGAGAATTCGTCCGGCGGGATAACACCGTTCGAGCCATACGCGCGAGTTGCAGATGCGCTGCGGCGAGTTGCAGTCGGCGCAGAGTCCCGTCACGGCGCACGGGGTGCGGAATCCCGTGTGGCGTGCGACGTTCTTCGGCCCTGCGATCTGCTGGACGCGCCGCTCGGCGTCGGCTTGTGTATCGACGATTTTGTTGCGACCGGCCAGCAGCACTACGCGGCGCGGCCCGAAGATCACGGGCGCGGTGCGGTTGCCCACCATGTCGACCCAATAGAGCGATCCGCCGAGCGTGACGGCGTTGACGCCCGTCATGAAAAAGTCGGCGAGCAATCCTTTGCGCCGTACTTCGAGCTGTTCGGGTCGCGGCAGGGCGGGATCGAATCCGTCGATGAATTCATAGCGGCTGCCGTTGCGCAGCTCTTCGACGATCCCTGTGGCGCGCAGCGTCATCGAATCGCCGTAAGAGATCGACCGCGGTGCGCAGCGGGCGATCTCGTCGCGCAGCCTCCGGCCCGCTTCGGCCAGGTCGGCGACGCACACGGCTTCGAAACCGTGGCGGCGGAGTTGTCGGGCGCAGGCGGCGAGGCGCGTCGGGAAGTCGGGTGTTTCGTTTTGCATGATTGAATTTATAGTTTCGTTTCGTTACATCGGTACTTCGATCAACAGGAGGTGCGAATTCTCAGTGCCTCGCAGCGCGACACGTTCCGTCCGGCGGATGCCCATGCCGTCGCGCATGCGGAGCGTCTCTCCGGCCGCTTCGACGACACCTTCCAGCACGAAGAGGTAGACGCCGTGATTGGCGCCGTGCAGTTCGTAATCCGTTTCGGCGCCGGACGTCAGGTCGAGCGTCGAGAGCCATGCCTTCTGGTGAATCCACCCCACGTGCTCGCCGCCTTCTCCTTTCGGTGCGACGATCGGGCGCAGCCGGTCGGGTTCGGCCTTTGCGAGGCGGATCTGCTTGTAGCGGGGCGTCAAATCGTCACGGTCGGGGAAAATCCAGATTTGCAGGAATTTCACCTCCCGGTCGGGCAGGTTGTTGAATTCGCTGTGGATGATTCCCGTGCCGGCCGACATCACCTGTATTTCGCCCGGTCGCAGCACTTCGCCGTGGCCCATGCTGTCTTCGTGGCGCAGCTCGCCCGACAGGGGGATCGAGACGATCTCCATGTTGTCGTGCGGGTGCGAGCCGAAACCTTCCCCGCCCGCCACCGTGTCGTCGTTCAGCACGCGCAGCGCACCGAAATGAATCCGTTGCGGGTTGTAGTAATCCGCAAAGCTGAATGTGTGGAACGTCTGTAACCAGCCGTGGTCGAAGTAACCGCGCGTGGCGGCCCGATGAATGACTTTCTCCATAAATAATGCCTTTTGTTTTGTCCGCGTCCGGTGCAAAAGCCGTTCCGATTTGGTCGGGAGCGGGTGTCCGGTTCCGGTTGAGAAAGGTACTGTTTTTTCTTGAAAATACGGCGGCTGCGGGTACGAATCTTTTTCGGCACGCTTCGCCGGTCAGGCTAAGGCCGGTTTCGGAAACACGGACGGACTGCCTTTTTCAGGCAGTCCGTCCGTTTGTGCGGGAGGGGTGCGGTCAGTATTTTTCCGCCTCCGTGAAGTCGTTGTCCGCAGTGAAGGTATCCTGCGTGTAGACATGACCGAAGCTGTCGGTCGCACGCACCTCGATGGCAGTGGCGGCTGCATCTTTCAGTTTGTACTGATACTGGTGATAGCAGGGGCTCGTACCGCTTTCGGTGGGGTGGTGTTCGACGCCGATGTGGTATCCCCGAATCCAGCGGTCGCCGTAGTTTTGCTCGATCGGACTCATGTCGCTCCACGTTTTGCCGCCGTCCTCGGAGAGCTCCACTTTCCACGTCGTGCCGTCCATGCCGGCGGCGAAGACGTTGGCCACGACGACGTCCGCCCCCAGATCGTATTTGTAGGTGGCGTAAGGCCCCGCGAAGACGGCGTCGCCGTGATAGAGGCGTATCTGATGATCGTCGGGACGCTGCGAGGCCTTGAAATAGGTGTCGACGATCTTCGTTCCGTCGATCTCGTAGACCATGAAGCCGTTGGGCGTGCCGTCGCCGCCGCAGTTCGAGCGCCAGAAATAGCCGCACGTACCGCCGTGGATACGTTCGAAGAGGTTATGCGAGCGCATGTGATAGGGCTGGAAATAGTGCGTGTGGGCGCACATCAGCGTAGGGTTCTGGTATTTGGAAATTAGGTCGAGCACCTTCTGGCGGTTGCGGTAGTTCGTGTCGCGCAGCGGGATGTGGTAGTAGAGCACGATCATCTTGCTCGTGGGGACGAAGGACAGATCCTTTTCGAGCCACGCCACCTGCTCGTCGGTGAAGCCGCCGGTGTAGTCCTGACCCGAGAAGAGGCAGTTGTCCATCGCGACGAAATGCACTTCGCCGCGGTTGAACGAGTACCACCGCGGGCCGAGCACGTCGCGATAGGTGTCGCCCGTGTAGTCGACCGAGCTCTTGTCGTGGTTGCCGATGGTGGTGAAGAAGGGGACGCCCGTCTCGCCCAGCGCACGCTTCATCGAGGTGAAGGTCTGTGCGTCGCCCTTGCCCAGGATGTCTCCCAGCGCGATGCCGACGGTCGGGATCGTGTAGTCGGCCTTGATCTTCTTGACATCGGGCACGGTCTCCGTGCGGAAACGCTTGATGTGCTCGTCGTTGTCGGGCTGGGGATCGCCCAGTCCGAAGAGCAGGAAGCGGGTGTCGCTCTGGGAGAGTTTCGTCAGCGTGAAGTCGGCGCGGTAGGGCTTCGTGCTGCTGCCCGTCAGCGAGTTCGCCGCCTGGTAGGTTCCCTGGTAGGAGCCGTAATTCGCCTGCGTGGGAATTTCATAACCCGACGGGGCGGAGATGAAGACGTACTTGGCGTTGGCGCTGCGCACGATCTGGTAGACGCCTTTCGCATCGGTGGCGACGACGCTGTAACCGTCGCTGACGACGACGCCTTCGAGGGGATTGCCTTCGCTGTCGCTCACCAGCCCGTAGAGGGTGATGCCCTCGTCGGGCTTGATCTCGGGTTTCTCCTCTTCCGTGCCGTCCTGGCCGTTATTGCCTCCGCCGGGCAGTTGGGGGACGACCGGATCGTCTCCGCCGCAGGCGATCGTCGTTGCGGCCAATGCTGCGAACATCGTGCGGCGCAGCAGATTGAAGATCGGATTCATTTTCATAGCAGTTGCATTTTAATTTCAGACCAGATGTCTGCCGGACATCTGGTCTGAGGATTGTCTACCAATTCGGATTCTGTTGGATGTTAGCTCGTTGCAGCTCTTCGGTCGGGATCGGGAAGAGATAGTGCTTTTCGAGGAACACGCGGTCTTCCTTCCAGAAGCGTTCCATGCGGTATTTCTTGCCTCCTACCGAGATCTTGCCGTCGGGGTCTTCCACGGGCCTCATGCCGCAGATGCGGTGCTGCGTCTTGGGATAGGCGCCGTACTTGGCGAAGTACTGCTGGGCCTTCTCGTCGTTGCTGCCGGGCAATGCGTTCCATTGCGACTCTTTGGCCAACTCGGTCGGACTGGTCGGTTCGAGGTAGAAGCGCGTGGAGAAGAAACGGCTCTTTTCGTGGTAGAGTTCGACGCGGCGTTCGCGCAGGATGTAGTCGAGCAGCAACTCCTTGTTGGTCTTCGCGGCGGGCGGAATGGGAGCCATGAACGAGCGTGCGCGCAGGTCGTTCATCATGTTGTAGACTTCGTCCGTCGCGCCCTTCGAACGGGTGACGGCCTCGGCGTAGACGAGGTAGATCGTCGCCAGACGGATCAGCGGAGCGTCCATGTTCCAGTCGCCCGACATGCCCTTGGTGTAGTAGCCGTCGAAGAATTTGTGGGTGAAGTAGCCCGTCGTCGTCGAGTTTGCGGCGTTGATCTCATCCGAACCCGTCGCGGTGTTGATCCACTTGCCCTTGAACATCGCGCCGTGGTAGGTGATGTCGCGGTAGAAGCGCGGGTCGCGGTTCTCGTAGGGGTTGGCGTCGTCGTAGGCCTTGGCCATATCCTCCTCGGAGATCAGGCCGCCGTAGAGCGCCTTGTGGTTCTCTTTGAGGGCGTAGATCGGATAGCCGTAGCCGTCGGGGCCGATTACCTCGTATTCGTCGACATGCTCCTGTACGGGAACTTCGCGTGCCTGTCCCTGCGACGAGGGGGGATACATGTCGTTGTGATAACCGACGGTCTTGGCTTGAAGGAAGAACCAGATCCATTCGCATTTCTTGGCGTCGAGCGAGCGGGCGGTTCCGCTGAACAATTCCCACAGACGGGTGTAGACCTTGCCGTTGCTTTCGTCTACGTTGCCGAAGTTCGTCGTGTTGCTCTTATCGGCTCCCTGGTAGAGCGAATAGCGTTTTTCGCCGGTGTTGGTCGTGAAATCGATGACGGCCTTCGCTGCCGCCGCAGCGGCGTCCCAGCGGGCGGGATCGTAACGCTGGTACTCGGAGGCGTAGTTGCGGTTATCGCCTTTGAGCGTCGAGCCGTTGTAGAGCGGCGTGGCGGCGATCCAACGCGCCATGGCTTTCAATGCCAGGCAGGTACCCTTCTCCACACGGCCGAACTGCTCGGCCAGATAGCGCTCCGGAACACGCGAAAAGGCGTTGTCGCAGTCGTTGCATATCTTTTCGACGATCGAGTGGACGTTCTCGCGCTCGAATTTCGGCAGGTTGTTGGGGTCGACCGTGTAGTCCACGTAGGGGCATTCGCCGTAGCTCTTCAACACGCAGTAGTGCAGGTAGGCGCGCAGGAAATAGACCTCGCCGATACGCTGCGACAGCGTTCCGGGGTGTACCTGCGAGTCGGGCGTGTTGTATTTCTCGATACCTTCGAGAATGACGTTTGCACAGCGGATGTCTTGATAGAGTGCAGGCCAGAAAGTGTGGCAGGCTCCGGCGTCGGTCGTGGCGTTGCATTTCGAGTAGAGTTCCGCACCGGGTTCCCAGTCGCCTTCGTTGAACTTGTTCGACCAGCCGTTCTCGGCCGACGAACCTTCGCACTCGTCGGCGAGCGCCGAGTCGCTGAAATAGCGGATATGCACCAGCGGCTGGTCGGCGGCGCGCACGTAGAAATAGAGACGGTTGATAAGTTGTTCCGTTTCGTTGAAACGGGTGAAAACATCCTCTTCCGTCTTGTCGCCCTGCGGCGTCTTGTCGAGGTAGTCCTCGCAGCCGAACAGCGACAGGGCCGAACAGCAGAGGAGCAGGTATTTCAATATGTTTTTCATAGTCGATTCGAATGTTTTGGAATGGTTAGAATGTCATGTTGATGCCGAGGTTCACGACGCGCTGCACGGGGAACCAGCTTCCGTCGCCGTTCTTGATTTCGGGGTCCATGTCGACGTCGCCCAGGCGGTCGAACGTCAGGAGGTTCTGTCCCTGTGCATAGATGCGGACGCTTTGGATGCCGGCCTTCGACGTCCAGGCCTTGGGCAGCGTATAGCCGATCTCGACGTTTTTCAGACGGATGTACGAAGCGTCGTAGAGGAACAAGCTCGAATACTGCTGTTTGTTGTTGTTGTGGATGCCGTAGTGCAGGGCGGGATAGGTCGCCGTGGCGGCCGTTTCGGGCGTCCAGCGGTTGAGGTGCATCTTACGCACCTTGCCCGTGCGCGACTGGTCGTAGAGCGGGAAGTCCCATACGGCCGGGCCGCTCAACTGCACCGAACAGAGCGCCGAGCCCTGCCACAGCATACTGAAATCGAATCCCTTGTACGACAACCCGACCGGAATACCGTACTGGATTTCGGGAGTACGGGGGTTGCCGACGGCCGCACGGTCGTAGTTGTTGACCACGCCGTCGCCGTTCATGTCTTTGTAGACTACATCGCCCGGTTGTACGGGGCCCCAGATAGCGAACCCGCTGCCGCCGTTCATGGCGTTCAGGCGATCGGCTTCGTCCTGGTCGGCGACGAAGTGATCGAAGATGTAGCAGAAATTCTCACCCACGCGGCGGCCGGTCTGGTAGCGCCACGGGCAGTCGCGACCGTTGTTGTCGATGTAGCTGATCTCGTTGCAGAATTTCACCTTGTTGCGGGCGAAGGTGAAGTTCGGGCGGATCCAGTAGCGGAAATGCTGTCCGATGCGGCCGTCCCAGCCGAGCTGGAACTCGATACCGCGGTTGTCCACGATACCCGAGTTGACGATCGGGGCGGTCTGTCCCACGATATAGGGGAAGCCGAGTTTATCGTCGGTATTGAGCGAGGTGAGGATGTCGTAGCGGTGCTCTTTGAAGACGTCGACCGAGAGGGTCAGCCGCTGGTGGAAGAACTCGGCGTCGATACCGAAGTTGAACTTGCGTGCCTTCTCCCATGTCAGCGACGGGTTGGCGAAGATGCCTTCGATGAGGGTGGTTCCGAATGCTTTCTTGTCTTCGCCGAAGTAGATGTTCATGTTGCTGCCCGACGTGTAGTATTGCAGGTAGGCGAAGCGGGTGCTCCCCATCTGGTCGTTACCTACCAGACCGTACGATGCACGCAGTTTGAGGTGGTCGATCCAACGCACGTTCTTCATGAATTCCTCCTGCGAGACGACCCAGCCGATCGAACCTGCGGGGAATACGCCGAAACGGTGTCCGCGTGCGAAGTTCTCCGAACCGTTGTAGCCGATGTTGAATTCGAAGAGGTATTTGTTCTTGTAGTCGTAGGTCGCACGTCCCGAAAAACCCATGTAACGATAGGGAACCTCCTTGCCGACGATCTTGTTTTGCATGTAGTAGAGTACCATCGCCGTCACGTTGTGGTCGCCGAACTTGCGGGCGTAGTCGAGTCGGGCCTGGAAACGCGACGTCCCTTCGGGGTTGGCGTGGCTGAGGCTGTTGCCCTGCGCGTCGTCGGTGGTGCGCTGGTTGGCCGTCACGTAGGAACCGTTCTGAATCCAATAGGCCGAGTTGTTCTTCCACTCGTCGATACTGTACTCCTCGGGCAGCATCCACGTCGAGTAGCCCGGGTAGGTCAGATTACCTGTGCTGTGGGTCGGTACGCTGTTGTTGATCGTGTGCTGGTTGAAGGTGTCGTAGGAGAATTGCGCGGCGATGCTCAGACCTTCGGTGATGAAGTCCAGATCGTGGCTCAGTTTGAACGATCCTTGCAGGTAGCGGCGCGTGCGTTTGCTGAAACCCGAACGGCTCAACTGACCGAGCATGTTGTAGCGGTAGTCGTTGTCGGCGTAGAGCAGGTAGCCTCCGTTCTCCTCGAAATCGCCCTGATTGACTTCGTTGCCGTTGTTGGGCAGTACGATCGGCAGGTAGGGCGGCTGCGTGTTGGCCAGCGAGATGATGTTGGCCGCCGTGGCGCCGGGATAGGTATACTCCGTCACGCGGGCACCCAGATCGACCGAGATTTTCAGCCGTTTGGTGGCGTCGACGTCGACGTTGGCGCGGAAGTTATAGCGCAGGAAGTTGTTGGCGTTGTCGGAGTTGGAGTGCTTGTAGTTGCCGCCCTGCTTGTAGTAGCTTCCCAGGATGAAGTAGCGGGCGCGGTCCGTGCCGCCGCGTACCGAGAGGCTGTAATCCTGCAATACCGAGGGCTGGAACGCATAGTCGAAATAATCCCAGTTGTAACCCAGCCCGTCGGAGTTGTCGCCTTTGGCGCGGCGGTAGTTGTCGATCGCCGTCTGCGTGAAGAGCGAAGGCGAGTCGGCCGCGAGCGAGGGGTTGTCGTTGAGCATCGCCTCGTTGTAGAGCGTCGCGTAGTCGGCCGATCCGAGGTAGTCGGGGTAGCGGATCGGTTCGCTGATGCCCACCGAGGCCTTGAAGTCGACGGTCGGTTTCTCGCCCTTGCGGCCGCGCTTGGTCGTCACGACGATC
>UMHF01060483.1_pt1 | contig 11760 bp, 9 predicted proteins | sample 1965431 | NCBI WGS metagenome assembly UMHF01 (sample SAMEA4836088, study PRJEB28245) | human gut metagenome | biome: gut microbiome; material: fecal sample | place: Denmark | collected 2008
TGCGCATCCGCAAGCAGATCCTGAACCACGAGCAGCGCATGAAAGCCAAGAGCAAGCTGAAGTAATTCCGGCTTTACCTTATAAAAAGACCACTTTCCGCCGTCCGGCAGACGTTTTTCGTCCTGCCGGACGTTTTTTATCTTTTTTCAAAAAACACTTGCAAAAGTGTTCTGACTGCGGTATAATATCACTCGCAGTCATTGTGATGCCTCTTTAGCTCAGTCGGTTAGAGCACCTGACTGTTAATCAGGGTGTCGCCTGTTCGAGTCAGGCAAGAGGCGCCATACAGCAGCATTCCAAACGGAATGCTGCTTTTTCTTTTTTGGCGCAGCTGCCGCCGGATTTGTTTCAGTTGCATTAAACTTTCACACATTTTTCAAATTCACTGTTTCTTAAAAAAGAAGCTCTTGAAGAAGCTGTCATATTGTGGTATACTTTCCATAAGCTTTTCAGGGGGATTTGTATCGGTATTACGAACACCTGAGGGCATTTCCATTGATCAAAGGGTAGGCGCTCCCTTCTTTTGATAAGCAGCAGTCCGGTGCCCTGTCTCCTGACAGAACGGGGCGGGGCACCGGTCTACGTGCTGTTTCGGAGCCGCTTTTTCCTGATCCTTTGTCAAATCCGCGGTGTGTTTTCGGACGCAGCCGTTGTTTGAATAAATCTGTATATTTTCAAAGGAAGCATCTATGCGTTATACCTACGTCCGGCAGCATGATACGACCGACTGTGCGGCTGCCTGCCTCGCAATGGTGTGCCTCCATTACAAGAAGGAGATCACCATCACGCGCCTGCGCGACATGATGGGAACCGACCTGAAAGGCACAAACCTTGTCGGTCTGCAGAAAGCTGCCAATGAACTGGGCTTCACCACAGCTGCCGTTCGTGTGGACCGCGAAAATTTTTTGAGCGACTTTTCTCTTCCCTGCATCGCGCAGGTCATCACGGATCAGGGACTTGCTCACTTCGTGGTGGTCTTCAAAAAGACCACCATCGTGGATGAGGGCGACCGCCGCAAGCACATGCTGAAAGAGGCCGAGCGTGCCAAGTCTGACAAGGAAACCGGCAAAAAGCACAAGTGCAAGGATTACGTCATCATCGGCGACCCCGGTACTGAGCTGAAAAAGATCTCTCTGGATGAGTTCTACAAGAACTTTACCGGCGTGCTGCTGCTGCTGAACCCCACCTCGGAGTTCAAGGGCGGCAAGATCGAAAAGGGCGGCATGATGAAGCGGTACATCAACCTGCTTCTGCCCCAGAAAAAGCTGTTTTTCTATGCGATCCTGAGTTCGGTCATCACCACCATCCTCGGCATTGCGTCGTCGATGTTCAACAAGATCCTGATGGATGAGGTTCTGCCGTACGGGCTGAACAACCTTCTGGTCACGCTGATCATCGTGTTCAGCGTTGTCAGCATTACAAGCACCCTGATCGGATTTGTCCGGCAGTGGGTGCTGATCCATCTGTCGATCAAGATCGACATTCCCCTGATGCTGGGCTACTTCGGGCACATCTTCAAGCTGCCCATGAAGTTCTTTGCCACCCGGAAGACCGGTGATATCACCACCCGTTATTCGGACGCAAACACCATCAAATCCATCTTTACCAGCATTGCGCTGAGTCTGGTGATGGACATTTCCATGGCCATCATCACCGGCATCATCCTGTTCCGGATGAATGCCATGCTGTTCTCCATCTCGCTGTTCATGGCGCTGGTCAGTATCCTGCTGGTGCTGATCTATAAGCAGCCTTACAAGAAGATCAACGAGGAGAGCATGGTGCAGTCTGCGGCCCTCAACAGCCAGATGATCGAAAGTCTGCGCGGCATTGAGACCGTCAAGTGCAACGCCAACGAGGAGACCGAACTGGAAAACCTCGAGCGTGAGTACATCAAGAGCCTGAAGATCAGCCTGCGGTCCAGCCGCATCAGCACGACCCAGGGTCTGATTTCTTCCTTCATCTCCACCGGTTTCAGTATGCTGACCACCTATGTGGGCATCAGCCAGGTGCTGAACGGCGAGATGACGCTGGGCGGCTTTATGGCCTTCAGCACCCTGTCCAGCTACTTCACTTCCCCGCTGAGCAACCTGATTGGTCTGCAGATGCAGATCCAGGAAGCCAGCATCTCCATGAAGCGTCTGACCGAGATCATGGATTACCCCTCGGAGTATGACACAGCCGACGGCGTGGAGCAGACAGCCCTGGAAAAGGTGGAGGGCGACATCGAGTTCAAGGACGTCACCTTCCGCTATGGCAATCGTGCACCTGCACTGGATCATGTCAGCTTTACCATTCCTGCCGGCAAAAAGGTGGCTCTGGTGGGCGGCAGCGGCAGCGGCAAATCGACCATTACCAAGCTGCTGCTGAAGTACTATGATCCGGAAGAGGGCGAGATTGACATCAACGGCGTGAATATGGCCGAGTACACGAACGACTCTGTGCGCCGCGCCATTTCCTATGTGCCGCAGAACATCGAGCTGTTCAGCAAGACGATCTACGACAACATCCGCATTTCCCGCATGGACGCCACGATGGACGAGGTCAAGGAAGCCGCCAAGAAGGCCGACGCCCACGACTTCATCCGTCATCTGCCGCTGCAGTACAACACCTATCTGGAGGAAGCCGGCAACGGCCTGTCCGGCGGTGAGAAGCAGCGCATTGCACTGGCGCGTGCCTTCCTGAAAGATTCCAACCTCTACATTCTGGACGAATCCACCAGCAATCTGGACTTTGCGACCGAGAATCTGATCTTCAAGATGATCTATGAGCAGCTGGCAGATCGTTCCATGCTGATCGTGGCGCACCGCCTGTCTACGGTTCGCGACTGTGATCTGATCCTGGTGATGGATCACGGCAAGATCGTGGAGCGCGGAAACCACGAGGAACTGATGGCCAAGGATGGCAAGTATGCTGAGCTGTGGAATATGCAGCAGGGCATCTACCGGAAGAAGCCGGAGGCTCCGAAGTCCATCGCCCCCGCTGCCGTTGTGGAAGAGGACGATGACGGCGAAGCCATCACCTACTAATTTGTTGCAACCGGGTGCGCACCTGGTTACATAAAGCGGTTTTTCGAAAGGTTGCGCAGCCTGCGGAGAACCAAAACGTTTCAATCATTTGAAGGGAGTAATTCATTATGATGATGCCTGCAAACTACTCTGCTGTTGCAGAGAACGAGATGACCTATGTCGTCGGCGGCGCAGTTGCTCTGGGCGACATCCTGGCTGACAAGCTGGACGTTTCCAACTGGAAGAAGTTCAACTCCAACATGGTGACCCTGATCGGCAACGCTTACCTGGGTGGTTTCATCGACAACACCGCTGGCGTGATCTTCGGCGGCAACTATCGTCCGTTCGATACCATTCGCAAGTATGGCAGCACTCTGGCACCCATGATGCACTTCGACAGCTTCGGCGCTGGTGCTAAGAGCGTGTTGAACATCGGCCTGAACCTGGTCGGCAACGCTGCTGCTGTCTACAACCTGGCAACCGGCACCGTGGCGAACGCCATCGCTGGCGACCGCGTTTACGGCAAGGATAACAACAACAAGGATATCACTGGTCCTTGGCTGATCATTAAGTAATTGCTGGTCAGATGCAGTCTGTTTATCTGATCCTGCCGCAAGGCGGAGCGGATGACAATGCCTCACTATGTGCCCGGAGGCGTTTGCCTCCGGGCACATTTTATTTTGCAAAACACACCCATTACGCGAACCCGTAATAGGTGATCGCAGAGAAAGAAGCGGCAGTGCCCGGCCGGGCGGCTGCGCCCGTTTCTCTGCCTGCTATTGCCTATTACATTCCTCTGCCCTGCGCGGAGGAACTGCAAAACTATAAGATAGGGGTAAACAAAATCATGAATGAGATCAAAGTTGCCGAAAACAAGACCCTCAAGCTCACCAATGTGCTGTCCCGCCGCGTGCAGCCCGAAGAACTGGGCAACATGATGCTGGTTCTGACCCAGATGCACAATTTTATCAAGAGCCACAACGCCATGCCCGTCGGCCCGCTGGTGCAGGCCATCAAGGTGGGCACCGGCCCGGATCATGCGCCGGAGCTGTATATGCTGCAGCAGGCTACCCAGCTGATCCCGCAGATGGAGCCGGGCTACACCATGGACGCCGTCCTGCGCGTGAAGGGCTGCCTGTATGCCCATTACACCGGCCCCCTGAGCCATTCCCAGCTGGCCAGCGCCAAGCTGCAGATCCTCGCGTTTGAAAATGACCTCAAGCTCAGCGGCAACACCTATACCATCTACGTCAATCAGGACGATGATGATGCCGTTGTGGATGTGTTTATGGAGACCAAGTAATTATGACAACGACCGTTCAGAACCTTTCCGATCTGCAGGATCGCCGGATCATGATGGAAAAAAAGCTGCCCCCTTACGGGTATGCGTTCGTCATTCTGGTGGGGCTGTTCATGATCTTTCTGGTGGTGTGGAGCACCCAGACCAACCGCATCTATGTCAGCCAGAACAGCGGCACGGTGCAGGCCAGCAACAAGACCTACATCATGTCCAGCTATTCCGGCTCCATCACCGAGCTATATATCTCGGAGGGCAGCTATGTGAACGAGGGCGACCTCGTGGCGCACATCAAGAGCACCGACATCGATATGCAGCAGGATAACCTGGAAAGCCAGCTGAAGATCTATCAGACCCAGCTGGATCAGTACAACAAGCTGCTGAAGTGCATCCAGGACGACACCAACTACTTCAGCGAGACCAGCGCCGAAGACCAGCCCTACTACTACCAGTACGAGACCTACAAGAGCCAGGTGGAGCAGAAGACCTTTGATGCCTCCGCCTACCAGTCTGCCGGGTACTCGGACGCGCAGATCAAGACCCTGATGGAGCAGAGCCAGAGCGAGATCCAGGCTCTGTATTACTCCACGATGCAGTCCATCTCCCAGAGCATTACCAGCGCCCAGAGCAATGTGGACAACATCCAGGCGCAGATCGATACCCTGAATACCGGCGCAAACGATTACTACATCTATGCCCCCACCTCCGGTGTCATCCATATGGATAACCCCTACAAGGAAGGCATGGTGTTGAGCGCCGGTTCTGCACTGGCCACCGTTGCCAGCGAGAACGACGATCTGGAGATCGTGGCCATGGTCAGCGTCAGCGACCGTCCGCTGCTGCACGTCGGTGATCCCTGCAAGATCGCCATCACCGGTCTGTCGGAGTATTCCTACGGCACCCTGACCGGCACGGTGACCTCCATCGACAGCGACGTGACCGCCAGCTCCAGCGGCTCCTACTACAAGATGACCATCAAGCCGGACAGCACCTATGTGGTCAGCCGCAGCGGCGATAAGGTGGATCTTTCCAACGGCATGAGCGTGACCGCCCGCGTGGAATACGATCAGGTCACATACTTCGAGTACGCCATGGAAGCCCTGGGCGTGCTGTTCCGCTAAACGCTGCGCGTCCGCTACTCAACACACCCAAAGAGGTACAACAAACATGAAATCAACCGCAAAGAAATTGGCCGTGTGTGCCGCTTTGCTCAGCCTGCTGGCCTGCGGCACCGCGCTGCCTGCATTTGCAGCCGTTCCGCTGACCGGTGCCGCCATTTCCCTGCCCTGGGACGATCAGGATGTGCCCGCCGAAAGCATTGAGGCCGGCAGCTACTCCTCCAATATGCTGCTGGGCGCTACACAGCAGCTGTCCCCTACGGTCAAGCCCCGCAACACCACCGACTCGGTGATCTACCTGTCGGATGATACCAGCGTGGTGACCGTGAGCAATTCCGGTCTGGTACAGGCGGTGGGCGTCGGTACCGCGACCGTCACGGCTGCTGCCGGCAACCAGATCTGCGCCTATACCATCGTTGTCTCCATGGACTCCTCCATGATCGTGACCGAGATGGACCTTTCCCTCTCCTCCAACACGATTTATGTGGGCAACTCCGTGTCGGCCTCGCTGCAGGTGCGCCCCAGCTCTGCCTCCAACTACGCCACCGTTACCCTGACCTCCTCCAATGAGAAGATCGCCACGGTCAACAACTTTGGCCGTGTGACCGGCATTGCACCGGGCACGGCCACTATTACGGCGACCTGCGGTTCGGTCACGGCCACCACCAAGGTGACCGTTCTGGCACTTCCTACAGACACTTCCACCAGCACAGGCACCACCACGGTTTCCAACAACAGCGGTCAGATCATCACGACCAACACTTCCTATGTGGTGCTGAAGCCCGGTTCCACCTGCACCCTGACGGCGAAGGCGACCCCCGCTTCTGCTTCCCAGAAGTTCACCTTCAAATCCGGCAACAGCAGCGTGGCAACGGTCAGCCCGTCCGGCGTCATCACGGCTGTGGGCACCGGCTCCACCTCCATCACCGTCTCCAACGGCAAAGCCAACGCCATGGTCACAGTCATCGTCAACCGCTCGGCCTCCTCTGCTTCTTCGGAGAACGGCGACGACAGCAACAGCGGAGAGGATAACAACAGCAATGTGACGCTGGATCCTGTGGTCAAGGCCATTCAGGACAGCAGCGAAGACGAGATCGTCTTTGCACAGTCGGAAGTTCCCGTGGTCACTGGCGATATCCTGAACGCTCTGCGCACCACACAGAAGACGCTGTGCGTGGTGGGTGACGGCTATACGCTCCAGATCAAGGGCGCGGCCATCAAGAACACCACCGGCCAGCTGAACACCGCTCTGACACTGGACGCCACCGACAAGGGGCTGTCCTTTGAACTGAACGAAGGCGAAACGCTGCCCTGTGCGGTGCAGATCGATCTGGACAAGAGCAGCTATTCCCGCCTGTACCTCTACAATGAGATCTCCGGCAAGTGGCAGTACCTGAACAGCTACAAAGATGGTTCCATTACTGCTGACACCGCCGGCCAGTATCTGCTGACCAACGAAAACCTGCAGTTCGGCAACATCAACTGGACCTTCTTCATCGCCGGCGGTGTGGTCATCGCATTGATCGCCGCTGCCTACATCGCGTTCAAGAAGCGCTACTGGTTCTGGTAAGCTGCACTTCTCCCCTTCCCCACAAAAAACAACAACAAGCCCTCCCGGGTTTACTTCCGGGAGGGCTTGCCTGCTTTTTACGGTTGTTTTGTTTTATTCCACGGTCACGCTCTTGGCCAGATTGCGGGGCTTGTCGACGTCACAGCCCCGCAGAACCGCCATATAATAGGCGAACAGCTGCAGGGGCACGATGAGCTGCAGCGGCATCAGGATATCCTCGTACTCATCCAGGCGAACGACCGCATCTGCCACGCCGTCCGGCACCACCGCATCCTTCGTGGTGAACAACAGCACCCTGGCCCCGCGGCTCCGGGTCTCCTTGGCATTGGAGATGGTCTTTTCGTAGACCTGTTTCTGGGTCGCCAGGGCGATCACCGGCACGCCGTCCGTGATCAGGCTGATGGTACCGTGCTTCAGTTCTCCGGCGGCGTAGGCATCCGAGTGCACATAGCTGATCTCCTTGAGCTTCAGGCTGCCTTCCAGCGACAGGGCATAGTCGAACCCGCGCCCGATGAAAAAGCAGCTCTGAGTGTTCACATAGCGGCTGGCAAGGTACTTGATCTGCTCACAGTCCGCCAGACGGGGCTTGATGATCTCCGCCGCGCGCAGAAGCTCTGCCGTATAATGGCGGGTCGCCGCTTCGTCCAGCTGACCCCGGGCATAGGCCAGACGCAGGGCAAACAGGTACAGCACGCACATCTGGACGGTATATGCCTTGGTGGAGGCCACAGCGATCTCCGGCCCGGCATAGGTGTACATCACGTAATCCGCCGCACGGGCGATGGAGCTGCCCACCACATTGACGATGGCCAGCACCGGCACGCCCCGGCTCCTGGCCAATTTGAGCGCGGCCAGTGTGTCGCTGGTCTCACCGGACTGGCTGATGATGATGACCAGATCGTTTTTGTTCAGGATCGGGTTCCGATAACGGAACTCGCTGGCAATGTCCACCTCAGCGGGCACCCGGGCCAGCGTCTCAATGGCGGCTTTGCCCACCATACCGGCGTGCATGGCCGTACCGCAGCCCACCAGATGCACCGTGCCAATGTCCCGCAGGACCGCATCGGTCAGCTCCGGGATGCGCAGGACCGGCATCCCATCCTCCACACGGGGGCTGACGGTCGCCGTGATGGCTGCAGGCTGCTCGTTGATCTCCTTGAGCATGAAGTGCGGATAGCCGCCCTTTTCGGCTGCTTCCATGTCCCAGTCCGCCGTCAGGGCAGCGCGCTCCACCTGCTCTCCGAACTCGTTGTAGATGCGGATGCCCTGGGCGGTGCAGACGGCCATGTCGCCTTCTTCCAGCACGCTGTAGCGGCGGGTATACTTGAGCAGGGCCGGAATGTCCGATGCCACAAAGTTTTCGCCCTCGCCCAGGCCGACGATCAGCGGGCTTTCCCGCTTGACCGCAAAGATGGTATCCGGAAAATCCCGGAACAGAACGCCCAGCGCATAGCTGCCGCGCACCTTGGCCAGCGCCTGCTGCAGCGCCTTCAGCGGCTCGCCCTGGTAGCAGCTGTCGATCAGCTTGACCAGCACCTCGGTATCCGTCTCGCTTTCAAAGGTATAGCCCTGCGCGATCAGCCGTTCTTTCAACACGCCGTAATTTTCAATGATGCCATTATGGACGATGCTCACTCGCGGGGTCGAATGCGGGTGGCTGTTCACGTCGCTGGGTTCGCCATGGGTCGCCCAGCGGGTGTGTCCGATGCCGCAGAAGCTGTCGGCCAGCTTCTGTGCCGCCAGCTTTTCCCGCAGAGCGGTCAGCCGCCCTTTGCTTTTCACCACACGGATGCCGTCCTTCATCGCCAGTGCCACACCAGCGGAGTCGTATCCGCGGTATTCCAGCTTTTCCAGCCCATCCAGCAGCACTTCCTGCGCGTTGCGCGCACCGACATAACCAACAATGCCACACATACAAAACACCTCCGTGCCGACTGCGCCGCGCAGAAAACGCGGTCTCAACAGTCAGCCTCTTGTTCAGTTTATGTTCTTGTATGGCTTTCTTTGAAGGGATCTGTTCCGGTATTGCTGCCGGTTTTTGCCCTTCTCTGCGGCTGGTCTAGCCTTCAGCCGGAGAAACATCCGCCGAAATCTTCGATGATTCCTCTCCTCGTCACCCTCACGGCTGTCACCCGCGTGGCCCGGCGCTTTCTGTCAACGATTTGTACACATTCCTTCTTTCAATGCAGTTTGTTATCATTTCATGCCCAGCATTTTGTGCAGCTTGGGCTGCCAGACCAGCCGGTACAGCAGCAGCATATTGTGCAGGGCACGGTCATACAGCAAAAAAGCCACGTTGCCCATGGCCAGCGTCAAGGCTGCCCCTGCCAGCGCGGTGGTGCGCAGTTCCTGGGCCACACTGCCCGCCGGTACCAGCAGAAACAGCAGCCCGTACATGGCCAGTACTGCACCGTTGCACAGCAGCAGCTTGCACAGGACCCGCAGAAGCGCCGGGCGGATGCGGTCAAATTTTGGCTTTGCCAGCGGGTAATACCCCAGCAAAAATGCAAAGATCAGCGCCACTTCCTTGTCTGGCACGAACAAAAGCGCCAGTAGGCTGACCGCCGCGTAGGCTGTAAGGGCCATTGTACGGCCGCACTCCACGCAGACCGTTGCAATGAGGAAACCCGCCACGGCCGGGGCAATGAACATGGCAATGGGGATCACCGCCCCCAGCAGCATGAGCGCAACGCACAGCGCCGCCGCCATACCGCAATAGGCCATCGTCCAGCTTTTACGATGTTGTTTCATGGAATCTCCCAGTTGTCCTGCTCGGTGCCGGCTTCCAGCGGATCCACCGCATGGTGCAGCCCCAGCAGCATGATATTGTCCAGCAGGCTGCGGTTGAGCTTGATGTCCAGCATACTGTACACCCGCATCAGATCGTTGGCCGCTGCCAGCGCCTGCCGTCGCGCATTTTCCACGGCAGCAGCCTGTCCGGTCAGGTCATTGACCACAAATACATTGTACCGGCCGCTGCGCTTGTCCGCCTCAAAGCGTTCCGCTTTGTCCATCAGATAGAAGATGCGGCCAATGCTGCTGCCGATGTAGCGCATACTTTTGCGTTGGTTGGGGTCATCCGTAGCCAACGTTGAGTATAATGCTCCGTAAATATTACTCATAGGTTCAGCCGCCAGCGTATAATTTTGGGCGCTGAGGTTCATCTGTACGACCGCCTGTTCCCGCTCCTGCTGGAACAGCCGTTCCAGCCCCGGATTTTCCCGCACGGCCTGCTCATATGCTTTCCGCAGAAGCAGCCGGTCCAGTGCACGGCGGAATCGTTTGAGGGGACGCAGTTCTTTATACTGGCGGTCCTGCAGATTGTGCCAGCCCAGCAGCACCTCTACCTGTGCTGCCAGCCGGATCCCCTGGGTCTGACACATCAGAGAGCGCCAGCAGAGCGTTCCGGGAATGCGCCGCTGCTGACAGGTTGCCGTGCGCCCCGCCAGGCTGTCGGACAGGATGGCAAACAGCACGCCGTTGTACCGCAGAAGATGACAGGTATAAAACCCATAACTCTTGTACAGCTGCCAGCGGACGCCCCGCAGGTAGCGCAGATAGGTGTTGTAATCCCGGATCGTCAGTTCCGGCAGATAAGGACGAAGCCTGCCCTTCATAAAAACACCCTCCTTTCTGCGGCTGCAGCGCCGCTCTACCCCGATAATAAAGCTAGTATAATCTATTTTTTCGCCTGACGCAACAGGGGGAACGGAAAAAGCTGCCGGATTTGTCCGGTTTTCCGAGGGCATTTTTTGCCCGAAACGTCAAAAAACGCCCTCGGAACGTTTCCTTTCTGCGGATCTGTTCCGAAAGCGTTTGTTTTGTTTTTTCTCCGGCAAATCATCGGATCCCGTTGGTTCCGACCGCCGTCCGTCCGGAAATTATTTCTTTTCCGGACGGCTTGCACGCTTGCCGTCGAAGCCCGTCTTGGGCATGGGCTTGGCCGTATGCTCAAACTTGGGGGCATTGTAATACATATACAGCTGGCAAGGGATCATGCCGTTGTACATCTTGCGGCGCTTGTTGGCACGCTTTCCGTAGTGCGCTTCAAAGTCCATATCGGCGGTGATGGCATATACACCGGCGCAGGGATGGGCTTCCATCTGTCTGCCAAGGGTGCGGGCCAGTCTGGCAGCACCCTCAATGGTGCTCATGCGCTCGCCATACGGCGGGTTGGTCAGCACGATGGCTTCCGCTTTCGCGGCGAAATCCGCCACATCGGCCACCTCAAAGTGGCAGCGCTTTTCCACGCCGGCCAGCTTTGCATTGGCGTTGGCCAGAGCCACCGCTGCCGGATCGATGTCATAGCCGAATGCTTCAAAGCCCACATCCAGTTTGGACTCCGCCAGTGCTTTCTGGCGCTGCTCTGCCCAGACGGCAGCGGGCACAAAGCCATACCGCTCAGCGGCGAACCGGCGCTTCAGACCCGGGGCGATGTTCATCGCCTTCTGTGCAGCTTCGATCAGCAGAGTGCCGCTGCCGCAGAAGGGGTCCTCCACCAGGCTGTCCCGGCGCACGCGGCCCAGATCCGCAATGGTAGCGGCCAGCGTCTCGCGGATGGGCGCTTCCATGGCGTTGCGGCGGTAACCGCGCTTGTGCAGTCCCTCGCCGGTGGTGTCCAGCATGATCTCGCAGACGTTCTTGCGCAGCATGAAGCGCACCTTGTACTCCGCACCGGTCTCGGGCAGTACAGAGGTATGATGCTTGGCCATCAGGCGCTTGACGATGGCCTTTTTGATGATGCTCTGGCAGGCCGGCACGCTGGACAGC
>UMHF01029307.1_pt1 | contig 11736 bp, 9 predicted proteins | sample 1965431 | NCBI WGS metagenome assembly UMHF01 (sample SAMEA4836088, study PRJEB28245) | human gut metagenome | biome: gut microbiome; material: fecal sample | place: Denmark | collected 2008
CAGGGCGGTCAGCTTGGTCAGGTTCTTCATTACAATAGGCTCCTTTGCTTGTAGGTCTGCAAAAATTCTTTGGTGCGGGGCTGCTGCGGGTCATTGAAGAACGCCTCGGCGGTGTTCTGCTCCACAATGACGCCCTGCTCCATGAACACCACGCGGTTGGCCGCATGGCGGGCAACATCCATCTCGTGGGTCACGACCAGCATTGTGCGGCCTTCCCCGGCCAGGCTGCGCATGACGGCCAGCACCTCACCGGTCAGCTCGGGGTCCAAAGCGGACGTAGGCTCGTCGAAATAGATGATCTCCGGGTCGGCGGCCATGGCGCGGGCAATCGCCACGCGCTGCTGCTGCCCGCCGGAAAGCTGGCTGGGGTAGTAGTCGGCGCGGTCATCCATGCCGACCTTGACCAGCGCGGCGCGGGCGATCTCCTCGGCCCGGCGGCGCGGCATTTTGCGCGCGATGATAAGCCCCTCGGTCACGTTTTGCAGCGCGGTCTTGTTGGCAAACAGGTTGTAGCTTTGAAAGACAAACCCCGTGCGGCGGCGCAGGGCGTTGGCCTCGGCGTGGGTGACGCGGGCCAGGTCTACGCGCTGGTCGTCAAACAGCATCGTGCCGCCGTCGGACTTTTCCAAAAAGTTCAGGCAGCGCAGCATCGTTGTTTTTCCGCTGCCGCTGGGGCCTAAAATGGCGACGACGTCGCCCTTGTTCACGTCCAGATCGATGCTCTTGAGCACCTGCAAATCGCCAAAGGACTTGCGCAGATTTCTGATTTGCAGCATAGTTCAGCTCCTTTGCGCGCCCTTGCTGTTGAGATACCGCTCGCCGACGGCCTGCAGGCGGGTCAGCACGGTGCAGAACAGCAGGTAAACCAGACCGACCTCCATGTAGAGGGCCAGCGGCTCATAGGTGCGGGCCACAATGCGCTGGGTCGTCATGAACATTTCGGTCACGGTGATGTTCGCGGCCAGCGAGGTATCCTTGACCATGGCGATCAGCGTACTGGCCAGCGTGGGGAAGGCCGTGCGCAGCGCCTGCGGCAGGATGATGCGGCGGATGATCTGTAAGTAGCTCATGCCGACGCACTGCCCCGCCTCCATCTGGCCTTTGGGCACGGATTCCAGCGCGGCGCGGATGGTCTCGGCGCAGTACGCGCCCTCGTTGATGGAAAAGACGAGCACCGCCGCGGGGAACGGCTCAATCAGGATGCCGACGCCGGGCAGGCCGTAGAATACAACGAACAGCTGCACTAGCACGGGCGTGCCGCGGATGACCCAGATATAAAACCGGGCCAGCCGCTGCAAAACGGGCACATGGGCAAACTGCACCAGCGCCACCGCCACCGCGATGATAAGCGCCAGCGTGAACGAGATGGCGGTCAGCGGGATGGTGACGGTCAGGCCGGGCAGCAATATTTTACCAAAGGAATCCACAAGGATTCCCCACAGGCGTTCGGACATGGGGCGGAACTCTCCTTTTTTTGGTTGGGGTTGCGGGAATATTTCCCACTAAAACGGTATGCTATGAGATTGTAGCACACTTTGCCAAATTTTGCAAGAGTGAAATTTGAAGTGAAGTTTAAGGTTGGGCGCAGAAAAGCCTCCCTTGTCAAAGTGAGGTGGACGCCGCAGGCGTCCGGAGGGATTCCGACGGGCTATGCCCTGCACGCTGTCACACCCGCAGACGGGCAGGAATCCCTCCGCCTCGCAGGCTCGGCACCTCCCTTTGACAAGGGAGGCTTTTCGCCGCGGGGTGAGGGTGGGGGGATAGCACGGAAGGTTTACTGTGGCCGCAAGCGGGCACGGCGGCCAGAGGGCTGGCCGCCCTACGTTCCCCTTTTTGGTTGGACGTAGGGCGGGGTGCCCCCACCCCGCCGAAGTTAGCGGCAGGCAGAATGCAACGGGATCGGCAGACCGTAGGGGCGGATTCCATATCCGCCCGTGGGAGTGTCCGTAGTAGAAATGGAATTGAGTGAAACCACAACAAAAGCACAAAAAATCCCACCGCCGGGTGGCGGTGGGATAAAATCAAGAAAATGATTTAAGAAGCAGCTTTAACACCATAGTTACCAGAAGTATACTTATAATCAGTCGTACTGGTCAGGCCGTTCTTCTCATAAACGCAAATATACTTACCCTGCGTAACTTCAACTTTGGTTATAACACCGTCAGTTGCAGTACCAGTGAGCTTAACGCTCTTGATGTCGTTAATATACTTATCAGCGCTATCAGTAATCTCTGCCAGCTTGCAAGCAGCTTTACCAATATCAGTCGTATTTGCTTCAGCGGTAGCAGCCAAAGCAACTGCAGTGCCCTTGCCGTATGCCTCAGAATACTCAGTTTGAGCAGCCATGACAACACTGCGGGTAGTAGCGACAACCTTCTCATAGTTCGCCTTGTCGATGTAACCAGTCAGAGCCGGAACCAGCAGGGCGGCCAGGATGGCCAGAATGACCAGGACGACGATGAGCTCGACCAGGGTGAAGCCCTTCTTGTTCTTCATTTTGCGAATTTTCTCGAACATGATAAATTCCTCCAATAAATTCAGTAAGGACATCGTGCGTCCTCATTTGTGAAAATATAATATCACATAATCTGCCAAATTTCAACAGCCTTATGTAAAAACAGCAAAAAACATTTTTTTGCTTCTATTTTCTATTCCCCACCGTTTTGCCTGTTGCACTCCAACCGCCTTGCCGTGGCTGCCCCTCTGCCGCCGTGCGAAATTCTATACATATTACCGTCATTTTTAAAAATCAGCTGTATCGCCGCGCCAAAAGCCGCGGCCAGAACTGCCGCAATTGAAACCGCACATATATTGCGTTCATTTTATCTGTGCTGTCTCTGCCGGTGCGGGCAGCGGGGCGCATTGCGTATGGATTTCAGCGTATATAGGCCAATTTTACAGGCGGGCAATTTTTGTGCTATTTTGCATTTTTCCGTGTCCTCTCTCCCCCTGCCCGGCTGCAGGGGCGCTCCCTTTATGAACATACCGCAAATTCTGGTGCAAAAGTGTGGTATACTGCAAGATTTTGTGCTATACTGGATAAAAAATCAACACAGCCGGGCCGCGCCCGGCACAAAAGAGGCCACACATGAACAACACCACCGAGGAAAAACGCGAGGCCATCCCCAACAGCGTCAGCCGGATGCTGCTGGCGGGCATCGGCGTACTTTTGCAGGTTTTATGGATCTTCTGGCTTGCCCTCAAGCTGAACGACTACTCCACCGCCATTCAGGTATGCACGTCGGTACTGACATTTTTGATTACGCTGCGTATATATGGGCTGCATATCAACTCCGCGTATAAAATTTCGTGGATCATTCTGATTTTGCTGTTTCCCATCTTCGGTCTGACCATCTATCTGCTGTTTGGCCGCAGCGGGGCCGTCAGCGTCATGCGCCGCCGTTTTGGTGAAAATACGACGATGTTGCACCGGTATCACGCACCCATTTTGCAGCAGCGCCGCGCCCTGCCCTACCCGGACCGCATCACCCGCAACCACGCCCGCTATTTGCAGGACCGCGCGGGCTACCCCGCCTATGACAACACCGATGTGACGTTCTACGGCGACACCTGCGAGGCGCTGGAGGCCCAGAAAACAGCCCTGCGCAGCGCGGAAAAGTTTATTTTCATGGAATACCACGCCATTGAGGACGCCTCCGCCTGGCAGGAGCTGGAGGATATTCTGGCCGAGCGCGCCGCCCACGGCGTGGAGGTGCGCGTATTTTACGACGACGTGGGCAGCATCGGGTTTATCAACAGCAAATTTGTCAAAAAGCTGGCGGGGCGCGGCATACAGTGCCGCCGGTTCAACCCGGTCATCCCGATTTTGAACGTCTTTATGAACAATCGCGACCACCGCAAAATCACCGTTGTGGACGGGCGCGTCGGCTTTACCGGCGGCTACAATCTGGCGGAGGAGTACTTCAACCGCACCCACCCTTACGGCCAGTGGAAGGACAGCGGCATCCGGCTGGAGGGCGATGCCGTGCGCGGCCTGACGCTGATTTTCTTAGAGCTGTGGGGCGCAACGCAGAAGGCCGCACCCGAGGTCGAGCGCTATCTGCCCGATGTGCCCTACACCGCGCGGGAGAATGCCGTGGTGCTGCCCTACGCGGACAATCCGCTGGACGACGAGGCCACCGGCGAGAACGTCTACCTGAACATGATCCGCAGTGCGAAGGACTATGTCTACATTACAACGCCCTACCTTATTTTAAGTGACGAGATGCAGCGCACACTGCGGCTGGCCGCGTCCAGCGGCGTTGATGTGCGGATCATCACGCCGGGCATCCCGGACAAAAAGCTGATCTTCTCGGTCACGCGCAGCTATTACGCCAGCCTTGCCAAGAGCGGCGTGCGCATTTTTGAGTACGCGCCCGGGTTCATCCACGCGAAGCAATGCGTAGCCGACGGCACGGAAGCCGTAGTGGGTACGATCAATTTTGACTTCCGCAGCCTGTACCTGCACTTTGAGAACGCCTGCTGGTTCTGCGGCTGCAGCGCCGTGGCCGATGTGCGCCGCGATTTTGACGCGCTGTTCCCCGTCTGCCGCGAGGTCACACAGAAGTACGCCGACACCCGCAGCCTGGCCGTGCGCGGCTTGGACTGCGTGCTGCGGCTGTTCAGCCCGCTGATGTGACGGGCTGTGCGCCGGGTGCGGCAAGTGGAATTTCCCCAAAGAAATCTGTACTATTCCACGTTGCAAACCGCCGCTGCGCGCCGTACAATAAAGACAAAATCATCCTGTGAGGTGCATACCAATGGAGCATATAGCATGGAAGGGCCGCATCAAGCCCGGCTGCAAAGCGGAATATCAGCGCCGCCACGCGGAGATCTGGCCCGAGATGGTCGAGGTGCTGAAGGCTGCGGGCATCTGCAACTACAGCATCTTCTACTGTAACGACGAGCTGTTCGGCTACTATGAGTGCGCGAAGGGCGTTGCCTACGCCGAGAAGGTGCAGGCCGAAAGCCCCGTTGTGGACCGCTGGAACGACTACATGAAGGACATTCTGGAGCTGGAAATGGACCCCGTGACCGGCGCCCAGCCCAAGCTGGAGCAGGTGTTCCGTCTGGATTAAACGCGCATAAGACAGCAAAGCCGCCCGTGTCAGGCTGACACGGGCGGCTTGTGTTTTTATGGGCAGGTGCAGCGCAGACGGTGCTGCCTTTAGGGTATTTACAACACGATGCGGAACGCGACGTGGTGCTCTCCTTCCCCGCTGACGCGGTAAGGCTCCTCCACATCGGTGCCCCAGCTGTCGATGCCGCCGACGCCGCGGGCTGCGCCCAGGATCGTCACGCTCGTGCGGCCCGTGGCGGGCAGCTCGGTGATGTGCTGGGCGGCCTCGATCTCCTGCGCAGTGTTGGGCAGTGCGCTGAAGGCAAACGGCGCGTCGGCCTGTTCAATCGTCAGCGCAGCCGCCGTTTGGCCGCAGGCGTTGTGCTGCTCCAGCGTGAACTGACGGGTGCCCACATGCAGGCCGCAGTCCTGCGGGACGAGGGCCGGCTCAATGTGCGGCACCTCCTCATGGCAGCCAAAGACGCCGCCCTTGCAGCGATCCGGGTAGGTCTCGCCCGAAAGGCCGGTCCAGAGCGTGCGGGCCACGGGGGCAAACGTCTGGAATTTTACGCCGAAGCAGGGCAGCTCGGGCGCACCGGGCACGCCATGATAGACGGCCTCGACCAGCAGCGTGCCCTGCGGCTCCACGGTGTAGGTCAGCTCGGCCTTAGCGCCGGGCACGGTGGGCACGCCGTAGGTATAGCGCACCTGCACACCGTCGGCGGATTTCTGCAAGACCGCAAAGCCGAGGTTCTGCAGGTAGACATCCGCCGCCAGCCAGGCCGCCGCTTTCTGCGGGAAGCCGCAGCCGCGGTCATTGTCGGTGGCGGCGCGCCAGAACGCCGGGCGCGGGGCACGCCAGAGCCACTCGCTGCCGTTGACGGTCAGCGACGACGGCCCGGCCTCGCCCGCGGAAAAGAGAATTTCAAACCCGTCGCCCCTGACGCCGAGGTTGCCGTCGCCCTCGGTCACGGTCAACGTGCCGGGCTTGCGGGCGGCCTGTGCTTTGGCCGCGTCGCGGTCCGCCCGGGCGGCGGCTGCGGCGTTGCGGGCATCGTGGGCGGCGCGGCGGGCGGGGGTGTCGTACCAGTAGCGCACGTCCTGCATGGCGGGTTTCTCGGCACCGTCGGCGTAGACAATGCCGTTGCCGCTGAAGTTGTAATCGGTGTTGCGGTCCGCAAAGTCGCCGCCGTAGCCCAGCACGCTGCGGCCAAGCGCGTCGGTGTGCCGGAGCGCCTGGTCCATGTAGTCCCAGATGAAGCCGCCCTGGTACTGGTCGAACTCGTCGGCCAAGCGCACATAGCTCTCCATGCCGCCCAGCGAGTTGCCCATATCGTGCATATACTCGCAGAGAATGAAGGGCTTCTTCGGGTGGGATTCGAGATACTCGCGGATTTCCCACGGCTTGGCGTACATCCGGCTTTCCATGTCGCTGATGGCGTCGAACGCGCGGCAGTGGAACACACCCTCATAATGCACGAGGCGGCCCGGGTCGTGGTCGTGGAAGAACTGCGACATGGCGAGAATATCCTCGCCCGCGTAGCTCTCATTGCCGCAGGACCAGATCAGGACGGCGGCGTGGTTCTTGTCGCGTTCAAACATGCTGCGGGCGCGGTCCACGACGCAGTCCTTCCACTCGGGCAGGCTGCCGGGCACGTTCCAGCTCGGCTCCACCGCGCCGAGCTTCTGCCAGCTGCCGTGGCTTTCGAGGTTCGTCTCGTCGATCATGTAGATGCCGTTCCGGTCACACAGGTCATACCACAGACTCTGGTCGGGGTAGTGGCAGGTGCGCACGGCGTTGATGTTGTTCTTTTTGAACACGGCCATGGCGGCGTGCATGTCGTCGGCGCCGATGGCGCGGCCCCTGTCGGCGTTCCACTCGTGGCGGTTGACGCCGTTGAACACGACCCGTTCCCCGTTCAGGCACATAACGCCGTTTATCATCTCAAAGCGGCGGAAGCCGATGTCGTAGGGCACGACCTCCTGTAAAACGCCGTCGGCATCGCGCAGGGTCAGTACGGCGTGGTAGAGCACCGGCGCCGCATGGCTCCACGGCTGGATGCCTTCGATCTCAATCGTATCGCCCGCGGCGGGGCCCTCGTAGACGGCGTAGCCCTCGGGGTCGGTCACGACGAGGGCTACCGACGCGCCGTCGGTCTCGCCGTCCAGCTTGACGAGGGGCGTCAGCAGGCCGGTGGTGTTGTCGGCGGCAAGGTCGGCCTTGAGCCAGATGTCGTTGACGTGGACCTTTGGCTTTGCGTACAGGTAGACCGAGCGGAAGATGCCCGAGAAGCGGAAGAAGTCCTGATCCTCGATCCAGGCGGCGCTGCTGCGCTTGTAGACCTCGACGCAGAGGCGGTTGTTCTCGTCCCGAATATACGGTGTCAGGTCAAATTCAGACGGGGTGAAGCTGTCCTCGGCATAGCCGACGAACTGGCCGTTGCACCACAGGTACATGGCCTGCTCCACGCCCTGAAAGCTGACGCAGACGCGCTGGCCGCGCAGGGACTCGTCCAGATCAAACTCTTTGACATAGCTGCCCACGGGGTCATCGTTCCAATCGACCTGCGGCGGGCGCAGGCAGCTGCGGCCATCCCACGGGTAGAGGGTGTTGGTGTACTGCAGCTGACCGTAGCCCTGCAGCTCAATGTGCCCGGGCACGCGGATGGTGCCGAAGCCGGACAGGTCGGCGTCCGGCTGCCAGAAATCCGCCGGGCGGGCGGCAGGGTTGGCGCTCCACGCAAAGCGCCATGCGCCGTCCAGTGACTGGCGCAGCGATGTCAGGCCGCTTTCGGCCTCGTCCAAGGTGCGGCAGCAGAGATGGTCAGAGTGTGCGTCCAGCCGGTTCACGGCAAAGACGGTGGGGTCACTCAGCCAGCGAAGTTCAGGGGTCATAGGGATCTCTCCTTTACACAATCAGGTTCTTACCGACATTCTGCCACAGGGCGCGCGGGGTGTCAATGGAAAGTTTCACGCAGATCTTTTCCGTATTTTTTGCATCTTTACGGGAATTGTGCTGTGTTTAACACTTCGCGGCATGATTTTTTGAGATTTTCCGTTTTGTTTGGTGGCGGATTGTACGCTGCAGCACCAGATATAGCGGTGGCGGCAGGATTTTTGTGGGGTGGGTTGTTATAGTCGGCACACCTGGGGCGCAAAAAAGCGCCGACCTTTTTGCAGGGGCGGCGTTTTGGGGTCATACTTCTTCTGTCTCCGCCTCCGCGGCGGTGCGCAGACGCTCCCGCACGGGGCGCAGGGCCTCGGGCAGAGCCTCGTCGGGCAGGTCGCTGATGCCCTCGGTGCTGCCGCGGGCGGCGGCGGTCTCATAGAACCAGCACTTGTAGTCCAGGGTGTCCATCGTCTGCTGCAATTCAGCCATGCGGGTCTCGAGCACGGTGCGCTGCTTGCGGAACAGCTCCAGCCGCCGGGCAATGGTCTCATCGCCCTGCATGGCCAGCTCGATGTATTCGCGGATGTCCTTGAGGGACATGCCGGTCTTTTTCAGGCACTCGATGATGCGCAGCCACTCGAAGTCCTTCTCCGTAAAAACGCGGATGCCGCCGGACGAGCGCCCGACGAAGGGCAGCAGCCCTTCCTTATCGTAATAGCGGATCGTCGATGCGGGCACACCCAGCCGCCGCGCCATCTCCCCCACTGTATAGGCCATGTGTTTTCCTCCCATAACTTAAACCCGGGTTTAACCTGTGTATCAGTATAGGACAAAAGGGCGGCGTTGTCAAGGCGGACGAGGTCACCCGCGGTATTTTCCCCTCATCCGGCTGAACGGTTTCCGGTTCTTGCGCACGCCGCGGGGCGTGCCGCCGCACCCCTGCCCGCTTTTCTTTTATAGGGAAGGCTTTTTCTATTTTTTATTGACAAACGCGCGGTTTGTTTCTATCATGTTCATATAAGCAAGGGAGGGACCGCCACTATGCTGACCTATAATATGGACGTGGAGGAACGCAGCACCTGGCTGCGCGCCACCCCCGGCGCGGCGGCGCTGGCACAGCCGTTTTACTGCACCGAGGCCGGCAACTTTTATGGCCGCGCCCATTTTGCCACAGCCCGCACCGATAAGGAAAGCTATCTGCTGTTTTATACGCTGTCCGGCTCCGGTCTGATCGAGCAGAACGACCAGCGCGTGGAACTGCCCGCCGGCAGTGCCCTGCTGTTGAACTGCCGCACCCCCCAAAGCTACTGCACTGCCCCCGGGCAGGACCACTGGCACCACTACTGGGCGCATCTGGACGGCGCGGGCGTCGCCAATCTGGCCGAGGTACTGCAGCCGCAGGGGCGGCTGTCCCCCGTTACGGTCAGTCGGCTGGAAATGCAGCCGCTGTTTGAGTCACTGGCCGCCGAGTGGGAGCACGGCGCCGCCGCACAGATCGAGATCTGCCTGGCCCTGCACCGGATGCTGGCCCTGATGGCCCGCCAGCTGCTGGCCGGGGACGAGAGCCGCTCCAATCGCACCTTGATCGAACAGGCCGCCGAGTACATCCGCCAGCACTATGCCGAGCCGCTGTCGCTGGACAGCCTGCTGGCCCAGACGCCGGTGAGCAAGAGCTGGTTCCTGCGGCTGTTCCGCCAGTACATGGGCACAACGCCCTACAATTTTTTGCTGTCCACGCGGATCACACGCGCCAAGGAGCTGCTGGTGCTGACGGATTTCTCCGTCTGTGAGATCGCGCACCAGGTCGGCTTTGGGGATGAGAGCAACTTCTCGACCCGCTTTACCGCCATGGTGGGCCAAAGCCCCCAGCAGTACCGCAAAAGTGCAATGAAGCCCGCGGAAAACTGAATTAAGGAATTATGGGAAAGAAGGCATTTGTATGTTGAAAACCGAACGCATGGACCGTGTCCGTGCTGCCCTGCGCGCGCAGGGACTGACGCAGATGATCGTCTGCGACCCCAAGAGCGTGTGGTATCTGACCGGCGTCGCCGTGGAGCCCTATGAGCGTCTGCTGGCGCTCTACCTGCCCACCGAGGGCGAGCCGGTGCTGTTTTTGAACAGACTGTTCAATGTGCCCGAGCCGCCGTGCAGGACCGTCTGGCACACCGACACGGACAAGCCCGTGGCGCAGATTGCCGAGGTCGTGGACGCGGGCAAGCCGCTGGGCATTGACAAGGAGTGGCCCGCTAAGTTTCTGATCCCGCTGATGGAGACCCACCCCGGTATGCAGGTCGTGCTGTCCAGCGACTGCGTGGACGACTGCCGCGCCTGCAAGGACGCCGAGGAGCAGGCCCTCATGCGCGAGGCGTCCCGCATCAACGACGCGGTGAACGAGGCCGCGAAGCACTATATAAAGGCCGGCATGACCGAACGCGAGGTCGCCGAGTTTATCGACGCGCAGTTCCGTGCCCACGGCTGCGAGGGGCCGAGCTTTACGACGATCGTCTCCTTTGGTGCCAACGCTGCCGACCCGCACCACGAGCCGGACGACACCGTGTTAAAAGAGGGCGACTGCGTGCTGTTTGACATGGGCTGCGTGAAGAGCCGCTATTGCAGCGACATGACCCGCACCTGGTTCTGCGGCCAGCCCACTGAAAAGCAGGCCGCCGTGCACGATCTGGTACGCCGCGCGAATGAGGCTGCCGAGGCGCTCATCAAGCCCGGCGTGCGCCTGTGTGAGCTGGACGCTGCCGCGCGCGACCTGATTACGGAAGCGGGCTACGGCGCGTATTTCAACCACCGTCTGGGGCATTTCATCGGCCAGACCGACCACGAGAAGGGCGACGTCAGCAGCGCGAACACCGCCGTAGCCAGACCCGGCATGATCTTTTCGATTGAGCCGGGTGTCTACCTGCCCGGCGAGTTCGGCGTCCGCGTGGAGGACCTCGTCCTGGTGACCGAAACCGGCTGCGAGGTGCTGAACAGGAACGATAAGCATTGGGATGTGGTGGGGAAATAACTGCCGCCATCCCTGCCTCCCCTTGAGGGGAGGTGGCCCCGCAGGGCCGGAAGGGTGGCTGGCAGCCGACCTATAAAAGGGTTGCCGCGGCCCACCCCTCACCGCCTGCGGGCGGAGCTCCCCTCAAGGGGAGCCTAAAGAATTTCAGAGAGGTGTACGATTGAAAAAACATCTGTTCCGTATCATTGCCGTCCTGTCCGCCGCGGTCCTGCTGGCGGGCTGCGCGTCGTCGCGGCTGCGGCTGGGGGCTGCGGCTGCAGGCGGCGTGTACAATGCGTTTGGTACCGCCATGGCCGCCCAGAACAGCACCATCGAGGTCAAACAGACCGCCGGGTCCGCCGCCAACCTGCGGCTGCTGGCGGGCGGCTATTTACAGCTGGCCGTTGCCCAGTCCGACATGGCGCAGGATGCCTACGACGGCAGCGGCGTCTTTGCCCACGAGAGCACCGAGCGCAGCTTCAGCGCCGTGGCCACCCTGTATGAGGAGGCCGTGCAGGTCGTTGTCCGGGCCGACTCCGGCATTACGACGCTGGAGGAGCTGCAGGGCTGCACGCTCAGCGTCGGCGAGGAGGAATCCGGCACCGAGCAGAACGCCGGGCAGGTTTTGGCCGCCTGCGGCCTGAACAACCGCCTGGTACACACTGTAAACCTGAACTACACCGACGCTGCCGCCCGGCTGGCCGACGGCACGATCGACGCAATGTTCGTCACCGCCGGTCTGCACGCCGACGCGCTGGAGCAACTGGCCGAGACCTGCGCCATCCGTCT
>UMHF01063082.1_pt1 | contig 11730 bp, 9 predicted proteins | sample 1965431 | NCBI WGS metagenome assembly UMHF01 (sample SAMEA4836088, study PRJEB28245) | human gut metagenome | biome: gut microbiome; material: fecal sample | place: Denmark | collected 2008
TACGATATTAATGTATATTTGCACGTTAATTCTTTGAACAACGAATGATTGATTTCAAACGGGTTCCCTCGCCCTGTTTTCTGTTGGACGAACGTCTGCTGGCGCGGAATCTTTCGGTCGTCGACCGCGTGCGCCGCGAGTCGGGCGCCGAGGTGATCGTCGCGCTCAAAGCGTGCGCCATGTGGAGTATCTTCCCCCTGTTGGCGCGTCACAGCGACGGCGCGACGGCCAGTTCGGCCGCCGAGGCCCGGCTGGTACGCGAAGAGTTCGGGCAGCCGGCGCACACGTATGCTCCGGTCTACACCGACCGCAATATCGGCGAGATACTCGATTGCAGCAGCCATATCACCTTCAATTCGCTCGGACAATTCCGCCGTTTCGGTGCAATGGCGCTGCTGCGCGGCATCTCGTGCGGTCTGCGCGTCAACCCGCGCTATTCGCCCGTGGAGACCGATCTTTACAACCCCTGCGTGGCGGGTTCGCGGCTGGGAGTGACCGCCGAGGAGCTGGAAACGCAGGGCGGTCTGCCCGACGGGATCGAGGGGCTGCATTTCCATGTGCTGTGCGAATCGCGGTCGGAGCATCTCCGCAAGGCGCTCGAAGCCGTAGAGCGGCATTTCGGCCGTTATCTCGACCGCATCCAGTGGCTCAACATGGGCGGCGGCCACCTGATGACCCACGCCGACTACGATTGCGATGACCTGATCGCGCTGCTGCGCGATTTTCGGGCGCGCCATCCCCGCCTGCGGCTGATTCTCGAACCGGGCAGCGCCTTTACGTGGCGCACGGGCTATCTGGTCTCGACGGTCGAGGACATCGTCGAAAACGGCGGCGTGCACACGGCCATGCTCGACGTGTCGTTCGCCTGCCACATGCCCGACTGCCTCGAAATGCCCTACAAGCCGGCGATCGTCGGGGCCCGCGAACCGCAGGAAGGCGACCGGCGCTGGCGCATGGGCGGCAACAGCTGTCTGGCGGGGGATTACTGCGGCGACTGGGCGTTCGACCACGAATTGCAGGTCGGCGAGCGGATCATATTCGAGGATATGATCCACTACACGATGGTCAAGACCACGATGTTCAACGGCGTGGCGCACCCCGCGATCGCCGTCGCCGACGCCGACGGAGCCGTCCGCATCGTCCGGGAATTCGGTTACGCCGATTTCAAAGGGCGCATGTCCTGAAAACCAAAGATACCCAAAGATACTACATGGAGAATTTTACACCCACTCATTACACGCTCGAATGCGTCGCTACGGGGCGGCAGTTCGAAGACGAAGGCTGGATGCTCGACGATCCCTGCTGCAAAATCCCTTCGATGATCCGCACTCGTTACGCCGTCCGGCAGATCGACGTGCGCCCCGACAGCTACGGCTTCTACAAATTCTGCGACTGGCTGCCGGTCCGCCGCATGTTGCAGGGTTCGAGCGCACCCGTAACCTACAAAAGCAAAGGTCTGGCCGACTACCTCGGCCTGAAAAACCTCTATATCACCTTCAACGGCTATTATCCCGAGATCGGCGCGAAGATGACGACCTGCTCCTTCAAGGAGACCGAAGCATACAGCGTCTGCGCCCGCATCCGCGAGGGCGACAACCGGATTCTGGTGGTCGCCTCGGCCGGCAATACGGCGCGCGCCTTCGCCAAAGTCTGCTCGGACAACAACATTCCGCTGCTGTTGTCGGTGCCCGAAGAGAACATCTCGGCGCTCTGGTTCGACCGGCCGCTCAACCCCTGCGTCAAACTGATCTGTCCCGAACGGGGCGGCGACTATTTCGACGCGATTTTCCTGAGCAACCTGGCCCTCAAATCGCGGAAGTTCTACGCCGAAGGCGGCGCGAAGAATGTCGCCCGCCGCGACGGCATGGGCACTACGGTGCTGTCGGCCGCCACGACCATCGGCGAGATTCCGGACTACTATTTCCAGGCTGTCGGCAGCGGCACGGGCGCCATCGCAGCATGGGAGGCCAACATGCGCCTGAACGAGGACGGCCGCTTCGGCAACAAGACGATGAAACTCGTCGTCTCGCAGAACGCCCCCTTCGTCCCGATGTTCGACGCATGGCGGGTCGATTCGCGCGAGATGTTGCCCTACGAAGCCGCCAAGGCCCGTCGGGACGCCGAAATCATCGACGCCAAAGTACTCTCGAACCGCAAACCTCCCTATTCGCTGGCAGGCGGTTTGTACGACGCGCTCAAAGCCACCGGCGGCGACATCATGGTAGCGACGAACGCACAGGCGCGCAAGGCCCGCGCCCTGTTCGAGGAGACCGAGGGAATCGATATCTACTCTGCGGCGGGAATCGCCACGGCGTCGCTCGTCAAGTCCGTGGCCGACGGGCGGATCGACCCCGAGAAGATCGTCATGCTCAACATTACGGGCGGCGGCGAACACCGCTGCCAGCAGGATAAGGAACTCTGGTATCTCGAACCGAGCCTTGTCTTCCCGCTCACGCCCGATCCGGAAGAGGTCGTAGCGAAGACCGAAGCCCTGTTCGACTAAAACTCAATTAGACTATGGCGGAACAATCGAACCCGACAACATCCCGTCGCCGTCACCACCGGCGGCACCGCAGGAACAGCCGCAAACGGAAGCTCCGCAACGGCGTCCTGATCGCCACGATCGCCGTGGGTATGCTGACCGTCCTGGGGCTGAAACTCATCGGACGGGGAAAAGTACATCAGGCGGAGATCGTCCAGCGCAGCTATCCCGTGCGGGTAATCAGCGTGGTGGACGGCGATACGTTCCTCGGTCTGGACGACGGAGGCGATACGCTGACCTACAACGTGTACAGCATCGAGGCTCCCGAAATCGAACAGCCGCAGGGGTACGAGGCGCGCAAATACCTCTACAACATGATCCTGCAACGCCGCGTCGAGGTGACGCCCAAGGGCGGACGCACCCCGCAGGGCGTGCGGGTGATCGCCACCACGCGCGACAACGACGACGTGGCCGATCTGATGCTGCGTTCGGGATTTGCGTGGTATCGCAACGATACGGTCAATGAACTGCGCTACATCCGCTCCGAGCGATTCGCACAGGAGGAGGGCGTCGGCATCTGGGCTTCGCCCGACCACGTCGCGCCGTGGGAGTGGCGCAAACGACACGTCGAAAAGTAATCGACAAAACATAGGCTCCTCCTTTGGGCAGGGCCTATGTTTGTTTTTATTCATTAACCATCTAAAAAACTTCATCAAGATGAAGAAACATTCAACCGCGAAGCCGATCCCGTGCTTCAAGCGTTGGAGCCGTACGAACTATGCCGTGTTCGCCAGCCTCCACCGCCAAGTGACGATCGGGGTGCTTGCGGTCGGGATGTCCATTCTCTTGCTGACGACTGAAACGGCTGCGGCTCAACAGGCCGACACCTCGGGCGTATCCCGCGTGATGCGAATCGAGCCGGTCGGCGTGACGGGGACACGACTGAGTCCCTCCCGTAGCATTCAGTCGCAAACGCCCGTTTTCGATCGGGGTACAGAGGCTGCCGCGCCGTTCCAGACGCTGGAAGACGCCCTTCGCCTCAGCCCTTCGATCGACATTCGCGAGCGTAGCGGCAAGGGCGTGCAGGCAGACATCTCGATCCGCGGAGGATCGCCCGACCAAACCATGATGCTGCTCAACGGCATCAATTTCACCGATGCCCGCACCGGACACCAGACCCATTCGCTGCCGATCGACATGGATTGCGTGTCGGGTATCGAACTCATCGAGGGAATTCCGGGAGTGGGTGCCTATGCCGGCGCAGTCAACGTCCGGACCGTTCCTTTGTATCGCAACTATCTTCGGCTCAAAGCCGAAGGCGGGCAACACGGGTATGGCTATACCAATCTGTCCGGAGCTCTTACACGCGACCGTCTCGTGCTCTTCGCCGCCGGATCGCTGCGTCGCAGCGACGGATATATCCACAATACCGACTTCCGCAACGTGAACGGGTACCTCCGTATGACATACGATTCGCCGAAAGCCGGATTCTTCGACTTTCAGACTGGCGGACAGGGCCGGCGCTTCGGGTCCAACGGATTCTATGCCGCCTACAATCCGGATCAGTTCGAACAGACCGCCACGGCGCTCGGTTCGTTGCGATGGATCAAGGAGTGGGGGCTTTTCCGAATCTGCGCCGATGCAAGTTACCGCAAGAATTTCGACCGTTATGAATGGACACGCGGTACACCGACCAATTACCACAACACCGACAACGTCGGAGCGGAGCTTTGGGGCGACTTGCAGTGGCGGGGAGGCTCCACTTCGCTGGGTGGCGACTACATCTATCATCACATTTTCAGCTCCAATCTGGGCGAACCGATGGCCGCTCCGCGCGGCCGCTACAAGTGCGAAGCCGAACGCCACGTGAGCAATCTGTGGCTGCGCCATTCCATGAGATGGCGTCGTTTCGCTATCGCCGCTTCGGCCGGTGCGAGCTTTACGCCCTACGGAACGTCGGTCTCTTGGGCCGTATCGGGACGCTACGGCAACGGCGGCTGGCAAGCGGAAGCCGGAGCCGCACAGTCGATGCGGTTACCGACGTTCACCGACCTCTACTATACGTCGGAAGCGCAGGTCAACAATCCGAATCTCAAACCCGAACGAGCTGTCACCTACCATATCGGAGGAGGTTACGCCATCGAAAAATGGCATGCCTCCGTACAGTTCTTCTACCGCGACGGTCGCAATGTAATCGACTGGGTGTGGCGCGACGAACTGACGATCGGCGACCGGACCCTATATGACAAATGGCACTCGGAGCAAGAGTCGCATCTGGGTACATTCGGCATCGAGGCATCGGGCGGATATCGTTCCGACGGAGGAGTAGTGCGTAGCGCGACAGTCTCTTACGGGTATCTGACCACATCGCGTCTGAGCGACGTGAGGACGTCGAGCATTCTCGACTACATGCGCCACAAATTGTCGTTCGCCGCGGAGATTCGTTTCCTGCGCCGCTTCTCTCTGGCCGTGACCGGAACCCTCTTCGATCGTTACGGCTTTTACAACCGTTACCTGCGCGACGCCGACGGGAAATTGCTGACCGACGACAAAGGGCGAATGCAGACCGAAGAGGTCGATTTCAGTCCTTATTTTCTGCTCGACGGACACCTGCGATGGGAGAAAGGGATCGTCGCTCTACACGTCGATCTGGCCAACATCACCGACACCGATTACTGCGATTTCGGCGGGCTTCGTCGTCCGAATTTCTGGATAACGGGCGGCATTACCCTTACAATTCGCTGACCGGCGACTGAAACAAGACAGGAGGCTGCCTTTCGAGGCAGCCTCCGTTTTCTTGCACGACTGTCAGATACCGGCGATCTTCTTGATCTCGTTCAGCTTGTTGAGCGCTTCGAGCGGCGTAAGGGAATCGATGTCCAGTCCCTTGATCTGATCGCGGATCTGCACCAGCACCGGATCGTCGAGCTGGAACATCGACAACTGCATCGACGCCCCCTTGTCGGACTCTTCGACCGCATCCTTGACCGACGCCTGCTTGCGCCCTCGGAGTTTGGGGCTTTTGCTCGGCACGATCTCGTCGGTGCCGTAGACCTTCACCAGGTTTTTGAGAATCTCGTCGGCGCGCGACACGACCGACGCCGGCATGCCGGCCATTTTGGCGACATGAATACCGAACGAATGTTCCGTGCCGCCGCGTTCGAGCTTGCGCTGGAAGACGATCGTGTTGTTCATCTCCTTGACCGTGACGTGGTAGTTCTTCACGCGCGGGTACATCTTTTCCATCTCGTTCAGCTCGTGATAGTGGGTCGCGAAGAGCGTCCGCGCATGGGCCGTGGGGTGGTTGTGCAGGTATTCGACCATCGCCCAGGCGATCGAAATGCCGTCGTAGGTACTCGTGCCCCGGCCGATCTCGTCCAGCAGCACGATGCTGCGGTCGGAGATGTTGTTCAGGATGCTGGCCGATTCGAGCATTTCGACCATGAAGGTCGACTCGCCCTGCGAAATATTGTCCGACGCGCCGACACGGGTGAAAATCTTGTCCACCACGCCGATGTGCGCCCGGCGTGCCGGAACGAACGAGCCCATTTGCGCCATAAGGATGATGAGCGCCGTCTGCCGCAGCAGAGCCGACTTACCCGACATGTTGGGACCGGTAATCATCACGATCTGCTGCTCCTCGTCGTCGAGCCGGATGTCGTTGGGGATATATTTCTCGCCCACGGGCATCAGCGTCTCGATGACCGGATGACGCCCCTGTTCGATGTCGATGCGCGCCCCGTCGTCCAGTTCGGGGCGCACGTAGTTGCGCTCGCGCGCGATGCGGGCGAACGACAGGAAACAGTCGACGCGCGCCACGGCGTGTGCATCGCGCAACAGTTGGGACAGCGACTGCGAAACGAAGGCGATCAGCGCATTGTAAATCTCCTGTTCGAGCGTCAGGATGCGGTCTTCGGCGCCGAGAATCTTCTCTTCGTACTCCTTCAATTCCTCGGTGATGTAACGCTCGGCGTTGGAAAGCGTCTGCTTGCGGATCCACGTATCGGGTACCTTCTCCTTGTGGGCGTTGCGCACCTCGATGAAGTATCCGAAGATATTGTTGTAGCCGATTTTGAGCGACGGGATACCCGTCAGTTCGCTCTCGCGCTGCTGGATCTGCTGCAATACGTCCTTGCCGTGCAGAGCGATGCGGCGCAGGTCGTCGAGCTCGGGATTGACCCCGTCGGCGATTACGCCGCCCTTCTGAATCTGGTTGTTCGCCGGATCGGGATAGATCTCCCGTTCGAGTTTCAGGCGCATCTGCGCCAGCACGTCGATCTCGGCGGCGAGCCGGTGGAGATTCCCGTCGTCCGTCGATTCGAGGATCGCTTTGAGCAGTTCGATCGCAGCGAGCGAATTTTTCAGTTGCACCAGTTCGCGCGGCGTCACGCGCGCGGCGGCGATACGCGAAGCGATGCGTTCCAGGTCGCCGATCAGCGAGACCTGCTCGCCGACGGCTTCCGCCAGATCGCTGTCCTCCACGAAGCGCTGTACCACGTCCAGCCGCCGGTTGATGCGCCCGATGTCGCGGATCGGCATGGCTATCCAGCGTTTGAGCAGACGGCCGCCCATCGGCGTGAGCGTGCGATCCATCACGTTTGCGAAGCTGCTCCTGTCGCGCGAACCGTTGGTAGTGAAGAGTTCCAGGTTGCGGATGGTGAACTTGTCGATCCAGACGTAGTCGTCCTGGTCGATCCGCGAGATCGATGCAATGTGGCCGATCTCCTTGTGTTCGGTGAATTCCAGATAGTAGAGGATGGCGCCGGCGGCCGAAATGCCTGCCGAGATGTGGTCGATGCCGAACCCTTTGAGCGACTGCGTGCCGAACTGCTTGCAGAGCTTTTCGCGGTTCAGTTCCTCCGAAAAGACCCAATCGTCGAGCTTGTAGGTGTAGTAGTTCGTGCCGAAAGCCTGCCGGAACCGCTCGTCGAATCCCCGCTGGTAGATGATCTCTTTGGGCGAGAGATTCGACAGGAGTTTGTCGATGTAGTTGTCCGGTCCCTCGGCCACGTAGAATTCGCCGGTCGAAATGTCGAGAAAGGCCACGCCCGTGGTCTGCCGGCCGAAGTAAACCGAAGCCAGGTAGACGTTTTCCTTGTTGGCCAGAAGGTTGTCGCCCAGAACGACGCCCGGCGTAACCAGCTCGATGACGCCCCGCTTGACGAGTCCTTTCACCAGCTTGGGGTCTTCCAGCTGTTCGCAGATCGCCACGCGCTCCCCGGCCCGCACCAGCTTGGGCAGGTAGGTGTCGATGGCGTGGTAGGGGAATCCCGCCAGCTCGACGAAGGTCGCCGCCCCGTTGGCGCGGCGGGTGGGCGTGATGCCCAGAATCCCGCTGGCCTTGATCGCATCGTCGCCGAACGTCTCGTAGAAATCGCCCACGCGGAAGAGCAGGATCGCATCGGGGTGAACCGACTTGATCTGGTAGTACTGCTTCATCAGCGGAGTCTCTACATATTTCTTATCCGTACCTGCCATAATCATGCAATAAAATATACAATGTGTAGTGCGAAATAAGTCTTATTCAGACCAATTTCGGGATAGCAAAGATACGAATAAACGAGGGCAATGTCAAATTTATTTGAACATTGCCGAGCGAGAGTATCTTCGACGAAGTCAAAGATACGAAAAGTCGGGCGCAGAAGCAAATTATTTCCAATTTTGCTTGACCCGGACAGAGCATCCGAGGCGAAACCGAAGACAAAAAGTCAGATCATACCGACCGCAGCGAACATCTTCCGGTAGAACTCCGCCTTCCATTCCACGGACCGGGGATAAGCGCGCGACGACGACGGCATACGGAAGAGCTGCATCCGGCGGCCGGCGTATTCGAACGGTGCGGAACCGCCGACAGCAGGACGCTGGCACCTGAGTTGCCCCACCAATGTTTCGGTCGCCTTCTCGCCCGTCGTCACGACGGCCCGGCATTCGGGCAGGCGATCCAGCAGACCGCACACGTCGGTCGGTCGCACGACTTGCAGGAAGTTGTCCGAGGCGTTGTCCCGAAGGCGGACGACTTCGCTGGCCGTATCGTAGAGCGCCAACCCGACCGTCCGGCAAAAAGCCATGATGCGTTCGCGGTCGAAATGCTTGGGATCGGCCAGGAAATGGGCCTTGTCGCCGAAAAAGAGCAGCCCCATGATCCGCCACATGTCGTTTTGAAGATTGGGGTAGAAGAATTCCATCGACCAGCGCACGCGCTTGGGCGGAAAGCTGCCCAGCATCAGCACGCGCGCGCCGTCGGGCAGGAACGGGGCGAGAGGATGAACCTCCGAAGACGGGTTATTCATAGAATCGGGGATCGAAATTTACCAGATAGAGTTTTTCGGTGGCGCGCGTCAGCGCCGTGTAGAGCCAGCGCAGCATGTCGCGGGTCATCGGTTCGTCGCCGAACAGGCAGCGGTCGACGAAGACCGCCCGCCACTGTCCGCCCTGCGCCTTGTGGCAGGTCACGGCGTAGGCGAACTTCACCTGTACGGCGTTGAAATGCGGATTTTCGCGGATTTCCTTATAACGTTTGATCTTGCTTTTCGTCTCGACATAGTCCTTTTCGACTTCGTAGAAGAGGCGGTTGCTCTCCTCGCGCGTGAGCGACGGCGATTCGGACTTGATGGTATCCAACAGGATTTTGCAACCGATCTCCATGTCGCCGTAATCGGCGAACGAGAGCACGGCGTCGGCGAAATGAAATCCGTAGAAATCCTCGAAGCGACGCAGGCGGACAAGCCGGGCGATGTCGCCGTTGGCGATGAAGTTCATCGCCCCCTGGGCATCCGCCGTCGCATAGTGGTAGTTGTTTTTCACGACCATCAGCATGTCGCCGCTCTCGATCTCCTCTTCGGCACTGAGAATATAACGGCGAATCCCTTCGTTGTAACGATTCGCCCGCTTGTTCGACCGGGTGATGACGATCACCTCGTCGCGGCCGTAACGGTCGAAGGCATCCTGCAACTTTTCCATGAAATCACCGCCCTCTACCGACTCGAAATCAGGGTAGTCCATTTCGAATTTCGGTATTTCGTAGATACGGTTTTCGAGCATGCAGCGCACCAGCGTAGCATTGAACAGAATACCCGACTGCATCTGCTGGCGCACCACCTCGTCCATCAGCCCGTAGACGACTTCGCCGTAGCGCGAAACCGTCGCCGGATCGAGCGCCGGACTGAAATCGCACCCGACGGGAGGCAGCTGCGCGCTGTCGCCGACCAGAATCAACCGGCAACCGCGTCCGCTGCGCACGTAGCTCACCAGGTCTTCCAACAGCGATCCGCTGCCGAACAGTGCACCGTCGCCCGTCGAATCGGAGAGCATCGAGGCTTCGTCCACGATGAAGACGGCACCTTGTTCCCTGTTGAAGTCGAGCGAGAATTTCGATTCGTAATCGGCGTTGGTGCGCTGGCGGTAGATGCGTTTGTGGATCGTAAGCGCCTGCTCCCCGCAGTAGCGGGCGAGCACTTTGGCCGCCCGTCCGGTTGGAGCGAGCAGCACGGGCTTTATTCTTAACTCTTTGAGCGCGGCAACTACCGCGGCGATCAACGTCGTCTTGCCCGTACCGGCAAAACCGTTCAGTACGAAAATCCGCGAAAAATCGTCGTCCGAGAGGTATTCCGATAAATTTTCTATGATTTTTTTTTGACTATTTGTTGCTTCGAAACAAATTTTGGCGTAAATTTGGGTCGCGATTGTCGTGTTAAACATTGCAGCGTTACCTTTTTAAACGGGATACAAACTTAAACAAATAATTGAAATGAAAAAAATCGTTCAACTGATTCTTGCCTTGGTGATCGTAGGTCTGGTATATGTCATCTACGATCAGATTTCGACACCCATCCGTTTTGAAAACGTGAAAAAAGCGAAGGAAGAGGCCGTTATCGAGCGCATCAAGGACATTCGTACCGCCGAACGTGCGTTCAAGTCCAAATACCAGCATTTTACGGGCGATTTCGATACGCTGATCAATTTCGTTCTCAACGATTCGATCGAGGGTCAGCGCCGTATCGTCGACGAGGACGACTCGGTGGCCATGGCACAGCTGAAAAAAGCCGGCAAGAAAAATATCGAAACCTTCACGGTAGCCGTTATCGACACGATCTTCGCACCGAAGAAGCTTTCGCCCGATCAGGTGAAGAATTTCCGCTACATACCGGGAACGAACAAGCAGGCCGAATTCACGATCGCAGCCGGCATGGTTACGACCGAGTCGAAGGTCGTCGTTCCGGTCGTCGAGGTCAAGGCCCCCTACGTGAAGTTCCTCGATACGGTTACGTTCCGTCAGGAAGTGATCAACCTCATCAAGGCTCCGGAGGTCGTCGCCTACGACAAGTATCCCGGAATCAAGTTCGGTTCGATGGAGGGTGCGAACAATGAAGCAGGCAACTGGGAGTAATTCCGCGACTCCTTCGAAAGAGATGTCCATCCGGCTTCGGTCGGGTGGACATTCTTTTCCGAAAGAGCTGCCGGCAGAGTATGCAGCTGCAGACCGCGTCGTATGTTCGGTACTGACGCACAAAACGCTGTTGGTACCGGCCGAGGTCTTCGAACGGGAATCGGCTCCGAACTACCTTTCGCTGGCGGGGCTCGGCTGTGCGGAGACGGAGTGTGCGGTATACAGCGATCCGCAACGGCAGCAGATCGCCGTAATGGCCGTCGACAAGGAGTGCCGCCGTCAATTGGCCGAGACGGCGGGCGATCGGGTGACCTTTACCTCTCCGCTGCTGTTTCAGCCGAAATTTGCGGGACAGGGCGCATGGCTGATCCATACCGACGGGCTGCTCTACATAAAGATTTACGACAACGTGCTGCGGCTGGCCGAAGTGGTGCGGGCGCAGGGGACGGCCGACGTCCTCTATTACCTCGGCCGGCTCGACCGGACGTTTCCGCTCAAAACCTATCCGCTCTGCCTGTCGGGAAGCGACACGCTGGCCCGCCAGTTGCGGAAGTATTTCAGGGATGTACGATGCGAATAATCAGCGGCAGATACAAGGGCAGGGCGATCAACCCTCCGAAGAATTTGCGGGCGCGTCCCACGACGGACTTCGCCAAGGAGAACCTTTTCAACGTCCTGACCAATCTGGTCGATTTCGAACAGTGCGACGTACTCGACCTTTTCTCTGGCACGGGATCGATCAGCTACGAATTCGCTTCGCGCGGCGCACGCAGCGTCACGGCGGTCGAAATCAACGCCGTGCACTACAACTTCATCCGGCAGACGGCGCGGGAGCTGGGATGCGAAACGATCTATCCGGTCA
>UMHF01015958.1_pt1 | contig 11663 bp, 3 predicted proteins | sample 1965431 | NCBI WGS metagenome assembly UMHF01 (sample SAMEA4836088, study PRJEB28245) | human gut metagenome | biome: gut microbiome; material: fecal sample | place: Denmark | collected 2008
CACGTCATGTCCGGTGGTGTGGTTGAGCACCATGTCGGCCACGATTTGCACGCCAGCCGCGTCGCATTGGCTGATCATGGTTTTGAACTCGTCTTCCGTACCGAAACGCGAGTCGAGTTTGTAGCTGACCGGCTGGTAGACGGTCCACCATTGCGTGCCTTGGATGGATTCCTGCGGCGGGGAGACCTGCACGTATTTCACGCCTTCCGGACCATAGGTTTTCGTGCATTCGTCGCCAATCGTCTTCCATGATTGCTGGAATGCGATCATGGTCACGTCAGTGGCTGCCGGATTGGTCGGATCGTCATTGCCAAAAGCCACCGATTGCGCGCTGAGTCCCGCGAGGGAAAGCGCCAGGCCAAGTGCCGCGGCCGCGATGCGGCGCACCGAACGCATGCCGGTATGTCGTGCAGCCGCGTGACGGGCCATGCGGTAATCCATCCGATTCCCCTGTTTCGCTCCGTGACGCCTCATCGCGCGTCTCCTTCCTTGTTGGTCTTGTTACGTTTGGCGATGCCGTAGCCCATGCCGATCATGCCGAGCGCCACTACCGCGAGAAGTGTGCCGTAGCACCATCGTTGCCCGCCCGTGGAGGGAAGCACGATGGAGATGGTGTTGGTGATGGTGGAGATTCCGGTCGTCTGGTCATTGTTGATGACCGGCTGGCAGTAGCCGTCCACTCCGCTGATCGCTTCGCCCTTTTCGTTGGTTTCCTTCACCGTGTACACCTTGTTTTCATCTAGGTCGGTGAACGTGTATTGCCAGTTGTTGCCGTCGCTCAACGCCACCGTCTTGCCGGTGGATTGGCCGTTCGCATACAACGTCGCATATACCGCTTTCGGACGTTTGCTGCTGTCGCCGTAGTCCTTCCACACCTTGTGCACGCTGTGGCTGGTATGCCCCGGCGTGTAGGTGTTGGTCAGCGTGTACGCCCAGGATTCCGCATTCTGACCGCTTTCGCTTGTTTCATCCGCCTTGTCGGATTCGCCCGACTCGTTGGCCTTGCCCTCGGCGCCGTCAGCCGCAGCGACTTTGCCTCCGGTGAGCGTCGGCGTGTAGTTCTTCACGGCCTCTTCGGTCACCGAATACTGAATTTCCTTGCCCTTGTAGTATTTGGGCAGGTTCGTGAAGGTGTAGGTCCACGTGTTCGCGCTCACCTCTTGCGAAGTGGTCGCTTCGCTTGTTCCGTCAGCCCCGTTGACGTTGGCCGTGGTGGCCTGCGTCGCTTTGGCGTTCTCCGAGGTCAGCACCATGCAGCTCACACCCCATGGATTCGTGCCATCCGTCGTGCCGGTGTTCTTGCACTCGCTGTTGTGTTGCGGTGAGGGCCATCCGGGCAGCGTCTGGTTCTTCGCATCGGTCCACACGCTGGAAAGCACCCAGATCGTGGCCTTGTCGCCCGGCCGTTTCACATTGCTGGGCGCATCAGTGTCATCCCACGTCTTGTCCACGCTCAATGTCGTGGTTTCGGGCGTATGCGTGTTGGTCACATCGAACGCGCAGGATTTGACCGTGCTCGTCACCGCACAGCGTGTTTCCGTACCGCCGGCGAGCGTCACGTCGCTTGCCGTATAGCCATCTACGGATTCCTCGGTTACCGTATACGTGTACGGATTGTTGTACAGGTTCTGCTTGGGAAGACCTTCGAACGTCCACGATTGCGTGTTGCTGCCGTTGGTTCGCACGGTTTGCACCACCAATTGTTCGGTCACGTCTTCCGTTTCGTCGGTACTGCCGCTCTTCGGCTGTTTGCTGGTTCCCCAAATATGGAAGGTCAGCGTCTTCGGCCGTTTGCCATCGTTGTCATCCTGATCGTTCCACGTTTTGTTCACCGTGATGCTTGCCGTTTCCGGCTCCCGAATGTTCAATACCGTGAATTCGGCGCCGTCGATGTACGGACGTTTGATCACGGAAACGCGGTATTCCTTACCTGTGAGCTCTTGGGTCAGTTCCTCGTCAACCGTGTAGTTGTACCTGTTGCCGTCCGCATCATATCGGGGCAGATCGGTCCACGTGTACGTCCAGTCGCTGGTGTTCTTGTTGTCCAACGTCCGCGTGTACTTCGCATCTTGCAGCTGCTTGGAGTTGCGCAGCAGGTGGAATGTCACCGATGTCGGACGCTCCGAATAGTTATGGTCGGACCAGATTTTGCGCACGCGCACCATGGTCGTATCCACGCGATCCTCGACGCGGATGGTGTTGCCATCCACCAGCTTGCCGTCCACGTATGCTTCGCCGCGGGAAATGGTGAAGTTGACCGCGTTCGCCTTTTCATACCCGACCGGCGCCTTGGTTTCGGTGAGCTTGTAGACGCCGTCCTGCAGCTGGAATTGTTTCGGCAGTCCGCCGCCGCTGGTCCAGGTGATCTCGTCGATCGTCTTGCCTTCGAAAGTTTTGCCGGTTATGGAGAATTCCGCTCCAGCCAGCTCGGCACCGCCGCCGACCTTGGTTTTGGAGAACAGGATGCCGCTTTTGCCCGGCTTGTCTTTCATGACGACGGTATTGGAATCCTGCTTCTTACCGTCGATGGTCACGCTGCCGTCGAGCCCGACGCTGAATACGATGTCATCCGCGGTTTCATAGCCGTCCGGCGCCACCTTTTCACGCAGGGTGTAGGTGCCGGGTAGCAGGGTGAGTTCGCCGGGTTCGCCGCCTTTGCTGGTCCAGGTGATCTCGTCGATCGCCTTGCCATCCAAGGTGGTGCCGGTGATGCTCATCTGCGCGCCGTCGATATTGGTGATGCCACTGGTGAGACTGTTTTTATTGACGGTCACCTGATGCGTCCGGTACTGGTCGGTCATCACGATGGTATTGTCCTGCACGTCGGCATATGTGCCATCGGTTTGCTTGATCTGCACGCTGAGCTTGCCGGTGACGGCGTCGCTCACGACTTTGAATTCGACCGGATCCGCTACCAGATAACCATCCGGCGCCTTGGTTTCGGTCAAGGTGTAGGTGCCGGGCTTGAGCTTGATGCTCTTCGACTTATCCCGCTCACTTACCCAGGTCTGCGTTTTGAATTCGGTGCCATCATTCAGCGTACCGGTGAGGCGCATGGTGGCACCTGCGATCTCCGTACCCTTGAGGTCCTGCTTGGAGAACCACACCTCCTCGTTTTCGGGGTGGTGCGTGTTGGTGATGGCGAAACCTTGGGTTTGCGAGCCGGTGATGTGCGTGGTGTAGCCGCTCACCGTATCTTCGCGTATGGTATACACGATCTTCTTGCCATCCTCGTAGACGGGCAGATTGGTGAACGCGCTGTCGTTCCGCCAGTTTCCAACCGCATCGAGTGTCACGCTTTGATCGGTTTCCTCTCCGTTTTTCAACAGATGCACGGTTACGCTGTCAGGGCGCTTCTGGTCCTGGTTGTCGGCGTCGTCCCATGCTTTTTCAACGCCGATCGACGTGGTTTCGGGCGTGTGCGTGTTGGTGCATTGTTCGGTGGCAGCCGAACCGTCGGTGTTGTATTGCACGTCAGCGCATTGCGAGTCGTACCCGCCCAGCGTCGTGGTTTCGACGGCCATGTAGGCCGCGGTTTTGCCGTCGACTTTCACCGGCAGTCCCGTCCATTGCACGTTATCGTTCTTGTCGGGATTGAGTATGCGGCTTTGCCCGTCGACTTTCGTATAATCGGCATCGCCGTCGGTCTTGCGGTACAAATCGAAGGTGACGGATGCGCGTTTGCCGTCCTGGTTGTTATTGTCGTTCCATGTTTTCGTAACAGTCAACGACGTGGTTTTCGGTGCGTCCTCCGCCTGCACGTGACCGATGCCGTCGCTACCGGTCACATTTTTGCCGTCGACGGTGATGGTGCCGTCTTCGCCGACCAGAATGATGATCGGATCCATGACTTGGTATCCGTCCGGTGCGTTGGCTTCGGTCAGCTTGTACCGTCCGGGCAGGAGTTCGAGCGTTTTCGTCTCGCTGCCGGAGGTGGTCCATGTCCAATCGGATTCCACCTGCGACGATCCGACACGAGTCAGCTGCATGGTGGCACCGTCGACGGGTACACCGGCATTCGCCGCATCCACCTTTGTGAATTGCACCTTGAACTTCGTTTTGTGGTCGTTGCTGCAGTTCCAACGGTAGTTGCCCAATGTGGTCGTCTTGCCGTCGCTGTCTTTGGCTACGGCGACGATCAATTTGCCGCTTTGCCCGTCTACGGTAACGGTTTTGTTGTCGTATCGTCCGTCGTATGCACCGGCAGCGGTCTGCGCGTCATGTCCGGGGAATATCACATAGAGCGGAGCGGATTTCTCGTATTGCGAATCAGTGCTGCCGGGCACTTTGCCGTCCGGACCTGTCAGCTCGGTGACCTTATATACGGTGTCGTAGTCCAGCTGCAGTCGGTCGGACAGTCCGTTGGATGCTCCTGTGGTCAGCTGCTTGGTGATTTCTTTGCCAACCGTACCATTGCAGGTGCCGTCGGCATCGGCCGTAGACGACACGAAGTTGCATCCGGTGACGCTTTCCACTTTGAAGGTGGCGCTGCCCGCCGGCTTGCCGAGATCGCCATCCGCGTACTTGTAGATCTGCAGTGTGCTCTGGTCGTATTTCATGCCGCCTTTGCTCTGCTGTACGGTTCCGGTGATTGTGTTCTGCGAGGTTCCGCCGTTGTTCTCATACCCGGCGAGCACGATTTTGTTGCCGCCCAGCGATCCGAAGCTTTCGCCTGGTTTGAGCTGCACCGCGGCCGTGTAGGTGATGGTGCATGCACGGGCGTCGGGAATGGAGAACACTAGTTCGCGGGTCTGCGGATTGTATGACCATGTTGCACCGTTGATGGCGGTTCCATTGTCGGAGTCCATGATCGACACGCTGTTGGCGTTGAGGTCGAGTGCCTGACCCATGGTGTCGGTCAGAGTGAGGTTGTTGCCTTTGTTAAGCGTGTCCGCATTCGGGTTGACTTTGACCGTGTAGTTCACGTTCGGCGCGGTCGTGGCATCGTATTTGCCGTTTTTGTCAAGAAGTTTCGGCTTGCTCGCGCCCACTGTGGCGGAAGCGTCGCCTCCGGCGCTGCCATCAATGTCGATGTGCGCCTTGTTCTCGTAATTTCCCCAATCAGGTGCGGTGATCGGGTCGATGCTCGTCTCATACACGATGAGCACACCAGCCGAGGTCTTCGCCTGGCTGAACGCCGGGGTACCCTTGGCTATGGTGAAGGTCACCGTGCCGTCGCCGTTGTCTTTGGCGCTCACTCCGGACAGCATTTTTGTGGTGCTGGAAGCGTCGAAGATCTTCAACGATTTCGCGTCGTACCGCGTGTGGACGGGCAACGTATCGGTCACCACGATGTTTTCGGCGTCCGACATCACGTCATGCACTTTGATGCGCCAGCGGATCACGCCTTTGGAGTTGGCGGTGTAGCCGTACCCGTATTGGTCCCAATACTGGTTGGCGTCTTCCTTGCCGAGCACGTCGCCGCGATGCTGGTGTTTCGCCGTGGAGGTTTTGTTCAATGCCGAAGCTCGGTTCCACACGGTTTCGTCGGTCACACCGTCGTTGACGGTGGACTGGTATTGCACGTACACCGTAGTGCCTTTGGGCAATGATGCGAACACGATGGTGAATCCCCTATCGGTGGCCTCTGTCGTGTATCCGCCCGCGTATTGCTGCGTCAGGGCGGCGTCGGTGTACACTTTAATGCTGTCTTTCACCAAGGTTTGCTTGGATCCCAGATCCTTGCCGCTGTCGTCCACATCCAGCTTGTCGGTCAGTTCGGCGTTGGTGAGGTCTTCCAAGGCTTTCATGCTGGTCACCCACGTCAGGTTCTTCGCTTCGGATGCCGGCGACGTGCATGTTTTCTTCAGTTCGACCGCGTCCGTGCCGAGTTGAGGTTCGGCCGTGGCTGTTTTGCCGGTTCCATCCTGAGGTTTTACGGTGACTTCGTTCTTGTATTTCTGGTGTTCGCCGCTTCCTTCGACCGGCACGTTTTTCGCTTCGGTCCAATACTGGATTTGGAAATGGTCGTAGCCGCCGGAGGGCAGGGTCACGGTGCCTGCTACGAGATCGCTCCAGCTAAGTTTGATGTAATGCTGCGGATTGTACGGGTCGTCGTCCGTATATGCGCCGGGCGAGCCGGTCGGACACACGGATTTCCAGTCGCCGCTGTTGTAGCAGCTGAGCACCAGATCTCCGGTCGGTTCCTTGAGGTTGTTCTTGTCGAGCAGATCTTTGACGGTGGCTCCGTCGACGGATTGGCCTTCGCCAGCGCCGATGGTGATGTTCCAAGTGAAGCCTTGCGTGCCATTTTCGTCTTTTGCTGCGGTTGCGCTTTTGTTCACATACCAGTCGCTGTAGTTGAACCAGATGGAGTTGCTGGTTTCCTTCTTGTTGACGTCTTCGTTGCTGGAATAGGTCACCTTGTTTTTGTTTTCGGTGGCATTGCTGCAATTGCCGGCCTCGCGGCATGCCTTGATGACGCTGTCTTTGTCGGCGTTCACCGAGTAGCGCACGTATAGTTTCTCACCGTCGCCCATGGAGCCGATGGTGACGTTGAAATTATGGTCGTCGGTTTTGGAGGATTGCCATGCGCCCGTGTATTCGTTCTTGCAGTCGGCGTCGGTGTAGATGTGCACGGATCCGTCCACGAAGGTCAGCAGGCCGCCCATGGTGTCGTCTATGGTCACGCCGGTGTTCGTGCCTGTAGAGGTCACTTCCAAAACGAAATCGTAGGTGGATGCGTCGGAAGTGGAGATTGCCGGGCGTTTGACCACGTTGACGCTGTGTTTGCCCTCCACGTTCACGGTGATGGTGCCATATCCGGGGAAGGTAAAGCTGGTATCGCCGCCAGCCGAACCACCGGTTTTGTTCGAGGTGATGGTTCCGTCAGTGGTCACGAACGCTTCGATGTTGGACCCCGCCGATTCGCCGCGGGTGTAGGTGGCCACCATTTTGTCGCCGTCGATGGTGTAGTAGCCGACCACGTCGCCACCGTTGTAGATCGGGTATTTCTCGTTCGATTTGTATTCCAGATTGCCGGGAAGGTCGTAGACGAAGGTGTCGCCCTCGTTGATTTTGACGTCGTTCGGCACTTTCCAATGCAGTTCGGTGCGGATCTGATCACCGTAGTTGACTTGCATGCCGGAAATGTACGGCTTCCACGTCTTGCCTCCGTCGGAACTGATTTCGAAGGAGGTGTCGTCCTTGTCAACCCAACCGAGATCGCTGATATTGTATTCCTCAGCATACGCGCGTTGCGGCGCTGCGATCACACTTGCGAAGATCATCGCAACGATTGCCACCAACGCGGCAATCGTTGTCATTCCATGCCGCTCACTTACGGCTTTATGCATGCCTGCCATTCTTCCCCCTGGTCGCAATGCAATCTAGTCGGTTTTACCCGTAAACCTACTATTTCTCTGGACCTTACGAGACCACCCCGCACAGACAATGAAACACTCTGAAAACGGGTGCAAGCATGACCTTATAAAAGGTTTAACATGCCGTCAAAAGTTGAAAAAAACGTTTGACGGAACACCCCTAAATCGGAGGATTCTGCAAGAAACGCCGAAAACAATCACCCGACCTGTTTCAATGTTTCATGAAACAAACTGCAAATGGAAGCGTTTGCAAAACGGGGTGCGCCATACGGTGCACCCCGTCACATAACAACAGACCGTTCCGAAACCGACCTCATCCGAACATGAAAGGTCCCACAAACCGGATCAATGCGTGATACCCATCATCGAAAGACACCAAGCATTCTCATAGGAGATCTCCTCCCACTGCTTGTACCTTCCAGACGTACCCCCATGACCAGCCTCAACCTCAATCTTCGCCACGGCATCCACGCCCGCACGCTGCAGTCGGGCCAACCATTTCATCGGCTCCACATACAGCACACGAGTGTCATTCATCGACGTGGTAATGAAAATCTTGGGAAAAACCGCAACCCGCGCATCATTTGCATCAGACGGCGCATTCTCATACGGCGTATATTCCTTCATATACCTGTACACGTCCGCATTATGCAGCGGATCGCCCCACTCATCCCACTCCGTAACCGTCAACGGCAACGACGGATCAAGAATCGACGTCAACGCATCCACAAAAGGCACATCCGCCTCAACGCCCGCGAAACATTCGGGAGCCATATTCGCCACGGCACCCATCAACAGGCCACCGGCGGAACCGCCATCGGCCACCGTGCGAGCAGGCGACGCCAAACCGGCACGCTGCAACGCACGCACGGCATCAACGAAATCCTCAAACGAATGCTTCTTATTGAGCAAATGCCCCTGCTCATACCAGGCACGACCCATCTCACCGCCGCCGCGAATGTGCGGCACCGCATAAAGCACACCACGATCAAGCATGCTGATGCGAGACACCGAGAATCCCGGATCCGAACTGATCTCATACGCGCCATACCCGGTAACGAACATCGCCGAATCACACGCGGGCACATCCCTGCGCCACACCAAGGAAACAGGAATGCGCTCGCCATCGCGGGCGGTAACCCACACCCTGCGCTCCATGTATTCGCGCGGTTCAAATCCACCAAGCACCGTGGCACGCTTCAACAGGCGATCCTCGCCGGTCGCCGGATCGATATCATGCAGTTCGCCGGGACGCGTGTAACTGGAGAACGAGTAGCGCATGCGGGGCGCATCATACGAAGGATTACCTCCCACACCAATCGAATACAAGCGCCGGGTCTCCCCCGGCATCGCATCGGCGGTCGCGCCATCCGATGAGGTCATCGCCTTGCGGGAAACCCCATGCACGGCCGACCCCTCGCCTTGCGCGGCGGCCAATTGGTCGAGCGCGCCCCACACTTCGGCACGTTCCTCGTTGATCTCGTCCACCGACTCGTCGACATCCCAATCGTCTTCCAACGCGTGGGGAACCAGCTCGGTGAACTTCCATGGACGCCCCGCAAGAAAATCCTCCGCAGCGGCATCCTTCGTCATCACCGCAATATGCGTCAGGCTTTCCGCCCGGTACTGCAGCGCCACATAATGCCGGTGAATCGAGATCCCCTCAATGCCAAGACCATGCGCACCCTGCAAAATGGCTGGATTGCAGGGATTGGAATACGGTGTGCCGATCGGCATCCCAGAAGCGCCCGGTTCGACCTCGTCGCCATACTCGCATCCGTACGGCGAACCGACGGCCACACGCACGCCCTCACCCAAACGGTACGGGGGCTCATGGGAGCGCATGTCGATCACATCGATTTCGAAATTCGGGTTCAACGCATTGTGATAGACCACGGCGAGCGGAATATCCTCACCGCGTTCGCCGGCACCTTCGAAACGGCTGAAACTCACGTCGTATTCCACGTCCTGCTCGCGCGGAATGAACGCGCGGAATTCACCTTCCGGATCGTCGGTGGAAAGCAGCAGCACTTCGGTAGTGGTTTTCGATCCGGTGCCGATCACCAGATTGCGTTCGTCGAACGACAGGCCGATGCCCACCCAGAATCGTTCGTCCTGTTCGTGATACACTTCCACATCGTCGGTGACGGGGGTGCCGACGCGGTGCCTCATCACCGCGTATGGACGCCACGCGTCGTCGAGCTTCACATAGAACACCCATTGCGCGTCCGGTGTGAAGCAGGCGCCACCGATGCCCTTGAACACTTCCGGCAGTTCCTTGCCGGTTTCCAAGCTGCGGATGCGGAAATCGTAACGTTCGTCGCCGCTGGTGTCGGTGCCGTACAGCATCCAACGTCCGTCTTTGGAAATATCCATGCCGCCGATACGGAAGAAATCATGGCCTTGCGCTTCGGCATTGGTGTCGAACACCACTTGTTCGCCGTCGATAGGCACGCCGATTTCAATGGTTGGCGGATCCCAATCGTCTGCGCTTCGAATCGGCACACGGCATTGCACCGCATACTGCTGGCCCTCCTGGGTGCGTACGAAATACCAGTAGCCATCCATGCGTGTCGGCACGGACATGTCGTTTTCCTGAACGTGCGACTTGAGCTCGTCGAACAGTGTGGAGCGTAGGGTTTTCAACGGTTCCATGCGCTGCTCGCAATACCGGTTCTGCGCGGCGACGTAATCCTGCACGTCATGCGATTCCTTGTCGCGCAGCCATTCGTACTCGTCGATGAAGGTGTCGCCGTGGAATACGCGCTCCTTCGGCACACGCTTCGCGATCGGCATCCCGCATTTGTCTTGCACGCTTTCGTCGCTTTCTCGCGCGCCCGTTGCGCCCTGTTCACCCCGAAAATCAGTCATGCACGCGATTATACCGGCATTGCATTCCCAATCCCACGCGGCACGCAACCCCTGCTCTGGGCGTACGAAAAAGTCAGACGCCCATCTGTTGTTTCAGGAACGGCAGCATGGTTTTCATGATGTTCGATCCGGTCGTTCCCGTGAATACCGGCACGTCGGTGACCGGCATCGGCTGCGTGGCCACGCGCCCGGCGACGGAACCGAAATTGCCGGTCACTTCGCGCGGTGACAGCTGCCGGATGCCGATCGCCAGCACACGCCCCGGGTAGCGGCGTGCGATCGTGGCGTATGTGGTCGGATCCTTCTGCCCGTCGTCGCCGATCAGAATGAACTTCATATCGGGAAAATCCGCCATCAGCTGCTCGGCGTATTCAAGCTTGTGCTGCACGCCCGACGGAATGAAGGTTTTCGGCCTCGGGTCAAGGTCGCGCAGCAGCAGCGGCCCTTCCGGAAAACCGTGGTTCGTAATGAAATGGCGGATCGAGCTTTCCACATTCCATGGCGAAGTGGACAGGTAGAAGAACGGCGCGTCCGGGAACATGTCCGCGATGCGGTTGAACAGCAGGTTCATGCTGGCCACCGGCACTTTTTTGCGCGGATTAAGCAGCAGCAGATTGTAGGCGGCCTTCATCAGACGCGGCGCCTGCGTGACCATGATGGTGTCGTCCACGTCGGAGATCACGCCCACTTTGGTGCCGCTGGGAATGGTGAAAAGATTGGCGTTGACCGGCTTGCGGCTACGCACTTTGTACGAGACGTTGTGGATGCCCGGTTCGAGCGAATGCTCGGCCACGAGGTCGAGGTAGCCGGCATCGTCGGATGCCGCGAATTCGCTGGAAATATCAGGATTGCTGTCGATCGCGTCGTATACTTCCGACGCACCCACCTGCACTGTTTCGATGGGCACGTCATCGATGGCGATCCGCACTTTGGTATGCGGGGACGACACCATCAGCATGCCACGGATGCCGCGAATCAGGCGGCCGGCCTGCCGTTTGAACGGGCCGTATACGGTACGGCAAATCAGTCGGGAGTAGTGTTCGGTGCCATAGCCGACGTAGGGTTCGACACGTGGATACCAGTCGAGCGACCGCACCAATGCGGTCGAGAATTTCAGCCAGACACTGAATGCTTTGGTGATCGTGCGGCGGAACAGCCTGGTCAGCGGCGGTTTGACTTCAAGACGCTCATGTCTGGAGGCCGCGTCGAAGGTGGTGACCACCTTGCGTGCCGGAATCGGCACGGTGGGCATGTCATCGCAAGAATCGTCCATCCGCTCCCCCATACGCTGCTGTTCGCGCTGCTGGTCGTGCTGCGGCGCACGCTGCGGCGGGAACTGCGGCAACGGCTGAATTTCACTCATATGCCCACTATAGAGGTCGCGTTCGAACAAACAGTAACGCCACCGAGAAAATCAGGGAACTTTCAGGGCCCCGCAAGGCACTTCCCATAAAAAGGCTGCGGCCGGCG
>UMHF01026512.1_pt1 | contig 11504 bp, 8 predicted proteins | sample 1965431 | NCBI WGS metagenome assembly UMHF01 (sample SAMEA4836088, study PRJEB28245) | human gut metagenome | biome: gut microbiome; material: fecal sample | place: Denmark | collected 2008
GACCCCCTGCTTTGCCAGCAGCTCGTCATGGGTGCCGGACTCCACGATGCCCTCTTCGCCCAGCACCAGAATGCGGTCGTAATCCTTGATGGTGGTCAGGCGGTGGGCAATGGTCAGGGTGGTGCGACCATGGGCCAGCTTTTCCAGGCTCTGGCCCACCAGGATCTCGCTCTCGTTGTCCAGCGCACTGGTGGCCTCGTCCAGGATCAGGATGGGCGGGTTCTTCAGGAACACCCGGGCAATGGCGATGCGCTGTTTCTGTCCGCCGGACAATTTCACGCCGCGCTCGCCGACATAGGTGTCAAAGCCGTCCTTCAGGGCCAGAATGAACTTTTCTGCCCCGGCCAGACGGGCGGCTTCCACGATCTCTTCCCGGGTGGCACCGGGCTTGCCGTAGGCGATGTTCTGAGCCACCGTGCCGCTGAACAGGTACACATCCTGCTGCACGATGCCGATGTCCTGCCGCAGGCTCTTCAGGGTCACCTTGCGGATGTCCTGCCCGTCGATGAGGATGCGGCCTGCGGTCACCTCGTAGAAACGGGGGATCAGGTTGCACAGGGTGGTCTTGCCGCCGCCGGATGCACCCACCAGTGCCAGCCGCTCGCCGGCGCGGATGTCCACGCTGATATCATGCAGCACCTTGTTGTGGTCGTCCGGGTACTCAAAGCTGACGTTTTCGAATCGAATCGCACCGGGGCCGGGCTTAAGGGGCACCGCATCCGACGCGTCCTGAATGGCCACCGGGGTGTCCATGATCTCGGCAAAGCGCTCGATGCCGGTCATGCCGCGCTGGAACTGCTCGGCAAACTCCACGATGCGGCGGATGGTGGCGATGAGGGTGGTGACGTACAGCATATAGGCCACCAGGTCGCCCGCCGTGATCTTGCCATACACCAGCGACAGGCCGCCTGCCAGAATGACCACCAGATACATCAGGCCGTCGAACAGGCGGGTGGAGGTGTTGAACGCACCCATGGCGTAGTAGCCCAGGGTCTTGATCTCTTCAAAGTCCTTGTTGCCCTGGGCGAATTTCCTGCGCTCTTCGTCCTCGGCGGCAAAAGCTTTCACGACCCCCTGGCCCAGCAGGCTGTCCTCGATGGTGGAGTTCAGCTCGCCGATCTGCACCCGCTGCTGGCGGAACCGCGCCCGCAGTCGGCCGTTCAGATACACCGACACCACGCCCATCAGGGGCACACAGGCGAACACCGCCAGAGTCAGCGGTACGCTGGCCTGACACAGGATGACGAAGGACACCACAATTTTAATGGCCGCGATGAAGAATTCCTCGGGGCAGTGGTGGGCGAACTCGGTCACATCGAACAGATCGTTGGTGATGCGGCCCATGATGGTGCCCACCTTGGTGTTGTTGTAGTAGGTATGATCCAGCCGCAGCAGATGGTCAAAGGCATCCCGGCGCATATCGGTCTCGATGTGCACGCCCATGATGTGGCCGATGCTGGACATATAGTAGCTGGCCGCGCCGTCGATGATACGCAGAACGAAATAGACCGCCGCCAGCCTGAGCACGATGGCCGCCGTGAGGGTGATGCCCACGCCCATGGCGGAGTTGGTGATGGTGCTCATGATCTTGGGCAGCACGATGTCGCACAGAGTGGTCAGCGCCGCGCAGAACAGATCCAGAAACAGGGTCTTTTTGTACTTGGTCAGATAGGGCAGGAACCGCCGGATCAGCGCGCCGCTGCTGGCGTGATGTGCCCCGGGGTCGGTGATGGTCGTTTTTTGCTTGGACATGATGCCTCCTGTTTTACGCCCTCATCAGTCTGCTGCGCAGACAGCTTCCCCCGGCCGGGGGAAGCCTAAAGTCTTCCTGCAGCGCCAAAGCCTTCCCCCAGACGGGGGAAGGTGGACACGAGCAGAGCGAGTGGACAGATGAGGGTGCTTCTTACTTTTTGCTGTAATCCCGTGCGCCGTAGATTGCGGTGCCGATGCGCACGAGGGTGGCCCCCTCGCGGATGGCGTTTTCAAAGTCGCCGCTCATGCCCATGGACAGGGTCTCCATCTGCACATTCTGGTAGCCGCGCTCCCCGGCCTGCACAAACAGCTTGTAGACCTCGGCCAGATAGCGGCGGTTCTGGGCGTCATCGTCGTTGACGGGCGGGATGGCCATCAGGCCCTTGACCCGGATGTGCTCCTGGGCCGCGGCGGCATCCAGCAGACCCCACAGGGCTTCCGGCGCCACACCGGTCTTGCTTTCCTCGCCGCCGATGTTCACTTCCAGCAGCACGTTCTGCACGAGACCGGCCTTGGCGGCTTCCTTCTCAATGGCGTTCAGCAGATGTTCGCTGTCCACGCTCTGGATCAGGCTGGCGCGGCCCAGCACCTTTTTGATCTTGTTGGTCTGCAAATGGCCGATGAAATGGCTGGGCTTGCCGCAGTAGGCCCCGGCGTCGTAGTTGGCGCACAGTTCCTGCACATGGTTTTCGCCGAACACATCAATGGGCAGGGCCGCACTGGCGGCCACGGTCTGGGCGGTGCGGGTCTTGCAGGCGGCGCACAGCTGCACAGCGGCGGGGTCCCGGCCTGCTTCCCGGGCGGCAGCGGCCATTTTGGCACGGATCTCTTCCACCGCTTCCCGCATTTCTTCCAACGTTTTTTCTGCCATAGGGCGTTAATCCTCCTCGGTATACTTGGCGCGCTCGCCGCCGATGAGCTTCGGGCGGGTTCGGGCACACAGAATGTTTGCTTCGCCGATCTTGGCAAGGCTCAGGCGCACCGGCACGGCCACCCGCTTGAGGTGCATCCCGATGAGAGTGCCGCCGATATCAATGCCTGCATGGGCGCGGACCTCTTCCACGGCGATGGGGTCCCGGAACTGCTTCCAGCAGGTGGTGGCCCAGCTGCCGCCCGCATGGGGACGGGGCACCACGCACACTTCCTCCCAGCCGTATTTTTCGGCGGCTTCCCGCTCGAGGATAATGGCCCGGTTCAGGTGCTCACAGCACTGGGCGGCCAGCCAGACACCGTGTTCCGCCAGCACCGGCGCGATGCCCGCATACACGGCCTGGGCAGCTTCCAGGCTGGAATCCTTGCCGATGTGGCCGCCCACGATCTCGCTGGACGAGCAGCCCACCACGAACACATCGCCTTTTTTCAGCTTTGCCTGTTCCAGCAGTTCGGTCACGGCCTGCCGGGCCTCCTGTTCGATCTGCTGTTTGAATGCTTCGGTCATTTCAAAACACTCCTTTTATACACGGGCAAACAGCACCTTTGCGCTGCCTGCCGCTCCAAAATAAACTTTGCTGTCCACCGGACACACCGCCGTGCAGCTGTCCAGCGCCTTGCCGGAAATAGTCCGCTGCCAGCTGCCGTCCGCACGCACCGCTTCCGCGCAGGGCACATCGGCGGGCAGGCGGAACAGCTTTTCCTGCAGGTTCTGCCCGGCCCGCAGGGCGATGCCCCGCAGCAGGGTGCCGTCCGCGTGGTCTTCCAGCCAGGCACTGCGGGTCCAGCGGTAGCTGATGTACAGGGTGCCGTCCTCGTCCACGGCCAGCGCCCCGGGGTAGCCCGGCAGGCCGTACAGGTAGGTCGGGCAGTTTTTGCCTCCGGCGGTACGTTCCCGGGCGTCCGGGTCCACGGACCAGACACAGCGGCTGGCCAGGTCGGAAACGTACAGCGTTCCGCCGTCCGGCGAAAGCGCCAGGCCGGACGCCCCCGCGATGCCGCCCAGCACCCGCTGCACCGAGCGGTCCGCCGGGTCATACACATACACCCAGCCGGTGCCGGTGTGGGCCAGCAGTTCGGTGCGCAGAGCGCTGTCCAGGCCGTTCTCCACCGATTCTTCCCCCACCACGGCAAAATATACTTTGCCGTCCGGGGCCGCAGTCACCGCCGAGACCGCCCCCAGCGGGGCACCGTCGATCTGGGTGACCACCTGCTCCACCGAGGTTCCCCAACTGTCGTGGGCCGCGCGGCACAGCGCCCCGCCGGAAGGGGTGACCACGCTCAGCCACAGATCCCCGTCCGGGGCAAAGTCAAAGCTGGTCAGCTCCCCGTCCACAGTCAGAATGGCCGCATAGTGCCCGCCGTCGGTGCGCACCAGATCGCTCTGCCGCTTTTTCAACGTCGCCCCGTCGTAGGCGGCGGCATACACCAGCCCGTCCTGGGTGCGGATGCAGTCCACCCCCAGGTACTCGCCCAGATTCAGCACGCCCTTGCTGTCGTCCGAAAGGGCGGTCTGCACCGCGCCGGTGTCCTGCCAGACATCCGGGGCCGTGTAGGTCTGCGGCGGGGTGTCGATGGGCCGGAACACCAGCGCATACACCAGCGCCAGCAGCACGCACACCCCGAACACGGTGCTGGCCGTGCGGAAGCGCTTGAGCAGGGCGTCCCGTTCCGCCGCCATCTGGGCGGCATATTCGGCCCGGCGGCGGGCGGCGCGGGCGTTGGCACGGTTGGCCCGGCGCATCCACCGGTCCACGAACAAGGCCGCCTGCGGCCCCACCGTGAGGGACCCGATGGCCAGGATCAGCAAAAATTCAACCAGTCCGATTCGCATGGAAGCATTCCTTTTTTGTGTTGGATTCTGCGGCGGAACATCGTTCCGCCTTTATCGTTTCAGTATAGCATCTGCGGCAAAAAAGGGCAAGGCCGGGACAAAATACCGCTGGGCAGTCCCTGCGTTCTGTGGTATACTGAAGGCGGAAGCGCGGGCTTTTCCAAATGGTTCACGCAAACTTCACCAAATTTCCCAATTCTTCGGGTAAGATAAACACAAAACAATATCCAGAGAGGAGTCTGTTTTATGGCAAAGATCCTGATCGTTGACGATGAGCCTCGGATCCGGGAACTGATCCGGGAGCATTTGCAATATGCCGGCCATGTCTGTGAGGAAGCCGGCGACGGTTCCGCCGCCCTGTCCCTGCTGTCCGGCGGCGGGTTCGATCTGGTCATCCTGGACCTGATGATGCCCTTTATGGACGGCATGACCTGCCTGCGGGAGATGCGTGCCCGCCACATCAACACCCCGGTCATCATCCTGACCGCCCGCGGCGAGGAATACGACAAGCTGGCCGGCCTGGAGGGCGGCGCGGATGACTATGTGGTCAAACCCTTCTCCCCCCGGGAGCTGGTGGCCCGCGTGCGTGCGGTGCTCAACCGCACCATGCCCCGGCCGGAGGCTGCCGCCGGGGTCATGACCTTCGGCGAGCTGACCATCGACACGGCCAGCCACACCGTGCGGGTGTCCGGCGAGGACGTGGCCCTGACCCCCAAGGAGTTCGATCTGCTGGTGTTCCTGGCCTCCAACAAGGGCATCGCCCTGAGCCGGGAAAAGATCCTGCAGAAGGTGTGGAACTACGACTACTACGGCGAGGACCGCACCGTGGATACCCATGTGAAAATGCTGCGGGGCCATCTGGGCAAATGCCGCAGTTATATCGCGACCGTGTGGGGCATCGGCTACAAGTTCGACCCGGACGCCAACCGATAACGGAGGAGCATACAGTTCATGCGGCGAACGAAAAAAGGGCGGCATCTGCCCGGCATCCGCGGGCAGCTGATGCTGTTTCTGTGCTTCATCTGTCTGTTTCTGTTGGGCTTGTTCTGGTTTTTGTCCACCCAGCTGCTGGAGCCGCTTTATACCAAGCACATCGAGACCCAGCTGACCAGCCAGGCGGAGAGCATCGTCTCGGAGCTGGACGATGCCATTGCCAACGGCGAGATCCTTTCCAGCTGGTCTTTCGGGCGGCTGTACGTCAACACCGGCTTTTTTGACAAGCTGGCCGTGGAGCTTTACTCGCACGGCACCCTGAGCAGTTTCTGCGTGGACATTTCAGATTCCACCCTGCGGGGCATCTACAAGATCGAGAACCAGTCTTACTGCAACCTGCACGAGACCCTGCTGTCGGATTCTTCCAGCAACGAGGTGGTGAACACCGCCATTGCCATGCGCAAAAAATGCCGCATGACCGGCAGTTTCGTGCAGACCCTCAACCCGCCCCGGCTGTCCGGCTCCGCCCAGCTGCTGGCCGGGCGCACCACAGCCGACGGCAGCTATACCGTGCTGGTCACCACCAGCCTGGTGCACGTAGCCGAAGCCGGCAATGTGCTCAGCACCCTGCTGCCGCTGGCGGCGGCGGTCATCTTTGTATTCGCCCTGTCGGCAGCGTGGCTGTTCAGCGAATGGTTCACCAAACCCCTGCGCCAGCTGTCCCGCGCGGCGCGGCAGATGGCACAGGGCAACTACGCGGTGCAGGTGACCACCCACCGCAACGATGAACTGGGCGACCTGGCCCAGGACTTCAACCATATGGCGGAGGAGGTCCAGCGGGCGGCGCAGATGCAGCGGGACCTGCTGGCCAATGTCTCCCACGACCTGCGCACCCCGCTGACCCTCATCAAGGGCTACGCCGAGACGGTGCGCGACCTGACCGGCGACGACAAGGCCCACCGCGACGAGCAGATGAACATCATCGTGGACGAGGCCGACCGCCTGACCGCACTGGTTTCCAGCGTCATGGAGCTGAGCAAGGTGACCAGCGGCGCGGACAAGTGCGAGCGGGTGCACTTTGACATGGGACAGCTGTGCGACGAGGTCAGCGAGCGGTATGACGCCATCTGCGCCCAGAACGGCTGGCAGCTTAAACTGGAACTGCCGGACGAGGAACTGCCCGTCTACGCAGACCCGGATATGATGCAGCGTGCCCTGCACAACCTGCTGGGCAACGCCATGCACCACATCGGGCCGGACGGCATCTTTGTCCTGCGGGCTTCCCGCTGCGCCGAGGGCGTGCGGGTGGAAGTGGAAGATCACGGCCCTGGCATCGCCGCCGCGGACCTGCCCTACATTTTCGACCGCTATTACCGCTCCCGTTCGGACGCCGGCAAGCAGGGCACCGGCCTGGGCCTGTCCATCACCAAGGCCATCTTCCAGCAGCACGGCTTCCGGTTCGGCGTACACAGCACCGTGGGCAAGGGAACCGTGTTCTGGTTCATCATGAGCGACCTGCCCTATGTGGAGGAGCCGAGCGGAAAATCCTGATAAAGCAAAATCATCCGCAGTGAAATTTCCCGAAACTGAAAAATCGGGAGAAACCACTGCGGATGATTTTTATTTGCAGGAACCCCTCTCAGTCATCGCTGCGCGATGCCAGCTCCCCCAAAGGGGGAGCTTTCTATCGCACCTTAAAAGCTCTCCCCCTCGGGAGAGCTGGCGCGAAGCGCCTGAGAGGGTTCTTTCCCTATTATGTATCATTGCTGGTGACGTGATAGATGCCGAAGGTGTTGTCCGGGGCCGGCATTTCCACTTTGGAGGCCCGGTCGTTCACGGCCCAGAGCATCGCGCCCATCGCGGCCAGAGCCAGCAGCACGATGAGCCATTTGACAAAATTCGGGAGATTTTTCATAGTACATCCTTTTTTCGCATCATTCCGGGCGGCAGAGGGCACGGGCGCGCTTGAGCAGTTCGGCGGCCTGTGCGCCGCTCAGTTCTTTTACCCAGCTGCCGCGCTCTGCGGCGCCTGCGCCGGTGCTGCCGCTCTCCGCAAAGGTGGCCAGCACACTGTCCGTGCGGTCGTTCCAGGGCGCAAAGCCTTCCCGTGCAATGTGTGCCCCCAGGCGGCAGTCCAGCACCGCAGTCTTTCCGGTGGGACGCCAGGGACGGCCCAGGTAAACACTGCCCGCCGGGCAGTCATCCGAGACAAAGTCGCAGTCCCAGAACACAAAGCCCAGGCCCTCCGCCGGGCCGGACGGGGCCGTGACCCAGCTGTGGGGCAGGCCGTTGTTCACGGTGCGCAGAACGCACTGTTCAAACAGCGCATCCGCCCCGCCGAAAATAAAATCGATGTCCCCGGCGATCTCGCAGTTCTGGTAATACTGCACGCTGGGGCGGCGGGGTGCCAGCCCGCGCGGGCCGAGGAAGCCGTCCTTTTCCCGCTCTTTTTCCGGCAGCGGCGCACAGAACAAGGTATCCTGACTGCCCAGCAGCCGCACATGGGAAAAAGACGCACGGGCGCTGTCCACATAGGCCGCCAGCGCCTGCCCGGCCCTTGCCCCGGGGCCGGCATCGTTTTCGATCGTCAGGTCTTCCACACGCAGGGTTTCCCCGCTGAAAAAAGCCGTATAACTGCGGAAAGTATGGGTAGGCCGTCCGTCCGGGTGCGGCAGCTTTCCGCCGTCGCCCCATACAAGGCGGGTCTGTTCCGGGCCAGCGCCCCGCAGGGTGATGTCCTTTTTCTCGCAGACCAGCTTTTCCCGGTAAATGCCCGGGCCGATGCGGATCTCGACGGGACAGTCGTAGGGCACCGCCAGCACGGCTTCGGTGACCGTGGCAAAATCTCCGCTTCCGTCCTGCGCTGCCGTGATCGTGAGCATGGTTCGTGACCTCCTGCTGTTTTATTATAGTTCCATAGTATACCCCCTTGCCGCGCAAAAAGCAACGAATTCGGTCGTGTTTTCCTCTTTATGTACAATTTTCCAGCCGCAGGACCGCCGCCGTGATGTCATCCGGATGGCCGGACTTCTGCGCCCGCGCCCGGGCGGTCTCCACCAGCGTCTTCGCGATCGCTTCCGGGGCATCCCCCGCCGCTGCGGAAAGTTCCAGCTGCTTCATGACCCAGTCGGCCCCGTCCACCAGCAGGCCGTCCGACACCAGCACGGCGTAATCTCCGGCCATCAGATGCACCACCCGGCTCTGGCCGGTGACACTGCCCAGGATACCCACCGGCAGGCTGGCCTCCCCCACAGCCCGCACCCGCCCGCCGTGCACCAGGAATCCCGGCGCTGCCCCCGCTTTGAACAGCCGGGCCGTGCCGGTGTACAGGTCCACCCGGATCAGATCCAGGGTCGCACCGCTTTCGTCCTCGCTCTTCAGCGCCAGCGCCACGTTCACCAGACGCGCCGCCAGTTCTGCCGGGATGCCCGCTTTCAGCAGGCGGGCGGTCAGCTCTGCCGCCACATTGCCGTCCACCGCCGCTGCACAGCCGGTGCCCATTCCATCGCACAGGATCATCTGCGCCGCTGCCGGGGTGCAGAACTGCTGTACCGCATCGCCGGACACGTTTCCCCGTGCCGCTGTTCCGGCCATGCCGAACACCACCTGCAGGGCCGGTTTCTCGTGGAACAGCAGGGTGGTCATGCCTTTGCAGGAGAGCACCTGCGGGATCTCCAGCGTCCGGCGGCAGATGCGCCCCACCTCCTGCGCCAGCGCCGCCAGTTCCGCCGGTGCAAACCGGGTGCGGGACAGGGTGACCGCCGCATGGGTGCGCCCCAGATCGTCCAGCGATACCGTGCATTCCAGCGGTGGTGCTCCCAGCGAGGAAAACAGTTCGGACACCCGGCCGGATTTGTAGGGTTCCGGGTCTCCGGGACGGTTCAGCTGCTCCCCCAACACCCCCAGCGCATCCGCCACTGCGCTGTATTGTTCGGTCAGCGCCGTGCGCATGGCTTCCGCATGGATGTGGGCTTCCTTCCGGCTCCGGTACAGCGCAAAAGACCGGGTGACTGCCGCACACAGTGCTGCCGGATGGATGCACCGGCACAGCTGAGCCGGAAGCTGGGCCGTTTCCACCCCGCCGTTCTGTTCCAGCAGCGGGCGCAGGGCCTCCAGCCCTTCCCGCGTAGACGCATACTCCTGCTTCCAGCAGGCTTCCCGCCGTCCGCAGTTGAAGCACAGGGTGTCGTGGGTGTTGTCGATGACCCAGCAGTAGCTCTCACACCGGCGGGGCAGCGTCTCATAGACATCGTTCACCGTCTCCGCCAGGGACGAGAGGCTCTGGGCCACCGCTTCCAGCCGGGCAGCTGCCGCCGTAATGCGGGGGCGCTCGGCCTGCTGGCCGGGGGCGGGGTCGGCGGCATCCGGTGCCCGCCAGCTTCCGGGCAGCAATGCCGCCGTCAGGATCCCCGCGCCCGCGCTGAACAGCGCCTGGAAGGCCATCCCGGGCGGCTGCACGCAGAGCACACCGGTCACACAGCCGCCCGCGTAAGCCGCGATGGTCTCGGTCTGCCGTCCGGGTGCCAGCACCGCCGCCGCAGCCGCTGCGCAGGAAAGCCCGGCCACAGCCGGGGCAAGCGCCGGGTCCGCCCCGCACAGCGCGGCCCCCAGCACACCGGCACAGGCCAGTGCGGCCCGTACCTGCCCCTTGCAGCAGAGCAGCAGTTCCACCGCCGCACAGACCGCCACCCCCAGCGAAAAGCGCCATACCGTCACCCCGCCCAGTGCGGCGGCCACGGCCGCACCCGCCAGCAGCGTACCGAATCCCGGCCGCTCCGGCGGCAGACGCCGCAGCGCCCAGCCCAGAGCTGCCGCCAGCAGGGCATCCGCCCCGCTGTACAGCAGCAATTCTGCGCCGCCGCTGTGCCCGACCGCAAAGCAGAATGCCGCCCCTACCAGCGTTCCGCAGCCCGCCAGCACGGCCGGCAGGAATCGTCTGGCGCAGAGCCAGCGCGCCGCGACCGCCGCTCCCAGCGCACACAGCAGACACACACTGCGCAGGGAAAGTGCCCCGAACCCGTGCAGCAGCAGCCCCAGCGCCGCCCCGGCCGCGCAGGACGCAAAGCAGTCTTCGGCAAAGCCCAGGGTCAGCCCCAGCCCAAAAGGCATCAATGCCCCATACAGCACGGCCCAGCCTCCCGCAAAGCCCACGGCCAGCGCGGCCAGCCTGCGCGCCGCCGGACGCCATGCCGCCCGCAGAGCCAGCGGCGGCTGCCGCACGCCCTGCATCCGGATCATCGATCGGTTCATCTGTTCTGTCATCTTCCGCTCCCCGCTTTCCGGCGGGGTATGTTCCCCGCGCCTTGTGCATATACTGTAGCGCGGCGGCGCGTCAGTTTTTGGCGCGGTGCGCAGAACCGCCCGCATCCCGCCCAAAGACGCAAAAAAGCCCTGCGGAATCTAAAATCCCGCAGGGCTTCGCTGTTATTTTGTTGATTTTCAGCCGTTCAGCTTGGCGATTGCCGCTTTCACGCGGTTGATGGTCTCGGCGCGGCCCATCATGCAGGCCAGGTCGGTGCCGCCGCCGGGGGTGCGCTGCTTGCCGGACAGGGCAATGCCCAGCGGATACAGCAGCCAGCCGTTCTTTTTGCCCAGCTCTTCGGCCTTGGCCTTGCAGGCATCGAACACTGCGTCCCGGCTTGCAAAATCCAGTGCCTCGTCGCTCAGAACCGGCAGCAGGGCTTCCAGCGCTTCCTTGGCGGTCTCCGGCGTGGTCTTCTGCTTCTTGTTGGCGTACAGGCTCACATCGTACTCCGGCACTGCATCGAAGAAGTCCAGCTGTGCGGGAATCTCGCCCAGCACCTCGCAGCGAGGCTGCAGGTTGGCACACAGCAGCGCCTTGTCGATGGGGCAGTGCACCGCCTGATCGATCCACGGCTCCGCCTTCTTCTGGAACTCCTCGGGAGACAGGCGGCGGATGTATTCCGCGTTGATGGCCCGCAGTTTGAGGGGGTCAAAGATGGCCGGAGACTTGGAGATGCCGTCCGGGGACCAGATCTTGATGAGATCCTGCAGGCTGAAGATCTCCTGCTCGGCGTACTCGCCCTTGGGGCTC
>UMHF01006663.1_pt1 | contig 11502 bp, 8 predicted proteins | sample 1965431 | NCBI WGS metagenome assembly UMHF01 (sample SAMEA4836088, study PRJEB28245) | human gut metagenome | biome: gut microbiome; material: fecal sample | place: Denmark | collected 2008
GTCTGACGGTATAAAACCCGGAATCGGAATAGAAAGAAAAAAATAAACCTAGAATTATTTAGATATGTTTTTATCTTCTTCAGCTAAATCCTTCCATTTGGTAATGAAGCCATTGCTTCAATCTCAGGGCCGGATATAGAAAAGCAGCCATTTATGGACTGGAATAATAGCGATATAGTAAGAAAAACATTTCTTACAAGGCATACCGTCTGCTAAATAATGGATCAATCCCAGAGAAAATTCATGAATAGGGGGAAGGGTATCCAGTAAATTGCCGTATGTGTCTTCCTGTTGAGAGAGTGTCATTTTTTTATATTGTTCCTCGCATAAGACAGGAAGTTCACTCAAACGATAAACGAGACAATCCGAATTTTTTAAGATACGCATATCGAGTTCGATACCGACAGGAATCACAAGTAATTGTTTATTATGGATGATGAGATGGGGAAAATGTAAGCCGTCGATCCGGATCTCTCCCTGAAGTAGGAAAAGAATACTATTTTGTTTAATATCCCCTCCATAAGAAGGGCAATCAGAGCAATTTATGTGTTCGTTACAAGGCATAGCACTAACTTTTTGCTTGTTGCACACACATAAATTTTCTTCCTGGACAAACATATGGATTTTTCCTGGAAGGAACTAATTTGAAAGACAATAATCTGAAATTATTTTAGCTTGCGTTGAAAATGCAGAAACCAAAGTGGAAGAACAGAGCCTTTCAAAATACTCGAAATCGTGATACTCCACCAAATTCCCGTCAACCCTAATTGGGGGAAGGAGGTCAGAAAATAGGCCATCGGAATACGTGCTCCGGTGAAAATAATCCCGGTCAGTGCCGGAGGAGTCGTATGTCCGGTACCATTGAATGCTCCGGCAGTAACGGATTCGGTTACCATGAAAAGTTGTGATAAAGCCAAAATCTTCAGGTAATTACCGCCGGCTTCGATGGCTTCCGGTTCGTTTACAAAAAGCCCGAAGATCTCGTGGTTTAATACAAAGAAGAGAATTCCGGCTCCCAAACCGATACTCCCGGCTATTCCTAATGTCAGGCGATAACCTTTACGGATACGTTCATAATTCCCGGCGCCGTAATTCTGTCCGGTAAAGGCAGCCAAGGCGGTAGAAAAACCGGCAGCAGTCATCCAGGAGATGGCTTCGATCTGTGCTCCGATACTTTGAGCAGCGACCCCTACTGCTCCCCAACGTGCGGCTAGGGTAGCCAAGGTCAAGGAAAACATGGAAAAGAGGGCATTTTGTATACTGACCGGCAAACCCAATAAAATGATACGTCGTGCATAATCTTGTTTCAATCGGTTGAGCAGGTGCATACGCCCTAACGGAAACCGGTCACTGAAGATCCGGCGTGCAAAGATGCCGTAAACCACTAATTGTGCTAATGCAGTGGCAACGGCAGCCCCTGCGGTACCCCAGGCCGGAAAGGGACCGATGCCGTAAATCAGCAAGGGATCGAGGATAATATTGACGATAAGTCCTACGGCAGAAGTACGGAAAGGAGTCCGGCTATCTCCCTGACCATTGTAAAGACCGCTGAACGTATTGTTATTGAATTGGAAAAATAACCCGGGAGCGACCAGACGCATATAATCGATCGCCTGGGTCGAAATAGAGGTTTCAAAACGGAACAAGCCCATCAGTAAAGGGGCTGCCAGGATGATGATACAGGCATAGATAAATCCGATTGTAGTCGATAAGGTAATGGCCTGACTGGCATAATGAGCTGCCCGGCGATAATCTTTCGAACCGACAGATTGGGAAACCGTAATCTCAGCCCCGATTTTAGTCATAAAGGACAAAGCGTTGCAAAGCCAGGTAAAAAAACCGGCAGCTCCGGCTGCAGCGACAGCATCACTTCCCAAATGACCGAGCCACAACATATCTGTCATGCTATAAGCCATTTGGATAAAAGAGGCCGAGATCAAGGGCACAGCCATGATCCACAAGCTTTTAAAAATACTGCCCTGTGTCAGGTCGGTTGTCTTCATCGATCTATCTACTATAATATGTCTTCCCCCTACTTCCTTTTTTCCTCTTTTCCCTTTTCTTTTCTCCCTTCGATCCTCTCCCCCCTCCTCTTCCGCTTTTAGCCTTTAGCTTATAGCCTTTTACTTTTTACCTTTTTTATTATAAGTTTCCAGTGCTTTTTCCAAAACCACCAAAGCCTTTGCCAAGTCTTCTTTCTTTAAGACATAAGCCAGGCGGACTTCGTTTTTACCTAATCCCGGAGTAGTATAAAACCCCGAAGCCGGAGCCATAAAGATGGTCTGACCCTCGTAATCGAATTCTTCCAGACACCAGGCACAGAACTTATCGGCATCGTCTATCGGAAGACGGGCCACTGTATAAAACGCTCCCATAGGTATAGGAGAATAACAGCCAGGGATCCGGTTAAGCCCGTCGATCAGGAATTTCCGGCGTTCGACATATTCATCATACACGTCGCGCATATATTCTTCGGGAGTATCCAGTGAAGCTTCGGCCATGATCTGTCCTATCAAAGGAGGACTTAAGCGAGCCTGACACCATTTCATCACATTCTCCCGGACTTGTTTGTTTTTAGTAATCAGAGCCCCGATCCGGATACCGCATTCACTGTAGCGTTTGGAGACAGAATCGACCAGAATGACGTTGTTTTCGATACCTTCGAGGTGAAAAGCCGAGATATAGGGTGCACCGGTGTAACAAAATTCCCGGTATACTTCGTCGGAAAACAGGAACAGGTCGTATTTCCTGACTAAATCCCGGATCTGGTTCATTTCTTTTCGGGTATACAGATAGCCGGTCGGATTGTTGGGATTACAAATCAGGATTGCTTTGGTACGCGGCGTGATCAAAGCTTCGAATTTTTCTACCGAAGGGAGAGCGAAGCCCTCGTCTATAGTAGAAGAAATCGTCTTGATCACTGCTCCGCTGGAAATCGCGAAAGCCATGTAATTGGCATAAGCCGGTTCGGGTACGATGATCTCATCTCCCGGATCGAGACAGGCCATAAATGAAAAAAATACAGCTTCCGATCCTCCGGTAGTGATGATGATATCGTCCGTACAGACATCTATATTGAATTTGTGGTAGTATTCTACCAGTTTTTTCCTAAAACTCAGAATGCCTTCACTGGGAGAGTATTCCAGCACTTCCCGGTCCAGATGGTGCGCCGCTCGTAATGCCACTTCCGGGGTCGCCAAATCCGGCTGACCGATATTGAGGTGGTAAACGACGGTTCCCTTGGCTTTGGCTCGATTAGCCAGTGGGACCAATTTCCGGATAGGAGATGCGGGCATATCTATACCGCGTTGAGAAATGGTTGGCATTCGTTGAATATTTATTGTTTTGTGTAATTGAGGGGCAAAGATAATAATAAATGCCAGGAACTTCAATTCAAAATCACAGCCAAACCCGGCAACTCTACATTGTATCCAAAACTTAACCCCTAACTTTAAATTACAGGGAAAAGGTTAGCGGGATATTTTATTGTATACCTAATTAAATTATCCTCAAAATTAAAGAATTTTTTCTCTAATATTTTGCTTTAGATCAAAAAAGGAGTAAATTTGACGTCGGAATAAAAACTCCGAAAAAGCTAATATATGATTAAGTATAACAATAAAATTATTACGAAATGAAAGTAACAGTTGTTGGAGCAGGTAACGTTGGTGCAACGTGCGCAAACTGCATTGCAGAAAAAGACATCGTAAACGAAGTGGTTCTTTTGGATATCAAGGAAGGTGTTTCCGAAGGGAAATCGCTGGATATGTGGCAAACTGCCCCGATCAATTTGTATGACACCCGTATTAAAGGTGTAACCAATGATTATGCAGCGACTGATAATTCTGAAGTAGTGGTGATCACTTCCGGTCTTCCCCGTAAACCGGGCATGAGCCGTGACGATTTGATTTCAACCAATGCCGGAATTGTAAAATCTGTTACTGAAAATGTAATCAAACATTCTCCGAATGCTAAGATCATCATTGTATCCAACCCCTTGGATGTGATGTGTTATTGTGCTTTCTTAGCTGCTAAAGTCGATTCATCTAAAGTATTCGGTATGGCCGGTGTATTGGATACTGCCCGTTACCGTGCTTTCTTAGCCGAAGCACTGAACGTATCTCCGAAAGATATTCAGGCACTGTTATTAGGTGGACATGGAGATACAATGGTTCCGCTGCCACGTTACACTTCTGTAGGTGGTATTCCTGTAACCGAATTGATCGACGCCGATAAATTGCAGGCAATCATCGAACGTACCAAAGTCGGTGGCGGCGAATTAGTTAAACTGATGGGAACTTCTGCCTGGTATGCTCCGGGTGCAGCTGCAGCTCAAATGGTCGAAGCGATCATCCGCGATCAGAAACGGGTATTCCCGGTTTGCGCTATGCTGAACGGCGAATATGGTATGAAAGACATCTATCTGGGCGTTCCGGTTGTATTGGGTAAAAACGGTATCGAAAAGATCATCGAAGTAAAACTCGACGATCAGGAAAAGGAACTGTTAGCCACTTCTGCAAAAGCTGTTAAATCGGTGATGACCGTACTGGACGACATGAAAATGTTCTAAAAACAGCCTAAAGGTTAAAAATAAAGAAACCGTCCTGATTTTCGGGGCGGTTTCTTATTTTTGCGCCTCAACTATCAAGCAAGAGGGAAATGAAGAGGAAAAAAAATAAAAAGGCTTGCCATTTTACGACTCCATATCATCCTTATATCAATAGCCGGATTCAGACAGTAGCCGTTGAAATAGTCGGTTTGGAAGACAACAGCTACCACCTGATCGTACCGGTAGAAATCAATGGTATACAAGGAGATATGATTATCGATACCGGCGCATCGGTCACCGTCGTCGACAGACAGGTGTTCCCGGAAGACCTGCCCGAAGAAGCAGACGTTCAGATGACATCGGGTAGCGTCACCGGTCAGATCCACGACGTACATTTAGTAAAAGCAGCTAAATTTAAAATCGGGAAACGTACGATCAAAGAGATGCCGTTGGCTGCTATCGATTTGGAATATGTAAACGAAATGTACGACAAACATCTCAACCGGAAAATTATCGGATTATTGGGGTGTGACTTTTGTGTCAGGTATCAGGTGGCTATCGATTACCGGAAAAAGGAATTTACCATGTATTTTTAATAATCTACCATCTAAAAATCAGAATTATCTGTTTTTTTAGAAAAAATATTATACTTTTGCGTATTAATCGTGCTTAAAGAATTAGCAAAAATTAAGTCATATAATAATTTATTGTAAAATGCAGAATAAAGGAGCGATCACATTACTTACTATTGCATTAGCGTTAGTGAGTCTTTACCAGTTATCTTTTACCTGGAAAACCAATCGGGTGGAAAAAGTTGCGAGGGAATATGCGCAGGGAGATCCCGTAAAGGAAAAAGTTTATCTGGATTCTATTGCAAACAAGGAAGTTTACAATTTCCTGGGAATTGCACAATACACTTACAAAGAGTGTAAAGAGTTGGAATTAAATCTGGGTCTTGACCTGCGTGGAGGTATGAACGTAACCATGGAAGTAGACGTGGTCGACGTGGTCCGCAGTCTGGCCAACTACAGTCAGGATGAAGCTTTCAATCAGGCTTTACAAGAAGCGGTGAAGATGCGTACATCCAGCCCGAAAGACTTTGTAACCCTGTTCGGCGAAGCATTCGAGAGAATTGCCCCGAATGCACAGCTGGCCTCTCCGAATATTTTCGGAACCGTAGAACTGAAAGATAAAATCAAAATCGGAGCCAGTAACAAGGAAGTTTTAGACGTTATCCGTCAGGAAGCCGAAGGAGCCATCGACAATACATTCCATATTCTGCGTACACGTATCGACCGTTTCGGTGTAGCACAGCCTAATATCCGTAAAGCAGATATCTCCGGTCGTATCGTGATCGAACTTCCGGGTATCAAAGATGCTCAACGGGTAAGAAAATTGTTGCAAGGAACAGCAGCGTTGGAGTTCTATGAAACCTTCGATAACGGAGATTTCTTTCCTTATTTGCAAGCAGCCAATGAAAAAGCCCGTACTATCGTTGAAGCTGAAGAGATACTGACTACTGAAAATGCAGCCAATGCAACGGCAGAACAACCGGAAACAACCAAAGCGGATACAACTGCCAATAGCCTGATCTCTCAGGCCGCAGCACAAGATTCTACCAATAATCTGCTGGCCGATGAAGCTGCTTTCAAAAAAGCGAATCCTCTTTTCTCCGTTCTGACACCTAATATCGACCGTCAAAGCGGCCAGATCATCCCGACAGGTTCTTTAATAGGTTATTCTCATGTAAAAGATACGGCAGCGGTAAATGAAATCCTGGCTATGCCACAAGTAAAAGCGACTCTTCCCCGTAATGCCCGCCTGCTGTGGGAAATGAAACCCAATGGGGAGGTTATTGCTTTACATGCGATCAAAATCACGACCCGTGACGGCAAAGCTCCCCTGGATGGAGGTGCTGTCGTCGATGCCCGTCAGGAATACGAACACAACAGTGGACGCCCTGTGGTATCCATGAATATGAATGGAGAAGGAGCTAAAGTCTGGGCTCGGCTGACCAAAGAAAATGTGGGCCATAGCATCGCTATCGTATTGGATGGTTATGTTTGTTCTTCACCGAACGTGAACGATGAAATCAAAGGGGGTAGCTCACAGATTTCCGGTCAGTTCGACGTAAAAGAAGCCCAGGACTTAGCCAATATCCTGAAATCCGGTAAATTACCTGCTCCGGCACGTATCATTGCCGATGAGATCGTAGGACCGTCCTTAGGTAGCGAATCTATCCAATCCGGTATGTGGTCGTTCGTGATCGCTTTCTGCTTGGTACTGGTATACATGTTGTTCTTCTATAGCAAAGGAGCAGGTCTGGCAGCAGACATCGCTTTGTTTACCAACTTATTCTTCTTATTCGGTGTACTTGCTTCTATCGGAGCGGTATTGACCCTGCCGGGTATTGCCGGTATCGTCCTGACAATGGGAATGTCGGTCGATGCCAACGTATTGATCTATGAACGTATCCAGGAAGAATTGAGAGCAGGTAAAGGGTTGAGATTAGCCATCAAAGAAGGTTACAAACAAGCTTATTCCGCCATCATCGACGGTAACGTAACAACCTTATTGACGGGTTTCATCCTTTACTATTTTGGAGAAGGCCCGATCAAAGGTTTCGCAACCACATTGATCATCGGTATTTTCACTTCATTGTTCTGTGCGATCTTCATTACCCGGATCATTCTCGACAATGCATCCAAGAAAAATGATAACGTCAGATTTACCACTCCATTTACAGCCAACTGGTTGCGGGACGTACACTTCCCATTCCTCGAAAGACGGAAAGTGGGTTATACGGTATCCGGTATTATCACCGTTGTTTGTCTGGTATCTATGTTCACCCGCGGATTCGATAAAGGCATCGACTTCGTCGGAGGTAGAACTTATACGGTTGCTTTCGACCAGCCGGTAGAAGTGGAAAAAGTAGCAGAAAGTCTGGCTGCTGTGTATGGAAGTGCTCCTGAAGTAAAAACTTTCGGCGGAGACAATCAGGTCAGAATAACCACCAAGTATAAAATCGAAGACGAAGGAACGGAAGCTGACGACGAAGTAGAAGCCTTATTGTATGAAGGGTTGAAAAGCTACTTACCCGACGGTACCAGCAAAGAAGTATTCCTGAGCGACTATCGTCAGATGTCGCAGAAAGTGGGACCGGCAGTGGCGGAAGATGTCACCCGGGCTGCAATCTGGTCGGTAATCTTCGCCTTATTAGTGATCTTCGTTTACATTATGGTACGGTTCAGCAAATGGCAATATGGTGCCGGTGCCGTCCTCGGATTGGCTCACAATACCATTGTCGTATTAGGTTTGTTCTCCCTGTTGGCCGGATTCCTGCCTTTCTCTCTGGAGATCGACCAGGCCTTTATTGCAGCCATCCTGACCGTAGTGGGTTATTCGATCAACGACACGGTGGTTGTATTCGACCGTATCCGTGAATACCATCATCTGTACCCGAAACGCGACGATCTGGAAGTAACCGACGCTGCATTGAACTCTACATTACGCCGTACGTTCAGTACTTCTTTGTCGACCTTAGTGGTATTGTTAGCGATCTTCATCTTCGGTGGTACTTCTATCAAAGGTTTCGTATTCGCTCTGTTGATCGGTATCATCGTAGGAACCTATTCTTCTCTGTTCGTGGCCACACCGTTAGCTTACGAATTCAGAAAGAGATTCGGTAAAAAAGAAACGACTGTCGTGAAGAAATAAACAGTTCTCACTCTCATAAGAAAACGCCTTGCAAAAGGCGTTTTTTTTGTACTTTATTGGTATAATATAGGATGCGGCTTGGCAAAATCAATCAAACCAGTTTGTTGTTTTTGCTCTCGCCTTTCACTATATTTGCCTAAAAATGTCCTATGCGTCAAATTAAAATATGTTTGGGCAGTTCGTGTTATTCCCGGGGAAACAATGTCCATCTCGAAGTAATCAAGAAATACATAGCAGAAAATCACCTGGAAGCCGAGATTTCATTCTCCGGTCATCTGTGCGAAGAATTATGCAGTAGCGGCCCGATCCTCCGAATCGACGAGAAAGTCTACAAAGAGGTCAATCTCTCGGGTTTATACAAAATACTTCAGGAAGAATTTCCGATAAAATAATAACAGGCGAAAGGCAACCTCACCCATAACACAGTTTACCCAGCAACTATGAACAGATCTATGGATTTAAAACCGATCTATACCGAACCGGAAAATTGTCAGGACTGTTATAAATGTGTCCGTGAATGTCCGGTAAAAGCGATTCAGATCGAAGACAATAAGGCCTACATCATAGAAGAACGATGTATCTACTGTGGCCACTGTACCCAAGTTTGCCCTACCGGTGCAAAAAAGATCCGGGACGGGGTCAGCCGTACCCGTCTTATCTTGCAGAATTATCCCCGGGTAATCTTATCCCTCGCCCCCTCCTGGGCCTGTGAATTCGAAGATTTATCCATCGGACAACTTATCGCAGCCATCCGCAAACTTGGTTTTTCAGGAGTATCCGAGACTGCGATCGGTGCAGAATTGGTCTCTTCACGGGTATCGGATTATCTACAACAATCGCAACCGGGAGTGTATATCTCTTCCGCCTGTCCGGTAGTGGTCGAATACATCCGGAAATACTCCGCCGAGCATACTCCGGCCATCACGCCGATGCTCTCTCCTATGTTAGCTCATGCCAGAATTTTAAAAGACTATTACGGAAACGATTTAAAAGTCATCTTTGCAGGCCCATGTATCTGTAAGAAACTGGAAGCGGATCATTTTAAAGAGCTGGTGGAAGTGGCTATCACTTTTAAAGACCTGAAAAACTGGTTTGAAAAAGAAAATATTCATCCCGAACAATTAACTCCGGCTGCAGAGGATCACTTTATCCCCTGGCAGGCCGGAATCGGTTCTCTGTACCCTGTCGAAGGAGGCATGCTTCCGGGTATCGACGGTGAAAGCAAAAAGATTGTAAAAATGGCTTTCTCCGATTTGAGTAATATCAAAGATGTCATCAAGAACCTGGATACGCGCCGGGAAAAAGATACGATTTTTCTGGAACTGCTGGCCTGTAAAGGAGGCTGCATCAATGGTCCGGCCAAACTCAGCCAGACTTCTCTGGCCATCAAAAGATACAATATTCAGCAACACCGGGCCGCACACCCCGAAAGTACCGTTCCCGATCTCGGGCATATCGATCTGACCACGACATTCAAGGCTTACGACTGTTCGACGGCCCGGCATACAGAAGAAGAGATCAAGCAAGCCTTATCTGCTGTCGGTAAAAACAGTCCTGAAGACGAGCTTAACTGTAGCGGGTGTGGTTATGACTCCTGCCGTGATTTTGCAGTAGCCCTGGTCGAAGGCCGGGCAGAAGAAAACATGTGCGTATCCTATATGCGACGGGTGGCCCACGACAAAGCGACCGTCTTGTTACAAAAAATACCGGCAGGCGTATTACTGGTCGATAATGATCTGAAAATCTCCGATATGAACAGCTGTTGTGCCAACCTGCTGGGAGAGGATGTCGTCATGGTCTACGAAGCTTCGCCCGGATTACAAGGCGTCGAATTGGACAAAATCTGTAGCTTCACCGACCTCTTCCGCACAGTATTGAACACAGGTAAAGAGATCACGGAACGGCAAATCCGGGAAGGCGATAAAATCTGGCTGCTCTCTATTTATAATATCCAACCCCACCGCCTGGTATTCGGAATCTTACAGGATCTTCGGGAACCTTATGTCCGTAAAGAATGGATGCTGGAAAAAACCCAGGAAGTGGTACGCAAATATATGGCTACAGTACAGGAAGTGGCTTGCCTGCTAGGTGAAAATGCAGCTTTTACCGATGCTACCCTACGGTCGATTATGGAGGCGGGGGAAAAGGTAAAAAGCTAAAGGCCAGAAGCAAGAGGGGAGGGAGAAAAAAGGTTGGAGGGGAAAAAGATGGGGGAACGAGTTTATAAGAAAAAAGGAAGGATGAAAGAATCGGATATATTTATAGAAGTAGACTGTTTCCAAAAAAATAAAGCAGACAATATCGTCTGTGGAGATAGTTACATGTCCCAGAAGTTAAAAGAGGAAGACCGGATCATCAGTGTATTATCGGACGGTTTAGGGAGTGGTATCAAAGCCAGTGTTTTATCGGCGATGACCGCTACTATGGCCATGAATTACACAGCCATGAACGAAAGTATCCTCCAAACCGCTCTCTCGATTATCCATACCCTGCCTAAGGATATGGTCCGTAAAATCAGTTATTCCACCTTTTGTATCTTCGACATCGATTGTTTCGGGAATACCCGGATCGTGGAATACGAAAGCCCGGCGGTCTATCTGTTTCGTCGCGGACAGGCAGTGGAAATCCGGAAAAAAAAGATCCCGATCGAACGGGAAGATCTGGAAAATACCTTTCTGTGGATATCGGAGTTCAAGCTGGAAAAAGAAGACCGCCTGATTTGTTTTTCCGACGGAGTCAGCCAATCGGGAATGGGTAGCAGTAATATGCCTTTCGGTTGGGACGAAGGAGTCGGTATCTATATCGCAGAAACCTTAAGCCAGCACCCCGGTATATCGGCGAAAGAATTAGCCCGCAAGATCGTTTTAAGGGCCGAACGCAACGATAACTATCGTTTGCTGGACGACACCAGCTGTTGTGTCATTTACCGGCGAACGCCGCGCAATCTGCTCATCTGTACCGGCCCGCCTTACGATGAAAAAAAAGACCGGTATCTGGCAGAAAAAGTCAGGGATTTCAAAGGTAAAAAAGTACTCTGCGGAGGAACGACAGCCACGATTATTTCAAGGGAACTTCAACTCCCCCTGCAGGTCAGTATGGATATCACCGATAAAGAGCTCCCCCCACTCTCCTATATGGAAGGAATCGACCTGATCACGGAAGGGATTCTGACCTTAAGTAAGGTGGAGCGGCTTTTAACCCAAGGGATCCCCGAAAAATCACAGGGTCCGGCCAAC
>UMHF01001581.1_pt1 | contig 11451 bp, 11 predicted proteins | sample 1965431 | NCBI WGS metagenome assembly UMHF01 (sample SAMEA4836088, study PRJEB28245) | human gut metagenome | biome: gut microbiome; material: fecal sample | place: Denmark | collected 2008
CTTCGGCGGCACCTCGGGCCTGTCCATCCTGCTGGCGGACCTGTTCCCCAAGATCAATGTGGGCGGCTTCATGTGGATCATCAACATGATCCTGGTGGTGCTGGGATTCATCTTCCTGGGCATCAGGACCATGGGCTGGACCATCTTTTCGTCCTTTGCACTGTCCTTTTATGTGTCGGTCTGTGAGTGGCTGTACCCAGTCAATGTGTCCATGAGCGGCGATGCCATGCTGGATCTGGTGTTTGCCGTGTTCCTGCCGGCGCTGGGCGCGGCCATCGTGTTCGACATCGGTGCGTCCACCGGCGGTACCGATATTGTGGCCCTGATCCTGGCAAAGTATACCTCCATGGAGATCGGCAAGGCCCTGATGGTCAGCGACATCCTCATCGTGCTGGCGGCAGCCTGGCGGTTCGGCATGGGCACCGGCCTGTACTGTATCTTGGGCCTGATGGGCAAAAGCTTCGTGGTGGACGGTGCCATTGAAAACATCCGTCTGCGCAAGGTGTGCACCATCATGACGGCCAATCCCCAGCCCATCCTGGACTTCATCATCAAGGATATGAACCGTTCTGCAACGGTGGAAAAGGCCTATGGCGCTTACACCCACCACGAGCTGAGCGTGCTGGTCACTGTGCTGACCCGCCGCCAGGCGCTGCAACTGCGCAACTTCCTGCGCGAGAACGACCCGCACAGCTTCATCACCATCGTCAACTCCAGCGAGATCATCGGCAAGGGCTTCCGCTCCTTCAATTGAGAAAGCGTATTGACGAACGACACCAAAAACGGTATACTAAATAAGTTGAAGATCCCGGCGGTGCAGCCGTGCCGCCGGATGACGGGGTGTTGCGCAGTTGGTAGCGCGCCTGCTTTGGGAGCAGGAGGCCGCGAGTTCGAGTCTCGCCACTCCGATACGAAAAAGCCACAACGGATGCGTCTGGAACCAGACAGCGGTTGTGGCTTTTCCTGTCTTTTATCCGTTGGAAAGGAGAGAGCAAAATGGCACAGCGGCCTGTTTTTCGGATCTGTGATGCGATGCCGTACTACCGCGCAGAGTCTGTGACGTTCCAGTATTTCGGCGGTTTTGCGGCGAGCCAGCAGAAAAAATGTGTGAAGAGCCTGCAGGATGCATTTCGCGCATTGCATCCGCAGGAAAAGGTGCTGGAAATTTCCAGCCGCTCAGAAACAGAGCTTGGCGTCCAGCTGAGTGCGTTCAACCTGACGATGCGGACGCCGGACGGAAGGATCTGCACGGTGGAGACCGCTTTTCAGGCCGGAAAGGTGTTTGAAAACGGCGGGCCGTATCGCGACCTGCTGGGAAAGACCTCCCGCGAGGCGAAAAAAGACCCGCGCCTGAAGGAGAGCGGAAAGCTGATCTCCTTCTGCTTTTCCGGGGAGCTTTTCCCACTGGAGCCGCGCACCTGTTTTTACAATTGGCTCTACCTCAGCGCACTGCATCAGCACCCGGAACTGACGGAACCTCTGATGGAGTACACCGCATTCACGGACATCGCGTTCAATCCCCAAAAGTCCATCAACTGCCAGGCCTGTGCGGCGGCGGTCTATGTCTCCCTGCGCCGGAACGGGCTGGTGGAGAAGGCCCTGTCTGACCCGCAGAGCTTCCGGGACATCGTGTACGGGAACCGGAACGGCCGCCCCATCTGTGAACGTTGATCCCCGAAACGCCTTTCCGAAGAAACCAAAAGATCCGGACCTTTCTCCCGGCGGAGAAGGGTCCGGATCTTTTTGATGCAGCGGTTTTGCCCGGGGTTTAATCTGCCAGCGGCATGATGCTCTCCGGGGGTGCGGCGAGGAACGCCGGGGCCGCAGGTTCTGCGGCAGCCAGTGTCGTTTTGCTCACCTTCCACCACAGGCGGGTCTCATCCGGCAGCTGCAGGATGAGGTTCCAGTCAAAGGGATTCTCGCTGGTGGAGACCGCTGTTACCGGCAGGGCATTCTGCGCACCGGCGGCGCAGGGTGCAAAGTCGTGGGCGCGGATGCCCACAGCGGTGCAGCGCTCCGGCACCGGCAGCGCGGTGGTCAGCTGCAGGACGCTCCTGGCCAGCTGCACGGTGTGGTCATCCACGCGGGTGCAGGGCAGAATGTTCTTGCAGCCGGTCAGCCGGGCGGCAGCGGTGCTGCCCGGGTCGGCAAACACCGCTTTGGTGGCACCGGTGCGCAGCACGCGGCCCTTGTCCATCACCACCATCTCCGGGCACAGGCGGTAGGCTTCGTCCCGGTTGTGGGTGACCAGCAGGGCGGTGCCTGCAAAGTTGGCCAGCAGGCTGCCCACTTCGCCTTCCACTTCCTCGCGCAGGTAGCTGTCCAGTGCGCTGAAGGGCTCGTCCAGCATCAGGATCTTCGGCCTGCCCACAAGGATGCGGGCCAGCGCGGTACGCTGCTGCTGTCCGCCGGAAAGCTCGGCCGGGCGGCGGCCCGCCAGCTCTTCCAGCCGCATGGCGTGCAGCATTTCCGTGCAGCGGGCCTTGCGTGCAGCCTTGTCTTTTTCTGCTTTCAGGCCGCAGAGGATGTTCTGTTCCACGGTCATGTTGGGGAACAGGGCGTAATTCTGGAACAGCAGGCCCACGCCGCGCTGCTGGGGCGGCAGGTCGATGTGCTGTTCACTGTCGAACAGCACGGTCCCGTCCAGTACGATACGGCCCTTGTCCGGTTTGACGATGCCCGCAATGCAGCGCAGGGTCATGCTCTTGCCGCAGCCGGACGCGCCCAGAATGGCGGTGGCGGTATTCCCGGCGGTGAACTCTGACCGCAGGGTGAAGCCGTTCAGCTTCTTTTCAATGCAGACTTCCAGACTCATGCGCGTCCACCTGCTTTCTGTTTTTTCTCCAGCAAGTTGACCGCCAGCAGCACCACCGCCGAGATCACGATGTCCACCAGCACCCAGCGCATGGCCCCGGCTTCATCGTTGGTGCGCCAGAGCTGGTAGACGGTGGTGGCGATGGTGGCCGTCTTGCCGGGGGTGTAGCCGGCGATCATGCTGGTGGCACCGTATTCGCCCAGCGCACGGGCAAAGGCCAGAACCGTGCCGGCCAGAATGCCCTGCCGGCAGTAGGGCATCCGCACCCGCCAGAAGATCCAGCTGTTGGACTGGCCCAGCGTCTGGGCTGACCAGGCCAGCGTCTCGTCAAAGCTCTCAAAGGCGCCCCGGGCCGTGCGGTACATGAGCGGAAAGGCCACCACGATGGATGCAAAGATGGCGCTGTACCAGTTCATGACCAGCTTGACGCCGAAATGCTCCATGAAGAAGATGCCCAGCGGCCGCTTGGCTCCGAAGAGCAGCAGCAGAAAGTAGCCCACGACCGTGGGCGGCAGCACCATGGGCAGGGTGAGGATGACATCCAGCACGCCCTTGACGGTGCGGGGCAGCTTCGCGATGTAATAGGCGGCAAAAATGCCGAGGAAGAACACCGCTGCACAGCTGATGAGGGCGATGCGCAGGCTGTTCCATAAGGGATACCAATCCATAAAGTGAACCTCTGTACAAAAAGGCTTCCCCCGGACGGGGGAAGCTGTCACCGAAGGTGACTGATGAGGGCGCATTCAGCAGCGCTCCACACCCTCATCCGCTTCACTTCGTTCAGCACCTTCCCCCGGCTGGGGGAAGGCCTCAGAAAGCAGTCGGCGTTACATTGCCGTGAAGCCTACGCCCTCGAACACCTTGCCGGCCTCTTCGGTCTGCAGGTAAGCCAGGAACTCCTTGGCGGCATCGGCGTGGGGAGCAGCCTTCAGCACGGCGGCAGGGTAAATGACCTGGCCGCACATCTCCTTGGTGGCCTCGTCCACGGGGGTCAGATCGGCGCTGAAGGCATCGGTGCAGTACACGACACCGGCGTCCACGCTGGCCTCGCTGACCTGGGTGGTGACTTCCTTGACGTTGGAGCCGTAGGTGATGACGCCGGCAGCGGCCAGAGCTTCCTCGTCCAGGTCGTAGTACGCCAGGATCTTCTGGGTGTACTGGCCCACGGGCACGTCGCTGTTGCCCATGCAGAACAGGATGTCCTGTGCCTTCAGGTGCTCGGCCAGAGAATCAAAGCTGTCGATGCCCTTATCGTTGCTCTCGGGCACGCACAGCACGACCTTGTTCTCCAGCAGGTCCACGCGGGTGTCGCTGTCCACAAAGTCCAGGCCCTCGGTGTTCACGTCGGCGGAAGCGGTGCTGTCCAGCTGATTCATCTGCTTCTGACCGGCAGAGATGAACAGGTCGCAGTCGGCACCCTCCTGGATCTGGGTCTTCAGCGTTCCGGAGGAATCAAAGTTGAAGCTGAAGGTCACGCCGGGGTTCTCGGCAGAGTAGGTCTCGGCAATGGCGTTCAGGGTCTCGGTCAGGGAGGCAGCAGCGAAAACGATCAGATCCACGGATTCACCGGCAGCTGCAGAGGAAGCAGCCTCGGAGGAAGCAGCAGAAGAGGCGGTGCTGCTGGAAGCGGAACCGCCGCAGGCGGTCAGAGCGACGGATGCACCGGCAACGCCGGCGGCAGCCAGAAAGCTGCGGCGGGAAATCAGGTTGGACTTCATGTTTTTTTCTCCGTTGTTGTGCTTAAGATACTTTCCTTTATGTTCACGCTCTGGGATGCAGGGCGGGGACAACGTGTTACTTGCGGGCACACTCGCCGTCCAGCCCGGCGGCAATGCGCACGCCGTGTTCCAGACTGGGCAGGATGTACTCCAGGTTTTCCTTCACCGCCTTGGGGCTGCCCGGCAGGTTGACGATGAGGGTCTTGCCGCGCAGGACACTGGCGGCGCGGCTCAGCATCCCGCGCGGGGTGATGGACAGGCTGTGATACCGCATGGCCTCGGCGATGCCGGGGGCGTTGCGGTCGGCCACCGCATAGGTGGCTTCCGGGGTGATGTCCCGGGGCGAGAAGCCGGTGCCGCCGGTGGTGAGGATCAGATTGACCTGACGGCCATCCGCCAGGCGGATGAGCTGGGCCTTCAGTGCCCGGGCCTCGTCCGGCAGGAGCAGGGTCTCTTCCACCACATAGCCGGCGGCGGTGAGCATCTCCACGATGAGCGGGCCGCTCTTGTCCTCCCGCTCCCCGCGGCTGCCCTTGTCGGAAAGGGTGATGACGGCAGCGCGCAGCGGCGGGTTTTCCAGCGGGGGCAGAAGGGTCACTTCGTCCCCGACGTGGATCTCGCCGCCCTGCAGCACCCGGGCAAACACGCCCTCATGGGGCATGATGCACTCGCCGGTCTGCTGTTTGATGACACAGTCGTTGTGGCACTCCTTGCCGATCTGGGTCATTTCCAGAACGACCTCGCCGATGGCGAACCGGCTGGTGACCGGCAGATTGCGGAAGTCGAAGCCTTCCACCACCAGATTTTCGCCGAACGCACCGTAGTCCACCCAGATCTTCTTGCGGAACGCTTCGATCTTCTCAGCGCTCAGCAGGCTGACCTGCCGGTGCCAGTTTCCGCCGTGGGCGTCGCTCACGATGCCCCACTCCGGGGTCAACACCGCGCTGGGCACCTCCGTCTTGACGGTGCCGCGCTTGGGGCTGGTGCAGATTGCCAGAATTTTTCCCATAAAAATTTATCCTCCGATGCGATACATACCGCGGGTCGCGGGCATGGAATGGTCTTCAAAATGATGTTCCCGGGGCTTGGCCCAGATGGTCTCCCGGATGGCCTGCAGAAGTTCGGCATCCGAAGCGCCGCCGCGCACCAGGGCGCGCAGGTCGCATCCGGCTTCGCTGGCAAGGCAGGGACGCAGAAAGCCCTGGCTGGTCAGGCGCACCCGGTTGCAGGACGCACAGAATTTGCCGTGCACCGCCGCGATGAAGCCCACACTGCCCTGCCAGCCGGGCACGGTGTAGTACACCGCCGGGCCGTCGCCGAAGGCAGCACCGGTCGCCGGCTGCAGTTCCGGCCAGCGGCGGGCAAAGCGCTGCCGCAGGTCCGGGCCGGAAATGCAGGGCATGGCCGCGCCGTAGCCGATGGGCATCATTTCGATGAACCGCACCTGCAGCGGGTGTTTTTCTGCCAGTGCAGCCAGGTCTTCCAGCTCCCCTTCATTCACGCCGACCTGCGGCACGCAGTTCAGCTTGACCGGGAGGCCGCTGGCAAGCGCCGCGCGGATGCCCTCCATCACATGGGAAAACTCGTCCCGGGCGGTGATCTGGGCGAACACCTCCGGGCGCAGGGTATCCAGGCTGATGTTCACGCTGTCCAGCCCGGCCTTTTGCAGGGCAGGCAGCTGCCGGGCCAGCAGGATGCCGTTGGTGGTCATGGTGACCTTGCGGATGCCGGGGATCGCTTTCAGTCCGGCCACCAGTTGGTCCACCCCCTTGTGCACCAGCGGTTCGCCGCCAGTGACCCGCACGGTGTCAATGCCGCACTGGGCAAACAGCGCGGCCAGACGCAGAAACTCTTCGTAGGTCAGAACGGCTTCCCGTTCCAGCTTCTCCACACCGTCCGGCATACAGTAGCGGCAGCGCAGGTTGCACAGGTCGGTGACGGACAGGCGCAGGTAGTGAATGCTGCGCTGGGTGGAATCAAACATAGCCGCCCTCCGCCCGGATGTAATGGCCGCTCTTGCCGCCGGTCTTTTCCACCAGGTGGATCTCGCCCAGCTCCATGCCCTTGTCCACGGCTTTGCACATATCGTAGATGGTGAGCAGGGCGGTGGAAACGCCGGTCAGCGCTTCCATTTCCACGCCGGTGACCCCGGCGGTCTTGACGGTGCACCGGGCTTCCACGGCCTGCCGCTCGGGCAGCAGCTGGAAATCCACGCTGACTTTGGTCAGCGGCAGCGGATGGCACAGCGGGATCAGTTCGCTGGTGCGCTTGGTGGCCATGATGCCGGCGATACGGGCCACGCCCAGCACATCGCCCTTTTTCACGGTGCCGCGCTCCACGGCGGCAAAGGCTTCCGCGTTCATGGTAATGATGCCGTGGGCCACAGCTTCCCGGAAGGTGACGGCCTTTTCGCTCACGTCCACCATCACGGCGTTGCCTGCGGCATCAAAATGGGTCAGATTGGTTTCAGTCATGTGTTCTTCTCCCATCTCTCAGCAGTGCCCGAACCCGCAGTTGGGCCAGTGGCACTCGGCACAGCCCAGGCACAGGCCGCCCTCGCCCAGGCGGGCAATGTCCTCGGCGGTGATGGGATCATTGGCCAGCAGGCGCGGCAGCAGCAGATCGAAAATGGTCCGCTTGGCGTACATCACACAGCCGGGCAGGCCGCACACCGGCACGCCGTCCAGGTAGCTGACCAGGAACATGGCACCCGGCAGCACCGGGGCACCGTAGGTGACGATGTCGGCCCCGGTGTTCTTGATGGCCAGCGGGGTGCGGTCGTCGGGGTCCACGCTCATGCCGCCGGTGGTGAAGATCAGCTCACAGCCCGCTTCTTTCGCTTCCAGAATGGCGGTCGTGATGCCCGCCGGGTCGTCGTCGCAGACCTTGTGGAAGGTCATCTCACAGCCGTATTCGGCCAGCTTGCCCACCAGGATGGGGGTGAACTTGTCCTCGATGCGGCCCTTGAACACCTCACTGCCGGTGGTGATGACCGCGAACTTCTTGGGCTGCAGAGGCAGCACGTTCAGGATGGGGTCCGGACCGGCAGCAGCCTGCATGGCGTCCATCTTCTCCTGCTCGATCACCAGCGGGATGATGCGGGTGCCGGCCAGCTTCTGGCCCTTTTTCACGGGCAGGTCACCATGGATGGTGGCGATCATCATCTGCGGCGTGCGGTTCACGGCCAGCAGGGCCTCCCGGTTGATCTTGAGCAGGCCGTCGCAATCCGCGATCAGCTCGATCTTGCCTTCCTTCGGCTCAGTGCCGTGGATGTTCTGTCCGGCAGCGGCCTTGTACAGCAGGGCGGCGGCTTCGTCCTCGTGGAGGATGCCGGGCTTCTTCTCCCAGACATACAGGTTCTCTTTGCCGATGGACAGCAGCACGGGGATGTCCTCCGGCTGGATGATGTGTCCCTTGCGGAAGCGTGCCCCCTTGAACTCGCCGGGGATAATTTGCGTGATATCGTGGCAGAGCACCTGGCCTGCCGCGTCTTCGGTACGAATCAGTTTCATAGTTCCTTCTCCTTACAGACCCGGCATCTGGGCAATGATCCAGTCGGCCAGCGCCTGCGTATCTTCCAGCCCGAAGTCTGCCCCCGGGATGTCACCCACTACGGCCAGCGGCTGGAGGGACACCGGCGCGTCCGAGACGGCTTTGCGCACGACTTCGATCTTGGGCCAGCCGCTGTTCTTGAAGCCTTCCAGCAATACCAGATCATAGCCGTGACGTTCGAACAGGGCCAGCAGATCCTGTTCCGTCAGGCGGAATTCCTCGGTCAGCAGGTAGCGCTGGCCGGAATACACCGCCACGCCCTGTGCGCCGGCTTCCCGCAGGCGATAGCTGTCGGTGCCGGGCACATCCGGGGTGAAATCGTGGCCGTCATGCTTGATGACGCCCACTTTCAGGCCGCGCCCGCGCAGGGCGGGCAGCAGCTTTTCCAGCAGGGTGGTCTTGCCACTGTTGTGTACGCCGCCCACGGCCAGCACGGCCGGGCGCTTCAGCTCCAGTTCTTCGGCCAGCGCCTGTTTCGATTCACTGTACAAAAGAAAGCACCTCCACTTCTTCGCCCGGGGTCACCGGGCCGCTGCCTGCGGGCAGCTCCACCAGACAATTGCAGCCGATCATGGCGGACAGACTGCCGGACGAATGGACCTCGGCGTTGCCCTCGCCGGGGATGGCCACCGCACCGCCTGCGGCCTTTGCCCGCAGGTAGCGATTGCCTTTGCTGGACTTGGAAAAGCCGGTGGTCAGGGTGCGCCGGGTGCGGGACGGAATGCAGTCCTCCGCGCGGCGTCCGGCGGCCCGCAGCAGAGCCGGGACGGCGTATTGCTCCAAGGTGGCAGCGGCTGCAAAGGGGTTGCCGGATAGGCAGAACACCAGCTTTCCCTCTACCATTGCAGCCAGCATGGGGCTGCCGGGCTTCTGGGCCACCCCCGCAAAAATCGTCTCTGCGTGCAGCTGCTCCAGCACGGCGGGCAGATAGTCCTTCTGTCCAACCGAGACGCCGCCGCTGGTGATGAGCGCATCACAGCGGGAAAGCAGGTCCCGCATCCGCTGTGCGATCAAGTCCGGGTCATCGGAGCAATGCTCCCGCGCCACGGCAAAGCCCAGCTGCCGCAGGCGGGCCGCATTCTGGATGCCGTTGGCGTCGTAAATTTTGCCGGGTGCCCAGGGCTGGCCCGGGGCCAGCAGCTCACTGCCGGTGGCCAGCACCCCCACGGTCAGCGGGCGGCAGACCGGCACTTCGGCATAGCCCTGCCCGGCCAGCACGCCCAGGTGGGCGGGGGAGAGCACCTCTCCTTCCGACACGATGACCGCCCCGGCAGCGATGTCCTCGCCCCGGAACACCACATTCTGCTGCGGCTTCAGGGCCGCGTAGAGCTGCACCGTTTCTTCTCCGCTGTCGGTCAGCTCCTGCATCAGGATGCAGTCCGCCCCCGCAGGCAGGGGGGCGCCGGTCATGATGCGGGCCGCACAGCCCTGCGGCAGGGCTTCTGCCGGGGCGTCGCCCGCGTAGAGCTTCATGGTCACCGGCAGGGTGACCGGCGTTTCCCGGCTGGCCCCGGCGGTGTCGGCGCTGTGCAGCGCGTAGCCGTCCAGGGGACTGCGGTCAAAGGGGGGCTGGTCCATCCGGGCGCAGAGGGTGTCGGCCGCGATGCGGCCGCAGGCGGCGTCCAGTGGGATCATTTCCACCGCCGGGTGCGGCCGTGCCGCAGCTGCATCCAGCGCGCGGCGCAGCGCCTCGGCAGGGGCGCAGAAAGGCTGTTTCATAAAAAATCCTCCAGGTATCCGGCAGTGCCCGGCCTGCTATGGCTCAGACGGGGCGTGCCGGGGATATTCTCTTTTCAAAAAAGGCAGGTGAAAAAGAAGCGGAGACGTTCTGACCGAAAATCAAAACGCCTCCGCAGAATATCCGCACATTCCGGCAGCGGGCAGTTTGCAGTCAGCCGTGCCGATGGGCGCTCTCCGGCCTGTGCCGCCCTTGCAGTGACGGCGCGGCCCGGAAAGACCCTGTGTGGATGGGAGGAGTTCTTTTTTTCAAATTGCAGCGTTTCTTCTGCGGGAAGGCGGCGGGGTTTCCCCCTCCACCCTTGAATGCCGGCTTATGCAGCCCTTAGCATTGCGGCGCGGTGTCCTGCCCGATGGTTTAGACACCTTTGCTCAAAGAAGCTCGTATACCCTATTCGATTGTAAAAACTCAGTCGCAGAACTCGTCCACGTCGCTGATGGCTTTCGCGTAGCGGCGGGTGAGGTGCTTGGTGGAGAAGAGGAACCGCTCATTTTCGTTGTTGGTCAGTTCCTCGATGTCGGAATACTCCGGCTTGCCCTGCATGGACTGCCAGGTCTGCTCGATGACCTCCGGCGCAAGGCCGTAGGGGGAACGCTGGAAGTACTTCAGGGGGGTGGCACTGGGGTAGATGCGGGCGTTGAACCGCACCATCTCGGCTACCATGACGCAGAGGTCCTTGTCCTCGATGAGCTGTGCGATCATCGCATAATTGTCGCTCATGTTGGCGCTGGAGTAGTAGTAGGTATCCTTTGCGCCGGTGCGGGACACGATGTCCGCGCACTGGGGGTCTTCCGGCATCTGAGCCAGAAGCGCGTCGGCGTTTTCCACCTCGCTCACCAGCAGCGCGTGGGCTGTGACCAGCGCTGCCGCGGAGCGGGAGCGGATGTAGCCCGCCAGCTCCTGGGCCGGGGTCAGCTTGGGCAGTTCCGGGGCCGTGACCGTGGGCTGATCCGCGTAGGGGTCGCCCTCGGCTTCCGGGGCAGCGGCCAGAAAGTCCAGCAGCTCCGGCTTTTCGGCGGCGTCCGGCGCGGCCTGCTCGGCGGATTCTGCCGGGGCATCCTCCGCCTGCTTTGCGGCCAGGGCATCGGTCTCCCGCTGCACCGCCGCCATCACGTCCTCGCCCAGCTTGGCGGCACTGCCGTCAAACATACTTCCGGTCTCCTTCAGGCGGCGGGCCGTCTCGCTGGCCGCGTCGATGTCAAAGACCTCCGCCTTCGGCTTTTTCTTGGCGGCCATTTCGGCTTTCTGCAGGTCCAGAACGACCTGTTCGGGGTCCGATGCGGCATCCACCGTGGTGGTGTAACCGGGTTTGCGTCTGCCAAACAGCATGATGGTTCCTCTCGTTTCTGAAATGGATTACTGGGCTGCGGCCTCGCTGGAAGCAGCTTCCGCACCGGAAGTCTGATCGTAGATGCCGCGGGCTTCCAGGTCGTCGGCCATGTCGGCCAGATCGAACTTCTCCAGGGTCTCGCGGGTGGGCACACCGGTGGTCTTGTCCCAGCCGAACACGTCGTAGAACAGGTCCTTGGCCTTTTCCATGTCGGCACGGTCCAGCTTGGTGGTGCCTTCCTCGAATGCCTTGAAATCGGGGTCCTTATCGAACACCCAATCGCAGATGGCATCGTGCT
>UMHF01013394.1_pt1 | contig 11413 bp, 9 predicted proteins | sample 1965431 | NCBI WGS metagenome assembly UMHF01 (sample SAMEA4836088, study PRJEB28245) | human gut metagenome | biome: gut microbiome; material: fecal sample | place: Denmark | collected 2008
ACAAGACAAGCATCAGCCAAAGCACTGACCGATCACAACCACTCGATCAATCGTTCCAGTCCGATCCCGTGCGACCCTTTCAGCAGCACGAACTTGCCCGCAAACGGCGACGCCTGCAACGCGGCGGCCGCTTCGTCGCACGTGGCGAACAGACGCACCCGTTCGTCGCCGCACCCCATCGCACGCCACGCGGCGGAGAACTCCGTCCCCACCAGCCACAACTGCTCCACGTCGCCCGCAAGCGCCTGTTCGACCGCCGCACGATGCTCCGCCGCACTCCACGCCCCCAATTCGAGCATATCGCCCAACACGGCGACCTTGCCGCCGACCGACTCCTCGCCGAGGAAATTGGCCAGCGACGCCTGCATACTCGACGGATTGGCGTTGTAACAATCGACGACGAGCGTATTGCGGGCCGTCGATCGCCGCTGCGAGCGGTTGTTGTCGGGCCGGTATGCGGCCACGGCGTCGCGGATACGCTCCTCGTCCACGCCGAAATAACGGCCTACGGCCATCGCCGCCGCTACGTTCAGGCGGTTGAACGCCCCTTCGAGCCGATGCCCGACGCCGTCGGCGATCGCCGGATCGTAGAATTCCACCGCCAGATTTCCCCGTTCGGCGGCCATTTTCACCAGCGTCCCGTCGTCGCGCCGCACGAAGGCACGGCCGCCGTTGGCAGCCAGATAGTCATACAGCTCGCCCTTGCCGCGCCGCACACCTTCGACACCCCCGAATCCTTCGAGGTGCGCCCGCCCGACGTTGGTAATCAGGCCGAAATTGGGCTCGGCGATCGCACAGAGCAGGGCGATTTCGCCGCAGGCGCTCGCCCCCATCTCCACCACGCCCAACTCCGTGTCGCGCGTCATCGCCAGCAGCGTAAGGGGTACGCCGATATGGTTGTTGAGATTGCCCTGCGTGGCGTAGACCGCGTATTTTTCGGCCAGCACGCGGCTCACCAGCTCCTTGGTCGTGGTCTTGCCGTTGCTGCCGACGATCGCCAGCAGCGGAATGCCGAGCCTGCGACGATGCTCGCACGCCAGCGCCTGCAAGGCCGCCAGCGCGTCGTCTACCGTCACGATCCGTCCGGCATAAGCTTCTCCGGCCGACGCCGCGACCGCCGGATCGTCGACGACGGCGCAGGCCGCACCGGCATCGAGCGCCGCCAGGGCGAAGCGGTTGCCGTCGAAACGGTCGCCCCTGAGGGCGAAGAAGATCGTCCCTTCACCTGCCCGCCGCGAGTCGGTCGCGACGGCGGGGTATCGCTCGAACAACGCATAGAGACGCTGCGTTCCGAGCCGTTCGTTTTCGTTCAATTGTCAATCGTTATTCATCGATTATCAGATATACTCCTCGCCCTTGTTGAACTTCACCTCGTCGATATACTTCTTGATGTTCTGCTCCTCGCCGCGCGGGCAGATCATCAGCACGTCCTCCGTATCGACGACGATGTACTCCTTCAACCCGCTCACGACGGCCACCTTGCCTTCGGGCAGCGAGATGATGCAGTTGCGCGTATCGTAGGCGTAACAACCCTCCGCAGGCTTGGCGTTGGCGTAACGGTCCTTGCGCGAGAGCTGGTAGAGCGAACCCCACGTCCCCACGTCGCTCCAACCCACGTCGGCGTTGGAGCGCACGTAGACGTTGCCGGCCTTCTCCATGACGCCGTAATCGATCGAAATGGGATGGCTGCACGAAAAGACCCGTTCGACGGCCTCGTCCTCCTGCGGCGTACCGAACGCCGCCTCGACCGACGAGAACAGCGCATGGTGTTCGGGCAGGTATTGGGCGAAGGCCCGCACGATATCGCGGACCTTCCAGACGAAAATACCCGAATTCCAGAAGAATTCGCCGCACTGCACGAAGGTCTGGGCCAGTTCCAGATTGGGCTTTTCCGTAAAACTCTTCACCGGACAAATGGTCTCGTCGGCCGAGGCCTGTATATAACCGTAACCCGTTTCGGGGCGTGTGGGACGGATGCCGACGGTCATCAACGCATCGTGGCCCGTCACGAAATCGAGGCACTCGCCGATGATCGAGCGGAACCCCTCCTCGTCGACCACCCAGTGATCGGCCGGCGTGACGATCATCTGCGCTTCGGGATCGTGTTTCCGCAACCAGTAGGCGGCGTAGGCGATGGCCGGCGCGGTATTGCGGCCGATCGGCTCGCAGAGAATCTGTTCTTCGCGGATCTCGGGAAGGATATTGCGGATCAGTTCCTTGTAACGTCGGTTGGTCACCACGATGAAATTTTCGTCGGGCACCAGCGGCGCGAAGCGTTCGAACGTATGGCGCAGGAATGATTTGCCCGTCCCCATGATGTCGAGGAACTGCTTGGGCTTGTTCTGCCGGCTCAGCGGCCAGAAGCGGGTTCCCACGCCTCCCGCCATGATGATACAGTAGCGATTCATATCGTATCTCGTTTGATTGTTCCTGAAATAATATACAAAGATACGAAAAGTCGAGGGCAGAAGCAAACATTCATGTTTGATTATGCCGAGACGGAGTATCTTCGGTGAAGTCAAAGATACGAATAAGCGAGGGCAATGTCAAATTTATTCGAACATTGCCGAACGGAAATATCTTCGGCAAGCCAAAGATACGAAAAGCCGGAAGCAATGCAAATTAATTTGCTTTTTGCCGAGGCGAAATATTCTCGGTGCAGCCAAAGTGCGATCTCCCTTTGTCAGTCCGCGGCCGGCGGAGGATGTGCCGGAGGCCGCAGGCGGAGCGATGCCGCCCTCTGCATGAGCGGCTGCGGGCTTCCGCTCTTCGGCTGCGGCCGAAGAGCGAATCTTTCGAAACTGTATTTTAGCAGGCCTCCGGCCTGCGGGATCGCACTGCAAAAACAACCTATTCTCATTTCGAGCACATCCCGCACCTCCGATTGGGTGTCTCCTGCAAGGAGCGGATTTACCACCTTTTGTCACCAAAAGGTGGCGCCAAAAGTGTCCGCAGGGCACTTCGTCGGGATCGGACGGAGGTTCTCCCTGAGCGGGTACAAAAGACTGCACTGTTGCGGCGCAAAAGATTGCACCGCTTCGACTGTAGCGGCTCGGCAAAGTCCGCAAGCGGCCTCTGCACTCGCCTGCTGCCCGTCGTTTTGCACGCCCGCTCCGAGCGCTCGAACCGCCGTCCGATCTGATTCCTCCTCCGGTGCAATGCGGAGACAGTTGTGCGCTGTGCGCAATGATAATCATTCGTTTGCGTCCGCACATGGCAGGTCTCCGGCCTGCCGGATCGCACTGCGAAAAGAGCGGAAAGATTCCTACGCTCCACTGCATTCCGTCCGGAACGACAAATCCTGTCATCCTCAGGAGGAAGTCCAAACCAATTCCGACACAGACATCGCCCCCTGCATTGCCCCGCAAACAGCGGAGAAAAAGGCCGTGTCCGATCGGTTTTCGGCACATTTGCCCGAAAACCGAAAAATAATTCGTAACTTTGCCGGTCAATCTATCAATTGTCGGGCACGAATATGAAGATCAAGCTCTTTACCATTCCCAACCTGCTCACGCTCTCGAATCTGCTCTGCGGGATGATAGCGACGGTGGCGATACTCACCGACGGCGACCTGCATCTGGCCTTCTGGCTGCTGGTGCTGGCGGCCGTCTTCGATTTTTTCGACGGCTTCACGGCACGGCTGCTCCACCAGTCCTCGCCGATCGGGTTGCAGCTCGATTCGCTGGCCGACATGGTTTCGTCGGGCGTCGCACCAACGGCCGTCATGCTCACGCTGGCATGGCAGGCCGGCAGTTCGTGGTGGGCGGCCGATACGGCAGGCCCTTGGAGCTGGATCGTACTGCTGCTGGCCGTCGGGACGGCGCTGCGGCTGGCGAAATTCAACATCGACGACACGCAGCGCACCGAGTTCTGCGGACTGCCTTCGCCCGCGGCGGGCCTCTTCTGCGCCTCGCTGGGTCTGCTCCACGCCGAAGGGATGCTCTCGCTGCCCTATGAAGCCGTACTGCTCGCCGCGGCGGCGACGGCCTGGCTCATGATCAGCCCGATCCGCATGTTCGCACTCAAATTCCACGGCTTCGGCTGGACGGGCAACCGGCTGCGCTATCTCTTTTTGGGGGCGTGCGTCGTACTTATTCTTACGCTCGGCGCATACGCAATTCCCGCGATTTTCGTTCTCTATGTCGTAGTCTCGCTCGTCCGGTGGCTCCTGCAAGGACGCAGGGCGACCGAAGCCTAAGAAAGAAAACGCATGTCGAAACGGCTCGGAACATATCTGCTCCCGGCAGTGCTGCTCTTGGCGGCGCTGCTGCCGGGGCGTGTCTGTGCCCAGCTCGACGCCCGTTCGCTCATGCGAGCCCAGCAACGCGGCGAAAACACCAACCTCTACGGAGTACCGAACCCCGCGCCCGAAGACGAGGAGGGGCAGGCGCAGCAGCCCGTCGACTCGACCAAGGAGAAGCGCATCAAAAAACCGCTCGAATCCTACTTTTTCAGCGACTCGATCCGGGCGCTGCCCAACTTCAAATGGAACGTCTCCCAGGATTACAACCGCGTGCGGATCGAACCGCTCGACACCACGCTCACGGCGTGGCGAATCGACTACCCCTTCTACCGCAACGGCGTGGGTGATGCGCCGATCGGCGCGCTCGGCCAGGGATCGGTTCCGCTCAACTATTTCGAGCGGCCCCAGTGGCAGGATTTCAGTTTCGCCTCCCCGTTCCACTCCTATATTTACGACATGCGGAACGCGCCGTTCTACAACGGCAAACGTCCCTTCCTGCAAATGACCTACATCGAATCGGGACAGAAACGCTACCGCGAGACCAATTTCGAGATCCGCCACGCGCAGAACATCTCTCCCTCGACCAGTTTCAGCATCGACTACAAGTCGCGCGGCACGCGGGGACTCTACGAATGGTCGCGTACCAAGAATCAGAACATCGCCGTGACGGTCGCCCACACGGGCAAGCGCTACTCCGTACATGCCGGTTACGTCAACAACCACATCGAGACGCAGGAGAACGGCGGCGTGGTGGGCGAATGGGCGATCCGCGACACGGTCTTCGAGATGCCGTCGGGCGTACCGATGCGGCTGACGAACGCCAAGGCCGAAAACATCTACCGCAACCACGCCTTCTTCCTCACGCAGTCCTACGCCATTCCGCTGCAACGCGTCACCGAAAACGATTTTTCGCTGGCCGACCTCTCGGCCGTATTCATCGGCCACTCGATCGAGTACGACATTTGGAGCAAGACCTACACCGACATCTTCGGCACCTACACCGACGAACGCGGGTCGAAAGACGAGAACGGCAACTTCGTCGCCACCGAGGGCCACGAGTATTACGACAACTGGTTCATCCACCCCGACGCCTCGCGCGACACGCTCTGCGAACGAAGGCTTTCGAACCGCCTGTTCGTGCAGGCGCAGCCGTGGGACCGCAACGGCGTGATCGGCACCATCGACGGCGGCGTGGGGTTCGACATACACACCTACTCGCAGTTCGCGCTCGGCGACTACATCACCGGCAAATACCGCCGCACGCGAAAGACCAGCTATTTCGCCTACGGGTCGATCGCCGGCAAAATCAAGAAATACGTCGACTGGGACGCCAGCATGAAGGTCTACCCGTCGGGGTACAGAGGCGGAGACATGTCGCTGGGCGCACACCTCGCGCTCAAAGGCTATCTCCGCGGTCACGCCCTGATTCTCGAAGGACGTTTCTCGAACGAGAAGCGTTCGCCGGGTTACTGGCAGGAGAATCTCTTCTCGAACCACTACGTGTGGTCCAACTCCTTGGCCAAGGAGAATGAAACCCGTATCGAGGCTTCGTTCCGCGTGCCGGACTACGCGCTGGAACTCGCCGCATGGCAGGGTGTCGTAAAGAACAAGATCTATTACGGCCCCGTCGGTCCCGGCGACTCCAACGTAGGCGTCCTGCAACACGACGGCAACGTCAGCCTGACGAGTTTGTATGCCCGCAAGGATTTCCGCATCGGCGGACTCCATCTGGACAACAGGGTATTGTTGCAGTGGAGTACAAATCAGGAGGTCATACCCGTTCCGCTCGTGAGCGCCTTCCTCTCGTACTATTACGAGTTCTGGGTGGTGCGCGACGTGTTGAGGCTGCAAATCGGTCTCGACGGCCGCTACAACACGAAGTATTACGCCCCGGGCTACAATCCGGCCCTGTCGGCGTTCTACAACCAGCGCGAAACCGAGGTGGGGAACTATCCCTACACCGACGTTTTCGTCATGGGCAAGTGGAAACGAATGCGCATCTTTCTGAAATATCAGCATGTCAACAGGGGGCTGTTCGGCAACGGCGACTACTTTTCCGTGGCCCGCTACCCGCTCAACCCCGGCATGTTCAAGATGGGTATTTCGTGGGGATTCTACGACTGATCGATCGGTGTACTGTACGGCACGCAGAGAGCTGCCCGCAACGTAAAACTTTATGTTAAAAAAGACATTTTTAACGTTCGTGTTCTTAACATTGCTGACTACCTTCTACGGTCTGAACGCCAATTTCGGCCCCTACGGCAACCGCACGGCAGGCAGCTTCATCGGCAGTGCCGAAAGGACGGAGATCGCCCACACCATCTCGGTTTACGACGAACTGATCCGTTCGGTCAGCGAAGAGGAGGGTTACGACTGGCGTCTGATGAGCGCCATCGCCTACCACGAATCGCGTTTCTCGCCCGACATCGTTTCGAAACGGGGCGCCGCCGGACTGATGCAGATCATGCCCGCCGTGGCGCGCCAGTTCAACGTGACGGGCGACCGGCTCCTCGATCCGGAGACCAACGTCCGGCTGGCGGCACAGGTGCTCTCGAAGATCGACGCCGGACTGCATTTCGCGCCCGGCACGCCGGACGACGACCGGATGAGCATCATCCTGGCCGCATACAACGGCGGCATCGGCCACGTCAACGACGCACGCCGGCTGGCGCGCAGCCATGGCGAGAATCCCGATTCATGGGAGACCGTGGCCCGTTATCTGGCGCTCAAAGCGCTGCCCGAATACTACGAGCAGCAGGAGGTACGCTGCGGCCGGTTCACCGGCGGCAGCCAGACGAGGGCCTACGTCCGCGACGTTCTGAAACGCTACGACCGTTACTGCCGTATCGCAGCACGTTGAGAACCCGATCCCGATTCCGGAATAGAAAACAGCGAGGCAGTTTACCTCGCTGTTTTTTTATCGAACTGCCGCCAGCCGAAATTCAGTACGCGCCGTGCGGAAATCAACGGCCAACCTTCGCTGCTTCGGGATCGCGCCAAAAGCGGCAAAAGATCGAGCGGCGGAACGAGCGGAAGAGAATCCTTTCGCCGCACACCTACAACAGCAGCACGGCGAGCGTCGCGACGATGAACCCGCCGACATAACCCGCGGCGACCTGGCGGATCGTGTGGCATCCCAGCCACAGACGTGCCGAGGCGAGCGCACCCGCCGCCAGCACGGCCACGGCCAGCGCACCGGTCAGGTTCCCTGCGTTGCCGAAGGTCAGCAACACGAGCAATGCCGCGGCGGCTCCCTGCGCAGCCAGATGAAGACTTATTTTCCAGTAGAAGGTCACCGCCAGACAGAACAGTTCGCAACAGGCGCCCGCCAGCATGAATTTGCGCACGATCATCGCCGAAGGAATCCGCGCCACCGTAGCGGCGCAGAGCAGGTAGCAGACGATACCGATCGCCAGCGGCAGAATCCGCTCGCGCCGGTCGTCGATCGCAAGCGACGAAATACGCCCCACCGAGCGGAGCAGCCCCACCGAGAGCAACGGAATGACGGCCGTGTAGAGCACGGTCACCCACAGCAGGTAGAACTTGACCGACGCGGGGAAATAGGAGAGCTGGGTCGGTCCCGCCACCAGCAGCAAGATGACGTAGAGCGGCATCACCAGCGGATGCAGCACCACCGACACCGCTCTGGACAGGCGCGTGGGCAGGCTGCGGTCGCTACGGCGCAGTGCGGAAGAGGGATCGGCAATTCGGGATTCGTCCATCAGATCTGTTTTCGCAGACGCGCCACCGGAATGCCCAGCATTTCGCGGTATTTGGCCACCGTGCGGCGCGCGATGCAGTAACCTTTGTCGTTGAGTATATCCATCAGCGTCTCGTCCGTCAGCGGACGGCGCTTGTCTTCGTCGTCGATGCAGCTACGCAGGATGTTCTTGATCTCGTAACTCGAAACCTCCCCGCCCGATGCGGTCTGCATCGCCTCCGAAAAGAGCGATTTCAGGAGGATGATCCCGAACTGCGTCTGCACGTACTTGCTGTTCACCACGCGCGAAATGGTCGAAACGTCCAGTCCCGTGCGGTCGGCGATATCCTTGAGGATCATCGGGCGGAGCTTCGACTGGTCGCCCGTCTTGAAATACTCCTGCTGGAAATCCAGTATCTCCTGCATGGTGCGCATCAGCGTGTCGCGCCGCTGCTTGATCGCCGAGATGAACCACTTGGCCGAATCGATCTTGTTCTTGACGAACTGCACCGCCTCGCGGTTCTTCTCCTGCACGCGGCCGTCGGACGACACCATGTCGCGCATCATCTCCACGTAACGGCGGTTGATCCGCACGTCGGGAACATTGTAGGAGTTGAGCGACAGTTCGAAACGGCCGTCGTGATAGTCCAGGATGAAATCGGGCACCACGTAGGGCGCGGCGTCCGACCCGCCGTCGGAGTAGCCGTTGGCGGGCTTGGGCGAGAGGTGGCGGATCTCGGCGATGGCAGCGCGGAACTCGTCCTCGGTGACCTGCAACCGCGAGATCAGCTTCTCGTAGTGTTTTTTTGCGAATTCGTCGAAATAGGAGGTCAGTATCTTGCGCGCCAGCCGCCGCGAACGGGTCGTCATAGGCAGTTGCGAGAGTTGCAGCAGCAGACATTCGCGCAGGTTGCGCGCACCGATACCCGCGGGTTCGAGGTCGTGGATGACCTTCAAGATCGCTTCCAGCCGTTCGGGCGAGACCTCTTCGCCCAGCGTAAAGGCGATGTCGTCGGCCACCGATTCCAGATCGCGGCGCAGATAGCCGTCTTCGTCGATGCTTCCCACCAGATAGACCGCCAGCCGCATCTCCTCTTCCGAGAGGTTGCGGTAGCCGAGCTGTTCGATCAGGTACTCCTGCAACGAACGGCCGCCCGACAGGGGAATCTGACGGGGCTTGTCGTCTTTCGAATAGTTGTTGGCCCGCATCTTGTAGGCCGGCGTGTCGTCTTCGCGCAGGTATTCGTCGACCGATATTTGCTGGGGTTCCTCCTCCTCGTTCTGCTGTTCGGCCTCTTCGAGCACGATGTTCTCCTCGATCTCCTGCTTGATGCGCTGTTCGAGCTGCACGGTAGGCAGTTCGAGCAATTTAATCATTTGGATCTGCTGCGGGGAAAGCTTCTGCTGAAGCGTCATCACCTGTTTCTGATGAATAGCCATGGGTCGATAAAGTTAAAATCAATGCACACGAGGAAGGGAGCCGCCGCACACCCTCCGCACACCCCGTATGCCCGATTTTCGGTCGGCGGGCCGCTGCGCCTAAAATTCGGCGTGCTGCGGGGTGCGGGGGAAAGGTATCACGTCACGGATATTGCCCATGCCCGTAACGAAGAGGAGCAGACGCTCGAAACCGAGTCCGAAACCGGAGTGGGGAGCCGATCCCCAGCGGCGGGTGTCGAGGTACCACCACAACTCGCGTTCGTTCATGTTCAACTCCTTGATACGGGCACAAAGCTTGCCATAATCGGCTTCGCGTTCCGATCCGCCGATGATTTCGCCGATTTTGGGGAATAATACGTCCATTGCGCGTACCGTCCGCCCGTCGTCGTTCTGCTTCATGTAGAAGGCCTTGATCTCCTTGGGGTAGTTGACGAGGATCACCGGACGCTTGAAGTGCTCCTCCACCAGGTAGCGCTCGTGCTCCGATTGCAGGTCGCATCCCCAGTCGCACGGGAACTCGAACTTGCGGCCCGAAGCTTTCAGAATCTCGATGCCCTCGGTGTAGTCGAGCCGCTTGAAATCGTTGTGCAGCACGAATTCCAGCCGTTCGATCAGCTCCTTGTCCCACATCTTGCACATGAATTCCAGATCCTCGCGGCAGTTCTCCAACGCATAGCCGATCAGGTATTTGAGGAACTCCTCGGCCAGCTCCATGTTGTCCTCCAACTCGTAGAAGGCCATCTCCGGCTCGATCATCCAGAACTCCGAGAGGTGGCGCGGCGTGTTGGAATTCTCGGCACGGAACGTGGGGCCGAAGGTGTAGATGCGCCCCAGCGACAACGCGCCCAGCTCGCCTTCGAGCTGTCCCGATACGGTCAGGTTGCAGGGTTTGCCGAAAAAATCCTGCGAATAGTCGATCCGCCCGTCCTCGGTGCGGGGCGGATTGTTCAGATCGAGCGTCGTCACCTGGAACATGGCGCCCGCACCCTCGCAGTCGGAGGCCGTGATGAGCGGCGAGTTCCAGTAGTAGAAGCCGCGGTCGTTGAAGAACTTGTGGATGGCGAAGGCCATGGCGTGACGGATGCGCAGCACCGCGCCGAACGTATTGGTACGCGGACGCAGGTAGGCGATGTCGCGCAGGAATTCGAGCGAATGGCCCTTTTTCTGCAACGGATAGGTCGCAGGGTCGGCCGTGCCGTAAATCTCGATCGAAGAGGCCTGCACCTCGACGCCCTGGCCCTCGCCGGGCGACTTCACGAGCCGGCCGTCGACACGGATGCAGGCGCCCGTGGCGATCTGACGCATCGTCTCGTCGTCGAACTTCGCCAGCTCGACGACCACCTGAATGCTCGCCACGCACGAACCGTCGTTCAGGGCGATGAAGGCGACGTTCTTGTTGCCGCGCTTGGTACGCACCCACCCCTTGACGGTCACATCGCAATCGACCGCATCCGACTTGATCAATTCTACGATTCGTAGTGTTTTCATAACGTTTTATCTATTTTAGCATTTTGCAGAATTCCGGCGCAGACGACCGCACGGGCGGAAACGGAACGGCCCCGATTCCGCGGTCGATCCGCATCGTCTTCTCCCCGAGTTACAAAAGTACAAAAAAAACGCATACAATCGATCGTATCCGACGACGATTTATTACGACTCCGCACTGCCGCCGACACTTCATCCGCTATTTTCGCAATGCGACCGGACCGGCCTGCCGGCCTGTCAAAACCCGCAACTCCCGCTGCGACACTGCGGCGCCACGGCGCCGTGCGGGCCGAGCCTTCGCCTGCGGAGGCCCGCAGTACGCGTCCTCCGCAGATTTCGCCTTGCAAATACGAAAACCGCCGATCCTTACGACGAAAGCCTTTGCAGACTGTGCCCTTAGGACGATAAATCAGAATTTTCAATTGCAAGGCATCACTTTTGCGCTCGGCAAAAAGCAAATAAATTTGCATTGCCCTCGTTTATTCGTATCTTTGACTTCGTCTTAGATACTTCGCCTCAGCCATGCAAATAAAATAAATTTGCAT
>UMHF01028528.1_pt1 | contig 11384 bp, 10 predicted proteins | sample 1965431 | NCBI WGS metagenome assembly UMHF01 (sample SAMEA4836088, study PRJEB28245) | human gut metagenome | biome: gut microbiome; material: fecal sample | place: Denmark | collected 2008
CCGCGGATATTTGGCCGCTGGCCAATGGCTCGCGCCAGAAATGAGCTCCTATTGTTTTTCTCACGCAGATTTCGCAGATGACGCAGATTTTTTCTCATTGATTGTTTAAGGCCCACAGATTTCACGGATTTACACAGATTTTTTTCATTGATTATTTTAGTCCCACAGATTTCACGGATTCACACAGATTTTTTTCATTGATTATTTTTCTCATGGATTTACATGGATTTTCTCTGGTTCTCTTCTTTCCATGTCATTTCTTCTTTTTTTCTGTCATTTCTTTATTTCGCAGATTTTAGACCTGTACGGTCTGGGAGGATGATGCAGATTTTTTATGAACGCTTTTTGCCCCTGAAACTGTTGCGGACTAAGGCGGATTCACAATTTCTGCAGAGAGATTCTGTGGCAGTATGATGTTTGAAGCCTTCTATCATGGCCTGCGCTCTGGCGGATGAGAGGATTTCTTCCAGGGATTGATGGAAAAGATTGCCGAGAATGATGTCGCCATTGTGGTCTAAACAACATGGTACTAGACTTCCATCAGATAGAATTCCTATCTGCTTGAATAATGCTTTGCAGAAAACTTCTGGATTTTCAGACTCTTTTTTCTCTGTATCTGGCCATTCAAACTTTCTGTCAAATTCTAAATAGAGATTGTCGCAAAGTCTGAAACCATCTGGGCGCTCCTTCCATGGTTTGGCTACATATTTTTCTATATATTCCATGACCATTTCGTTTTCTTTGTCTTTTCCTCCTTGATTCCAGAGACGAAGTACGATACAGGTGCCTTTTTGTGCAGCTTGGGTGGAGAATTGCATTACCTGATCCATATAGGTTGATAATTCTCCCTTTGCATTACTTTCGTGGGAATGGAGAGATAATTGTATTTTGTGGGGTAAGGTATCGAGTAGATTCATCGCTCTTTCCAGTAAGGTGCCATTAGATGTAAGTACTGTCTTAAATCCTTTGGCTCTGGCTGTCTGAATAAATTGTGGTAGGAGAGGGTGAAGTAATGGTTCGCCCATGAGATGGAAATACAGAAAACAAACCTTCCCACTTACTTTATCTGTGAGAAGGTCAAATTCCTCTGCGGTCAATTGTCTTTTCTTCCTCTGATGTTTTGGACAGAAATCACAATTGAGATTACAAGTATTTGTTATTTCGATATAGCAACGATCTATCATTTCTTTTCTCTTTCTTCAAAATTATACTTTTTCTCATTTAAATAGCTTCTCCTGCTATCTTCTTTGCAAGCAAAATTGTTTGCACATTTAAATCTCAGGCAAAGTTAAACAAAAAAAATGGATTTACCAAAATTTCTACATAAAAGGTAGTTTGATAAGTAGTTTTATTACAAGTATTGTACTTGTCATTTATCATGTTATCTGCACACATTGCTGAGGAACTATTATATTCAAAAACATTTTAAATGTTGGTTATTTAGTAGATTTTATCTTGTTTAGTTGAATTTTATTGCAAAAAGGTTATTTTTAGAAAGAAAAATTGTAATTTTGCAGTTAAATAGAAAAATATTCACTTTTTTAGTAAAATGGTAGAATCAATACAAAACATTTTTATTCAGGTAAGCGATTTTCTCTGGTCGTATATTATTATTTCTGTCCTGATTTTCTGTGCGGTGTTTTTTACGTGGCGTACCCGATTTGTACAGTTCCGTCTTATCAAGGAGATGGTGAGGTTGTTGCTTCATCCAGATAAGGTGCAACCTGAAGAAATAGGACATGACGAACTTTCTATGGACGTGAAGGTGGATGGGGAAATGAAGCATATCTCTTCTTTCCAGGCCTTTGTGGTGGCACTCGCCAGTCGTATAGGTACAGGAAATTTAGCTGGCGTGGCTACTGCCATCAGCGTTGGTGGACCAGGAGCTGTGTTCTGGATGTGGATGCTTGCTTTGTTGGGTTCGGCTTCGGCTTTTATCGAATCTACGCTTGCCCAACTCTATAAGCGAAAGGGAAAGACTTCTTTTTATGGCGGTCCTGCCTATTATATGAAGTATGGATTAGGAAAGGGATGGATGGGAATTCTTTTTGCCGTTTTGATGATCATCACTTTCGGTTTTGCCTACAATTCCGTGCAGAGCAATACCATCTGTCTGGCATGGCAGAAGGCTTTCGGTTTTGAACCTGCTACTATGGGTATTGTTCTCACTGTACTCACTCTGCTTATCATTTTCGGTGGAATCCAGCGTGTGGCAAAATTCTCTTCTACTGTGGTTCCTCTCATGGCTATAGTCTATCTGCTGATCGCCGTTGGTGTGGTCATCTGGAATATAACCAGTCTGCCAAAGGTTTTGCTGACTATTATAGAAAATGCTTTCGGATTCAATCAGGCTGCTGGAGGTATGTTAGGTATTACCGTGATTCAGGGCATTAAGAGAGGTTTGTTCAGCAATGAGGCTGGTGAGGGTAGTGCGCCAAATGCGGCGGCTGTTGCTACCGTGAGCCATCCGGTAAAACAGGGATTGATACAGGCTCTTGGCGTCTTTACGGATACGCTGGTAGTTTGTTCCTGCACGGCATTCATCATCCTGGTAAGTGGTGTGGACGTTACGGCTTCTAATGGTATTCAACTGACGCAAGATGCCTTGACCCATGAAATCGGTAGTATTGGAAATCCTTTTGTGGCTGTGATGATATGGCTTTTTGCTTTTAGTAGTATCATTGGTAATTATTATTATGGTGAAACCAATGTGAGATATATCAAGGATTCCAAGTTAGGAGTCTTCATCTATCGTCTTGCTGTGGCTGCGATGGTAATGGTAGGAGCCGTTGTCTCGCTTGATTTTGCCTGGAGTTTTGCCGACATCACGATGGCGTTGCTCACCTTGTGCAATCTGGTAGCCATCGTCTTGCTTTCCCGTCAGGCGGTTTTCTTGCTTCAGGATTATCGCAAGCAGAAGAAAGAGGGAAAGAATCCTGTTTTCAAAAAGGATATGATGCCGGAAATTGCAGATCAGTTGGAGGCGTGGTAACTTTCAGGTAAGGTATAAATATAATTAATGTATTGAGATATGAGAAAGTTTTTATTATTCTTGTCTTTGATAGTAGCTATGGTTTGTAAGGCACAAACCAAGCAGGAGTTGTTGCCTGTGGGTACAATGGCACCAGATTTTACAGTTACAGATAGCGTGACGGGGAAGAAATTGTTCAGCCTTTCTGAATTGCGCACTCAAGTTACAGCTGATGGTAAGGTGAAGGCTGGAGTTTGGGTGGTTCTCGATTTCTGGGCTTCCTGGTGTCCTGACTGCCGTAAGGATATGCCTACCGTGAAGAAGATAGATGAAAAATATGGTAAGAAAATCAAACTTATTGGTGTTTCATTTGATACAGATAAGGCGAAGATGAATGGTTATCTTTCTGCCAATCAGTATTCATGGTTGCAGTATTCTGAATTCAAGAAATGGAAAGAAACTCAGATATCTAAAGATTATCATATCTCATGGATTCCAACATCTTATCTCATAGATCCAGAAGGAAAAATTGCTTTTTCTACTCTGAATGCAGAGGAGATGCTTGAAAAACTTGATTCTTTGGAGGCTGAATTATAGAAAAAATGAGGATGTATCAAAACGTAATGTTTGGTACGTCCTCATTATATTTTATCAGTCTTTTTATGAAAATCTTATTTTCTTTTCCTGTCATTATAATGCCATTCCTGCTTCGTATGAAGCATATTGATAACTTGTATTCTCGTAATACATAGAACTGTTGTAATTGTCAATTTTTGTGACTATCCATGAATTATAAACCTTGATAAGCGCTTCAATGACATCAGTTTTTGTATGCTCTGCGACTTCAACAATGAGTCGTTGCATAACTCTACCTATTTCCCAATGAGTTGGGACTTTTTCATGAATGAGGGAAATGTTGTCGTAAGTCCCCTTACAAATTTGTTGGTTTTCCACGATTTCTTCCGTAATCTTGTCAATATTCTCGCAATGATATACATCGGCAAATTCGAAGTAATGAGTAAGACGTTTTCTTCCCAAGGCATTAACGATAATTTTGCGCTCATTCTTTGTCTTGCGAGCTATATATTCGATTAAACTGCAGAGGTAGAACAGGTTGTTCATTTTCTGCTGCTCACGACCTGGAGTTCCCGTAATCTCCTGTATATGGTTCTTGTCGTCTATGATTTTCATACTTCTTCAAATCCTTTATGAGTGATACATTTCAAAGCTTCAGAGGTGCAGAATACGATCTGATTAGTAGGGTACTTGAATTTTGCCATTACCCAGAATTGCTCCCTTGTATAGATCCCATTCATGAAATCTGCTACGTAGTTGTATATCTGATCGTCTGCCATAGGACCAGTGACTATATCGTAACCATGTGGCTTTCCTGACCGGCATGCTACTACGAAGTCTAACCATTCATCTGTCAAGTCCACGAATTTCTTGATTTTAAGGGAAGGATTTTCTTGATACTCATAAATGTTAACTATAGGAGTGTCGTATCTGCCTGCCCATCTTGCAGCTTGATGCTTGAGAGTTGTGCAATAGAATCCATTGCCGAAATCTTTGGTAAATCTTCCATCCATCAATTTCGGCTGTTCTATAATTGTATAACTCCCATGATATATTGTTTGCGCCATTATTCTTTCTAAATATATAATTTCACCGCAAATTTACGTTTTTTATTTCTAATTTCCAAACATTTATGAGTGAAAGTGTCTTGGACTTGAAATTTAATAATGGTTTTCTAAATATTATTTTACTTCAGTCAATTTTCCTGTCTGAGAGTCGATGATATAACCATGCAGATTGACATCCTTGGGAACGAGAGGGTGGTTGCGAATGGTGTTGACTGTATTTCTGACAGAATCCTCTGTATCGTGAAAACCTTCCAGCCAATGATCAAGGTCGATACCGCAAAGTCCGATAGTATCAATGACATCCTGATGGATTCCTCTCTTGACCATGAGTTCCTTCATCTGTTGTCCGTTCATGTGGCAGGCACCACAGTTGGAATGGGCGCTGACCATGATTTCCTTTACTCCTAATTCATAAATGGCAACCAGGAGGCTGCGCATGGCTGAGTCAAATGGGCTGATGACCAGTCCGCCTGCATTCTTGATGAGTTTAGCATCTCCATTTTTCAGTCCGAGGGCTGCTGGCAGTAGTGCTGTCAGTCTGGTATCCATACAAGATAAGATAGCAAGTTTCTTGTCTGGGTACTTGCTGGTTAAATACTTCTCATAACCCTTATTGGCTACGAATTGTTCGTTATACTTGATAATTTCTTCGATAATCATAATATTGATGTTATTTATTCTCTTAAATTAATTAATGACGGAGCATAGTTACATCGTTTTTTTATTGCTTTCTATGCAGCTACTCCCTTTCTTTCTCCAACTATACTCCCCGTGCTTGTCGAATACAATCCAGTAGAGTACAGGTAGAATGGTGGCGATGAGCACCATTGAGATGAGGGTTCCGAAGAAAATGACGGCTCCCATCGGCGACCACAATGTATTGTTCTCTATCATCATCGGCAAAACACCTACAGAGGCTGCGGCTGATGTGAGGAAGATAGGACGCATACGGCGCTCGCCAGCTTGGAAAGCAGCATCTTTTACGGAAAGTCCCTTGTCGCGGCGCAGTTCTTCGGCATAGTCTAACATGATGATACCATTTCTCACCAGGATACCCATCAGGCTTACTACACCCAAGATGCAGGTAAGACTCACGTCGAATCCTGTTATCAGGAGTCCTATAGCAGCACCGAAAATACAGAGCGTCATGGATGAGAGATTTACCAGAGCCAGACTGATGCGCTTGAAATGGAAGAGCAGGATGAAGAAGATAATCAGTGCTGCTATCATCACGCCAGAGGTAACTTGTGGCAAGGTCTCGGCATCCTTCTCTGCCATACCGCCTATTTCCCAATGAAGGTCGGGATTGAGCGAGAGATCCGATACTTCCTTCTTCAGTTTGTTGGCTAATTTGTTGGCATTGAATCCTCTCAATGGTTCACCGATGATGGAAATGGTGCGCACGCCGTTTCTGCGTACGATGCTTCCATCGTGCCAATCGGGTGAAATCTTTGCCAGCTGCCGGAGAGGAACACTCGAGGTTCCTCCCATCACAGGGATATATTCGTTGGCAAGATCACTATCATTCTGCGATTTCAATACCATCTTTACCGGATAATCGCCCTCCCAAAGGGTGGATATTGGAATGCCATCGCCAAAGTGTATGGCAAGATCGGCCGAAAGAAGCGTCTTGTTCACGCCCAGTCGGTTGGCCTCGGTTGCGTCAGGAGTTACTCTGATGCCCGGCAATGGTTCTTCGTAATTGGTGCGAATCAGATTGATGCCTTCTATCTGATGCATGCAGGCTGCTATTTTCTTGGCTGCTGCCTTCAGATCCCTGATACTGTCGCCGCTCACCCTTACTTCGATAGGATAGGTGGCGTTATTGTAATCCATCTGTTTGAAACGGATATAGCAGTCAGGAAAATAGTTGGCATATCGGTCGGCATATCGGTCGAGCACTTCTTCTGTAGTGCTGTTGTCAACTGTATTTACGATAAACTGTGCAAAGTTCGGTCCGCCAATCTGAGGTGCATATGTGGTATGGAAACGAGGTGAGCCTTGTCCTACAAATGTGGTTACGGCAGTTACCTGTGGGTCGCGCTGCAGGATGTGGGCCATCGAGTCTGCCACCTGTGCCGTCTTCTCGGCGGTGGTTCCGTTAGGGAGATAGAACTCCACAGCAAACTGGTTTCTCTCGGCAATAGGCATCATTCGCTGCGGCAGGTTCACGAAGATAAAGCCTCCGATGATGATCAATGCCAATCCTGTGATGAGGGTGGTGCGAGGGAATGAGAAACAGTGTTTCAACAACCAGGTGTAGCCCATCTGCAGATAGTCGAGCGGCTTTTTCCGGGCATTTGGATTGGGTTGACTGCTGATGCCCTGATGAATTACCATATACTGCAGATAGGGTGTAAGTAGCAGCGAAACTGTGAGCGAGATACTCAGGATGATGAACATTGCCCAAGGGAACGACTGTACGAAATCGCCCATATCGCCATGCATGGTAAAGAGGAATGGAAAGAAGGTGAGCGAGATGCTGAGCGTGGCTGAAAGCACCGACATGAAGAATTCGCGAGGGGCAGCGATGGCTGCGTGCCAGCGAGACATACCATGTCCCAACTTCTCCATGTAATTGTCGATAATCACCACAGAATCATCCACCACCATACCTAAGGTTACAATCAAAGCAGCCAGAGTAACGGTGTTCAGTTCCATGCCGAAAATATAGAAGATGCCCACTGACGAGAAGATGGTGATAGGGATGCTGAGAGCTGAAACCTCTGCCACACGGCGTGGCATTAGCAGGATGACCACGATGATGACGGAGATGACCGATATGAGCAGTTCACGGAGGAAGGTAATCACAGATTCGCTTACCACCCTGCTCTGGTCGGTGATGGTATTGATGTGAACATCATCGGGCAGTGTCTGCTCAAATTCATCCATTGCCTGATGTACGTCTCTTCCCATTTTCACGATATCATTGCCCGGTCGCATCTCGATGGATAGGAGTACACATTTGTTGCCGTTGCTCTCGATGTATTTGTTCAGCTTGGGATATTCTCTTTTGATTTGGGCAATATCTTTCAGTCTGACGATGTTGCCTTTCGGGTCGGAATAGACAATTTGTTCTGCCACATCCCGTTCGTTGTTGTAGGAGTCGGTGATGTGGATGGGCATATTGAGCTGGCTCAGTTCCAAATTGCCGCTTACGGTAGTGAAACCTTGCAAGGCAAGATCATTCAGTACCTTGTAGGATCCAATGCCATATTTTGCTAACTTATTCTGATCCAGACAGATACTAATTTGCTCGTTCTGCAGTCCGTAGGTGCGGAGGTTGGAGATGGCATCGATACGACGCAGTCTATCCTTCAGTTGGTCGATGTAAGTATTTAGTTCCCGATAGGTTTTCTGTTTGCTTTCCATCGTGATAAGCAGGGCAGAGGTGTCGGCGATATCATCCACGGCTTGCAGGGCGAGAACCCCTGATGGCAGGGAAGTTTTGAAGGCTTGCAGTCCATGTTTGAACTTGCTCCAGAAGGCATCGCGGTCCTCCACGTCATCGTTGAGTTCCATGAACACAATCAGCATGCCGTCTTTGCTCTGTGTATAAGTCTTCTTCTTGTTCACCTCCTTGTATCCGAAGATAAAATTCTCCAACGGTTTAGCCACCCGTTCTTCCACTTCATCGGATGTGGCACCCGGATAAACAGCCACGCAGGCACCTTGACGAATGGTGAATTGTGGCATTTCCTGCTTTGGCATGATGCAGATGCCCAGTATGCCCAAGAAGACAAGCATCCCCATGAGCAGGAGCACGATGTTGTGGTTGCACATGGCCGACTCTATGAATGAGCGCTTGATGATGCGGTTGGGCTTTCTGGTGATGCGAGCCTTGATGTGGTCGTGAAGGGCGGTGTCCTTCTTTGGCTTATATGTATCTGGATTCATTTCTTTTCCCTCCACTTTTTATCGTTTTTCATTCTTTCTGGTATCTACTTTCATTCCTTCAGAAACTTTCTGCTGACCATTGATGATGACTTGATCACCAGTGTTTAAACCCGATAGAATGATGATGCCATCTCCCTCGAATTCGCCTGTAACGACAGGTTGCTGATGCGCCTTTCCGTTCACTACGGTCCATACGAATCGGGAATTATCTACATCGAGTTCAATGCATTGTGGGGGAACGATGATTTTGGATGATGCTGCAGAACTGCCCTGTATCTGAGCATTGCAGACCATGCCTGGGAGCAGTCGGCCCTGTGGGTTGGTGATGCCCACTTTGATATCGTAAGTATGTGAGATAGGGTTGGCATCTATGCCCTTTTCAGAAATCGTGCCATAGAAGACGGCCCCTCCAAGGGCTGCAACCGTCAATTTTACATTGTCTCCTACATGGAGGTGTGAAATTTCTGCTTCTGGTATAGAAACTTTGGCGTTGACTTGTTTGACATCTGCCAGTTTCAGCACGGGTTGCCCTGGAAGCACGTAGGTTCCCATATCCACGTTTTTAGCAGCGATGACACCCGCAAAGGGGGCAGTGATGGTAGAGTGGGAGAGTTGTTGTCGGGCGATACTTTCGGCAGCTTTTGCCTGTTCCAATTTGCTTTCTATCTCCACCCATTTCATGTCCGAGATAGTTCCAGCCTGATGGAGGGGTTGGAATCTTCTGTATGCATCTTCTGCTTGTTTCAGAGTAGTGAGCGTTGCGCGGTGTGCCTCCTTCACTGTGGTAGGATTGATGGTAGCGAGCAGTTGACCCTTGCTGACTCTATCTCCCTCATCCACACGGATGGAAGTGATATTGCCTGCGATTTCGAAACTGAGTGTAGAACCCATCTTTTCCTCAATGGTTCCCACATAATCCTTCGTGCCCTCCAGGTTGGTATCTCCCACGGAGAGCGTTTCTACCTTTACGGATTTCTTTTCTGTCTTCTTGGCTTTTTCCGTGCATCCCGTCAGCATCAGACCGCTGATGATGAATGCGATGAGCCATCCCATCAAACTCTCAATCTGTTTCATCTCGATAATTTTTTTTTAGTTCTTGCAAAGATAATGCATTTTTGCAAAAGCATGGGAAAATTAGATTTAAAAAAACAAAAAAGCCATTTGTTCTTTTTCAAACAGTCATTTCTGTTTTCATCTTTTTTTAAAAGTGTCTGTCACTTATCGACATTCTAAGAATAGTGGACAAAAAATATTATATTCTTGTTTGTTTGCCTATTTGTTTGCATGTTTACCTCTTCAAAATCAGAAATATGTTATCCTATGAGATAATAAAATAGAATCGTCATCCGCATTTCTTTCATTTCTCAGTTCAATACATTAGAAGAGCAGGAGTGCAGACAACAAGCCTTAGAATAATTTGATTTTGTAAATTTTGATGTATTTGGTATATAGTTAGAGTATAGAACGTTTTACTCTCCAAAAATATGATACGTTTCAATCCACGCACCCACGTAGGGTGCGACTCGGCAATAGCTGTAGCCTTATCAAGATAACCCAAGTTTCAATCCACGCACCCACGTAGGATGCGACTCATGAAAAACACGCTTTTTGTTTCTTTCGAAGAGTTTCAATCCACGCACCCACGTAGGATGCGACAATATATCACCAACTTAAAGATATTGATTATGATGTTTCAATCCACGCACCCACGTAGGGTGCGACCTAATATCCAAGCCTTTCGCCTCCTTCAGTTGGGTGTTTCAATCCACGCACCAACGTAGGGTGCGACTGGAATGCAGGTCAGGCGAACCATCCTATTGAGCGGTTTCAATCCACGCACCCACGTAGGGTGCGACGTTGCTTTCTCCTTGATTTCAGTGATAGTGGATGAGTTTCAATCCACGCACCCACGTAGGGTGCGACTATCCATAATCCTGATGAGATTATCTCTTATGAGTTTCAATCCACGCACCCACGTAGGGTGCGACTTCATCGTCAGAGAGTCAACGCCTAACGGACGAGTTTCAATCCACGCACCCACGTAGGGTGCGACATACTTTGCTTTTGGTTCTTTTCACTAAACGAAAAGTTTCAATCCACGCACCCACGTAGGGTGCGACGTTTTGTACTCACTATAGCGGAGATTCCAACCAAGTTTCAATCCACGCACCCACGTAGGGTGCGACGATTTGATTCAATACAGACGGAAGAGCCTTAAAGTTTCAATCCACGCACCCACGTAGGGTGCGACTTCACGATATGATGAGCACTTTGGGAAGTATCGAGTTTCAATCCACGCACCCACGTAGGGTGCGACTTGTAACAACAAACTATTTGTTTATTCATAATGTTTCAATCCACGCACCCACGTAGGGTGCGACACTAAATCCTTCCACTCGTTCGTGTTGGCTTCTAAGTTTCAATCCACGCACCCACGTAGGGTGCGACTGCATATTCAGCAAAAGGCTGAATATCAACGTGCAAAGATAATTATTTTGCGAAAGACAGCAAAAAAAATACGCATAAAATATTATAAAAGGTATATTATTTGTAAGTTACTGATTTTAAGAAGGTGCGAAACTATAGATTATTTTGCAATGCTATAGGTTCGCACCCTCATATACTAAATGATAAGTTCACCAGTAAAGTCAATCCCCGTATCTTTACCCAAAGTTTCAACTTTGCGTTTCCAGTTTTTTCCAAGCATATAGAATCTGATACTGTCTTGATCAGAATCGATAATACCTTTTAATTGGTCTCTTAACACGACAAATTGAGCTTCAGTCAAAATACATTCAAAAACAGAGTTTTGAACTCTCTTTCCATCATATGAGTCACAGTAAATTCTTTTATTTATTGAATATCAGCGAGTT
>UMHF01021197.1_pt1 | contig 11371 bp, 7 predicted proteins | sample 1965431 | NCBI WGS metagenome assembly UMHF01 (sample SAMEA4836088, study PRJEB28245) | human gut metagenome | biome: gut microbiome; material: fecal sample | place: Denmark | collected 2008
CACAACCGATTCTATATTTTGTGAATGTGCTCAAAGATTTCATGCCAGCCTTGTATTGTTTTTCCATTTCATCCCTGCTTTGCTCATAGACTTTCATCAAGGTATGGCAGCGATACTCCAATCCAAGAAAAGCGTTCTTAACCTTGTCGGCAGAGACAAAGTTGTCTCGATCTATTATCTCCTGATAATGCTTGCTGATACTCACACGCATTTTGTCCAGTTTGCGGTTCACCTCCAAGGCTTGCATACTTTTTCCAGTCATGCGTCCGCCCTTGGTGTCCCACAAATTGGGATTCACAGTCATCTTGCAACTGAACTGTGCCTGTGTTCCGTCCACTGTGATACGTCCCATAACTGGAACAGTACCGTCTTTCTTTACTACCTGTCTTTTGAGGTAGAAGATAATTGAAAATGTACTCTTCATAACGTCATTCTTTTTTGCGTTCAAAATTAATACATGAAGAGTCTTTTCTTGCTACGCATTTCACGGCAGAATACGGCAAATTTGGTTCGTAACCAAAAATCTTACGTTGCTCATCAGTAACTCACTATAAATCAGAGTATTAAAATTTAATTCGTAACCTTCCTTATTCTTCCGAACCTCAACATTTCCCATTTGGGGTAAAGGTTACGGATAGGTAACGTTCCTCTGTCTCATCTTGTCGTATTCCTGTCTTCGTCTGTCCTCGCCACTTTTAACCAAAATGAGGAAAGTAACTGATAACCAGTAAACTTTCCTCATTCTTCTCTCAAACACTTTTTATATGTACTTTCGGAGGAGAAAACATGACGTTTTTTATCAATTAAATCCGTTCTTTCTTCATACCTTTTTCTATGCCCTGATTTATGAACACACGAAAGAAGAGAAAATGAAAGGACTAATAATACCCCAAAAATGAAACTATTATTTCTCATCTTGAATAACATTTTTTGGTAATATCTGAATTAGGAAGCGCTGGTTTTTCTTCTCATCAACTTCACGCATAGAGCGAGTATCCAAAGTTCCATCTCCACTTCCAGATATTTGTATTTCACAATTATCTCCAAAATCCAAGTTTCTATCTTCTGTCCAATATTTAAATAAGCCATAAGCACGATCATAGCTTAAAGGATAATTTGCAGAAAATCCATCATGCAAATTAGATGCTTGCCCTTCTATCACTAAGATATATTGAGCATCATGATGGCGTAACAAAAATTTCTTTATCTCAATTCCCGCTTCATACAATTTTTCTTTTGTAGGTTCATCAATATTTTTTATATTGCTCAAACCAACAGGATACTCTACTTTTATATTCAAAACATACTTCTTATATTCTGGGCGATAAGTGAAATAATCACGGCTCAAGTCTTTCGTAGAATTAACTACTTTTTCTATATCAGCTAATTGTTGTTCTGTTACTTCCATTCTTTTATGCAAAAGTACAATGACAAGAACAAATAAAACAAGCATGATAAAGAACAAACTTGTCATTAAATCAGCATAGCTCGTCCAAAAGAATGATTCTTTCTGCTTCTTCATAATTATTTTAATTTATGCATAGCACTTTGTTTTGCTGATTGTCGAGAAATTGAATCAGCCTTCATATTCATATGCTGCTGTTCTTCAACCTCAATCTGCTGTTTAATAGGAGATGTATCTTTTACGTCAATAGAATCTGTTGTTTGCACATCTGTAGCTGTTTCTGATTGGTGTTGGACATTTTTATCTTGGTTACTACTGTAAGTAATCCATGTATTCGCAGCGGTTGCTCCAGCTATTACAAATAATAAAGTTATAATAGCCACCTTCATCCACATAGGCATTACAACTTTTGTCGTTCCACCATTTCCACTATCAGAGGCTGAATATTCCATTTTTTTCAAAACATGCTTAATATCATTTGTCATATTCTGATTAGCTTGTGTGATTCCATTTACCAACTTTTTGTTTGACTCAGCAATACTATTTGAGAGCTGTTCCAACTGGGCAGGCAACTTGGTAATATCTTCTAATCGCTTAGAAATATTAGGAACTTGACTAATTTGTTTTTCAAATTCAATACGAACTTCCTGACTCATATCTTGAAGCATTTGCTTCTCCTGCTCCAAGAACTTTTCCAATTCATCTGCCTGATGGTCAATTTGCATTTTCAAGCCATCAACAGAAGAAACGGAAGTTTTATTCAATTTATCAAGAGCACCAGTAATGTAAGTATCTACATTATCAATAGATTTTCCTATTGCGGCTTTGCGTGAATTTATCTCTCCCAATTCCTCTTTAAAGAAGTCTTTTATGCCTTGCAAAGTACCTTTCATCTCAATCAAGAGATATACCATATCATCCTCCGAATTCAATTGTTTACGGAATGATTCTATTTCCATAGTATATCCTTTTATGCTATTCAGATAATAATTAAATTGCTCTAATTTCTCCGTACTTTCATTAAGTGCTTTCAAAACTTTCACATTGGCAGTTGCCATCTTAGCAACATCCATTTTTTGAATAGACTCGACAATGTCTGCTTGGATAGAATATGCTTCATTTATATTACTCAGAGTTCGCCCCAAACCTTGCGTATTCTCCTTGAATGTTCCATTAAACTTATTTAAGTTAGCAACTAAACGGGAAAAAGCATCAGATATATCATTAGGCAACTTTGGAAGCAAAACAGATTGCATCCAAGACAAAAATTTATTTTTTCCTACTTCTTCTTGTCTTTTAAACCGTTTAAACAATATGGAATTAGTTGTTGTCAATATGATACCTAAAATACTTGCAATCATAGCCATTGCCACACCAGCAAGCAAATCATTTATACCATTTGCGGCACCATCCATTGCTACAGAAGCGGCCTGAACAGACTTTCCACCACTTACCATCAAGTTAGAAATACTATCCTCAAATAATAAACTAAACAATCCAACGATAACCCCAGCCATAGTTCCAGCCAATCCACAATAAAGAGGAACTGGCATTTGGGCATTAATCTCATCTTCTACAGATTCACAGTTTCTATCAACAGAATCTTTTAAGATATTATAATCGATTACAGAACCTTGACTGTTACCGAGATAATCATTTATGCTGTCTTTAATCTGATAGAAGACTGAATTACCTTTACCTCTTATACCTGCAACAGTTTGACCATAATTACTTGTCTGTATACCCCAAGAAGACGTTTCCTCAAAAATTCTACTAAATATTCCCATTCTTTTCAAGTTTTTCCAAAAGGATAAAACTTGAAGGAATATCACAATAGCAACTATAATACCTACCAACAACATAATTTCTAATATAATTTAAGTTTCAATTTAGATACAACTTTCCAACTATTGCCATTTTTGACAACCTTACCTTTTTCTCTTAAAATAGCCTCTTTTGCTAATTCTATTTTTTTAGAATCAGAAACGAAATCTACAACTTGTTTTATCGAATCTGATGATTTAATTTTATTCAAATCAATTAGTTCGAATTCTCCTTCTGACATAGATGAATTAGAAAATGTTACTTTAAAAGCTGTAGTCGGATTTTTTTCGGTAAATGCTTTGACAAAAAAGCTACCGCTATTGGTTGCAAAATAGCGAATTACAGGAACATTCTCTACGATTGGTTCCTCCTTTAAAGATGGAGAACCTTCTACAAGTTGCACTTTATTAAAAAGTTGATTATTATTGGCTATTTTATTGTCAACATCCTCCATAAAAAGAGAACGTAAATAATTCAGATGTCCTTGAGTCAAAGGATGTTTTTTAAACTCCTCAAATTCTACTCTCATGGCTTTACGCTTAGAGTTAACTTTATTAAGTTTGGTCCACAAGACAACTACCATTACAAGCATAATTAAAGAAAATCCTCCTACTCCAATTAGTAAGTAGCCTTGAAATTCTTGTGCTTCTTGAAGATGATGGCATTCAAAAGTCAAAGTGTCAACTTTGCTCTCTAACAAACTATCAGGATTGATAGAATCGGCAGATGGTACTGTGTTTAATTGGCGTACCGTATCACTTGCCTGCAAGGTCATAGAGCCAGCAGACGACAAAGAATCTTGCGCTTGCATCCCACAAAAAGGAAACAAGCACAAAATCATTAGTATAAGAATATTTCTCATCACATTAATCATTAGTATGTAAACTCATATAAATTTTTTCTGAAATAGCATTCAGCGCACCCTTTATCGGATAGAAGAAAAGAGTTTCCTCTATTTGTTTGTTCTTCAATTCACGATGACTGTCAAGAGCCTTTGTCAAGAATGTATCAAGATTTTGCTTACAAATCTCTTTTGCTATCATCATGGAGTTTTGACTCATCTGGAACATCTTTGAGAAATTAAACTCTCTGTTCATTTCTACGAGTATAAAATCAAAGAAATGTTCAACCTCCTTAACGACTTCTATCTCGTAGTTTTTCTTCATAGAGCTGTATTCTTCAGATAAATTAGCAAACTCATCCCCTGTAGCCTTCAATATGACATTCTTCCCTCGATCGTCGATATTACCATCAGTCAACAAGCCACCCTTACAAGTAGCTTCTTTTGGAGTTGCATCATCTGAAATCCCAAGAATACACAAATTAGGACAAGACAGACCTGATACTTTTTCAATCAATAATCTTGTATAATCAGTAAGCACGCCTGAAACATCAGGAGTCAAAGCACTTATAATTTTACTTCCATTTCCACTAAATGTCAGATGTCGAGGCATAAATACGTCCTCACCGACTTTACCTTGATTGGCAACCTTGATTATTTTGGCCAAATGATAAATAATGGATGAATAGTAAAGTAAGAACACTATCTTAAATTTATCGTCCACCTGTAAATTATACAAGAAATCTACGCTTTTGACATTAATATCATTTTTCACAATCAAAGAATTGCTCTTTAAAGAGAACAAAAAAGAAGCCATGTTAACAGCATCTTGATTATCCTCATTATTATAAACATCTAACAATTCGTTCAGCTGTCCATTATTTTGCAATACATTATGGTAACCTTCCTTAAAATGATCCACTATACCATTGCGCAAATTTACCTTAGAGAATGGAGTCTGGAACAAATCGTTCGTTGCAAAACGGAAAGAAGTCACATAGCTAACCTCACCCTTCATCTTGGAAAAGGCCATATCAGTAGTACCACCACCTATATCAACAGAAACTATCTGAGAAGCATTTGGATTTGTTTCATAGAACGCCTTCACTGGAGCAGAAGATTCTGTAACAGAAGCAGTTACTCCGTTTGCCTTAAAGTACTTTCGATAAGCATCATCCCAAATTCGCTTCAAATCAGCCAAGCGAGCTTGTTCCATACTAATTGGATAAAACCAAGTAATTTGCGTTTTACTTAAATCACCATCATTAAGAACCACTTTGTTACGAATCATCAGCATCAAACAATCAATATACTTTTCCAAAATCGTTTTAGACGCCAAATCATTACCCCACTTTATATCAAAATACATCTGATTGTAAGTAAGATTCTTTCGCTTATCATAAGTAAAAGGAATGTTTACTAATCCAAAAGCATCAACACGTGAATTCCAATCTATATTACGTTTGGCAGAGAGCACAGTTCGATTAGGGAAGCAGAAATCATATCCGTCCCCTATTGCTTCTGGAAGAAAATCTTTATCAATCAATGGAATTTCTGCAAACAAGTCGTGTTGGAGTCGTTCACCAGAATCCATTATTTCTATTGTTGGCAAAAACATTTGGCAAACCTGCGAGTCAGACTTATCAAAACCAAAAACCTTTGGAGTAATCTTACCTGTATTAGTATTTGGAACCGCATACTCCACCAATGTGTTGGAAGTTCCCAAATCGACAGAGAAGCAGAATTGACTATTTCCTATTCCTTTTTTAAATATAGGAACAATCACACCTTTTACCTCTCTTTCGGCATCAGAAACTTGTATGAAATCGAAAGTATGATGTTCTATCGTATAATTCTTAGCTTTATAAGGCTCACTTGTTCTATCGCAAGGATTACGAACAGCCGAAGGAATTTCTTCAATTTCATTACCACCTTTAAATACATGATACTCAAAATCTTGATTATTCCAACATACACAAGACAGGGTGTAAAATGCCTCTTTCTCTACATTAAACATGTAATTTGGCATGATTAAACCAGTAAAGTCAAACTCTCGAACTGCACCATCATTATGCTCTCGATTCGGCATGCAATCATGTCTTTCGTTATCATAGTAAGTACGAGAATACGAAACACACTTAACTTGTCCATTACCTCTTATAGGGATACGTACAGTAACACGCACACCACAAGAAGGCTTCGTTTCCATTTCTATCATCTTCTGATTTCCAACATTCCCCATCAAATCATCAACAGTGAAATAATCAAAGAATTTCTTTTTCAATGGTAACAAATAAGACACCTGTGCCTCATCGAAGCGTAAATTCAAATTACCCGTAAAGAAATGCTCACTATTCATCATGTGAGGAACCTTTACAATATAATCCTCCAGAAAATCAGAGATTGTTAGATATGGCTGCTTTAAGTTACCAGGTTTTGGCAACTTTCTCTTATCCAAGTCCTTGTCATCATAATAAGGTGCCTTGTTTTCGCTACCCCACTTATCTTCTGTATATTTCAAGTTTGCATAATTAATACCTGCATCTACAGGAAGAACAAGAGGATAAGGACGCAGAGATTCATCAAGTAACTTTGTGTCTATTTCAAAGTCGCTATCTACGCACGCCGTTAATTTCTTTTTCAAAATTGGGAAATTTAAAACTTCCACATGATCTGCAGTGACTGTACCAGCCTCAATCTGCTCAAACTCGTCCGCAGACTTAATCATATCTAAAAGAGTACGTTTATCATTATCAAATTTATCTCTTACCAAAGACAAATAGTCATACACTTCCTTAAAATCCTTGGCGAAATTAGGAATTGTATTACGTAAATAGAACCATAATTTTACATATTCAAAATCTCTCTTATAAAGAGGAGCTAATTCTAAATCAAAAGGCTTATCTTGACCGAAGCTGAATTCATCCGAAATTTTAGACAACTGATTTGCCGTACTAAAGAATAAAGTTCTGGGAGAAGTAGCACCAATAATCTGCATACCTATATCACCATATATATAGCGCAATAGGTATATTTTATTCATTCCGTTAAAGTTGAATGCTTCTGCGTCAGACAATAAAAATTTTTGCAGAGTATCACCCACCGCATGGTGTCTATCATCATTTTTGTCATTCTTCAAATTGTCAGCTACTGCATTTAAGTCAACAGGAAGGATTTCCAACTTGTCTGAAAACTTGTCTATATTGAAGAATAATTCACCAACATCAAGAGTGTCAGAAACTGTACGACCATAGATGTTATCAGCATCCAAATCACCGGTCTTTACTATTTCACGAAAAGCATCCTTAACCAATTGCATACGAGCAAAAGGAGAAGGTATAGATGTTATATCATGAAACTTGGACGCTTTAATAGTGTCGTCTATCTGCGAACGATTTGCAGAATCATAAGCATAGTTATTCTGCTCCTGCCAATCACTAATATTGTTATTTCCATTTTTAAAAAGGCGAAGTACTTTTGACATAATGATTCTTTTTAAAATTTACTTTTTACTAACTCTTCCATCGCTAAATAATACATTTCAGCAAAAGAGTTAGGATCTTCTTTCTTTATCTTTGTAATATGTTTTGCAGCTTCAGCCAACTTATGATAAATCAAATTATATCCCTTACGAGATATAAAGAAGCCTGAACTCTTTGCTGGTATGGCTGTGACCAATTTAAAAGGATCTTTCTCACTATCCAAATTAAATAGTTTTAGTTTTCTTTGGTTACTCTCCATTTCTCCTAACCATCCACGATATTTCTCAAGAAAATCTTTCAGATTTCTAATAAAATCTGAAGAAAAAATACCTGAAAACTCTCCTCTTTGATTTGCATCCAAAGAACTGCTTTTAACCTCGTCAAATTGGTAATGGAAAATGTTTGCCATAAGGGAAAATTCTATCATTGGATAGTAAAGCATGTCTTTCAGATTATCATGCAAATTTTCAAAAGTTATTATAGATGTGTCTGCTTCATCTCTCAACCCCAACTCTTTTGAGCAAGGAAGCGCAGGTCGCATGTCTCCATTCACATAACTAAAATCAACTATTGCTGTTGCTGCCATCATCTCTATAAGATGAGCCTTATTACACTGTTCTGGACCGCCTTCATGATTTTTGTATGGCTCTGACATCATATCATCACCTATAAAATAAAGATGATCTATCTGCTTATTCTTATAAATATTTTCTTCATAATAGGCCAACGCAGATTTTGCCTTAGACGCAAAAGTCGATGAGTTTATGCAACTCACCGTTTCATCTTCTGCCTCTATCGTAAAATAAGGCAAAACTGTAATAGCACCTATCACAGCAGAAGCTATAGTATTTGCCTTTGCATAATCAACAGATTTGCTCTCTCTAAGTATTTTCAGCAAAAGAGGAAAACCACTTGCTCCTGTTCCACCAAAAATCGAATTTATAATAAATATCTTATCACCAGGAGAAAACAAAGATGCAAACTGCTGGAAGGCATCTGTGGGCACTAGCTGATTCAAGACTACACTTCCTATATTGGGGTTTCCCTTAAAGCCAACTTTCATATCTGACTCTAAATTTTTCTTAGAAAACAGCATTTCCATCATGCTTTTACCCGCAAGATCCATGGTATTCAATCCCATGTAATCAGCAAAGGTCATGGAAGAAGTATCCTTCAACTCCAAATAGTAATTCGGAACCAAAGGAACAAATGCTGTTTTAAAGAATTTATTTTTATTAGGCTGAGTCAACTTAGAATTAATACTCATATACAAATTTAAAAGCGATGTCGTACGTGTCAAATCTGCATTGCCAGCATCAGGGTCAATAAGTATCGGACAAATCTCATCCACCCCGACTTGAACGCCACTTGCCATAAGCATTGTTAAAGAACGTAGCACTCTAGCACCCGTTCCTCCTATACCAAAAACAAATAATCTTGCCATATCTCTAATTATTTACATAATGGAGCCTTTGAACAATCACTCTGTAACGGAGTAAGCTTAAATAAAATTTTCACAATTATCGTAAAGCCAACAAATATGATTATCGCCATAAGGGAATTTGCTAAACCAAAATTAGCAAAATCCAAGGACGTAAAGCCTAAATCATTTTGCTTTTCATCTATCATTAATCCTTCATTACATTGATTGGCAAGTACAGAATAACCATAAATAAAATTGCCTACAGCTGGAATCATCATAGCTATCAGCCAACACCACCAATGGGACCAGGAATGTCTATCCAAAACAAAATAATAAACAATTCCGAATACCAATGTTGAAATTAGCATAACCATGCCAAAATTCATATACAAATTGGCATCTTGCACAGGAGACAAGGTTCCCCAAATATAATCGGAGAGATCAAGTCCATACAAATTTTCAAATAGACTACTATAAAAATCACCCATATTTCTATTATTTAATTGTTATTTAATTGTTATCTTTATTCCTTCTTGCTGCAATATAGATTTATAAGCATCTGCTATACCACCAATAATGTATTTGATGCCTGCCGTTTTCTTCAAATTTTGCCCAGTCATATCATTTTTATCATAAACCCATTGTGGTAATTCCATAGTCTTTACCTTAATACATTCATCAAGTTGAGCATTATCAAATATTGACAACACCATTTCATGAGTATAAACAGGATTCTCTATCTTCCGCACTTCTTGTATTGCCACTAATGGACTTTTCTTTTCATAATTAGCAGTATTTGCTAAATACAAATCTGCTTGAAGAGTTGAAGACAAGTCCGCACGTATTAAAAATTGTGCTTTCTTACCCTTCGTTCTACTACTCAATGACGTTGCATTTCCAGGTACACCATGCTCATTTACAACAGTAAAAGGTATTACAGAACAGTTAGAAAAGCCAACTTGTTGAACCAAGTTTTCTATTCCACTTGTCCCAACTTTTCGATTAATTTCGCCCAATAACTTCTGAGAACCAATTAGCCACATATAATAAGGACGTTGAGTATCAATTTGCTGAGGAGTCTTACCATACAGATAGTATTTCCCTTTAAAACGAGAATTCAAGCAAAAAATCTCAACACCTAAATCCTTGTGCTTTTTCAAAGCGTTAACAAATACTTTTTTCACATTATCCTTGGCTATACTAAAATATTTATCAGCTTGCCCATATGGAACGCCTAAAATACAATCCGACACAAAAACAGAGACTGTAGAATTATTCATGTTGTCAATAACCATACCAAGCATTTTATCCAAAGATGACGACGATGTATTACCACCTAACTTATCGAATGTTTGTGGAGTCATTTTTAAAGTATAATCATCAATATCATCTTTGAAAGGTATGACTTGCGAATTCAAGAAAAATAAGCTTGTAGTATCTGCAATATTCTCTAATTCATTAGCATAATAATGAATAACGTTCTTAAATGAAGAACCTTCACAAAAATATCCATTCATACTTCCAGAATTCTCCACGTAAAATTTTACATCAAAACTTTTCTGCGCATTTGAAGCGGTTTCTTTCCAAGATAAATTCACCTTACCGTCACCATCACAAGAGGCAAAAAAACAGATGCTACTAATATAGAAAATAACCACCTACTTAACATTTTTCTTGGCATTTTATTTAAATTTATACTAAAGCAACCTATCCCAAAAGTTGCATGTTAGCTATTTGATAATATGAATGAGGTGGGACTATTGTCGTCTGTTAGAATAGAGGTTGTGGTAGGACCCATCTAACAATAAACAATAGCCCACGCTCAAAGGGACATTATATTTTTAGACATAATTATCCAATAAGCATGAGCAGCATTGTTCACTATCCAAGCTGATTTCGAAACTACCACATTTCTATTCAAGGATAACGCTCAATACGCTCAATCATTCGAGTCTTCATCACGTCCGTTCTTTTCCGTACGCTCAAACTCTATCGCAAAAGTAGCAATTATTCTTGAAACCACAAAACTTTTAATAGAAAAAGTTACAAAAAAGTTGTGCGAGGGGCACAACTAACAAAAATAAAGCCTCTTCTCACTATTGACATCACGAAAAGGAGACCATGACAAATTACTACTCTTTTACCATTCGAATCTCTGAATCCTTTTCATAAATAATAGCGTTTTTCTACTATAATTGAGGGCTCTCCTGTAGAAGAAAAACAATATGCCACAAGCGTAGCAGAAGAGATTCACACAATACCTATAGTTGTACGACTATAGATTTTCCTCAACGCCACCATCTTGCCAGAAAGCCACAAGTGTCTGATTATCAATATCTTTCCTATTTTCTTCATCACTAGTGTCCACTAAATAAATTTAAGACTTAATTCTCTTA
>UMHF01022639.1_pt1 | contig 11329 bp, 8 predicted proteins | sample 1965431 | NCBI WGS metagenome assembly UMHF01 (sample SAMEA4836088, study PRJEB28245) | human gut metagenome | biome: gut microbiome; material: fecal sample | place: Denmark | collected 2008
AAACATGCAAATCAAATCTGTTGCTGTTCTGGGGGCCGGTGCAGTCGGCTCTTATGTCATCTGGGGACTCAGCTCCCGCAAGGATATTCGCCTTGCTGTAATTGCCGAAGGCCCGCGTGCCGAACGGCTGAAACAACAGGGAATCACCATCAACGGCACCACCTACCGCCCGCAGGTTTGGACCCCGCAGGAAGCAAACGGCGTGGATCTATTGGTGGTTGCGCTGAAATACGGTGCGCTGCCCGGCGCACTGGACAGCATTGCCGCCGCCGTTGGCCCCAACACCACCGTGATGAGCCTGATGAACGGTGTGGACAGTGAGGAAATCATCGCCGCCAAAATCGGTGCGGAACATGTTCTGCCCTCCCTCATCAAGGTGGCCTCCCACAAGGAAGCCGACGGCTACCACTTCAACCCCGAAACCACCATCGGCATTATCTATGGCGAGCTTGCCGCACCGCTGAAAAGCGAGCGCGTGCAGGCGGTGGAAGCATTGCTTGCCGGTACGGGCATTCATTCCCGCGTTACCCCGTATATTAAGGAAGAAATCTGGAGCAAGTTCCGCCTGAATGTCTGCAACAATCTGCCGCAGGCCATTTTGGGCGCGGGTGTTGGCTGTTACCAGAGCAGTGCCCACATGAAAGCCATCAGCGATGGTTTGTGCCATGAGCTGGAGGCCATTGCCGTGGCAAAGGGCATTGATTTGAGCAAGGTGGATGCAAGTTCCCGCCATGGCAGCCTGGTCCCACCTGCAACGCGCTATTCCACGTTACAGGATCTGGATGCCGGGCGGCACACCGAAATTGACATGTTCTCCGGTGCGCTGATGCGGATGGGGCAGGAACTTGGCATTCCCACGCCGTATAACGAGTATACCTATCACATGATCAAGGCACTGGAAGAAAAGAACGATGGCCTGTTTGATTATGCGGCCAAGGCAAGCAATTTGACCTGCGCCAAATAAGCGGGCGAGAGGGAAAAGCATAAAAGCGTTCTATCGGATGCGCCATAGCCAGTGCGATTTGCTGCTGACCTGCTGCACGGTAATTTTGCGCTTTGAGGATGGGCGCATCAAAGCCCAGTACCCTATGGATGCAGCCGGGGCAGAAAAGGTGAGACACTTTTTTACCGCAAAACCGGACGCACAGGAAGAAAAAGAATTAACAATGACAAAAATAACAGTAATACGCGAATAAAAACGCCAGAGCAGCAACCCTTACCGGGTGCTGCTCTGGCGTTTTTGCTTGCTGTTCCGTCTGCCTTTATGGGGTTGAAAAGGCAGGGGATTACTTTTTAATCTTGATCAGCTGGGCGTTCAGGCTGGGCAGGAATTTATCCCCCAGCAGGTCGGTGGAGATCATGCCGCTCATGTGTTCGGGGCTCATGCCGCTCATCATGCTCCACATCCCTTGGCCGGGTTTCAGGTCAAAGTTGGTGACCAGCTTTACGGCCTTGGCAACAATGGCAAAAGCTTCCTCGTTCTTGGCCAGCTCTGCCATAGAGTCCTTGATAGTATAGTACCCTTCGGGGAATTCCATCGGGGATTCCAGATCCAGGCTGCCCATCTGCTTAAACCAGTTGGCAACGCCCTCCTGGCGCTCATTGAACTCCGGCAGGGTGTAGCAGGCGGGTTCTTTCTCTACCTTTTCCAGCGTGATGGAATCCTTGGTGGAACCGGCCACGGCCAGCAGGGTGTTAAAGCCCTCGGCCAGCGCCACGGTAAAGTGGAACACGCGGTGGGCCTGCTGGGTGCCAACTTCCTTGCCGTTCAGGTACAGGGTCACGCAGTCCTGATTGGAGTAAACCTTGACTTCGGTGGTTTCCCCGGCGCGCTGGGCATAACGGCGGCCGTTGATGTGCACCATCGGGTCCTTGGTCCAGTATGCCTGGTACAGATAGAAGCTGTCCTTGCGGGTTTTGCGGTCAATGGTAACAAGGCCCTTATTGTTGCGGCCTGCCACGCCGCCCTCGTTGCGGGCTGCGCAGCCAAAGTCGAACATGTTCCATACATGGCTGGCCCAGATCCAGGGACGATCCTCAAAGGCCTGTGCCATATATTCATGGTATACGGCCTGGTATTCCTCGGTATAATCCTTGCACTGGGGGGTGCTGCTGTGCCAGTTGATGATGCCTTCGCAGCCGTATTCCGAAACGCCAAGGCAGATATCGGGGTGCTCGGCGTGGAACTTGTCCAGCCAGGGACCATTGTCCTCAATCTTGCCGCCGTACCAGCCAAAGTAGTGGTTGTAGCTTTCCAGGTCGGTGATGTGGTGCATGGGGCCGTCGGTCGGGGTGTGCGAAACATGGGCAATGGTGGTGGAACGGGTGGGATCCAGCTCCTTACACAGCTTCTGCAGGTCGTGGTGGCGTTCCACCAGCTCCTGGCTGATGCCGCCAATCAAAATTTCGTTGGAAATGCCCCAGAACATGATGGACGGGTGGTTGTAGTTCTGAATGATCAGCTCGGTCATCTCGCGGCGGCAGTGTGCGTGGGCATCCTCGCCGGGTTTGAACACGCTGATGAACGGAATCTCGGCCCAAACGGCAAAACCGATGGAGTCGCAGGCGTTATAGAAATCCTGACTGTGCTGGTAGTGGGCCAGACGAATGGTGTTGGCACCGACTTCCTTGATCATCTGGGCATCCTCGTAATGGTCGTCAATGCTCAGAGCGTTGCCTTTGTACAAGCGGTCCTGATGGCGGGAAACACCGCGCAGCGGGGTGGGCACGCCATTGATGGAAAAACCGCCGTCCGGGGTGACGGTGTAGCTGCGCACACCAACATTGACGTACAGATCATCATAGGATTCATTGCAGCGCTGCAGGCGGGCAATTACGGTGTACAGGTTGGGCTCGTCCATGCTCCACAGCTCAGCATCAGGCACATACAGGGTAACGGCGGTGTTATCAGCCGGGCGGGTGGCGGAAGCAACCTCAAATCCATAGGGATCTTCAATGCTGTACTGCACGGTAAAGTTTTTGTCCGGGTTGGTCACATAGCTTTTGATTTCGAACGTGGCGCCGCCGTCCGCTGCCGGTTTGGGGGTAACTTTAATGCCGGGGCCGCCGAAATAATCCAGATCAAAGTGGGTGTTGGGCACGCTGATCAGGTTGACGCCGCGGTACAAGCCGCCATAGAACGTGAAGTCGGCGGAAGAGGGATACATGGACGGCGTATCTTCGTTGCTGACTTCAATGGTCAGCTCGTTCTCGCCGTCATGGCACAAATCCGTCACATCAGCGCGGAAAATGGAGTAACCGCCCTCGTGGGTGGTGGCAACCGTTCCGTTGACCTTGACGGTAGCGGAAAGGGCTGCGGCCAGAACTTCAATATAGGTGCGGCCGCCGGCCAAAGGCTGCTTGGGCGCAGTAAAGGTGCGGGTGTAAACACCGGTGGTGCGCAAATAGCTGCCGTTGCCGTCCATGCCATCCACCGCGTTCCAGGTGTGGGGCAGGGTAACCGCTTCAGCCGGGCGTTCGCCCTTGGGGAAGGTCAGGGTCCAGTTTTCGTTCAGGGAAATTACGTTACGCATGGCAAATCTCCTGTCTTGTTGTGGTTTGTGGTGCGGAATGTTATTTTATGATAGGTTTATTGTACCACAGCGTCCGACAGGATTTTAGAAAGTTTTTATGAAGAAATAGTAGAATTTTCAGTAGAATGATTTGTAAAATGCAGGACTGAATAAAAACTGCTTGCAGTGCTTGCAGCAGTTCTTTTATGGTACTTGATGATAAAAGGTTGCCGCCTGCATTTTTCGATAGCGCACCAATTTTTGAGCGGCGCACCTGCGCCGCGGTTCAAAAGCAGTGTTCTTTTTTAATTTATGGCAATACCGCATAATTCTAAGTGCCGATACGGCGAGCGAGGTGCCGCAGCTGCCGGAGCGGTGCTTAAGCCGCAAGGCGGGAATTGTGCGGTATTGCCTAAGAAATCCCCCTGTTCTATTGTCGATCCAAAACGATTTTTCTCAGTCTCTCCAAATCGTCCGCATCCGGATGGGAGAGGGCACGGTCAAAGTTCTCAATCAGAGCGTCAATGTTTGCCGGATGCTCCGGCTGTGTCTTTATTTTCATATAACGATCCCGTACCGACTGCGGCATTTTGCCCTGACACATATACTCTCCGAACACAGAGTTGCTTGGGCCAACAGACTGCTTAACATGCTCAAGGATCTTCTGAAAATATGCCTCGCTGCCGCCAAAGCCCGCCGTCCCGAATAGAAAAACCTTTTTGTCTCTCAGCTTTGACAGCAGTTCCAAGGTTGCACTGTCCGCGTTGCCCTTATCCGTCCAGAACCCGATATAGAGTATTTCGGAGTGCAGTTCTTCCGCTTTCGGCGCACCGAAATAGTCACAGTCTTCTGCCGGAAGCACCGCGCGAATTGTATCAGCAAGTTTTTTTGTGTTGCCGGTCAAGCTGCTGAATATGATCGAATATTTTTCCTTATCCATAGTAAAAGCCTCCTGTCTAATCAAATCGGCATCGGTGTCCGGGCAATCAGAATGACCGCCAGAATCGCGCCCACAAACGCTGTAGCACCGATGACAGCCAACACCTTTTTGTTGGTTTTCTTCTTCGCTGCTTTGCAGATCAGAGCGGCGCAAGCTACGCAGACAGCCGCAGCAATAAGCGCAATGCCAAGTGTTTCCCATAACCACGACAATTCATTGATCCAGTTCATAACATCACCTGTCTTTCTCCATTCTCTTCCGGATGTGCTTAGTCCATTAAGCCGTATTTCTTATAGGTGTTCAGCAGCTGCTTATAAAAGAGCCGGTTGCCGAAAAACTGCCGATACGTCGCGGACTTCTCTCGACCTTCGGCTTTGAGGCGTTCCATCTCATCCGCCTCGTAAGAGGCTTGTGCCTTGAGATCATTGAGCATCTTTTCAAATCCGCGATTTTTCTGTAAGCGCCTTTGGTGCGCGGAAAGGAAATGCCGTTCTCGTACCGGGTAATCATACGTCTGTTGATCCCCAGTGCATCGGCTACTTCCTGCTGGGTCAGCTTCTGCTTCTCCCGTTCAGCCTTGAATTGCTCTCCAAACGTCATTTTGGTGATCACTCCTGCCCACAAAAAGCTTGCGCCATCAAATTGCGCAAGTCTATGGCGAAGGCATTTGAGGTGCGTATCATAATGACTGAGCAATCCAACTGCTCATAGCATATCCTGAATGGCTCATCCCGTCAAGAAACATGGGGAGTCGTACACGAAAAAGTTACATCTTTTGAGCGGTTCAAATGAACAGGCATTTGTACTGCCGAAAATCATCCGTACCGGCATACACCGGTGTGAAGGAACCGGAGTAAGAAATACGGAAATGGCTGCACAGTACAGAAAAGGATACGCCCCGGTTACGCTGGGTGTAGACGGGTTGCAGCTTACAATATAAAAGGAGAAGCCAGAACTGCAGGAAACAAGCAGTGCTGAAGATGTGCCAACCTCATCCAATCCAAATCCCCAATCCCACCTCCGTCCCACCGCCTATTCGGCCTTCAACTTCGACCATATCACATTTTGCAATATTTAGGCTACAAAATGTGAGGAAAAAATAAACGAACTTTGATATGATAGGGATGAAATAAAAAGGCTGCTATGGATTATGGGGAAAGGAATGGCGGTTTCTGTTCAATATGCCCACTGACGAGCAGAAAGTGCGTGACCGTAATTTTTAAGCAGGCCAAAAAAACGGACAAATACATGAAACAGAAAAGGGAAGGAGCTTGTACATGAAAGTTTGCTACACGGCAGGTCCGGTCAAAAAGCTGGAAAACTGCTTCTCGGTTTCCACCAATGCGGTGGAGATCCGCATCTGGTTTTTGACGGACGATATTCTGCGTATCCGCGCCGGTTTTGATGGGGATTGGGATGAAGCGTCCTACAGTCTGACCATGACCGCCTGGGACTCCCGCACGGACGAGCTGATGAAGGACTGCCGCAAGCGCGTGCAGACCGCCGCTGCCGAACTGACCGATGGCGACAAGCAGGCCGTGATCCAGGGCAGCCGCCTGAAGGTGGTTGTGGAAAAGGCACCCTTCCGTATCATGGTATACGATAAAGATGGCAGCCTGCTGCATGCAGATATTCCCGACCTTGCTTATCGTGAGGATTCCAACCACCGCCGCATGCACGCTTCCCAGATCGAAGCCGACGACTGCTTCTATGGCTTTGGCGAAAAATCCGGCGAGATCAACAAGGCTGAAAAGTACATGAACATGGCCCCCGGCGATGCCATGGGCTACAATGCCAAGGAGACCGATTCCCTGTACAAACACATTCCGTTCTACATCAAGCTGAACCGCGGTACCAAACAGGCAGTTGGTTACTTCTACCACAACACCGCTGAATGTGATTTCAATATGGGCCGCGAAAAGCGTAACTACTGGCATCGTTACTCCACCTACCGCACCGATGCCGGGGATGTGGATCTCTTCCTGATCGCAGGCCCCTCCATCCGCGATATCATTGAGCGTTACACCGATCTGACCGGCAAGTCCGTCATGCTGCCCAAAGCAGCGCTGGGCTATCTGGGCAGCTCCATGTACTACCCCGAATTGCCGGAAAACAGCGATGACGCTGTGCTGGAATTTATTGATACCACCCATGAGGAGGACATCCCCGTGGACGGCTTCCAGCTTTCCTCCGGCTACTGCGCCGTGGAAACCGAGCAGGGCATCAAGCGCTGCACCTTCACCTGGAACAACAAGCGCTTTAAGGACCCCGCTGACTGGTTTGCCCAGATGGTCAAGCGCGGCATTATCGTTTCGCCCAACATCAAACCCGGCATGCTGCTGGTTCACCCCCTGTTGGAAGAGATGAAGGCAAAGGATATGTTCCTGCCTGCATCCGATGACAACGCCGGTGTGGACGGCCTGGCGGTGGGCACCTGGTGGGGCGGCCCCGGCCTGTTTGTGGACTTTACCAAGCAGTCCACCCGCGAACACTGGAAACAGTACATCAAGGACGCCCTGCTGCGTTACGGCTGCCGCTCCCTGTGGAACGACAACTGCGAGTATGACAGCATGGTGGACAAGGACGCCAAGGTTTACTTTGAAGGCAAGGGCAGCACCATCGGCACCATGAAGCCGGTGATGAGCAACCTGATGTGCCAGCTTTCCAACGAAGCCATTGAAGAGTACGACCCCAACTGCCGTCCCTTCTCTGTCTGCCGTTCCGGCCATGCCGGCATCCAGCGTTACGCCCAGGTTTGGGCAGGCGATAACCTGACCCACTGGGATACCCTGAAATACAACATTGCCACCATCCTGGGCATGGCCCTGTGCGGTGTTTCCAACCACGGCTGCGATATCGGCGGCTTCTATGGCCCCGCACCGGAGGCCGAGCTGTTCGTGCGCTGGGTGCAGAACGGCATCTTCCAGCCGCGCTTCTCCATCCATTCCACCAACACCGACAACACCGTGACCGAGCCCTGGATGTTCAGTGATAAAAAGCAGTACATCCGCGATGCCATCAACTTCCGCTACAAGCTCAGCCCGATGCTGTATTCCCTGATGGTGCGCGCCCACGAAAGCGGCCTGCCGATCTGGCAGCCCACCTTCGCCGTGTTCCAGAACGACCCCGCCACCTATGATGAGGGCGTTGACTTCATGTTTGGCGATTCTCTGCTGGTTGCCAACGTTGTGGAAAAGGGCCAGACCGTGCGCCCTGTCTACCTGCCCAGGACCGAGAACGAAAACGAGCGCTTCTACAACTTCTACACCCGCGAGGAGTACGCTCCCGGCCAGACGATCGAGGTACCGGTCGATATTTCCAGCATCCCGCTGTTTGTGCGCAGCGGCGCTATCCTGCCCATGAGCGGCAACCGCCTGCACAACCTGATGACCGAAAAGACCACTGAGCTGGAGATCCTGATGGCACCGGATGTGGATTCCGAGTTTGTTTTGTACGAGGATGACGGCTGCACCAATGAGTACCTGAAGGGCGCTTACCTCAAGACCCGCATTGCCGTGACCGCAGGCGTAAAGACTTACGTTCACTTTACCAACGAGGGCGATTACGATACCGCTGTGGAAAGCATGTATCTGGATATGATCCACCGCGAAAAATCCCCGTTCTATGTGCAGCTGGACGGCAAGGAGCTGCCGCACTTCCTGCACCGCCGCAAGTTTGAGGAAGCCGAGAGCGGCTGGTACTACAGCCAGCGCCTGAAGAGTGTGCAGGTCAAGTACCCCAACCCCAAAAAGGACCATGAGGTCATGGTCTCGTTTGAGCAGTTTGATCTGATTGGTATGTAACGCGCCGTAAAACGCGATACAAAATAGAAGGAGGAAACAAAATGTTCAAAAAGATTGCAGCGCTGGCAACGGCTGCTGTGCTGTGCGCCGGGCTGATGGCCGGCTGCGGCGCATCCAGCACCACGGCTGACACCGGCTACAGCGCAGAAAACCCACTGGTTCTGACGCTGGCCCACGGCCTGTCCGAGACCCACACCGTCCACATTGCCATGACCCAGTTTGCTGAGGAAGTGAACGAAAAGACCGATGGCCGCGTCCAGGTCAAGATCTTCCCCAACGGCCAGCTCGGCAGCGAAAACGAGAACCTGGAGCAGCTGCAGGCAGGCGTTATCGCCATGACCAAGGTTTCTGCCCCCGGTCTGGCAACGTACAACGAAGCCTACAACGCATTCGGCCTGCCTTACATCTTTAATGATACCGAGGATTTCTACCATGTCATGGACTCCCAGCAGATGCAGGATTTCTTCCTCTCTACCGGCGATGACGGCTTTGTTACCCTGACCTATTACACCTCCGGCGCCCGCTCTTTCTACACCAAAGACAGAGCCATCCGCACCCCGGCTGACCTGAAGGGCCTGAAGATCCGCGTGCAGGACATGAAGTCCCAGACCGATATGATGAACTATCTGGGTGGCATTCCCGTTGCCATGTCTTACGGCGATGTGTATACCTCCCTGCAGACCGGCATCATTGACGGCACCGAAAACAACGAAACCGCACTGACCACCGGCAAGCACGGCGAAGTGTGCAAGGTCTACTCCGTTGACCAGCACGCCATGATCCCCGACGTTCTGATCATGAGCGAAAAGGTATGGAAGCAGATCTCCCCGGAAGATCAGGAGATCATTCTGGAAGCTGCCCACAACTCCACCGAGGCCCATAAGGTCATGTGGGATACGGCCATTGAAGAAGCTGTAAAAGAAGCACAGGAAACCATGGGCGTTGAGTTTGTTTACGATGTAGACAAGGAAGCTTTCCGCGAAGCAACCCAGCCCATGATCGAAGCTTACGAAAACGAGTATCCCGGCGTTAAGACCCTGATGGATACGATTGAAGCTGCACGAGAGGGGGAATAAAACATGAAACAGTTTTTGGGTAAAGTAAAGTTCTGGATGGATAAGTTCCTCAGCATTGCCTGCGCCGTTCTGCTGTCTTTCATGACCATCCTGGTTCTCATCCAGGTGTTCTCCCGTTATGTCCTCAACAGCCCCGTTGCCTTTACGGAGGAACTGGTGCGCTACAGCCTGATCTGGACCGGCTTTATCGGTGCAGCTTACGCATTCTCCACCCGCGAGCATATGTCCCTGACGCTGGTGCGCGATAAATTCACCGGCAAAGCCCACACCGCTCTGCTGGTTGCCATCGACGGCCTGATCCTGCTGCTGGCGATCTTCGTCATCACCATCGGCGGCTTCAAGCTGGCTGTTTCTGCCAGCCGTGAATTCTCCGCTCTGCTGGGCATCCCCCGCAGTCTGGTGTACTCCATCGCTCCGATTTCCGGCATTTTCATCATCATCGCCCAGATTATCAACATTTATGAAGATATCACCGGCGAAAAAGTTGACTGCTAAGGAGGGCACAGAACAATGAGCATTACACTGACAACCGTTATCCTTTTTGCTGTGTTCGGCGTGCTGCTGTTTTTGGGCGTGCCCATCTCCATCAGCATCGTGGTTTCTTCCATTGTAACCGCCATGTCCACCCTGTCTTGGGACCAGATCACCTTTATCACCATGCAGAAGATGAACTCCGGCGTTGAGTCTTTCTCTCTGCTGGCTGTGCCCCTCTTCATCCTGGCTGGCAACATCATGAACAACGGCGGTATTGCCAAGCGCCTGGTCAACTTTGCCCAGCTGTTCGTTGGCAAGATCCCCGGTTCCATGGCACAGGCCAACATCCTGGGCAACATGCTGTTCGGCGCACTGTCCGGTTCCTCCGTTGCTGCTGCTTCCGCCATGGGCGGTTGCATCAGCCCCATTGAGGAAGAAAACGGCTATGACCCCGCTTACTCTGCAGCAGCCAACATTGCTTCCGCCCCCACCGGCCTGCTGATCCCGCCCACCTCCGCATTCATTGTTTACTCCACCGTTGCTGGCGGTGTTTCCATCTCCACCCTGTTCATGGCTGGTTACGTTCCCGGCATCCTGATGGGCCTGTGCTGCATGCTGGTTGCCTTTGTCGGCGCCAAAAAGGCAGGCATGAAAGCTACCGGTTATGATAAGAGCAAGAGCATCGGCAAGACCATTTGGGACGCTGTGCCCTCTCTGCTACTCATCGTCATCGTTATCGGCGGTATCGTTTCCGGTATCTTCACCGCTACCGAGGGCGCTGGCATCGCAGTTCTGTACTGTCTGATCCTCTCCATCGTCTACAAGAGCATCACGTTCAAGAGCTTCTTGAAGATCCTGTTGGATTCCGCCAAAACTTCCGGTATCATCCTGTTCCTGATCTCCGCTTCCTCCGCCATGTCCTTTGTTATGGCTTACTCCGGCATCCCGGCAGCCATCTCCAACGGCCTGATGAGTCTGACCAGCAACAAGTACATCATCTTCCTGCTGATGAACATCATCCTGCTGGTGATCGGCATGTTCATGGATATCACCCCGGCCATCCTGATCTTTACCCCGATCTTCCTGCCCATCGCTACCAGCTTTGGCATGACCGAGATCCAGTTCGGCGTTATGCTCATCTTCAACATGTGCCTGGGCAACATCACCCCGCCGGTTGGCTCCGTTCTGTTTGTCGGCTGCGGCATTGGCCATGTTTCCATCGAGCAGGTCACTTCCAAGCTGATCCCGTACTTTGTCGCATTGGTGCTGGCCCTGCTGGCTGTTACCTATATCCCGGCACTGTCTCTGGGTCTGCCCAGCCTGATGGGCCTGATCTGATCGCAGGCTTTGCCCCGTAACTCAACAATAGCATAAACAAAAACGGCACCGCTGCCCAAAGGGAAAAACCCGGGCGGCGGTGCTGTTTTTGCTAAGGTTCCAGATACACTTTAGGGTGTTGAAGCGACCGGTTTCTGCACAATACCTAAGGCAACACCGCACAATTCCCGCCTGACGGCTTAAGCA
>UMHF01044314.1_pt1 | contig 11328 bp, 10 predicted proteins | sample 1965431 | NCBI WGS metagenome assembly UMHF01 (sample SAMEA4836088, study PRJEB28245) | human gut metagenome | biome: gut microbiome; material: fecal sample | place: Denmark | collected 2008
ACAAACTCTGCCCCGAAGGGTGGCACGTGCCCACCGTCGACGATTGGAACAAGCTGGGTTCCGCACTGGGCGGTACGCTCAACGATTTCGACTCCTGGGTCGGCATCGCCTCGAAACTCAAAGCGACGGCAGGCTGGCCTGCGGGCGAAAAGGCTACCGACGAGAGCGGCTTTGGCGGACTGCCCGGCGGTGCGTTCCGCGCCGACCCCAACGACACGGCGACGGCCAAGTTCTACTACGCTGAAACGAACGGCTATTGGTGGAGCGACAGCGACTTCTCAGGCGAAATGACCTATTACTACGGTCTGCGCACGCAGGGGGACAATCTCGACCAATACGTCGGTGACCGGTGCAGTGGGATGTCGGTTCGCTGCGTTCATGATTTTTAACCCTCAAACGAACACGTTATGAAAACAAGAGATATAGTGTTTTATGCGACCCTCGCCGTAGCGGCGCTTGCAATGGCCGGCTGCGAAAAGTCGAACGACATGCCACAGGAGAGCGGCCCCGGCCACCCTGCGGAAATCCGCTTCGCGCCGGCCATCGTGCCCCTGACCCGTGCGACGGGCACCGCATTCGAGGAGGGCGACGCCGTCGGCATCTACTGCGTCGAGTCGACCGACGATCCGGCCGCAGCCATTGTCGGCGAACGGTATATTGACAACAAACAGCTCACGATGACAGCGGGAACGCTCACCGGAACCACGCCCTGTTTCTGGCCGACGGAGTATACGGGACCCTCCGACTTCTACGCCTACTTCCCCTATAACGAAAAGGGGTTGAGCGGCGACAAGCAGAGCTATGAGATTTCCGTTGCGCTCGACCAGAGCGACGACGAGGCTTTCCGCACGAGCGATCACATGCTCGCCCGTGCCCAGAATACAGCGCGCACCGAGAAGGCGATTCCGCTCGACTTCAAGCGTCTGATGTCGCTGCTCGATTTCGTGCTGCTGCCCGGCACAGGTTACGACGACGTCGACGGGATACTCGCCGCCGAGGTGCAGGTAATGAACATGGCGCAGGTGGCCAACGTCGATTTCGTGACGGGCGAAGTGTCATCGCCGGCCATCAAGGCCAACATCACGCCGCACGGATCGTTCCGCGCATCGGACGGCAAAGCCGTCGGCGTCGAAGCCATCGTCCCGCCGCAGCACGTCGACACCCGCAGCTACCTGTTCAACGTTCGTATCGGTGAGCGCAACTTCCGCTGCACGACCGACAAGGAACTGACCTTCGAAGCAGGCAGGCGCTACACCTTCACGCTGACAATCAACCGCGCCGCAGCGGGCGGCGAGGTTGCACTCTCTCCGACGATCGAGGACTGGACGCCCGGCACTGCATCGAGCGAGGAGACTGTCGAGGTCGACCCCGACCTCGATGCGAAAGTCGTCCGCGACATCGATGGCAACGAATACGCTATCGTGCGCATCGGCACGCAACAATGGACGGGTGCCAATCTGCGCACGACGCATTACAACGACGGTACTCCCATCACCCTGCTCGAAGATCAAGAAGCATGGGCGCAGTGCGAAAACAGCGAGGAAGCGGCCTACTGTCTGTACGACAACGACGCAACCAACAGCGAGCTCTACGGTATGCTCTACAACTGGCATGCGGCGAACACCGGAAAACTCTGCCCCGAGGGATGGCACATTCCGTCGGTTGAAGAGTGGAAGACACTCTCCGACTATCTGGGCAGCAACGCCGGCGCCATGCTGAAATCTACGTCGGGATGGAGCGACACATGGGGTGAATCGAAGCCCGAATATCAGGGCACAGACGACTACGGTTTCACCGCCCTGCCGGGCGGCGCCCGCAAATGGAACCAGTTCGAGACTCTCGGTTCGAAAGGGACATGGTGGACGACCGACGCCGTTCCTGACTATCCATTGTCGGCTTCCTACGCCCGTCTGGATGCCTCCGACCAGATTCTTTCGACCGGCAGTTCATGGGGCAAGGAGACGGGATGTTCGATTCGCTGTCTCAAAGATTAAACGTTAAACGAAAAGAATCATGAAAAACGAACTCATCATATTTGCGGCTGCGATCGCATTGCTGGCTGGATGTTCCAAAGAGGAGGGAGCTCCGGCGGCCGAACGTCCCTGCATTCGCCTCTCGACAGGCGTCGAGGCCGCCACGCGCGCGACGGATGTCGCATTCGAAGAGGGCGACAACTTCGGCCTCATCGTCCTCAGCCGCACGAGCGAGACAGCACCGTCGCTCGACGGCGCACGTTACCTGAACAATGGTTTGTGTACGCAAACAGCGGAGGGCGTCGAAATGCCGACAGTCAAATACCCCGAGAAATCGGCCGATTTCTATGCCTACTATCCCTACCGCGAGGAGTTTACCGCGGGGAGCAGTTTCACGTTCACCGTGCAGAGCGACCAGAGCGCAGGCCGCAACTACACGAACAGCGACCTGATGAGCGCCGTACGGCAGAATGTTGCCCCGACGGCCGATGCCGTCGAACTGACCTTTTCGCACCGGCTCACGCGGCTCGACATCGAGCTGATGCCAGGCGAAGGATTCGCTGCGGCGGATGAGTTGAAGGGAGCGACAGTTACGGCCAAAAACGTCAAGAGCAGTTGTCTGTTCAACCTGAGCGACGGTTCTGTGAGCGAAGCCGGCACACCGGCAGATCTAACACCGCGAGGCAACGGCGCGAAGGTCACCGGCGAGGCAATCGAACCGATGCAACTCATCGTCGTTCCGCAGACGCTCGCCGCCGGCGAGATACTCTTCGAAATCGCGCTGGGCGACGAGACATTCTTCTATGCGCCCAACGAGGAGCTGGTGCTCGACGGCGGCAAATACTACCGCTTCGAGATTCGCCTCAACCGCACGAATGTCTCGGCTACCAGCGTCCGCATCACCTCGATGCCGCTGTAACGACTCCGCCGCAGGCAGTCGTTCGATACACGCTTCCGAAAAATATCCCGTCCCGAATGGACGGGATATTTTTATGAAACCATACGCCTCCGGGTTCTTGTTTACCGTTTCGTATTCTTCCCCCGTTCTTCGCCTAAAATCGCAGAATGACAATCCGCGACCGCATGGTCGGGCACAGGAGGCTTTTGACTATTTTTATTAACCCGAGCGAACTGCAATGACCGAATGCAAACACATCAGATTTGCGAATTCAAAATCGGCGTATTGCAGTACCTCGCTTATTTTCTCCGGCGAACGGTTCCGCTTCGGAATCGCTTTCATCCGGATTGCCGGAGAACGGACGACACGGCCGCCTTCTTGCAACGTCGATCGGCGATAGCTACATCCTCCTATGCCGATGCGAAGTATCCGGAAACTGTCCCTTCCGGCAATGAAACTCATGCAGGCAATCCGCTACTTGCGTTGCCGGCAATCTCTTGACCAATATCACATAGAGCCTCAGCAGCTCCCTGAGTTTCCGAGGAATCACGACACCGGTAAGACGGTCGGAAGGGTAGTGCAGATAGTGGCGGAAAGTGTTCTTTCCGATACCGAACAGCTCCCGAACGATGAGCGAATAGCATCGGCTGTGGCACCGGCAGGCGTCGCCGGGTTCGTAAAACAACGAATCGACATACCGAACGACGGCGATGCGGTAGAGACAATGTTTGTCCGTGAAGACTGCGCTCCCATGTCGGAGCGTCTTTTGTTTTGAGTTTTTCATGATGGCATATTGTTTGAAATGTTCGTTTCAACAATATGCGCGGTCTTGGCTCGCCAATCGTGAATTCAAAAGGTCTGGTAATCCTAAAAGCGACAAAAACTCGCCAAGAACCGCGCATATAACGGCCCTTAGCTGTTCATCTTTGTCGCTTAGTTTACCAGACCTTCTGATTGAATAAACAGCTGTCGAAATAGTCTATATCATAAATCTTGAACTAAATTAACAAACATATTTCAAAATACAAAATTATATTGCTATTTAATTGCCCCCAATCAAATCCAGGGTCGCCGAGCCAAGCTGTCGTACAATATCGACGGAGTTCTGCTTCCGTGCATCCGGTCGTTTATCCGCCTCATTTATCCGGCAGGGATACTTCCAAACGTACGCTCGTACGTCAGCGGCCGGCGCCCGCCATCGAACGATAACCAGTTGCCGCTGTCGACATAGGCAATGCATTCACCACATACGGCAGCGCAAAAGCCGGCACCTCGGCCGGCGATGTTTCCGGCAGTTTCGTCAGGCCGCCTTCGGCTGCCCTTTCTTTTCCCGTTCGCCCGAAGGACTCCGCTTTCGAGATCCGCGTTTGGCCCCAGATTTGGAGTTTCGATCGAAGTCGTCCGCCGCTGACCCGACGGAATTTCCATATCGCAGATTTACCGGTAGCACAAACTCAAAATGATCAAAGGCTCTATCTTCATGTTCATATCCTCCTTTATGGCGCTGTTTCCTGTGGCGAATCCCGTAGGGGCGGGATTTCTCGTGAACGGATTCTTGTCGGGACTCGACCAGAAGACCCGCATGTCCATCATCCGAAGAATCGTCACCGACTACCTGCTGGTCGGCCTGGGAAGTCTGGCCGTCGGGCATTTCGTACTCGCGCTCTTCGACCTGTCGCTGCCGATCATCCAGTTGGGCGGCGGCCTGCTCATCTGTCGCACGGCGCTGCAATGGCTCGGCGACTCCGACGCTTCGGCCGGCCGCGTATCGAAAAGAAACGCCGACCCCATCAGTCTGCGGGCGGTCGAATCCCGGATATTCTATCCCATTACCTTTCCGATCAGCATCGGCCCCGGCAGCGTCTCGGTCATTCTCACGATGATGGCTTCGGCCAGCATCCGCGGCGACTGGGTCCGTAGCCTGCTCAACTACGCGATCATCGCCGTCGTCATCGTATTGATGTGCTCGATCCTCTACCTGTTTCTTACACAGGGACAAAAGATCATCCGAAAAATCGGCGACAACGGCAGCATCGTCATCAATAAAATGGTCGCGTTCTTCACCTTCTGCGTCGGTATCCAGATCGTGGTGACGGGCATCGCCAAAATATTCCACCTGACGGCACTGTAAACCGCCGGAAAATCATTCGTCGTATGGACTCGCAGCTCTTACTGAACAACGTCGAAATTTTCAACGGAAAGGACGCACGCACCTTCTCCGGCAACCTCCTGATCCGGAACAATCGGATCGAGACGATCTCGGCCGCTCCCATCGAAACGCCGTCGGAAAGGCCCGTCACGGTGATCGACGGAAAGGGACGATTTCTGATGCCCGGTCTCATCGATGCGCACTGGCACGCCTATCTGTGCTGCAACACGATGACGGACCTGCTGGCAGGCGATCCCTCGTATACACACCTCATGGCAGGACGGGAGGCTGCGGAGACCCTGCAACGGGGATTCACCGCCATCCGCGACGCCGGAGGTCCCGTCTTCGGACTCAAACGGGCCATCGACAGCGGGACGCTCCGTGGCCCGCGCATCTATCCGAGCGGAGCCATGATCTCCCAGACCTCGGGACACGGCGATTTCCGAATGATCTATGAACACGCCCACGGAGGTTGCGGCTGCGAAATGGCGCACGTCGAACAGATCGGCGCCTCGAAAATCGCCGACGGCGCCGACGCCGTGACGGCAGCCGTCCGCGAGAACCTCCGGCAGGGCGCATCGCAGATCAAACTGATGGCCGGCGGCGGTGCCGCATCGCTCTACGATCCGCTCGATGTGACCGAATTCTTCGAGGAGGAGCTCCGTGCGGCAGTCCGTGCTGCCGAGGATTGGGGCACCTACGTGATGGTTCATGTCTACAACCCGCGGGGGATCGCCCGGGCCCTGAAAGCCGGTGTGCGAAGTATCGAACACGGGCACCTGATCGACGAGCCCACGATGGCCCTGCTGGCCGAAAGCGGCGCATGGCTCAGTATGCAGGCCTTCGCCGTCGAGGACAACACCTATCCGTCGCCCGTCCAGCAAGCCAAACACCTGCAAATCTGCAACGGAACGGATCGGACATACCGCCTCGCCAAAAAACACGGCGTAAAATTGGCTTGGGGAACCGACCTGTTGTTCGATCCCGCCAATACGAAAAATCAGAATCACGGGATCGTCAAGTTGCAGAAGTGGTTCACCAATTTCGAAATTCTCAGAATGGTTATCTGCGACAACGCCCGTCTGCTGGCGCTTTCCGGCGCACGCAACCCTTATCCCGGCAATCTCGGCGTTATCGAAGAAGGTGCGTTGGCCGATCTTCTGGTAATCGAGGGCAATCCGCTCGAACGGATCGAAGTACTGGAAAATCCGCACGACAATCTCCGCGTCATCGTCAAAGACGGAGTCGTCTGCAAAAACACGCTCTGATTCGAAATCTGCCCGCCGCACCGCCCTCGGCAGCACGCACTCTCAGCGTGATCCCGCACCTCCGGCGAAGGACTTCACCCAAAAGTACGATACGAACCGAATCTCGATGTTCGTCAGCGAAATCCCCGCACGGTACGGATGAGCCGCGGAGCTATCCGAAAAGCCGCAGGGCGATCTCCGCACAGGCTTCGGCGTCGGCCAGTGCATGGTGGTGGCGTTCGAGCAGGTATCCGCAGGCTGCGGAGACCGTATGGAGCTGATAGTTGGGCAACCCTTTGATCCGACGGCGCGAAGCGCTCAACGTACACAGGAAACGGTAGTCGGGATAGGGTAGTCCGTAATGGGCGTGGACAGCCCGCAGACACCCCTCGTCGAAGGGCGAGTTATGCGCCACAAGCGGCAGTCCCTCGATTCGCGGAGCGATCTCGCCCCACACGTCGGGAAACGACGGTGCATTCTCGGTATCGCTGCGCGTGAGACCGTGGATCGCCGTAGTGAAGGCGGAGTAATAGTTGGGGTAGGGACGGATCAACCGGTAGATGCTCTCCGACGGACGGCCGCCGCGAACGACGACCACGCCTACGCTGCATACGCTCGTGCGCTGCCCGTTGGCCGTCTCGAAATCGATCGCCGCGAAATCCCTTATCCGCTCCATTTTTTCCTAACTATCACAATCGAAAGAAGGCCGGAATCGCCCCGGCCTCCACTATCCGATACATCCCCGCAACAGGCGAAGGCGCTCGTTCGCTCAGCGTATCTTCACGCAGCGAACCTGCATACCGCCGGCGGCATACTGCAACGCCGCACCCTGGAACGACGAACCTGCACGCGTGCCGTTGATGTCGAACGAGAAATCCATCGCATAGGCCTCTTTGCCTTCGCCCGTCGAACTCCAATAATACCCCGTCCACGGAGTCGGACGCACTTCGTTGTCGTTCATGTTGGTCAGCGCGCCGGTGTAGAAACTGCGGCGGCCGGCTCCGGGGAAGAAGGCTTCGTTCGTACCGTCGCTCAATGTGAAACCGTAATTCTTCTCCAGCTCGGGCGAAATAACGTCCTTGATATGCAGAGCGGCGAAGACCTCTTTCGAAGGCACCTTCCAGCCTTTCGGACACGGGTCGTTATTATTTTTCTCCGTCCCCCACAACGACGCATCGGCCGTCTGGAGCCAATTGTAGCCGCTCTCCTTCGTACCCGTGATGAAGGTCATGGCATGAGCCGAGGCATAACCCGCCGACCCCCGCTCGGCATCCGTCGCGGCGTATTCGGGATAGACGCGCAGATTCTGGCTGTCGTAGACCTGCGCATCGGCCGAATCGGCCATGTTGTAGTAGCGCGGCCCGACGAACGGATCCTTGCGCCCCCACTGGTAATAGACACCGTACGAAGCCAAAATATCCTCTTCGGATGTGCCCGAAACGACGCCTGCACCCAAATTGCGCTTCATCATCACCTCGCCGCCCAGTTCGACCTGCTCGTCGGCAGGATCGAACTCCGCGCACCACAGGTGCCACGACCACAGCAGATTGCCCGCCGCATCGAAAGCGCCGAGGAGAGCGTTTCCGTGATTGAAAAACTCCTTCTCATCGTCGTCGGTACCGATCGCATGATAGAAATAGGCCTTGCCGTCGACCAGCTTCGGGAATTCGATCACCTTGTAGGGCGTCTCCCACAGGATCGCCACGCTGGCGGGCGACATCGTCGCTTCGGTATCCTCGCCCTTGCGGGTCACGTCGATGCAGTAGCGTGCATTCGACTTGTTGATGATGTAGCAATTGGAGGGTTGCCCCGTGAGATCGACCGTCTCGGCGAGCGAAACATAGAGCGAAGTGGAAACGCTCGATCCGCCGGACGAACGTCCCGTCAGATAGACGGTTCCGAATCTGACGTTGGTATTCTCCTCCTCTTCTTCCTCCCCGTCGGCCAATGTCTTCGGGTCGTCGGGAAAGGTCGTCGGCGCAGTCACGGAGATGCGGCGTTCGTTCATGTCGACCGTCACCGACCAGCCCTGGGGAACGGTCGTCGGGGTCACCGACGAGATGTTGATCGCCGTAAAGCCCAGCGACGTCGTACCGCCCGGCTCCTCGACGAAAGCGCCCCGTTCGTTGAGGAGGAACGAGTAGGTCTCGCTGTCCTTTTTACACGATTGAAGCAGCACCGTCGCAACGACGAACAGCCCCACGAAGATTTTCACTGTCAGATTTTTCATTTGTATAAAGCGACTCGTTATTTTCCAAAATATCTGCAAATATACCAAAAAGCGGAGAATAATCCGCTACACCCGCCGAATTATTTACGGTTAGGAATAATTCTTGCCCGTTGTAGGAACGTTCGAACGGCCGGAATTAGTATATCGCCGGTACGTTACCGACACCTATTCCGACGGACTCTCTCCGGAAAACACGTTTCGGAAACATGCCGGCAGCCGATCCGGCGTCCCGAGGACGCCGCAATGCGAGGAGGGCGGGATTTCCTGCCGGCACGACCGTATAAACCATCCAGCCATGCCTTCCTCCCGCTCGTATATGAAAAAGATCGACATCGAAAAAGGATCGAAACGGGCCGACGCCCGATTCCGCATCACCGTCGAAGAGACGGGCCCCTATCTGGTCTACGGACAGCCGCCGCTGGCCCAGCAGTTCATCATGCCCGACGCCGAGGGCGAAAGCTGGTACTTTCAGCAGGGTGCGCACTTCCCGACCGACGACGAACCGACGGCGCTGTGCCGCTGCGGCGCCTCGAAGAACAAGCCCTATTGCGACGGAGCACACGTCCACGCGGCGTGGGATCCGCGCCTGACGGCCGACGACGCTCCGCTGCTGGACAACGTCGAACTGACCGAAGGCGAGACCCTCTCGATGACCGACAACCCCAAATACTGCGTCTTCGCACGTTTCTGCGACGCCAAGGGGCAGGCGTGGAATCTGGTCGGGCAGCCGGAGAACGACGAGGCGCGCGAACTGGCCATCCGCGAGGCTTCGATGTGCCCCAGCGGCCGGCTGATGGCGTGGGACAACGAGACCGGCACTCCCTACGAATTCCGCTTCGAGCCGTCGCTGGGACTCATCGAAGACGTCGCCATCGGAGCCAGCAGCGGCCTGTGGGTGCGCGGCGGAATTCCCGTCAGCCGCGAATCGGGCGAGACCTACGAAATCCGCAACCGCGTCGTGCTGTGCCGCTGCGGCGCGTCGCACAACAAGCCCTACTGCGACGGCACGCACGCCTCGATCCGGTTCAACGACCGGCTCGAAGGGACTCCCGAAGGCGAAACCCTCCCCGAAAAAGTCTACTGATCGGCGCGGAGGAACGTCCGACGCCCCGGCCCCCACGATTCACCCCTGCCGGAACATTCCGGCAGGGGTGATTTTCATTCGCGGAATCATGCGGTTCCATGTTGCAGTCCGCCGCTTCGTCTCTGCCGATTTACCTTCGGCGGCTCGCGCAGAGCGCAACTCCCAAAACCTCATTCCGTTTTCACGTCCGGATAAGGGGAAGCCTCTTTCCGAACGAAATGAAGTTCAAAAACGGAACTTATCCTTTTTTGGGGATTCTCCGCTCGCACGGCACATTGACCTGGCACTTGCCGCAGCCGAAGCGCGGCGCATATTTCTCCCGCAGCGTGTCGAAATAGGAGCAGCACAGATGATGCGACTTGCCGTGTTCGAGCGAAATGGCCTGTGCCGGACAGTTGCGCACACAGGCTCCGCACATCGAGCAGTAGTCGTAAAGCCCCGTGTAGCGGCGTTTCGTGACGGGCAGCGGGGCGTCGGTCACGACACTGCCGAAACGGCCGCTCACCCCGCGTTCGGTGATGAGCCCCTTCGAAAGCGAAAACGTCCCCAGCCCGCAGACGTAGGCCACGTGCCGCTCCGACCAGTTGCTCGTGAAACTGAGCGACTTGTCGGCGATTTCGGCATTGGTTCCGGCCTCGAAAACATACCGGAACCCGGCGCTCGCATAGGGAGCGACGGCCCTGTAACCGCGCTCGCGGAACCATCGTTCGAGGAAACGGTTCACCTCCGTAAGAAAAGCCTGCCCCTCCACGCGCGCATAGAGCCAGCCGTTGCCGACATCGACCGCATCGCGTTTGTTGCCCTCCACGACGAAATCGCTGAACGGGGCGAAATAGGAGACCACGCTCACGGCCTCCGGCAGCCACTCCTTCGGCGTGCGGAACAGATGTCCGACGGCCTCCGGACGTTTCATCTCTTCCCATTCGGGATCGTCGGCCGAACCGACCCGTACGAGCGGCGTATCGTAGAGCCGCTGCCCGACATCGGACGGCACGAGCGCCATCGCCTCGTCCACATAATTGCGGGACGATTCCCGGATATACGTTTCGAGCGCGTATGTAAGTTCCTCAACCGACATGTCGCAATCCCCGCGGCAAACGGGTCTCCTATTTTTTATCGACGGGCTTCGAGATCGCTTCGCGCATGGCCGTATCGGCCATGACGTTTTTCATCTTGTAGTAGTCCATGATCCCCAGATTGCCGTTGCGGAACGCCTCGGCCATCGCCAGCGGCACTTCGGCCTCGGCCAGAATCACCTTGGCACGGGCGTCCTGCGCCTTGGCGCGGTTTTCCTGCTCCAACGCGACGGCCATCGCGCGGCGCTCCTCGGCTTTCGCCTGGGCGATGTTCTTGTCGGCCTGTGCCTGATCCATCTGCAACTGCGCGCCGATGTTCTTGCCCACGTCGATATCGGCGATATCGATCGAGAGGATTTCGAACGCCGTACCTGCATCCAGTCCCTTGTCGAGTACCACGCGCGAGATCGAATCGGGATTCTCCAACACGACCTTGTGGCTCACGGCCGAACCGATCGACGAGACGATACCTTCACCCACACGTGCCAGCACGGTCTCCTCGCCGGCACCGCCGACCAATTGTTTGATATTGGCACGCACCGTCACGCGCGCCTTGGCGATCAGCTGGATACCGTCTTTCGCCACAGCCGCCACGGGAGGGGTGTTGATGACCTTCGGGTTGACCGAGATCTGCACCGCCTCGAACACGTCGCGGCCCGCCAGGTCGATCG
>UMHF01033185.1_pt1 | contig 11155 bp, 4 predicted proteins | sample 1965431 | NCBI WGS metagenome assembly UMHF01 (sample SAMEA4836088, study PRJEB28245) | human gut metagenome | biome: gut microbiome; material: fecal sample | place: Denmark | collected 2008
AAAAAGACGCAATAATCCAAATTAAATATAGCAAAAATGGCTAATGAGGTAAAATTTAACATTCGGCTCAATATAGACGGTAAAGATAGAGTGGTTGTTGCCACAACTGCTGTAGATAACCTGAGACACGTGGTGAATAGTGTCAATGAAGCCACAGAAGATTTGAAGGGTAAACTTATTAATACCAATCAGATTACGGAGGCGTGGAGAAATGTTACTGATGCCTTCCAGCAGATGGTGGGTGACCTTAATCAGGTTACAGCGGAAAGCCGGACTTTTGGAGCGGCCATGGCTGCGGCTAATACCATGGCTGGTAAGAGCGGAAAGGAATTTGCAGCAATGAAGCAACAGGTAGCAGAACTTGCCGATGAAATACCGATTGCGCGTGATGAACTTGCAGGCGGTCTTTATCAGGTTATCTCGAATGGAGTTCCGGAAGACAACTGGATTAATTATCTCCGTTCTTCGGCAAAAGCCTCTGTGGGAGGTATTGCCAATCTAGGAGAAGTGGTAAAGGTTACTTCTACCATTATCAAGAATTACGGACTGGAATGGAGTAATGCTGGAGAGATACAGGACAAGATACAGTTAACCGCAAAGAACGGTGTTACCTCGTTCGAACAGATGGCGCAAGCCTTGCCGCGTGTTACGGCTCAAGCTTCGACCTTAGGAGTGTCGATAGATGAGCTGATGGCTTCGTTTGCTACACTTACTGGCGTAAGTGGAGATACCGCAGAGGTTAGTACTCAGCTTGCAGCTATTTTTACGGCTCTTATAAAACCTTCGAGCGAAGCTACCGAAATGGCCCAGCAAATGGGCATTCAGTTTGATGCGGCGGCTATTAAGGCGGCTGGTGGAATGCAGCAATTCCTCGAGTCTCTTAGTACAGACGTAAAGCGCTTCTCTGCATCGAGCGGTATGTTGGAACAGGAAATCTACGGCAAACTTTTCGGTAGTGCAGAAAGCCTTCGTGCTATCACTCCTTTGGTAGGTAATCTGGCAGATAAATTCAGGAGTAATGCTGCTGAAATGCAAAACAGCGCAGGAACGGTTAGCAAGTCCTTTGATATCATGGGTAGTACAGGAAGCGCTAAGATTCAACTTCTGAACAATAAACTTGGTGAATTCACAGACGTAATACAGGGAAGTATTGGTAATACTCTGCCGTACGCAAATTTTGCGTCTCAGCTGATTATTACTACCAATGCAGCTTGGACTCTAACTAGAACTATTACTAATCTTGGAGTTACATCTAAGGTTACTTCTGCGATTGTAGCTATGTTTAGTCCTATCTGTAAGGTGGCATCTGCTGCTTTTACAGGTGCAGCTGTAAGCGCTGAAACCTTAAGACTAGCAATTAGAAGCCTATATATAACAGCTGGTGTTGGAATAGCTATTGCTGCTCTTACAGAAGTGATTAATCATCTGTCTGCTAGTAATGACCAGGCAGCAAGTAGTGTGGATAACCTATCGCAAGCGGAAGAGAAGGCTAAGCAGGCACACGAGCAAACGGCTCAGCAGATTTCATCCGTACGTAGTGAGATGTCGTTGAATATCGCCAAGCTCAAAGACTTCAAGGGTAGCAAGGAACAGGAGAAGACTCTGGTGCAGCAGATGAATAGCAAGTATGGGGAGGCCATGGGCTATTATTCGACCGTATCACAATGGTATCAGGCTCTTACCGCAAATTCTGAGGCGTACTGTAACCAGATGATCAATGAGATTAGATTGAGGGAACTTGCTAACCAGGCAGCAGACCTGATCAAGCAGCAGCACGACATTAAATATGATGAAAACGGGAAGCTAAAGAAATATAGCAAGAAAAATAAAACTAAAACCAAGACAGTAGGTCAGATAGATGCTGGTGACGGCAAGATTATTCCTATTAAGCAAAGGGTTGAAATCGAGGGTACTAGCCAGCTTGATGATGCTAACAGAAAGATGACTTCGCTTTACCGTCGGCAGCAGAATGTGAAAAAGCAAATGGAGTCCATCGTCAAGAATGGACAGAAAATAAGCTTCAAGCATACTGCCGGGTATAGTTCGACTCCTCCACCATCATCTTCCGGCAATACAACAAAAGGCGGAGCGACAACTACAACGAAGCCGGAAGTGAAGGAGAAGGCTCTAGAGGGTAGTATTGATTTCTATGAGGAGGAAATTAGGGAATTGCAGAAGAAAATCAATGCTTCGGCTGATGAAGCTGCCGCCAAGAGTCTTCAGAAGATCATGGAAGAAAAGCAAAGGGAGTTAGGAATGCTGAAGGTAAGGCTAGGTATCGAAAGTGTTCCTGATATCGAGGTTAAGAAAAAGGCTGAAGATATATTATCGGATATAGATGGGCAAATTGACCATCTCAAGCTAAAACCAATAGAGATTAAAGTTGAAGGACTAGAAGATCTGGAGAAACTGCAATCTCTCGGTAATATCGATCTCTCGAGTTTTCAGAACGTCCAGCAGCAGCTGCATACCATTAATGGAATCTCTAATTCTACAGCCAAAGGACTTGCTGTGGCCGGAGAAAGTTGCGCAGCGCTTGGAAGCGCTATGCAGCAACTCGGCTCTGATAGTGCAGCTGCCAAGGCTGGTATGATGATGGCTGCGGTAGGACAGATCGTTCTTTCCTTTGCGCAGGCAATGACCTCTACCAAGACCTGGATAGACTGGCTCGCATTCGGCATTACAGGCGCAGCTCAACTGACTAGCATCATCGGCATGATAAGCAAGTTTGCTACAGGTGGCATTGTGGGAGGCAATCAGAGAAGTGGTGATAACATCCTGGTACGTGTAAATTCGGGAGAGATGATTCTGAATGCAGCGCAGCAGGCTAGACTCTTCGCAATCGCCAATGGCGCATCCCTCTACGGAGCTGCTGCACAGGTTGGTTCCGGAATCTCTGATGGCTTTACTTCAGGAGTGAAGGCTTCTACAAGTCGCTTGCAGGGTATCCTTGTCGAGAACAACCAGGCGCCAATAGATATCAACCTACGCCTGCGGGGAAGAGATATCGTCGGCTCTGTAGCGAATGAAACCAGAAGCAATCGCAAGCGGAGTAATATCCGTATCAGATAATAGTATTATAACATCATTATAAAAGCATTAGTAGGCTATGTATATACACGGTTATTATTATAACAGGAAAGAAGAGAAAATCTCCGTCTATATCCTGATTCGAGGTGATCGATCCGAGGAAGTGGAGATAGGTGGCGATGGTAGCGGAGTCACCTTCTCTGATGACCCAGTGGAAATCACCTCGCAGGTGAATGATACGTTCGATCATATTCTCTGCTCGCAGGCTTCTATCCGCTTGCTCTGCGAGAACTATGTGAAGGAATTCTTCTCGGGGTCCTGTAGGGATGCTGTGGTGAATATCTACCGGGAAACAGAGTGCCTCTTTGCCGGATATATCGAGCCCCAGACTTTCTCGCAGGGATATAATGAGTGCGAGGATGAAATAGAACTGACTTGTGTGGATGCACTCTCGGCCCTTCAGTATTCAAAATATAAGAATGTCGGTTCGCCTTTAGTACTATATAATAAGGTAAAGGCAGAGGCGCAGCAGCGTATCTTCCATGACATCGTGATGGATATACTGAATGGTGTGATGGATGGTATTGATATTCTCGGCGGTCATGATAAGCCATTATACTATGATGGCAGCAAATATGTGGCCGCGGAAAAGGATAAGCAGTATTCCGTACTACAGAATATCAGTATCTCGGAACTTCTCTTTCTGGGTGATGAGGAGGATGATGTCTGGACTCAGGAGGATGTGTTGACTGAAATTCTGAGATATCTCAATCTTCATATAAGGCAGGCTGGCATGAATCTCTATCTGTTCTCCTGGGAGACAATCAGGAGTGGAAAATCTCACTCCTGGCATAACCTCAATGGGAACGGTGATTTAACGATTGTACCTCGGACGGTAGATATTACTACGTCTATCGTAGCAGACTGTGATACGCAGATCAGTGTTGCGGAGACGTATAATCAGCTCAAGTTGAAGGCTGATGTGAAGGAGATGCAGAATATCGTCAAGAGCCCTCTCGATAGCGATGCGTTGCGTAATGCTTTCCTCGGTATGCAGAAGTATATGACAGAGTACGCTTCCGATGGAGAGGGTAAAAGAGCTTATCATGGATTTGCAGAACTGGTGGCGAATGGCAGTACTGGCTACGATGGCGGTTCGGTGGTTGACTGGTATGTACAGGTAAGAAAGTGTCAGGACTGGCGCTTTTATGGTGCCAAGAAAAAAGATCTCGTGAAGGATTTATGCCAGGGAGTCAATCAGCAGGATGCCGTGAACTATCTGGGAACCGTGCCGGGTGCCTCGATGCTGGTGTCTGTAGGAAGCGTCAAGAAGACAAACGGCGGACAGGACAATTCGCTCGTATCGAAAATATCCATGACCGATTACCTGGTAATCAGCGTAAACGGCAATGGCAAGGATGAGGAAAGTGAATTCTATCCCAATGACTCGGACCTTCTGAAAGCGATACCATGCGCAGAATATGTAGGCAATGAAGTTGGTGGTGTATTCTCGCCTAGCGATGAAAATACGACTAATTATATCGTAATCTCCGGGAAAATGGTAATGAATCCTCTGATGAGGATGACGGCTAATTATCATGATCTGAGAAATAAAACCTGGTTGAGTTTACCGTTCAGTGGGCAGGATGGCATCTACGTCTGGCATCAGACTGTGCCAAGCCGCAATAACGGAGATGGTCGCTATTATACACGCAGATATTGGAAAACGGAGAACTGGAGAAGCGAGGTGGTATCAGATGATGTTATGGACAAGAAGAGTGATGGCGGATTTATGCCGTTTACTGGTGAAGGCCCGCAGGAGTTTGAGTTTAAGTACAGTGCATTCGGGGACAGCACCGATAAGTTGTCGAAGGTCGGCGTAATTCAGTGTATGCTGATAATAGGTGATAAATGCGTAGTTGAAAAACGCCCTGGGCAGCTCCTTGGAAGCGATAAGGTGGCAGGAACAGGCAATGGGCAGCTATCTGATTATGTCTGGATGAAATATAAGACCAGAGAGGAATGCTCATCTGATGATGAATATTACCAGCAGAGTTTCTCGGTGGGATTCGACCCTAAGATTGGGGACAAAATCATCGGTACAGAGTTTTCCATACAGAATAATCTGAGCTATACTGATAATGTGGATGCAGATGGAACTGCCATTCCGGTCCGCATGAGTGACAAGGTGCATGGTGCTGTGAAGTTTATCATCCTCGGACCAGTCAACAGTGTGTGGGAAGAAATCATCCGACGACATCCTACAGCCTTTCGACATACAAAGTGGTCGAGCAATACGAAGCCTATCCTATCACATGTGAGCGATATTCTACTGGAAGAGTTCGAGGTGAAGGTTGTAAGCGATCATGGTAAGGTTGGCAGTGATGGTGCTGAGAACGACCTGGTATATCTGAGCGACACGAAAGAAGATTTCGTGAATGTCAAAGATGATCTTGAGATGAAAATCACTACAGCTCTGACATCTGAGGAATGCAAAGCGCTCGGTGTAAAGAATGGCATTAGTCTTTCTGCGCCGCTGAATGTTGACACAGAACTGAGTTTGCTAGGTGTTTACAATACTAGCAATGGCGAATTGGCAAAGCCGGAGCAGCATTATGTCAATGACTACTGGCAGGAATGGCATGAGCCAAGAGTGGTCATGGAACAGAATCTGATGGATGAGCACGGTAATGTTTCTCCATTCGATTTGTATCGGCATCCTGCAATCGGCAAGACCTTTCATGTGCAAGGTATCAGCTATAATCTAACCAGTGGCACTGCTCAGATGACGATTAAAGAGATATTCTAATTATATTCTAACAATATTATAAAGTCGTATGATAGAAACAAAAATCATAGTTAAACCCAAAGGGAATTCCGGAACTGGCAATAGTTCCGGAGCGTCCGGCTATGGAGGTGAGTATGTGTCTGAAGCTGATTATGCTACTAGAGCTGGTAAGGCAAAGAAAGCAGAGGCTGCGGATCTGGCAATGCGCGCCAATACGGCTAATACTGCTGATCGTGCAAAGTACGCTGACAAGGCGGGAGAGCTTGACGAAGAAGCAGAGATCTTGCAGAGGTACATCCGCAAGGATATTGATGATATAGCTCAAGGAACCGTAACCTGGGAGAAAGTGCAGAAACTACTTGGTGGTTTGCTGGTAGGAGAAGATTTTTCCTTTGATGCGGATGGCAATATCATCGCTCATTCTATCGCTTCCGAGAATGCGAATGAAGCAGAGCACAAAGGCTTTTCTATCATACAGACCGGCCCGAAGACCGGAAAGTATAAGCTGAATATCAATGAGCTGCTGGCTTTCTCCAAGGCAAAGGTGGGCGACAAATTCGTATTTGATGCTGCGAATGATTTCCGCTTTGATGCAGAGGGCAACATCATCGCTCATACAATTGCTTCTGATGGTGCAAATGAAGACGAGGAGAAGGGGTTCATGATTGCCCGAAAAGATGATACCGGCAAATACAAGCTGTGTGTGGACGGATTGCTGGCGTGGGGACTTGCAACCGTCAAGCAGCTGCACGTCAAGGGAGATTCCACCTTTGACGGAAACCTCTTCAGTAAGGAGTTTATTTCTGATTTCTTGACGGGTAAGGGATGGGGCATCTACAACAAGCCTATCACCAACGCAGCAGGGATGCAGGAGAATAAGTGGACAGGAGAGTTCGATAACCTCATCGTCCGTGGTTCACTCCGAGTTTACGAAATGATAATCTCCCAGCTCTTGGGCGAGAACGACAACCGCATCTTTACAGGTATGATGGAGGTTGATCACTATGACTCAGAGACGGGTAAGGTATATTTCGACACACAAGGTGGAAAGCTATATAATCCCTTCCGAAAGGACGATTGCATCATGGTGCAGCAATACAACGGAATGCCAAACAGCAGTAATGACTACTATGTGACCAAAAGCTACGAGCTGGTAATCACAGAGGCAGGATGCGGAAGCACAGCTGATGGCGAGAACCGCCTGGATTGGGTGAAATTCGACAGCTTCACAAGCAGCATCGAAGGAGCAACACCAGACAAGCTCATCAAGAAAAAGGATACCTTCGTGAGAGTTGACAACCTCAGCGACCCAGACCGCAAGGGTATCATGCAGATTATCACCGTGGGCACGGCAGCACCATACCTTGATATATTATACGGTATGAAAACCGACCCAGAGAACAGCCTGAAGGGTAGGCTCGGCAACCTGGAGGGAATACATCACAGAACATTCGGTGATCTTACAGGATTCGGAGAATTGCTGCAGAACCTCTATGCTACAGGCGACCTCATTCTCCGACGCACAGGAGAGAGCATCGATACAAAATTTCAGATGCTGCAAAATCAGTTTGCAACCCGTTTTGCCCAGACAACATACGAGCTGACAAACGAGGATAACTACATTCATAACGGTACGTTCCTTGCAGCAACAGGTGCAGATTCGGACAGCCTAATAATAGACGGTTGGGAGATTGACGAGACAGACGAATCGGCAATCTGGATTTGTGGAGGAATGCCCGTCATGGTTAACGGTCAAGTTACGACAAGCGGAAACAGGCGTGTCCTCATCGAGGCAACAGAGGGAAGAAATATGCTGCGAATCATCAACTGCGGATTGAAGCAAGCCAATGCCCTCATCCGACAGCCAGGAACCCATAAGGAATACACCAAGCCATCTGATACAAAGAACGAGGATGGATTTGGAACAACAGGCGACGGATATACCGAGGTGCAGGATACCCTCTATATCAGCGCAAGGGTCTATGCCAAGACAGCAGGAACAATGACCATCGGTTTCTCGCCTAATACCGCTGTTGAGGGCAAGAAGAACGAACTGGCAGCGCAGAGTGTCAATATTGCCTATTCGGGAGAATGGCAGTTTATAAAGCTGGAAGGCAAGTGGAACGGAAGAGGAGATTTCGTCATTCGATATACAGGAGATATGCTGTTATCATTCCTTGCCCTGACAGACAAACCGATAGACAACCTGCAGAAGACGGTCAGCACGCAGATATTGCAGACAGCAAGTAATATCAAGCTGTTGGGGGAGAACATCGATAAGGTTAATGGCAGGACAACGCAGCTGGGCATAGAGCTGGACGCAGAGAAGAAGAAAATCCGAGCGTACGTTGATGAGCAAGACAAGGCGCTAGATAAATCGTTCAGATCTGAAATCAGTATGACCAAGAATGAAATCATGGCGTCCGTCACGGAGAAAGACAAGGCATTGGAAACAGAGCTGTCCTCTCAGATAGATGTGCAAGCTGGTCGAATCGACATTCTCAATAGTTGGCAGACGAGCACAGAAAAAAGAATGTCAAGTATTGAAACCAGCATCGATTCCATAAAGCTGGAGGTTTCTAGCGTCAAAGACACTGCAGACAAGACGAGTGCAGCCCTGGCGAAATTGACTATAACCGTTGATGATATCAGTACAGCTGTCGGGAAAGCAGCAACCAAGGATGAGCTGGAAGCAAACATAAAAACGCTGAACGACACCATGAGTAACCTGCGAACAGGCGAGTACTACGAACAGAAAGCAAATCCATGGAACGAATGGACAGGAGGAAGCGAGTACAAGCATAACGGTGCAATATGGAAGTACACAGGCGAGAATAATGGTTGGCTCATTAAAGGACATATCTACAGATACAAATGCTACAGCGATGGCAGCAAAAATAGCAAAGATGCATGGGAAGATGTAACCGAAATCGAAAATGCCACCACCACGGTAATCCAGAAAGCAGATAGCTGGACGGAAGCCGCAGGTCGATTCAATGCGAGCGGACAATTAGTTAATACAAGTTATCTGATGACCACAGCCGATAAGAACCAATTGGTGAGCACCTACTTCAATAACGACGGCAGCCTAAAGAACACAGCTGGACTTGTTACGACAAGTGCATATGCAGGACTATTCTTAGACGCCATGCAGGACAACGGAGTAATGACCAGCGCAGACATGAGTTTGTATGTAACCAAAGATAGCGGAGGTTACATCACAAACGCAAAGATCAAGGCAGACCGAATCATCCTCGAAGGAGCAATAACGGCAAACGGAACATTCCAAATCGACACAAGCGGATACATGAAAGTGAGTGCAGGTCAGATTGCTGGTTTGAAGATAGAAGGCGAAGGCTTGACGAATGAGGGATTCGACAACGACGCCTACATTGTCCTGCGAAACGATACACACAAAGTGTTTGCTGGTATCGGTGGAAACGTACTTCCTTCATCAATAGGAACGAGAGCTGTTGCAAGATTCACAAACGAAGAGAGTTCGAAATACTTCGGTGATGTGAATTATTCCGTAGTTTGCGGAGCAAAGGGAGCGATTACCAACGTGGCACTCGACATGACGCTAGGAGGATATGTTGCAGGTCTGCGAATCAAGAACGCATATATGAGCACGGGCGGTTCTACCTATTCTACAGCAAAGGACATCGACAAGAATGTGCATTCAGTATTGCTGGCAGGCGCAGGATATTATAGACTGCCTAAGATGGAGAAATGGGACGATGGATATGTGATTTTTATAAAAAGGGCGACAGACTCTGGAGCAGTACATCTCTGTAGCAATGTTTCGGTTACTATAGATGCCGCCAAAGGAATAGACAAAGTCGGCACATCATTTATCTACTATGACAGAGGCTCTGGAACGACCGACCTGGAGATAGAGAGTTCGGGAGATGCCATGATGCTTGTATATCACAGAGGCATGAGTTTTACCGTAACGGAGAACAACAGGGATAAAAAATGCTATGGTGGCTGGATTCAGTACAAGTGTCCAAGAGATTGGTAAAATGTTTAATTCTTAAAAAATAGAAATTATGAAAAGAAATTTTAAGGTAGCCATGAAAGGTTACGATGGCAAAGAGTTAAAGAATGAGAAGGGTGAGCCACAGATGATGAGCGACACCATCGGGCTCTACCTTTACGCAGCTGGTAGCAAGAAACCTCTCGAACCTGCAGACAAGATGAGAGCGTACAGAATCTGCGTCCAGCTACAGGAACATCCAGAAGAGGTTGAGCTGGAGGCAGAAGATATGACTCTTATCAAGGAGACAATCAACGATGCGCTTGTAGCAGGTGCATACGGTCAGATTGTGCAGGTTTTGGAAAAGGAAGTCTAACACCAACAAATAAGGAGGTTATATGTTAGAGCAGAAGACAACAACAAACGAGGAGTTTGAAGCCCTATGCGCTGCTCTCCTGCCAAAGTTTAATGAGTACTTGATGCGCCACAGCAAGAACATCTTCTCTTGCGAATTGGCGACGTCGCTCGAAGGCATCAAGACGATGCCAGCCCTCTACGACTTGAATGGAGTACAAAAGCAGGTTATTGCGCCACTCTCCCTGCTGACAAAGGACGTTGATGCGGAAATTGCGGCATCCAAAAAAGCTACAACCGAAGCCAATATAGCAGCTACGAAAGCCAACGATGCAGCAGCCAGCGTGACGAAGGCAACCGCAGACCTCGCAGCAGAGCGCAAGAAAGTGGAGGATGCGATAGCAGCTAGCAAGACTGCTACCGGTGCCGCAGATAAGGCTACAGCTGCCGCCAACGCTGCGACCACAAAGGCTAATACGGCTTCAGCGAATGCAGATAAGGCTACATCTGCTGCCAACGATGCAACCGCAAAGGCTAAAACAGCTACAGCGAATGCAGACAAGGCTACATCTGCCGCCAACGATGCAACCGCAAAGGCTAACACAGCTACAGCGAAAGCGAACGATGCAGCAGCCAGCGTGACGAAGGCAACAACAGACCTCGCAGCAGAACGCAAGAAAGTGGAGGATGCAGTTAACAGTTCGGCAACGCAGACAGCTGCGGCAAAAAAGGCAACAGACGACACCTTGGCAAGCAAGGCTGCAATCGAACAAAACGAATCTGCACGGCAAGCTGCAGAGAAGACCAGACAGACTCAGGAAACCACACGGCAGACGCAGGAATCTGCCCGTGTGGAAGCTGAGAAGAAGCGTGTGACAGCAGAAAGCGGAAGGGTGGCAGCAGAGAGCGGTCGAGTAAAGGCTGAGACCAAGCGGGAAACGGATACCCGAGCTGCCATCGCCAGCTCAAAGACGCAGACCGACCTCGCTAAGGAAATGAACGATCAT
>UMHF01069205.1_pt1 | contig 11078 bp, 9 predicted proteins | sample 1965431 | NCBI WGS metagenome assembly UMHF01 (sample SAMEA4836088, study PRJEB28245) | human gut metagenome | biome: gut microbiome; material: fecal sample | place: Denmark | collected 2008
GACTGTCCCTGTATGTTTTTCATTTTATTAGATTTTTTTGTCTGTTTCTTGAAGTTTTTATCCGATTTCTAACACTATTTTGATCTTTTTACCAAATTTGCGGAATGGGCTTTATTTTTAACTGCACAAATTCCATTTCTTATGATAGAATATTTACGAAAAAATAAAGTATCTGATTCACTATACTTTGATTCACAATAAAATGAGGGAGTAATCCATGATTCAAACGAAAGATTCGAACTTAACCTTCCGCCCGCTGACCATCGACGACGCAGAGCAGTACAATGCACTTCTGCGCTACGCCTTTCAGGTTACAGAGCAGGAGCTTTCCGAAAGCGGATGGAAAGACGATGAAATCAAGCAGTCCAAATTCCCGGTTCTCGTCCGTGCCGATGTGCTCGGCTGTTTCTGCGAGGAGGATCTGGTATCACAGTTCGCGGTTTATCCGCTGGACATGAATATCTACGGTGTCCGCTATCCCGTCGGTTTTGTCACCAGCGTCTGCACCTACCCGGAATACACCGGCCAGGGCATCATGAAAAAGCTGATGATCCGGAGTCTCACGCGCATGCGGGAAAACCACCGTTCCTTTGCGCTTCTCTATCCCTACTCCATTCCGCTCTACCGGAATCTCGGATGGGAAATCATTTCCAATAAGATGACGTACACCATCAAGGACACGCAGGTGCCGCGGAAACTCAAAGCCCCTGGCTATGTGCGCCGCGTGGCATGGGATGACAAGGATTTCAAGGAACTACATACCAAATTTGCTTCGAAGACGCACGGCTGCCTCTACCGCAACAATCTGGCGTGGGAAGAATATTTCCGCTGGGATGAGGATGATACCGTCGTTGCGATCTACTATTCCGCTGATGATGTGCCGTACGGCTACATGGTCTATCTGATCAGCTCCGATATCATGCATATCAAAGAGATGATCTATCTAAACCGCGAAGCGCAGCTGGGACTCTGGGAGTATATTCATGCACACGATTCCATGATCGATGAGGTCAAAGGAAATAACTACTACAGTGAACCCATCGCGTTCGAGCTTGAGGACAGCGATATCAAAGAAACGATTCGCCCGTACTCGATGGGGCGTATCATCGATGTCGTGCAGTTTATGGAACATTACGCCTGCGACCCGGACGAGCCGGATGTGTGTATCCGTTTTGAGATCGAGGATGAGCTGCTTCCGTGGAACAATGACAGCTTCACATTCTTCTTTGAAAAAGGACACTGTGTGCCGACCGACCGCGAGCCGGACCATGTGATGAAAATGACGATCGCATCGCTCACGACACTGCTGCTCGGCTACAAGACGGCTTCCAAGCTGTATGAGATGGCGCGCATCGAAACGACGCCGCAGACTGTGGAATGCCTGGATGACCTGCTCTTCCACCATATTCCATATGTTTCGGACTATATTTAATTTATTTTACGCATTGCAAAAGAGGGACTCCCGTGAAAGGAATCCCTCTTTTTCTATGTAACATTTTTTAGTTTTCTTCCAGTTTGATTTTCTCCTGCAGCACAACGCAGCCTGCCATATCGCCGATGACGTTGACGCATGTGGCACCCATGTCACACAGTGTGTTGATGCTGATGTAAACGCCCATGACGCCGGCCGGAAGACCTGCCATCGTGGCGAGTGCTGCGAATGATGCGATCGCGCCGCCCGGGATACCCGGTGTTCCGACAGAAAGCAGGACGTTGGCAAGCAGAATGATCACCATCATCGAAATGCTGACGTTGATGCCGCAGGCATTTGCGAAGAACATGATCATAAACGACATCAGGATCGATACCGCATCCATGTTGACGGTGGCACCGAGCGGGATTGCGATACTGCTGATCTGGTTCGAAACGCCGAGTTCTTTCTCGACACAGCGCTTGCTGATTGGGATTGTCGCGGAACTGGAACATGTTCCGAATGCATTCAGGGCTGCCGGCATGATCGCCTTAAAGAACTTGACCGGACTCGTCTTTCCGATGAGTTTTACAGCGCCGCCGTAGACGACGATCGCAAATCCATAGAATGCCACATACAGAATGATGAGCTGGGTTGCCAGGGAAACGATGGTTTTGGTTCCGTTTGCCTCGACAACCGGCACGATCGTACAAAAGACACCGATCGGGGTGAAGTACATAACGGTGCTGATGACTTTTAAACAGACCTCATTCAGGGAGTCGATCACGTTTAAGAGCGGCTGTCCCTTCTCTCCGACCGCAATCAGCGTAAAGCCGACAACGACAGCGAACACGAGTACCTGGAGCATGTTGCCCTCCGCAAACGCCTTCACCGGGTTGGACGGGATCAGGTTTTTGATCGTGTCGAGGATGCTGGTCATCTCGGTCGCCTGGATATCGGAAGTTGCCATCTCAAAATGGACTCCCTTTCCGAGGCGGATCAGTCTTGGAATGATAATGCCGACTGCACTTGCAATCGCGGTGGTGCACAGGAAGAAAATCATCGAGTAGCCGGTGATCTTACCTGTCGTTTTTGCATTTCCGATGCTGCAGATACCCATGACAATTGAGCAGAATACCATCGGGAAAATCATCATATTCAAGGCGTTCATGTAGATGCCGCCGATGACGCCGGTTACGGTCAGAATCGGCGTAAAGCGGTCCGCCAGCAGAAGTCCGGTTAAGATACCGAGAATCAGTCCGGTAAAGATCGCACCTGTAATATGCTTCTGATACCATGCATAAAACTTTTTCATATGTTCTCTCTTCTCTCCTTTTTCACAGAGTAAGAGGCAGGTGTCCCTGTATCTTCTACCTGCCTCTTCGCATACAGCCATCTTATCACACAACCGCGGATAATTCCACTTAAAAATGGATTTATCCGCGGTTTTTCTGGCTTTTGGTCTTTTTTTTCTTTTTTATACGGCTGCTGCCCGGCTGTGGACTTTCTTCCGCACAATCAGATAGCAGATCACCTGCATGATAATCGTGATGATCCACGATCCCGGATACGAAATGAACAGCACATACAGCGAGCGGTGCTGCGGGAAAATGCCGAAGATCCACACGATTCGCGTTCCGACCGTTCCGATGACGGACAGAATCATCGGCACCGCCGAGCATCCCATACCGCGCAGGGCTCCCGGGAAGAGGTCCATGATGCCGCAGAGGAAATACGGAACCGTCGTGATCGACAGAATTTCCATACCGCAGCGGATAACCTCCGGGTCCCCGGTGTAAATCTGCAGGATTTCCGTACCGAACAGATACGCGCCGCCACCCATCACCAGTGCCATGCCGCTGGAGAGAATCAGGCAGTCGATCAGCACCTTATCCATTCGTTTGTATTTTCCGACACCGTAGTTCTGGCTTGTGAAGCTCATGCACGCCTGGGTGACGGAGTTGACTGAGGTGTATAAAAATCCCAGCACATTGTTGGCCGCCGTGTAGCCTGCCATTGCAATCGAACCGAAGGAATTGACGGATGACTGCAGCAGCACGTTCGAGAAGTTGATGACGGTACTCTGAATACCCGCCGGGATGCCGACCTGGAAAATCGGGATGATGTAATCCTTTTTCAGGCACAGCTTCGAAAACCGGAGCTGATAACTTCCCTCGCTCTTATAGAGGCACCGCAGAACCAGCACGCAGGAGATCGCCTGCGAAACCACCGTTGCAATCGCCACACCTGCCACGTCGAGACTGAACACGATCACGAGGAACATATTCAGACCAGCGTTGATCACACCCGATACAATCAGGAAATACAGCGGCCGCTTCGTGTCGCCGACGGCACGCAGAATCGCCGCACCGTAGTTGTACAGCATGAAAAACGGCATTCCCATAAAGTAAATTCTCATATACAATGCCGACTGATCAATGACATCCGCCGGTGTATCCATCAGCTCCAGCGCGCCTTTTGCAAAAAATACGCCCACAAACGCCATCACAACGCCGCTGATCAGCGCCAGCATGATCGATGTATGTACCGTTTCCGACATCTCCCGGTCGCGCCCCGCTGCATAATACCGCGCCGCAAGCACATTCGCACCGAGCGAGATTCCCATAAACAGGTTGATGAACACGTTGATGAGTGCCGTTGTCGATCCGACAGCCGCAAGCGCCTGGCTTCCGCTGAACCGTCCGACGACGATGATATCCACCGCGTTGAACATCAGCTGCAGAATGCCGGACACCATCAGCGGCAGCGAAAAGGAAATCAGCTTGTCCATAATCGTGCCGTTGCACATGTCGATTTCATATTTGTTCTTTTTCAAAAATACTCCTCCTTCTTTTGTAGCAGATATGCAGTCTTACACCGCAGACATATACAGAAATGATACCACTTTTTTCCGGTTCTGCACAGAGACTTTCCATAATTTATTGACTTCTGTAAAGTCCACAGGTAAAATAAATACAATTACAGTTTTTCTGTATATAAATCAAGGACAGGAGAGAACCTATGAAAAAAATATGGATTACAGGTGCCGAAGGCCACATCGGTACTGCCCTTCTGGAACTGCTGGAGGGTGTGGAATATCAGCTTCTTCCAACGGATATTCACGAGGTTGATATTACCAAAATCGATGAAGTCACACAGTTCGTTTATGTCAACCGTCCCGACGTTATCATCAACTGCGCCGGTATGACCGACGTTGCCGAGTGTGAAAAAAACATCGACGAAGCCTATCGTGTCAATGCCATCGGTGTGCGCAACGTAGCGCTTGCCGCCAATGATATCGACGCAAAGGTTATTCAGATCTCAACGGATGACGTCTTCGACAAGGAATCCCGCATCCCGTACAACGAGTTTGATACCGTACATCCGCGTACGATCTACGGAAAATCAAAAGAGGCCGGAGAGAAAATCCTGACACAGCTTTTGAACCGCTTTGTCATCATCCGAAGCTCCTGGATTTACGGGATCGGCCGCGATTTTGTGGACGAAGTACTCCGTAATGCGGCAAAGGGCGGCACGATGGAGGTTCCAAACAACCAGTATGCGGCTCCGACCAGTGCTTTTGAGCTTGCGCGCGTGATCTGCCACTTTATCGACAACGAGGAGTATGGTCTGTACCACGTTGTCTGCCCCGGAAGCTGCAGCCGCTATGAGTTTGCAAGAACCATCCTCGAGTATACCGGAAAAACCGGTGACCTTGATCTCTACCCGGTTGTCGCACGCGATGATGTCCGCCCGACCTATTCTGTTCTGGACAACATGATGCTCCGCCTGACCGGTATTCCTGAGCCGCCCGACTGGAAAACGGCACTGAAAGAATATCTCGAAGAAACCGGAGGAATCGAATAATGGTCCGAAACAGAAAAGAAACAACGGAAAAGTCAAAAAAGAAGCTCGGGCTTTCCACCCAGATTTTTATTGCCCTGCTGGCCGGTGCGCTGCTCGGCGTGGTGATTCACTATTGGATCCCGTCCAGCTATATCAAGGACACCGTCATCGTAGAAGGTGTGCTGTATGTCATCGGACAGGGCTTTATCCGCCTGATGCAGATGCTTGTCGTACCGCTTGTCTTCTGCTCCCTCGTCTGCGGAAGTATGTCCATCGGAGACAGCAAAACCCTCGGAAAGGTCGGCGTAAAAACGATCGGCTTTTACCTTGTTACCACAGCACTTGCCGTCTGCATCGCACTTGGAACCGCCTTGCTCATTCACCCGGGGCTCGGACTTAACATGAGTGCGGTTCAGAAAGCCGACCTGTCCTCGACAGCAGCAGATTCCAGCGTCAGCCTGGTGGATACACTGCTCAACATCATCCCGAAGAACCCGATTGGTTCCATGGCAAACGGCGATATGCTTCCCATCATCGTATTCGCCCTGTTTGTCGGCGTAATGCTGGCAAAGCTCGGAAACCGCGCTTCGGTCGTTTCCAACTTTATCAGCCAGTTTAACGATGTCATGATGGAAATGACCATGACGGTCATGAAGGTGGCTCCGGTCGGCGTTTTCTGTCTGATTGCACGTACCTTTGCAACGGTCGGCTTTTCTGCGTTCGCACCGATGCTGAAATACATGGGAAATGTAACACTGGCGCTGGCACTGCAGTGCTTCGTCATTTATCAGGTTCTTCTGTTCGTATTCACACGGCTGAATCCGATTAAATTCGTGAAAAAATTCCTTCCGGTTATGGGATTTGCATTTTCCACCGCAACCTCCAACGCGACAATCCCGATGTCGATTGATACACTGAACAAAAAGATGGGTGTCTCGAAGCAGATTTCTTCGTTCACCATTCCGCTCGGCGCAACCATCAACATGGATGGTACCTCCATTATGCAGGGTGTCGCTGTCATCTTCATCGCAGAGGCGTACGGTATTCATCTGACCCCGGCAAACCTCGCAACGGTTGTTGTTACCGCAACACTGGCTTCCATCGGTACCGCCGGTATCCCAAGCGTCGGCCTTGTCACCCTGGCTATGGTACTGAATTCCGTCGGACTGCCAACGGAGGGTATCGCTCTTATCATGGGTATCGACCGTATTCTCGATATGCTGCGTACCGCAGTCAACATCACAGGCGATGCTGTCTGCACAACGATTGTCAGCCATCAGGAAAAGGCGCTCAACCGCGAAGTATTCAATCGCGATTAACTGCAATAAACTGCTTGCGAAAAGCCTTTTTCAGACACGCTCTAAGGCTAAGAAAACGCGTTCCCGTTTTCGGAAACCCCTGTGGTTTCCGGCGGGAACGCGTTTTTCTTATCTTATTTTTCTGTTACAGTTCAAATGCCTGGCGGATGCTGTCGTAATGCAGGAATTTACCTTCTGCGGCGTACCCTTTGATTTCGTCCAACGCAGCAAAACGGTAGCCGTCTGTTTCTTCCTCCTGAAGATGGAGATCTTCGTCTTTGACATCCATCACGAAACGATAGACATCGACAAAGTAATTGTCTCCCTCATCCGGGTTGATGCGCCGGTAGGTAAAGAGATAACCGCCGTCAGCCTTGCTCACATCGAGTCCGGTTTCCTCTCTGACCTCACGGCGCACGGCCTCCCAGGAGCTCTCTCCTGCCTGTGCCGCGCCGCCGGAAACCTCCCACCAGCCCGGTGCCCAGGCTTTCGTCATGACACGTTTTGTGATAAGAAAGGTCCCATCCGGTCTTGCGATTACGCCGAGTACGGTCAGGTGAAACTCGCCCGGCTTCATATGCCAGTCATTCCGTCTCATCGTACGGCCGGTCGGCTGTTTATTTTCATCATAGATATCCCAGAGTTCCATATCGTGTTTTCTCCTGTCGAACTTCTTCCGAGCCCCATCGCGATTTTTCTTCCCTGTCGCATGGTTCTGAATCATTACAGATACTGTTTAATCTCTTCCATTACATTTTCCAGCGGAATTTGTGTTTTCAGAGTCTTATCGCGGGATGCAACCTCGACAACGCCCTGTTTCATGTTTTTCGGGCTTACGATGATGCGCAGCGGAATGCCGAGCAGGTCGGCATCGGCAAACATTACGCCGGCTCTGACGCTTCTGTCGTCGTAGATCACTTCGATGCCTGCGTTCTGCAGCTCCTCGTACAACTTGTCCGCATATGCTCTGACTTCCTCGTCATCGACGCGGACTGCACAGAGGTGTACCTGCCACGGAGCGATAGCTTTCGGCCAGATCGGGCCGTACTCATCGTGATGTGCCTCGCAGACCGATGCTGCCAGACGGCCGACACCGATACCGTAGCATCCCATGATCGGGGTCTTGCTCTCGCCATTTGCATCGACATAGGTCATATTCATGGATTTTGTATATTTGGTTCCAAGCTGGAAGATATTTCCGACCTCGATACCTCTGGAGATCTTCACGGTCTTTTTGCCGCATTTCGGGCAGATGCCGCCCTCCTGGATTTTTGCAAAATCGTGATACTCGGCATTCGGAACGTCGCGCTCCATGTCGAGTCCTTTGTAATGATGCTCTGCCTCGTTGGCTCCGCAGGAAAGGTTGTTTCTTCCCTCGAGGGATTTATCATAGAGAACAACGGCATCTCCGTTCACCTTCAGGTTCACCGGTCCGATATAGCCTGCGTTCAGTCCGCATTCTTCGGTGATCACGGCTGCGTGAACCTGCTCGCCGAGGAAGTTGACCAGCTTCGTCTCGTTGACTTCGAGATCGCCGCGGATGAAAAGGACAACGTATTTATCATCGACATTCTGCTGATAAACAACGGCTTTGCAGGAGTTCTTTGTCTCGTCTCCGAAGAAATTGCAGACGTCTTCAATGGTGTGGACGTTCGGTGTATAAACCTTTTCGAGTGCAGCGGATTCTGCGTCTCTTGCGATGTCGGAAATATTCTCAGCTGCCTCCATGTTGGCTCTGTAATCGCAGGAATCACACAGAACGATGGAATCCTCTCCGACCGGAGTCAGAAGCATGAACTCATGGGAGATGTTGCCGCCCATCATACCGGAATCGGATTTGACAGATACCACCTCCGGCACGCCGACACGCTCGAAGATACGCTCGTATGCTGCGTGGCATTTCTCGTAATACTGCTCCAGATCTTCCTGGCTGGTATGGAAGGAGTAAGCATCCTTCATCGTAAACTCACGCACACGGATCAGGCCGGCTCTCGGACGGGCCTCATCACGGAATTTTGTCTGGATCTGATAGATCATAAACGGATATTTGGTGTAGCTCTGTGCATACTCGCGAACGAGATGTACGGCTGCCTCCTCGTGGGTCATGCCGAGTACCATTTTGGCATTGTTGCGATCGGTGAAACGCAGCAGCTCATCGCCGATGCTATCGTAACGGCCGGACTCATCCCACAGAGAAGCCGGCATGACAACCGGGAACTGCACTTCCTGGCCGTCGATTTTGTCCATCTCCTCGCGCAGGATCTGCTCGATTTTGCGCACAATGCGGCGCAGCGGCAGATAGGAAGAATAGATTCCGTTTGCCATATATTTGATGTATCCGCCTTTTACCATAATAGCATGGCTGTCGATGACACAGTCAGCAGGTCTTTCTTTGAAGCGCTCTCCTACTAATTTTTCAAGTTTCATTTTCTGATTTCCTCCTTGTTTTTTGGGTTTTCAACATCTGAAATCTTCCAGACGCGAGAACATTCCAGCCTGTCCGATTTTAAGCTTTTATACAACATTTTACGCACCTAACTCATCACTGAAGTAACGAGAATGCGATGCTTCGTTTTCAAACAAAAAAGCCCTAAACCGCAAGCTGCAGTTTAGGGCGAATTTTTTTATCCGCGGTACCACCTAAATTCAGGAAAACTCCTGCACTCTGACACAGAGCATTTGTACCCCACGATTTTTGTATTTTGTAATACGCGTGATCTCTGCTCTCTGTACCTTCTCTGTAACGGGAGATCCCGGTGCAGCCTACGAAATAAATTTTCCCTGATGGATTTTCTTCTCTTCGGTGCACAGCTCCAAGACCGGTTCACGATAGATTCTGCAAAAAGCTTTCACCTGCCGCTTTCTCTCTGAATGCGCTCTGTCGCTACTGTTTCTTTTCGTCGCTTTTTCACTGCACTGATTGTAGCAGAAACCAGAAAAGAATGCAAGCCCGTTCCTTCCGCGAAAAGGAGATTCACCATGAAGATCATAAAGCTGCTACCCGGGATTGTGCTGCCGATCATCGTCGCGCTGCTGGCTTGCTGGCTTGAGAGCCTGTTGCCCATCCACCTGATTGGCTCTGCGGTAATTGCCATGTTCATTGGCATGTTTCTTAACCAGTTCGTTCGCAAGACGGATGTGTTCGCCACAGGGCTGAAGTTCACCTCCAAGAAGATATTGAAATTCGCCATTATCCTGCTGGGGCTGTCGCTGAACATCACCACCATCTTGCACGTAGGCCAGATGTCCCTGACAGTAATGGTCTTCACCTTGCTGACCTGCTTTGGCGGCGGTTACTTCATCGGCAAGGCGCTGGGACTGAACTGGAAGCTGTCCAATTTGATTTCCGCTGGTACAGGCATCTGCGGTGGCTCTGCCATTGTCGCTATCGCCCCCACCATCGACGCGGACGACAACGACGTTGCCTACGCCATGTCCGCCACCTTCCTATTTGACATGGCGATGATCGTGCTGTTTCCCATCATGGGCCGGGCACTGGGTATGACGGATCAGGCCTTTGGCATCTGGGCAGGTACGGCGGTGAACGACACCTCCTCCGTGGTGGCCACCGGCTATGCCTTCTCCGAGGCGGCAGGCGATTTCGCCACCATGGTCAAGCTGACCCGCACGCTGGCGATCATCCCCACGGTGATCGTGTTCGCCCTTGTGCAGCTGAACCTGAAGCGTAAGGAAGCCATGGCTCTCCAGCAGGACGGCAGTGCGCTTAAAGCTGAGTTCTCCATCAAGAAGATCTTCCCCTGGTTCATTCTGGGTTTTCTGGCCATGTCCATCGTGGCGAGCATCCTTCCTATCCCTGCGCAGTTGGTGAGCGGCACCAAGACTGCCAGCAAGTTCCTGATGGTCTGCGCACTGGCTGCCATCGGATTGAATACCTCCTTCGCCAGCATGAAGAAGGCTGGCATCCGCCCCATGATTCACGGTTTCATCATTTCTGCGCTGGTTGTAATTGTGGCGCTGCTGGTGGATGATGCAATTCTGAATTTCCGTCTTGGGAAATACAGCCCCAATCGCCGCAGAGAATCCCGTCAGGTTATCCGTGCAGACAATGAAAATGTCCTCCACGCCTCGTTTTTTAGCCCGTTGAGTACCGTTGCCCAGTACTTGGCACTTTCGTTTTCTCCTACCCACATCCCCAACACGTCTTTTTTAAGGGCACAACGCACATATCCTTGCTCACTCTTTTTTTCATTTTCTTGTTACGGTCTTTCGGGGCAACAGCCCCATCAAATCGCTTGTAAAGCGATTGTGTTTTCGAAAAAAGCATGATACGATATTGCCATAAGCAGTGATGTTGCAACACATAGCTACAATCTACAATAGTGAAAGGAGACGATCTCACCAATGCGATGCTCCCTTGTTTCCAACAAAATAATCCAAGCCCGTGAACGTTTGGGACTCACACAGCAGCAGTTAGCGGAAAAGCTTTGTGTAACCAACAAAGCCGTTTCCAAGTGGGAATGTGGAGTTTCCCATAGTTAAAGATACCACACCAAATATGATGA
>UMHF01072310.1_pt1 | contig 10971 bp, 8 predicted proteins | sample 1965431 | NCBI WGS metagenome assembly UMHF01 (sample SAMEA4836088, study PRJEB28245) | human gut metagenome | biome: gut microbiome; material: fecal sample | place: Denmark | collected 2008
AAGTAATTTCCGGCGTCTACAAGCCCAGCGCGGGCAAGGTCACGGTCAACGGTACGATTGCGCCGCTGATCGAATTGGGCGCGGGCTTTGACATGGACCTGACCGCACGGGAAAACATTTATTTAAACGGCACCGTGCTGGGCTACACGCCCAAGTACATCGACTCAAAGTTCGACGACATCGTCGAATTCAGCGAATTGCAGGAGTTTCTCGACGTACCGCTGAAAAACTACTCCTCCGGCATGGTCGCGCGTCTGGCGTTCGCCGTGGCAACGATAACGAAGCCCGACATCCTGATTGCCGACGAGATCCTGTCCGTCGGTGACTTCCTGTTTCAGGAGAAGTGTGAAAAGCGCATGGCCGAGCTGCTGTCCGGCGGTACGACGGTCATTCTGGTCAGCCACTCCATTGACCAGATCGAGCGTATGTGCAACAAGGTAGCCTGGCTCGACCACGGCCATCTGCGCCGCATCGGCGCGACGAAGGAAATTACCGCCGAGTACCGAAGGTTCGAGAAAAAGGACGCCATGCCGGCCAAAGTCACCGAGGAATAAGCTATGTCCGAGAACACGAAACCGAACAACGAGCGCCCTGCCGACCTGGCCGTACAGGACAGCGTCGGCGGCATGGCGCGGCGGCTTTTGAACCCCGCCCATCTGCGGGACCTCGCGGGGCGCAGCGTCAAGACCCTGCGTGAGCAGGGGGCCGAGCAGCTCTGGCGCGATGTGAAATTCCGCGTCGGGCTGGCGATGCACCACGACGACTGGCGGCACCGCGCCGACATTCCGCTGCGCCGGGAGCTGAAGGCCCAGCGCGCCGCGCACCTGCAGGGGCCGAAGATCAGCATCATCGTGCCGCTGTACAACACGCCCGCCAAGCTGTTTGACGAGATGCTGCAAAGCGTCGTCAGGCAGACCTACACAAACTGGGAATTGGTACTGGTGGACGCATCCGACGCCGACAAGCGGCTGGAGCGCCGTCTGCCCAAGACTGTGCCCGGCACGATTGTGTATGAGCCGATTGAAAACGGCGGCATTGCCCTCAACACGACCCGCGGATTTGCGCTGGCGCACGGCGAGTACATCACGCTGCTGGACCACGACGACGTGCTCTACCCGAACGCGCTGTTCGAGGTTGTGCAGACGATACAAAACACCGGAGCGGATTTTGTCTATAGTGATGAAATCGTTCTCTCCGCCGATTTGAAGGAGCTGGGCGGCTACCACTTCAAGCCCGACTTTGCGCCCGACTACCTGCGCGGGGTCAACTTTATCACGCATCTGGCGGTGTTCAGCCGTCCGCTGCTGGACGCGGCTGGCGCGTATGAGTCGAAGGAGTTTGACGGTGCGCAGGACCATGATTTGATCCTGCGCCTGACAGAAAAAGCGCAGCGCATCGAGCATATCAAGAAGGTGCTCTACATCTGGCGTGCCGCGGCCGGCTCCACCGCCGCGGGCATGGAGGCCAAGCCCTACGCCGTCGCGGCGGGGGAGCGCGCCATCGACGCGCAGCTCAAGCGTCTCGGTCTGCCGGGCCATGCCATGGCCGTGCCCGACGCGCCCGGCGCATTTCAGGTGCGGTACGAGCTGACCGGCCACCCGAAGATCAGCGTACTGATTCCCAGTAAAGACCACATTGACGACCTGGACCGCTGCCTGACGAGCCTGTACAAAAACGCGGGCTACGACAATTTTGAGGTCATCGTCATCGAGAACAACTCCACCAACCCGGCAACGTTTGCCTATTACGAGACACTGCCCAGCCGCTTTGCCGACTGCCGCGTCGTCTACTACAAGGGCGCGTTCAACTTCTCGGCCATCAACAACTTTGGCGCGACGTTTGCCGAAGGTGAGCACCTGCTGCTGCTCAACAACGACATTGAGGTGTTGTCGTCCGACTTCCTGCGCGAGCTGCTCAGCTACAGCCAGCGGCCCGACGTAGGCGCGGTGGGCGCCAAGCTCTACTACCCGGACGACACGATCCAGCACGCGGGCGTGCTGATGGGCATCAACGGCAGCGCGGGCCACAGCCACAAGAGCTACCCCCGCACCGCTGTAGGGGATATGTACCGCTTGGTCACGACGCAGAATTATATGGCCGTGACAGGTGCCTGCCTGATGACAAAAGCGTCGCTCTACCGCGCATTTGGCGGGTTGGACGAGGAAAAGTTTGCCGTCGCCTACAACGATGTGGATTATTGCTTAAAGCTGTGGCAGAAGGGGCTGTTGAACGTTTACACCCCGTGCGCCGAGGCCTATCACTATGAGAGCAAGAGCCGCGGTCTGGATACCTTAAGCGAGAACGCCAAGCGGTATGAGCGCGAAAAGGCGAATTTCTACGCGAAATATCAGCAGTATATCGACAATTACGACCCCTATTACAACCCCCATTTCAACAATTTGTTTGAGAATTTCGGGTTGAAGTGATGGAAACCGTATTGCCGAAGCGCAAGTCTCACCATTTGCAGGGTTACGATTACAGCCAAAACGGCGCCTATTTTATCACAATATGCACGCACCAACGCAGAATATTGTTTGGCCCGAACCGGGCTCCCGTAGGGGCGGATTCCATATCCGCCCGCATGGCGGCGCGCGTTTTCCGGGAGATCATCGGCCAATATCCGGCGGCCCAGTGCCGTTATTTTGTGGTGATGCCCAATCATTTTCACGCGTTGGTCGAGATTGAACGGGCACGGGCGGATATGGAATCCGCCCCTACGATTATCAGCATCGTGCAGGCGTTCAAACGGTATTCTACCGTCGAGTACATCCGTCTTGTCAAGCGCGGGCTAGCCGCACCGTTCGATAAGCACCTTTGGCAGCGTTCCTTTCACGACCACGTCATCCGCAATGAAACCGATTACCGCATGATTGCGGAATACATTCAATCCAACCCCCGCCTTTGGCACAAAGACTGCTTTTATGAGGAGCCATCCCATGAGCCTTGAAACGAAACGCATCAAAGAACTGTTCGGCTATGCGCGGACGCTGACGAAAGAACAGGGCGTCGGCGTCATGGCCGGGCGGGCCGTCGGCTTTTTTAAGCGGCGGTTCTTCGGCAAAAAGGCGCGGTATCTGCCGTCGAAGCAGACGCTGGAGACCCAGCGTGCCGACGCAGCCGCCAACGCCGACGGCTGGCCGACCATCAGCATTCTAACGCCGCTGTACAACACACCGCCGCAGTTTTTGCAGCAATTTTTGGACAGCGTGCAGGCCCAGACCGCGCCGAACTGGCAGCTGGTTCTGGTGGACGCCAGCGACGGTGCCCACCCCGACGTGGGCGAGACCGTCCGCACCCGCGCCGCGCAGGACAAGCGCATCGTCTACGCCAAAATCAAGAACAAGGGCATTGCCGCCAATACGAACGAGGCCGCGAAGCTCGCAGCGGGTGAGTATCTGGCCCTTGCCGACCACGACGACATGCTCGCGCCTCATGCCGTCTATTGCATGAGCAAAGCGCTGGCCGAGAGCGGCGCGGCGTTTGCCTACAGCGACGAGGCCCTGTTTGAGAAAACGCCCGAGCACCCGCGCGTCGGCCACTTCAAGCCCGACTATGCGCCCGAGTACCTGATGGCCGTCAACTACATTTGCCATCTGGCCGTGTTCAAAAAATCGCTGTTCGACGCCGTCGGCGGTGAGCGCCCGGCCTGTGACGGCGCGCAGGATCACGACTTATTTCTGCGTCTCATCGACGAAATGCAGCGCCATGACCCCGCAGCCAAGCCGCTGCACATCCCGCAGGTGCTGTATTACTGGCGCGTGCACGCGGCGTCCACCAGCGGCGGCACGGCGGCCAAGCCCTATGTGGAAAAGGCTGCGCAAAAGGCTGTGGCCGACCATCTGGCCGCCACAGGGCGGCAGGGCAGGGTGGAGCCGGGCAAATTCCCGGGCACCTGCCATGTGGTGTGGGACATTCCCGAGCCGCAGCCGCTCGTGTCAATTTTGATTCCCAACAAGGACCACACCGACGATTTGGAAAAATGCCTGCACAGCATCTACGCCAAAACGACCTACGAGAATTTCGAGGTCATCGTCATCGAGAACAATTCCACCGACCCGGCCACAGCAGCCTACTACAAAAAACTGCCGGAGCGGTATGACCGCGCACGGGTCGTGACTTACAAGGGCGGCTTCAACTTCAGCCGCATCAACAATTTTGGCCGCAGGTACGCGGCGGGCAAGTACCTGCTGCTGCTCAACAATGACGTCGAGGTCATCAACGGCGACTGGCTCACCCAGATGGTGGGCGAGTGCAGCCAGCCCGGCGTCGGCCTCTGCGGGGCAATGCTCTACTATCCCGACGACACGATCCAGCACGCCGGCATCATCACGGGGCTGGGCGGCTACGCCGGGCACAGCCACAAGTACCACAAGCGCGGCGGCAGCGGGTATATGTTCCGGCTGGCCACGGTGCAGGATTTCTCCGCCGTGACAGCGGCCTGCCTGCTGGTGCGCACCGCCGTTTACGACGAGCTGCACGGCCTGGATGAGGAGTTCACGGTTGCCTACAACGATGTGGACTTCTGCCTGCGTGCGCGCGACGCGGGCTGGCGCATTGTCTGGACGCCCTACGCCGAGCTCTACCACTACGAAAGCAAGTCCCGCGGCTCCGATGAGAACGATCCCGCCAAAAAAGCACGCTTTGACGCCGAGCATGAACGTCTCTACGCCGTGCACGGGCGGGAGAATATTCTGCACGACCCCTATTACAGCCCGTCGCTGTCGCTGGATTATGAGGATTTCCGCGAGAACGGGGATTTGCGGAATCTGAAATGAGTTGATTGCCTTCCTCCGTGGGGGAAGGTGCCCGAGGCCCCGACCGAGGGCGGATGAGGGGCGGGTTTGCCCTATTGCCCGTCAGTGGGAAATTCCCGGTAAGTTTGCCCCTCATCCGTCAGCGGGCGGGACCGCTGACAGCTTCCTCCTCTGGGGAAGCCATACTGACAAAAAACGCACGCCGCAAATTTCACGGCGTGCGTTTTTATTATTCTTTTTTATCCGGCGGGAACTCACCCTGCTTTTCGGCTTCCAGGCGGCTCAGGCGGGCTTCAAGCTCGGAGATGCGCTGGTTGACAATATCCGGCAGATCCTGCTGGTCCAGATCGTCCGCCGGGCAGCACTTGATATTGCCGACGCGGACGATCTCCGCGGGTACACCGACGGCAGTAGCGTTGGCGGGCAGGTTCTTCAGCACAACGCTGCCCGCGCCGACGCGGACGTTATCACCGATGTAGACCGGGCCCAGCACCTTCGCGCCCGCGCCGATCAGCACATTGTCGCCCAGCGTCGGATGGCGCTTGCCGGTGTCCTTGCCGGTACCGCCCAGGGTGACGCCGTGGTAGATCGTGCAGTTGTCGCCGATCTCCGTCGTCTCACCAAAGACGATGCCCATACCGTGGTCGATAAAGAGCTTGCGCCCGATCTTGGCGCCGGGGTGGATCTCGATGCCGGTCAGGTGGCGCGCCAGCTGGCTGACAAAACGGGCCAGGAAGAAACACCGGTGGTTGTACAGAAAATGTGCGATCTTGTGCGTGACCAGCACATGAAAGCCGGGGTACAGGATGATGACCTCCGCCACATTGCGCGCGGCAGGGTCCTTATCGCGGATATTTTTTGCATCTTCCCAAAGGCCCATAGTTCGTTCCTCTTCCTATTTACCATACTTATTATAAATATACCACAAAGCCGGACAAAGTGCAATGCTGTACGCGCCGCGCGCGGATTTTTGCGGATTTTGTCAAATCCTCCAAAAGTCAGCGCAAAAATCTATAAAATCCTTACTTTTGCAAAAAGCCCGTTTGCATTGACACCGCCGCCCCTGCATGGTACAATAAGTAAAACGTAGGTAAAGCCATAGGAAGGAGTGTGCCGGGATGATGCGTTTTATTTCTGTCTTTAAAAATCACGGCGCAGTGTTCTTTCCCGTTGCTGCTTTGTGTGTGACTTTTTGACTTTTCCCTTTTGGGAAAAGTTTTTTTTTGCAAAAATATCCCTGCGGGATGTTTTTGCATGGGGCTTTGTAGGGGCGAGCATTGCTCGCCCGCAGGCCGTTTGCCTCATGCGCGGCTTTCCCGCAGAAGCTCAACCACGCAAAGTTGACGGGCGAACAATGTTCGCCCCTACACTCTCAGCTATGACAAAGTTTCCTATTTTTAAGGAGGTTCCCACCATGCTGATCCGCAACGCAAAGGACAGCGCGGGCAAGGCCATTGAGGTCTGGCTGCGCGACGGAAAAATTGCCGCTGTCGGTCTGGGGCTGCTTGTCCCGGAAGGGGAGGAGGTGCTCGACGCGAAGGGCCGCACGGTCCTGCCCGCCTTCATCGACACCCACTGCCACTGGCGCACCCCCGGCTTTGAGTACAAGGAGGACATCTCCACCGGCTCCGCCGCGGCTGCCGCGGGCGGGTACACCTTCGTCAACCTGATGCCCAACACGAAGCCGGTCTGCTCCAGTGCCGAGATCGCCCACGCCGTCGAGGCCGAGGCCGCCCGCGTCGGCCTGTGCGACGCAAACCAGACCGTCTCCATCACGAAGGATTTCGACGGCAAAACGCTGGATCATCTGCTGACCCTGCCTGAGGACATCAAATTCATCACCGAGGACGGCAACGGCGTCATGAACAACGCCGTCATGGCCCGTGCGTTCGCGATTGCCACCGAGCGCGGCCTGACCATCATGTCCCACGCCGAGGACCGCGAGATCAGCCCCTGGGACTACCGCCTGGCCGAGAACATCGAGACTGTGCGCAACTGCCATCTGGCCGAGTACTACGGCACCCGGCTGCACATGTGCCACGTCTCCACCAGGGAATCCGTCGATGCCGTCCGCATGAGCCGGATGCGCGGTGCGCGGGTCAGCTGCGAGGTCACGCCGCACCACCTGTGGTTTGACGACAGCCGCCTGACCTACCGCGTCAACCCGCCCATCCGCAAGGCGGACGACGTGACCGCGCTGATCGACGCCATCAAGGACGGCACCGTGACCTGCATCGGCACCGACCACGCCCCCCACACCGCCGAGGAGAAGGAGAAGGGCGCTGCCGGTATGGTGGGTCTGGAAACGGCCTTCGGCGTCTGCTACACCAAGCTCTGCCGTGAGCAGCGTCTGCCGCTGGAAATGCTCAGCTTCCTGATGAGCGCCGGTCCCGCCGCCGTGCTGGGCCTGGCCGACCGCAAGGGCATGCTGGAGCCGGGCTACGACGCCGACATCGTGCTGGTGGACCTTGACCACATGTACGAGGTCCACGCCGACGAGCTGCACAGCAAGAGCAAGAACTGCCCCTACGACGGCGCACTGCTGTACGGAAAAGTGGTAACCACGATCAAAGGCGGGAAGGTTACGTTCCAGATTGAAGAATAACACCCCTTCACGCACAAAACACCCGTAGGGGCGCATTCTATATGCGCCCGTGCAGGCTGCCGCTGGCACAGTCCCGCGGGCGGATAGGGAATCCGCCCCTACGATTCCCAACATTATATAATAGAGCCGCAATTTACATACATCAAACGGAGGAATCAGCATGCTTACCAACATGGACAAGCTCTACGAGAGCGTCGCAGCAAACGGCCCGGTCTGCGTGGGCCTGGACACCGAGATCAGCTACCTGCCCACCACGGACACCGCCAAGACGGCAGGGGAGAACGTCGTCGCGTTCAACCGTGCGCTGATCGACGCCACCAAGGGCGTCGCGGGCTGCTACAAGGTGCAGATCGCCTATTATGAGTCCCTGGGCCTGGACGGCATGCGCGCCTACGCCGAAACGCTGAAGCTGGCCCGCGCCACCGGCCTGCCCGTCATTGCCGACATCAAGCGCGGCGACATTGCCAAGACCGCCGAAATGTACGCCAAGGCGCACTTTACCGGTGATTTCGAGGCCGACATCATCACGCTGGCCCCCTACATGGGCCTTGACTCCATCAGCCCGTATCTGCCGTACTGCGCCGAGCAGGGCAAGGGCGTGTTCGTGCTCTGCCGCACCTCCAACCCCGGCGCGAAGGACTTTGAGTACAAAAAGCTCGACGATGGCCGCCATGTGTACGACCTCGTCGGTGACAGCCTGACCGCCCTTGGCAAGGACTACATGGGCGAGCACGGCTATTCCAGCATCGGCCTGGTCATCGGCGGCACCCACACCGAGGAGGCCACCGCCATCCGCGCGGCCTACAAGGACACCTTCTTCCTGATCCCCGGCTACGGCGCACAGGGCGGCAAGGCGGCGGACATCGCGCAGTACCTGACCAAGGGCAACGGCGGCGTTGTCAACTCCAGCCGCGGCATCCTGCTGGCCTACAAGAAGCAGCCCGGCACTGCCTTTGACGAGGCTGCCTACAACGAGTGCGTGCGTATGCGGGAGGATATTCAGGGTGAATGCAACAAGCTGTAATCTGACGGTCCTGCGTCAGGAAACCGTCGCAGAGGATATTATGCGCCTTACGGTCCAGTGGCAGGACCGCAGCCGCGAGCCCCACGCCGGGCAGTTTTACATGCTGCGCGCCTGGGCCGCGGACGCCACGCCGATTCTTTCCCGCCCCATCAGCGTTGACGACTTTGACAACCAGACCGGCGCACTGACCTTCCTGTATCAGGTCAAGGGCGAGGGCACCCACAAGCTGGCCGCGCTGAAAAAGGACGACACGCTGACCGTGACCGGCCCCTGCGGCAACGGCTTTGACACTGCCGCACTGGCCGGGCAGTACAAGCGCATTGCCGTGGTCGGCGGCGGCATCGGCACCGCGCCGCTGCTGCTGCTCTGCAAGGAGCTCTGCCGCGCGGGCGTGCGCCCCGACCTGTTCGTGGGTTTCCGCGACACGACCTACGGCATGGACCGCTTTGTGCCCTGGTGCCGCGACATCTACGCCGCAACCGACTCCGGCAAGGAGGGACACCACGGCCTGGTCACCGACCTGCTGGACGTGAGCAAGTACGACATTGTGCTGACCTGCGGCCCCATGGTCATGATGCGCGGCGTGGCTAAGCTCTGCGCCGCCGCTGGCGTGCCCTGCCTGGCCAGCCTTGAAAAGAAGATGGCCTGCGGTCTGGGCGCGTGCCTGGGCTGCACCTGCCATACGAAAATCGGCCCGGTCACCGTCTGCAAGGACGGCCCGGTCTTTAACGCACAGGAGGTGTTTGACTGATGGCAGACCTGCATGTTGATTTTCTCGGCAAGCGGCTGGCCGGGCCGGTCATCGCAGCCAGCGGCACCTTCGGCTTCGGCCCCGAGTACGCGGGCATTGAAGATCTGCGCGTGCTGGGCGGCATCTCCGGCAAGGGGCTGACCCTGAACGGCCAGCCCGGCAACGAGGGTGAGCGCCTCTACGAGACGCCGTCGGGCCTGATGAACTCCATCGGCCTGCAGAACCCTGGTGTGCAGCACTTTATCGACCACGAGCTGCCTGCCATGCGTCGGTGCGGCACCACCGTCTGGGCGAACCTCGGCGGCCACACGATTGAAGAAAACGTCGAGGGCGTGCAGATGCTCTGCGCCGCGGGCGTGGATTTTATTGAGCTGAACATCAGCTGCCCCAACGTCAAGCAGGGCGGTCTCGCGTTCGGCATCCGCGCGGCAGACGCCGGCGAGGTCGTCAGCGCGGTGCGCAAGGTCTGCACCGTGCCGCTCATCGTTAAATTGAGCCCGCAGGCCGAAAGCATCCCCGAGATGTGCAAGGCCGTTGAGGCTGCCGGCGCGGACGCCATCAGCCTGTGCAACACCTTCCAGGCGTGCGCGATTGATCTGGAAAAGCGCCGTCCCGTGTTCAACAACACGTTTGCGGGCCTGTCCGGCCCGGCGGTGCGTCCCATCGCCCTGCGCATGGTCTGGCAGGCCGTGGGGGCCGTCGGCATCCCCGTCGTGGGACTGGGCGGCATTCTGACAGGTAAGGACGCCTTGGAGTTCATCATGGCCGGTGCAGCGGCGGTACAGGTCGGCACCGCGAACTTCCTGGACCCGAAGGCCTGCACCCGCATCACGAACGAGATCGGCCAGTGGATGGACGCCCACGGCGTCAAGACGCTGGATGAGATCAGAGGGTGCGCACGGTAAATCACCGGCTGCCTTCCCCTCATCCGCCCGTTCACGGGCTATAACGGCAAGCCCGGCCCTCATCAGTCGGCGGGCGGGCCGCCGACAGCTTCCCCCGCGGGGGAAGCTGCCCCACCATATACATTTTGCTTGCATTTTTATACAAAATATGCTACTATAAGTTGAATAACATACAGGAGGAACAAATTATGGCACGCGAAGCACTTGAAGTTTTAAAGGAATGTGAAGCATTTTTAGAGGGGCACTTCCTGCTTTCCTCCGGGCGCCACTCCGGCGCTTACTGCCAGATGGCATTTCTGCAGCAGTACCCCGACAAGGCCGCCGAGGTCATGGCCCCGGTTGCCGAGAAGCTCAAGGAGCTGAACATCGACGTCGTGGTCGGCCCTGCCATGGGCGGCATCGTCTACGCCTACGAGCTGGGCCGCCAGATGGGCAAGCGCGCCATCTTCACCGAGCGCGTCGACAACGTCATGACCCTCAAGCGCTTCAGGATCAACCCGGGTGAGCGCTGCATCATCGCGGAGGACGTCGTCACCACCGGTGTTTCCAGCCTCGAGACCAAGCGCGTCATCGAGGAAAACGGCGGCATCTGCGTGGGTATTGCCTGCGTCGTGGACCGCACCCGCGCCGAGGCCCCGTCCCCGATCCCCATCGTCGCCAGCGCCCTCAAGCTCGACCTGCCCAACTACGCCCCCGAGGAATGCCCCATCTGCAAGGAGGGCAAGCTCCCGCTGGTGCACCTGGGCAGCCGCAAAATGAAGGAAGCTGCGAAGCAAACCCTGTAAGCACTGCTTGTGCAAATAATAAAGAATAAATAATAAATAATAAATGCGGTGAATCGCGTCGCTGCGCTCCGCTCAAAAAAGTCCGTGCAGCTCTGCCCGTGGCACAGCTGCACGGGCGGATATAGAATCCGCCCCTACGGATTTTGT
>UMHF01001725.1_pt1 | contig 10886 bp, 7 predicted proteins | sample 1965431 | NCBI WGS metagenome assembly UMHF01 (sample SAMEA4836088, study PRJEB28245) | human gut metagenome | biome: gut microbiome; material: fecal sample | place: Denmark | collected 2008
CGTTGTGCTTCATGAGCTGGTTGTACAGGTCGTTGTCGTCCCAGTCCTTGAGCATGACCGGTTCCTTTTTGGGCAGACCGGCGCGCATCTCAAACAGGGTCTTGGGCAGATTCAACGTGCTGTCGTACTGCGATTTGTTCTTAGCCAATGGTTTACACTCTCCTCTATTTTTGCGTTGGGTGCCTTACTCGCTGAACTTTACGCCCTGAAAAGCGTCGTAGTCCGGCTCGTCCGGCTTCATATCAGCAGGAGGCGGGTCCAGCTTGAGCTGGCTTTCGTCCTTTGCCCAGAAATCCTCGCTGCTGTCAGCCGCCTTGTCGTCATCGGCAGGGGCGGCAGGTTCGGTGGTTTCGGTCGGCTCGGCAGGCTGCTGTGCCGAGGCTGCTGCGGCATCAGCCGCGGGGGCAGTCTCGGGCTGTGCGGCGGGCTGCTCTTCGGCAGCTTCCTGCGCAGGCTCTGCGTCCTGTGCGGGGGCGTCCTTTTCAGCGTCCTTGGTTTCCTTCTGGAACTCCGGCAGACGGCTCAAAGACTCCACGTGGCTGCGGTACAAATTGAGCACATCCGCCTTGAAGCGGGTGACCTCCAGACGGACGCGGTCGTACTCCCGCTCCTCAGCCAGACGCTTCTCGTTGGCCTCGTTCTCGATCTCGTCTGCGCGGTCGCTTGCCTTTTGCAGCAGCTCGTTGGCGTCGCGGATGATATCATCGCCCCGCAGATTTGCGCGGTGGATGATCTCCTCGGCCTTCTGGTTTGCTTCGCGGATCACGTTTTCGCCCATGCGCTGGGCGTTGATCAGTGCGCTCTTGAGCATATCGCCGTCAGCCTCAAAGCTTTGCAGCTCGCCCTTGAGCTTCTGGTTCTCTGCGGTCAGATCAGCGATCTGCTTGCGCAGCTGCTCTGCCTGCGCATCGTTCTGCTGCAGCTGCTCCTCGACCTTGTCCAGAAAACGATCCACGTCCTCTGTACGGTAGCCGCGGAGGTTTTTTTCAAATTGTACAGAGCGGACATCCTGCGGAGTCAGCATAGTCATTTCCTCCCATAGCTTTTAATATTGAAAGAACTCAATGATCGAACGATCTTTTTTACTTTTCCCGGGCAATGCAGTCAGCCGGAAGCGCCCCTTGCCGCGCACAGTGAACACATCCTGCTCGTATACGGGGGCATGGGGCTTTTCTACCGGCAGATGGTTGATCTCTACCCTGCCCGCCTCGATCAGCTCCGCAGCGGTGCCGCGGCTGACGTGCAGCATGGCAGAAAGCACCGCGTCCAGCCGCAGGGAGGACACAGTAGCGGTGAGCAGCTGCCGCTCCGGTGCCGGGAAAGCCGGGATCTCGTCCGGTTCCAGCAGGCGGGTGGACACCTCGGTGCGTCCCGCCTGACACAGCTCCCGGCAGATGAGCTTTGCCGCCGGTTCCAGCGCGAACACATAGGCTGTGCCCGGCGCATCGGCAGGCAGCAGGATATCCCCCAGCGCCTCGCGCTTGAGGGCAAGCCCCATCAGGCTGCCCAGATAGTCCTTGTGCGCCGGAAGCGCCGCACCGGGCAGTGCCCGGCATTGCAGCTGTACGCAGCGCACCGGACACTCGCCGTAGCTGTACTCTGGCTCCAGACAGAGCACCCGGCGCTCAGCCTCGGGCCAGCCGCCGTCAAAACGCCAGCCGTCCCGCACACCGGCACGTCCCAGTGCCGCCCGGGCAAGATCCTGCTCGCGGTCGCTGAGGAACGCAGAGTACCGGGCTATGCCTCGGGAAAAAGCCGCGTCGGCAAGATCCTCGATATGCCGCATAAGGTAGCGTTCCTCATCATTGCGGGCGGGCACAAAGCCGCGCACCGCACCGGCTGCCGGATCAATAGAATGCGCCATTGTTCTCCAGCTCGTCCAGCAGATCGCCCATGATATCCACGTTGTACGGGGTAATGATAAAGGTGCTGTTGGCTACGCGCTTGATCTGGCCGTTGTTGGCATAGGCCACGCCGGACAAAAAGTCTACCAGACGGCGGGAGACCTCCTTGTTGGTGGACTCCAGATTCAGCACCACGGTACGCTTGTTGTTCAGATGGTCGGCAATGGTACTGGCATCCTCGAACCGCTCGGGCTTAACCAGAACCACCTTGAGCTGGGTGGTAGCATGGATGTTGACCACCTTGTTCTTTTTGCTGGTGCCCTCGGCAGGCTCTTCGGTCTCTTCATCCATCCCGATGCCAACGCCGCTGTTGTTGTTGTTCACCATCTGGGGGCCATCATCGATGTACTGATCCTCGTACTCGTCCCCTTCGCCCATCAGACCCTTTTTAATGCTATCCAGCAAAGACATAATTATCTGCTCCTTTCATTCGGGCAGCGCCCGGCTGCCTGGCGTTCTTTGCAAAAAGAATGCAAATAGCTTTTACTATTATCTGATTTTTTTCAGCAGATGTCAATAACTACAAAAGTTTTCCGTCATATAAATTTTGTCCCGAGACGATTATTTCGTCATAAAGCCTTACCTGACTGACGGAACCGTCCGTTCCCTTGGGCAAAACAAGGATGTAATCCCCTTCCGTGACCAGCGGATGGTCGGCATCCACGGGGTCGATCTTGCAGAAGCGGGCGATGTTGCCGTACTTGACATACACGCCGGGGATGTAGTTTTCGCCCTGCGTTTCGGCCTCGGTGCCGTCCTCTTTCAGGTAGTGCACTGCTGCGGCAGGCACCCGCAGGCCGGTGCTCTCGCTGGTGCTGATACGGGCGCGGGCGTGGTTGAGGCACAGCACATCGCCGTTGATGGAGTTGCAGCGCAGCACAAAGCGGGCAATATCCTTTTCTGCATCAATGGTCACCTCGGTGACGGTGGCGCGCAGAGCGGCATCGCTCTGGCCGGGAAAGCTGATCTCCACCGCCGTGCGCAGGGGTTTGCCGTCCGAGCCCAGCAGCTTTTCAGCCTGCTTTGCGGAGCACACCCCGGCGTACTGCCAGCTAAAGCCTGCCACCAGCTTGCCCACGCAGCCGTCCAGCGGCATCTCGGGGTCGGAGTCCAGATAAGCCTTGAGCTGCTCCGGACTCTGCGCCAGAATGTCCGCAGCACCGGCATTCAGCCGTCCGCTGCTGGCAGCCCGGACAAAGTAGCCGGTGGTGGGGGCGGTGATTTGAGTGGGGTTGCCCAGCTGGGCCTGCACGGTCTGTGCCTGCTGGGCAAGCAGCGCGATCTGATCCGCAAAGCCGGCGGTATCGCCGGTGGTGATCCACAGCTTGTTCTGCGCCAACAGGTAAGCATCGGCGCTGCTGTCCACATCGCTGTAGCGGTCGGTGTCCAGCGCATCCAGCAGATCGTACAGTGCGCCGGAGCGCTCCTTGAGCAAGCCGTCCAGCTGGGTGGCTGCGGTGTTCTGGGAGCGCTGCAACAGGTCGATCTGGCTGGTGAGCTGGGTCAGCTGCTGGCGCAACACTGCCTGATTGGCATCGGTGTACAGCTCTGCAACGGCAGTGCCTGCCGACACCCGCTCGCCGTCCGAGACAAGGTAGCCCAGATTGCCGCTGCCGGAAATGCAGGTTTCGTCAAACAGCAGCACGCCGTCCGCTTCAATGGTATCGGAGATGGTGATAGGCAGCGCCGTTTCGTAGACGTTCTGGGGGAAAAGGATGTGCGCCGCCTGCCAGCAGACATACGCTGCCGCCGCCAGCAAAAAGGTGGCCAGCACGACCGCCAGCGTGGTAAGCGCAGAGAGCTTGTGGCGCGGTTCCTGAGGGATTTCCGGCATAAGGATCATCCTTTCGATAAAAAGTCTTGGGTCAGACGCAGGGCAGTCTGCCGCACGTCTGCCGCTCCGGCGTCCAGCCATGTTACCCCGTCCATGTGGCGGAACCATGTCAGCTGGCGCTTGGCGTAGTTGCGGGAGGCCTGTTTGAGTTTTTCAGTACAGGCATCCAGCGCGGCGGTCTGTTCGAAATACGGAAAAAATTCTTTATAGCCGATGGCCTGTGCGGCGGTGTGGAAGGTTTCGCGGTTGCGCCAGACGTATTCCGCTTCGGCTAAAAGCCCGGCCTCCAGCATTTTATCCACTCGCAGGTCGATGCGGTGGTACAGCGCTGCACGTTCCGGGAAATCCAGCCCCAGCACAAGACTGCGGTAGGGGCGCTCCGGCGGCAGCGAATCGGCCTTTTGTTCGCTGAGACGCTTGCCGGTGGCGCGGTAGTGCTCCAGCGCCCGCAGCACCCGTACCTTATTATTGGGGTGGATGGTAGCGGCGGCTTCCGGGTCCACGGCTTGCAGTTTTGCGTACATGGCCTCCGGGCCGATGGCTTCCAGCTCTGCGGTCAGCTGCTCGCGCAGGCCGTCCGGGGCTTTTTCGGCGGTGAATCGCACACCATATAAAAGGCTCTGCACATACAGCCCGGTGCCGCCTACCAGCAGCGGCAGATGCCCCCGGGCAGTGATATCCTGGATATACTCCCCTGCCAGCGCGGTAAAATCCGCCACGCTGAAGGTCTTTTCCGGGGTGAGGATATCCACGCCGTGGTGCGGAATGCCGCAGGTCTCCTGCAGGGTGACCTTGGCGGTGCCCACATCCAGACCTTTGTAGATCTGCATAGAGTCGGCGCTGATGACCTCGCCGGAAAACTGCTGCGCCAGCGCAACGCCCAGCGCGGTCTTGCCGGTGGCGGTGGGGCCTACCACAGCCACCACGGCAGCTTTTGCATTACACGATGCGTCCAAACTGCTTTTCCAACTCCTTTCGGGTAAGCTTGAGCACGCAGGGACGGCCATGGGGGCAGAAGGGCGGCACCTCGCCGGAGAGGATCTTCTCGGCCAGTGCCATCAGCTCCTGCGGAGAGGACTTGTCCCCTGCCTTGATGGCGGCGCGACAGGAGATGGAGTGCAGTACCCATTCGGTGTGCTCGTTCAACGCGTCCCGGCTGCCCTTGAGCAAGCGGTCGGCGATCTCTACCAATAGATCCTCGGCGTTTTGCGGCTCTACGTCCGCAGGCACGGCGCGCAGCAGCACGGTGCTGCCGCCAAAGTCGGCCACATCCAGCCCGGCGTTTTCCAGCAGGGGCTGGTTTTCCAGCAGCGCCTGCTTTTCCTCTGCGGAAAGGTCGATGGCGGCGGGCTGCAGCAGCAGCTGGCTGGGCACATTGCCGTAGTTGGCGGCAAGCTTTTCGTACAGCTGACGCTCGTGGGCGGCGTGCTTGTCGATCAGACACAGCTCGTCTCCCCGCTCGGCAAGAATATAGGTGCGGAATACTTCGCCCACATAGCGCAGCGGTTCTTCCCCCTGCGGCACATCAAAGCCCAGCTGTTCCGGCTGCGCGGACTCCTCCGGCTGATAGGGCGCCGTTGCGGCTTCGATCTCCGGGGCGGCGGGCATGGTGTTCCATGCCGCCATGTGATCCAGCGGCGGGTCGGCTGTGGTGTCCGTCTCCGGGTGCACATCCAGCTGTGTTTCAGCAGCGGCTGCCCGGAAGGGCTGCGGTTCGGGCTGGACTTCGGTTGCATCCAGTTTTTCCGGGCTGTGGAGGGTGACCACCGGATCCAGAATGTCCTCAGCGGGGGCAGACTGCCGCCACGAGGGCACGGCAGCCGCCGCGCGAGCAGGCTGTACGGACTGTACCGGCGGGTTATCTGCCGTAAAAGCAGGGGTTTTCACCGGTGCATCGGCGGCGCGCTGCGGCGCGGATGCCTGCCAATGCTGCGCAGGCAGTGTGCCGGGGGCTGCTTGACCCGGAATGACGGCGGAAAGACCTGTAAAGTTATTATTCTTTACAGCATTTTCGCTCTGAATATCGTTTTCTTTTTCAGTTTTTTCTTTTTCGTCTGCTTCAAAGGTGAAGCGGCGTTCCCCGGTGCCGGGCTGCGCCAGCGCCAGCTTGACCGCATGATAGATGACATCGAACACGTCATTTTCCCGGGCAAAGCGAGCTTCGATCTTTGCAGGGTGGACATTGACGTCCACAAGGTCGGTGGGCATTTCCAGCAGCAGGATGCCGCCCGGGAACTTGCCCTGCATGGTCGTACCCTTAAAGGCCATTTCCATGCCCGCCATGATGGTACGGTTGCGCACATAGCGGCCATTGATGTAGAAATGCTGCATACTGCGGCTGGCGCGGCAGCTCTTGGGCGGGGTGATCAGACCGGTGACCCGGTACAGCCCTTCCTCGGAGTGCACCTCGATGAGGTCGCGGCTGAACTCCCGCCCCAGCACCGCGTAGGCGGCGCTGCGCAGCTGACCATCGCCGGGGGTAACGTACTGCAGCTTGCCCTCCCGGATGAACTTAACACTGACCTCCGGGTGGCTGAGCGCCACATGACCCACGTTATCTGCCACAAAGGTGCCCTCGCTGGAGTCCTTTTTGAGGAACTTCATGCGGGCGGGGGTGTTGTAGAACAAATCCTGTACCCGGATGGTGGTGCCCACAGCACGGGCTGCAGGCTCCCTGCCCTGCTCCTCGCCGCCGGCGATGCGGTAGCAGGTGGCAAACTCGTCCACCTCGGTGCGGGTGAGCAGCTCTACCCGCGCCACGCTGGCAATAGAGGCCAGTGCCTCGCCGCGGAAGCCCAGTGTATGGATGCTGTTCAGGTCATCCGGCTTTTCAATTTTGCTGGTGGCGTGGCGGATGAAGGCTGTCGGGATATACTCGGCATCAATGCCGGTGCCGTTATCGCTGATCTCGATCAGCTTTACGCCGCCGGACTCGATGCTTACGGTGACCTGCGTTGCACCGGCGTCGATGGAGTTTTCCAAAAGCTCCTTGACCACCGATGCGGGGCGCTCCACCACCTCACCGGCGGCGATCAGCTCCGCGGTATGCTTATCCAGAACATGGATGACTGCCATGGTCTTTTCCCTCCCCTGTGGTTAATTTTTGCGGTCAGCCGTTCAGGCTGCCCTTGAGGGTCTTTTTCAGCTCGTACAAAAAGTTCAGTGCTTCAATGGGAGTAAGCGTTTCCACATCCACAGCTTCCAGCTTTTCCATCATTTCGCTGGGCACTGCCGGGGAATTGTACTCCTGCAAGGCGTCAAAATCCATCTGCTCCACCTTGTTTTTGGGAGCAGAGGCTTCCAGCGTGCGCAGTACCTCGTGGGCACGGCGGGTCACGCTGCCGGGCAGACCGGCCAACTTTGCCACCTCGATGCCGTAGCTGTCATCGGCGGGGCCGCGCACGATGCGCCGCAGGAAGGTGATGTCCTCGCCGCGCTTTTTGACCGCGATGTTGTAATTTTTTACGCCCTCCACGGTGCCTTCCAGCTCGGTCAGCTCGTGGTAATGGGTGGCGAACAAGGTCTTGCAGCCCAGCCCCTTGGCGGGGTCTGCGATATGCTCCACCACGGCGCGGGCGATGCTCATGCCGTCAAAAGTGGAGGTACCACGACCGATCTCGTCCAGCACCACAAGGCTTTTGGCGGTGGCGTTTTTCAGAATTTCGGCTACCTCGGTCATCTCCACCATAAAGGTAGACTGGCCTGCGGCAAGGTCGTCCGAGGCGCCGATGCGGGTGAAGATGGCGTCCACCACGCCCACATGGCAGCTGGCTGCCGGCACAAAGGAGCCGATCTGCGCCATCAGCGCAATGAGGGCATTCTGACGCATATAGGTGGATTTACCCGCCATGTTGGGGCCGGTGATGATCAGGCAGCGGTCGGTGGTGCAGTTGAGGGTGGTATCGTTGGGCACGAACATGCTGCCCTTGAGCACCTGCTCCACCACGGGGTGACGTCCCTCGGTGATGGTCAATACATCGCTGTCGTCCACCACGGGGCGGCAGTAGTTGTTTTCCGCAGCGACCTGCGCCAGCGCAGCCAGTACATCCAGCTGGGCAATGGCGTTGGCTGTACGCTGGATACGGTCCAGCTGGGCACCGATGCTCTCCAGCAGTTCGTCAAACAGGCGGCGTTCCAGCGAGATGAGCCGCTCGTGCGCGCCAAGGATCTTGCTTTCCAGCTCCTTCAGCTCCTGCGTGATGTACCGCTCGCCGGAGGTGAGGGTCTGCTTGCGGATATAGGTCTCCGGCACAAGGTTCTTATAGGAGTTGCTCACCTCAATAAAGTAGCCGAACACATGGTTATAGCCGATTTTCAGCTTTGGAATGCCGGTCTCCTGCCGCAGACGGGCTTCCAGCTGTGCCAGAACGCCCTTGGTGTTATCGCGGATAGAGCGCAGCTCGTCCACCTCGGCGTGGTAGCCCTTGGCAATAACGCCGCCATCCTTGAGGGTGGAGGGGGCATCCGGGTCTATTGCGGCGTAAATGCGCGCCTTGATATCCTCCAGCGGGTCGATACTTGCGGCCAGCTCGGCAAGCTCCGGGCAGCTGCAGCCCTCAGCCTGCTTGCGCAGGCCGGGCAGGCGTTCACAGGTCTGGGCAAGGGTGTAGATTTCCTTGGGGGTGGCAGAGCCGTACACCGTGCGGGTCATCAGGCGCTCCAGATCCGCAATGTAGTGCAACTCCTCGGTCAGGTCGCCGCGCACCATAGTCTGGCGCACCAGCGCCTCCACAGCGTTCAAGCGGTGGTTGATGAGCTGGCTGGAAATAAGCGGCTGCTCGATCCAGCTGCGCAGCATCCGCTTGCCCATGGCGGTGCTGGTCTTATCCAGCACCCACAGCAGGGTGCCGCGCTTTTCGCGGCCGCGCAGGGTCTCGGTCAGCTCAAGGTTTGCCCGAGTGACCGGCGAAAGCCGCATGAACTGGGCTTCGTTGTAAGTAATGACCGTCTTTAACCGCTCCACACCCTTGATCTGGGTATCGTGCAGGTATTCCAGCAGCGCAGCCATGGCAAAGCGCACAAGGCCCTCGGCGGCTATGCCGGTGGTCTGCGGCCAGTCCCGGCCAAACTGTTCTTCCAGCGCAGACGCCACCAGCCCCGGCGCATAGCGCTCGTCCTCGACCAGCTCCACCGAGCAGCTCATGTTCTTTTTGATGTAGGCGGTCACCTCGCGGCAGTCCAGCAGACCGGGGTTCAGCAGCACCTCACTGGGGTGGTAGCGGCACAGCTCGGTAATGACCGCCGGGGCGATCTTATCCGCTGTCAGTTCAGTGATATGCGCTGTACCGGTGGAAACATCCGCAAAGCACAGGCCCGCCTTTTTGCCCTTGAGGTACAGGCTGGCAATGTAGTTGTTGCGGTCGTCCTGCAGCATGCTGCTCTCGATGACCGTACCGGGGGTAACCACACGGATGATGTCCCGCTTGACAAGGCCTTTTGCCTTGGCGGGGTCCTCCACCTGCTCGCAGATGGCCACCTTATAGCCCTTAGCGATCAGGCGCGCCACATAGCCCTCGTAGCTGTGGAAGGGCACGCCGCACATGGGGGCGCGCTCCGCAAGGCCGCACTGCTTGCCGGTAAGGGTAAGATCCAGCTCCCGGGACGCCGTGACGGCATCGTCGAAGAACATCTCGTAAAAATCGCCGATGCGGTAAAAAAGAATTTCGTCCTTATGTTGGTTTTTGATCTCAAGATACTGCTGCATCATGGGCGAAAGCTCTGCCATGGTTTTTCCTCTTTCCCTTGTATGGTTCCGTCAGCCGGTTTGTGGGCTGTAACCGCCGGTGCAAACAAAACGCGGTCTGTGTTGCACAGCCGCGTTCCGGTGAAAACTCTGCTTAGTGGCAGCCGCCGCAGGTGGAGCAGCTGCCGGTGCAGGAGGCAGAAGGCTCCTGCACGGTCATGGGGTCGCCGCCGTTCATGGCGGTGTTGATGATGGCGTCGATATAGTTGACCAAGTTCTCGCACTCGCGCTTGGCCTCATTGTATGCCACCATGCCCTCGTTGCCCATGATCTGGCCGTAGAGGCTGTTCACCTTCTCGTTCAGCTCAGCGATACGGGCATCGTCGCGCTCGTTCTTGCCGATCTCGTTGTTCAGGTCCATGCGGGCCAGATTGAACTCGCCGATCAGGTTCTGCAGCTCCTCATCCTTGTCGTTTGCCTTGCGGGCCTGATCCAGAATGACGTAGCGGGGGTCGGTCTGCAGTGCCATAGCGGCACGCTTGAAAAGATCAATGCAATCCATGATTGGGTTCTCCTTGTTGTTTTTTATTCTTTCTGGGGCAGTTTGCCCCGGAATCACGTTTTTATGCTTCCAGCTCACCCAGCAGCACGGTGGCGCGGGCGCCGGTAAGATGTACAGTCGCGTAGCTGCCCAGCAGTGCCGGGTCGGCGGCAAACTCCACGGTCAGGTTATTGTCCAGCCGACCGGAAAGGGTGCCTTCATTGCGTCCAAAGCCCTCCACCAGCACCCGGACAGTCTGCCCTACCTGCGCCTTGACCAGCGCCATGGCGATCTCGTCCTGCGTAGCCAGCAGACGGGTCATGCGGTCGGTCTTTTCCTTGCGGGGGGTGGGGTCCGGCATTTCGGCAGCCTTGGTGCCGGTACGCTTGGAGTAGATAAAGGTGAACAGCTGCATATAACCCACTTTGCGCACCAGTTCCAGCGTTTTTACAAAGTCCTCCTCGGTCTCGCCGGGGAAGCCCACGATGATATCGCTGGAGAAGGTGATGCCGGGCACGGTCTTGCGGGCGTAGTCGATGAGCTCCAGATACTGTTCCACCGTGTAATGGCGGTTCATCTGCTGCAAAATCCGGTCGGAGCCACACTGCACCGGCAGATGCAGGTGCTTGCACAGCTTCGGCTGGGCGGCGATGGTATCAATGAGCTTATGGCTGGCGTCCTTGGGGTGGCTGGTCATAAAGCGGATATGATAATCGCCGGGCACTGTGCACAGCAGGTTGAGCAGGTCGGAGAAATCGATCTGCTCTTCCAGACCCTTGCCGTAGCTGTTCACGTTCTGACCCAGCAGGGTGATCTCCTTATAGCCCGCTTCCACAAGGCCGCGGAACTCGGCAAGGATATCGCCGGGCTTGCGGCTCTTCTCGCGACCGCGGACATAGGGCACGATGCAGTAGGTGCAGAAGT
>UMHF01021968.1_pt1 | contig 10805 bp, 10 predicted proteins | sample 1965431 | NCBI WGS metagenome assembly UMHF01 (sample SAMEA4836088, study PRJEB28245) | human gut metagenome | biome: gut microbiome; material: fecal sample | place: Denmark | collected 2008
CCGTTCTGCCACACGCCCAGCCTCCCTTCGGTTTTATGCTCCTATCATACCACCGAATTTGGAAAGGATGCAAGTGTTATTAGAAAATTTGTTCGATTTTACGAATAAAAAACCTTCTTGTGCCGCTGCGCTGCCGGGTTATTCAATCGTGGCCTGCAGGCACTGATAAACGCCGTCCATGCAGACGAGCAGGGACAGACCGCTTCCCGCCGGGGTCAGAAGCTGGAACCCCGCTTCGGTGGGGCATGCCTCATAGCAAACGCCGCCCAGGACAGCGTAAACGGGTGTGTCCTTGTCCGGAGTTAAGTCTTCAAATGTGCCGGTATAGATAAACAGGCCCTCATAAGCCGATTTGCTCTGCGAGACGGAAATCGTCTGTTCTCCCGGCTGCGCCTCGAGCGCTTCGCGCTCCGGCGCGGGCAGAAGAGGCGGACGCGTGCTGAGCCAGCGCAGATTGCGCTCGACCAGCTGAACGAGTACGGTATCGGGCTGCGCGTCCTGCATCAAAGACAGGTCGTATGGCATAGAGCGGGAGAACACAGCTGATGCGAATGCCTCGGCCAGATCCTCGTGCAGCGCGTTGCCGAACGAGTCCCGGAAGGCCAGCAGCGCGCCGCTGCCGCCGGATTCTGTGCGGATAAGCTGATCGTCTGCGCTGTGCACTGCGCCCACATACTGAAACGCCCGCTGCCGCGCAAGGCTGAGTCCCTGCTCCTGCTTTTTGGAGGCCGGATAGAGCATCTGATACAGGTCGCCGCCGTGCGGTTGGGGGGAAAAGTCTTCTTCGGCAAGGGCAGAATCCCGGCCGAGCGCCGACAGAATCACGTCGCAGGCCAGCGCCGAGCCGTAGCCATTCCAATGGCTGTCGGTACGGTAATAGGCTGCCTCGCCTGCGCCCAGAAGCGTCTGGCGCACGTCGCAGAACGCAACGCCCTGCGCATCCAGAAGCGCCTCCAGCCGGTCAAGGTCTGACGATTCCCCCGCACGGACATAGCGCGCCGGCATATGCGCGGGATAGAGCGTATTTTTATTCGGTGCGCAGACGAACAGGAAGTCTGCACCCTGAGACTGCGCGTATTCCTGCATGAGCGCGAGATTTCGCGCCGCACACCAAAGTTGGCGCTCCGTCATAGGGTCTGCGCCGGTGTAATCGGCCAGTGTGTCGGCGTAATACAGCCAGCCATCCGTGCCGAGCAGCACCTCCGGCGTGGCGGATTCCCGGAAAATGGCCGCGTCCGCCGCAGCGTTCGCCGTGATCAGTTCCTGCCGCAGGCCGAAATGGCCGTCAAAATAGTCTGCCATATCCGATAATACGTCAAAATTGAGACGTCCGCCCGCCGTCAGGCGCGGTTTTGCCGCTAAACGCTCGTTTGCCCCGGAGGCGGACGGGCCCGCGATCACAAAAACAGCCAGCGGCAGTAGGCATAGCAGAAGCAGCAGAATGCAGAAGATCTGTTTGATCGGTTTTTTCATAGGCAGTCCTCAGAAACTTGCATAGATGAATGGCTGGAACGAGCCGGAGGCCAGTGCAAGCAGACACAGTACAAACAACAGCAGCATAAGGCAGCCGCGCAGTGCATTCCAAATGCGCAGCGGTTCGATTTTTTTTTGCAGCCACGGCCAAAGCGGCAGGCAGAGCGCCAGCGAAAGCGCGCACAGCAGCACCGTCCTGCGGGAAAGCGCCGCCAGCAGTGCGGCCCGGCAGACCACGTCCGGTGAAAAGCCCGTCAGCATGGCGCCAAGCAGCGCGCCCGCCTGTGAGACGTCCGCCGCGCGGAAGACCGCGAAGCCGAGAATCACGGCAAAAAGCGCATATACATGCCCGTACCAGCGGTTTTTGAGTTTCCCCGGCAGCTGCAGCGCCGTCTCCATGCAACTCAGAAGCCCATGCCACAGGCCCCAGAGTACGAACGTCCAGCCCGTTCCGTGCCACAGGCCGGTTGCCAGAAACACGAGCAGTTTGTTCGCCATCGTGCGCAGTATCCCCCTGCGGTTGCCGCCCAGCGGGATATAGAGATAATCGCGGAACCATGCGGACAGCGAAATGTGCCACCGCCGCCAGAAGTCCGTGACGCTGTCGGCACAGTAGGGATAGCGGAAGTTTTCCGGCAGCCGGATACCGAACAGCAGGCCGAGGCCGACAGCCATATCGCTGTAGCCGGAAAAATCGAAATAGAGTTGTAAGCAATAGCAGACCGCACCCGTCCACGCGCACAGCGCGTCGAAGCTGGTCTGCGCGTAAACCGCATTCGCCAGCTGCGCGGCCGCTGCTGCCAGCAGCAGCTTTTTTGCCAGCCCGCAGATGAAACGGGAACAACCGTCAAACGCGCCGTCCCATGTGACGTGCCGTGTGTCCAGCAGCGGCTGCACCTCCGAAAAGCGCATCAGCGGCCCGGCAGTCAGCTGTGGAAAGAACGTCAGATATTGCAGCGCCCGCCGGAAGCTGCGCGTGCCGCTCTGCGGCGCGCGGGAAACATCCACAATATAGCTGATTGCCTGAAACGTGTAAAACGAGATGCCGAGCGGCAGCACGCCGCGCCATTTATATGCAGCCAGCACCGCAAGATCGACGGTCACGCAGGCAGCAAGCAGCAATCTGCGTCCGCGCCGGGCACGCATGAGCGCAAGTCCCACGCCGTAGTGCAGCGCGCAGGATGCAAGCAGCAGCGGAAGATGACGCAGATCGCCGAAGGCATAAAACACCAGCCCCGCCGCGATCAGCAGCACATTTTTTGCCCGTATGGGCCGCAGCAGGTGGTACGCGATCAGCACAAGCGGCAGGAATGCGAACAGAAAAATCGGGGAAGCGAAGTTCATAAGCGGTTCTCCTGTGAAAAAGTGCCGCCGCAGAGCGGCGGCACGGGGTGTTACGGGAAATAATACTGGAAGCCGTTATAGACGCTGCCGCCGGAGTCGGTCATGGCGTAAGCATCGATCTCGCCCTTGCCGAACTGATAGAGATAGGCGTATTCCAGCTGCACGTCGTACAGACGCGTCTCGCCGTTCTCCTCGATCATCGTCCACGCGTGGTCGTTGTCGGGTTTGCTCTCATGTCCGGCCACGACATAGGCCTGATAGCCGAGCCTGCGGGCACAGTACATGAACGCAGCGGCGAAGCAGTAGCAGTTTCCCTTGCCCTGCTGCAGAAAGACCTCTGCAGCCTCCTGTGCCCAGTCGTCCGTTCCGGCCTCATAGTGCGGCATGGACAGGTATTTGAAATGATCGCGGATATAGTCGAACGCCAGCGAAAGCCGCGTCTCGCGGGCATCCAGCGCATCGGGATTGCTGTCAGACAGAAGCTGCGCGATTCCCGTATCCAGTTCCTCGCTGCCGCTGGTGTACCGGCCGTCTGCACCAAAAGTCAGATGCCCGTCCGCACTGCCGGTCAGAAGCGAACCGTCCGGCCGCACATCATACAGCGCCTGTCCGTCGTCATACAGACCTGCCGGCGGCGGCAGGAGTGCATAGCCGTCCTCACCCGTCTGATAATACAGCGTATCTCCGCAGCGGTTGACGCCGCGCGAAAAGAAGAACAGGCTGCCGTCCGGCTGGACATAGAGAAGCTGTCCGTCCAGTTCCGTCAGACCGGTGCCGGCAAGCGGCTGGCCGTTTTGATAGTAAATCGCCAGGCCGTTGATTTTGACAATCCCGTCCGGGATAGACACAGGGTCCTGGGCCTCTGTCTTCTGCTCAACAGACGCGGGGTCGTTTTCCTGCACAGGTACCGGAGAGACGGATACTGCTTCCTGTGCGGGAGGCTCTGCCTCCGGCTGCCGCGTGCAGCCGCACAGAAGTACCAGTAGGCACAAAAGCACGGCAGTCAGGACTCGTTTCATGGCGTATCCTCCGCGCGGACAGTGATTGAATCAAATGTCTGCTGCAGCGCGGTGCAGTCCTCTCCGTCAGGATAGATTGCACTGAGACACCACAGAGCGCCGTCCAGCTGCAAGAGGCGTACGCGGGCAGCTGCCTTCGGCGCGCCGTTATAGGCCGGGGCAGACAGCTGCGCGTCATAGACCTCGTCTGTGTTTTCCGAAACCGTGAGGAGAATGTCCTCCGTCGCGGGTGCAGTATAATAATACGCCTGCACTGCACCGATGCAGATGCGCTCCAGTTCTGCGGTCTTCAGCAACTCCCTCGAAGTATTCAGCTTCTGCACGTCGATGCGCGCAAGCTGTCCGTCCGTGACCGGAAGGAAAGAATCCAGCCCCTCTGTGGAGGAATCCATTTGCAGCACGTCCGGGTCATAGACCGCGCGCAGGCGGCCCTCTGCGAGATAGACGGTCGTGCCGGGGATGGCAGGCGCAGTCTGCTCCGGTTCCTGCTCCTGTTCAGAACCATCCGTCTCCGGCTGTGCGGGTGTGACCGGCTCCTGTACGGAGGCAGGGACGGACGGCTGTGCGGGCGTGCGGAGTTCCCGCATGATCTTCACGCCGAAGATGACTGCCGCAGTGAGCAGCACAAGCGTCAGCGCCAGCAGGAAATAGGGCTTGTTCCGCCGAAGAAAGCGGCCTGGCGTCCGGTTGCGTCGTCTTTCCATGCGTGTCAACTCCTCTCAGGGCTCAAAGCTTCCCATGTCTTCGTGCGGCAGTAGAGCGGGAAGCTGTTGCGGTCCTGCTCGAAGAGAATGATGGACTTCATATCGCGGTAAAGGACCTCCGGCGTTGCGTAGATCAGACCGTCGTTTCCGGTGTCGGTCGTGCGAAGCTGATCCCAATCCTTATAGCGGCTTTGCAGAACATAGGGGTCAGCGACAAGGAAATAGCCCTTGCCGTCGATGGAGGTATAGCCGCAGAGCACCATATAATGCTCGTGACTCGTGAACGCACCCTTGAGTACATGGATAATGGCGAGATAGCCCTTGTTGCCAACCTGGTCGGCAAGCTGCGACATATCGACCTCATCCTTTTTATAGATGTTCGGCGCTTCAAGCGTCGTGCCGTAGCGGTCGTATTCGAGATACTGATAATAGCGGGCGATGCCCTCAAAATACTCGTTCGGCAGACCATAACTGACGGGATAATTGTCCTGCAGAGCATAGGTACGCATCCAGCGCGGCGTGATTTCGACTTTGTGATAGGTTGAGAAAACCATTGCGGCGCAAGCGCAGCCGCAGCCGCGATCCTTGAGAGTCGCACCGTTGCCCTCGAATTCAAAGATTTCTCCTGCCCAGTCCGGGTCGGTCTGTGCGAAATAATACAGCTTGTCTGTCTTTCCGCTGCGGGCGACCGTCCCATACGTTCCGGCTTTGGTCAGATTGTATTTGTACATGGCCTCGATATCGTGCCGCATATCCCCGCTCAGCGCCGGAAGGCAGTCCAGCAGATACATCGTCAATTCGTCAAGGCAGGCTTTTTTCTCCGGCAGCCCGCAGAAGCGGTAGATCGTCTCCAGCAGCGCGGCCAGATGTTCGTCAAAATAGGTCTCGACCGGTTCTCCCGCGCGCATCTGCGTGTAGGCGACAAATTCGTTATCGGGGTAATTGTCATTGGAATAGAGTGCCTTTTTGACTGCTTTTACACGTTCGTCGGACTGTCCCGGCAGAATTTCGTATTCCGATTTTTCATAGCGCTCAAGCACATAGCGCGGGATCAGCACACGGTTGAAGGTCACGCCCTCGTATTCAAACGTGCTGCTGCCCAGCACCATCGGCTGCTTCATGGCGGTAAGGATCTGGTCTGTAAAGGCCTCCTGCGCGGCGAAAGCGGGCGCGCAGAGCGGCGCCAGCGCACACAGCGCCAGCACCAGCGCGAGCAATCGGCGGAAGATGGCGTGTTTCATGTGCGCCTCCTTTACTGCTGCGGCATCACGTCGTAGACGTTCTCTGTGCCGTCGGGATCCCGGTAGGTGTAGACGGTAAAGCCATCATAATAAAGTTCACCGTCCTCGCCCGGGCCGAGGCAGGAGGAGGCGTAGCTGCTGTTGTCCGGCTCGCCGATGGCAGCGGTGAGAGACGAAATATCCTCGCCGATCATCTCCTGCGCTGTGGTGAGCGCGTCCTTCTTCGCTCCGCAGGCGCAGAGCATCAGCATAAGCGCCGCGGCAAGCACAATGAGAATCAATTTTTTCATAGGTATCCTCCTGTCAGAACTCGCTGTAGACGAACGCGACGCTCTGCGCGTCCATGCACAGCCAGACCAGAAAAATGGCCGCAGCCAGCAGTGCACAGGCAAGCGCCAGCGTATACCAATGGGAGAAGACAAGCGCTTCAAGCTGCTTCCCAAAATTCTGCAATCGCTTTGTCAACCGCAAGCCACCCCTTCCAGCCAAGGTGCATGGTGTCGCAGAGGAAATAGGACTCGTATTCATAGCCCGTCAAGTCCAGCAACGTCACGTTTTCATATTCTGCGGCAATACGCCGCACGTTTTCATAGTAGGTCTGCCGCCGTTCGGCGGAAAAGCCTGTGTAATCGCTCCACGCGCCGTGCATTGGGACGTGGACGAACAGGATCTGCATCTGCTTTGCTTTGCAGATTGCAAATAGGCAGCGCAGATCGTCATATTCCGGGGAACTGTCATAGCTGACGGACGTGTCCTTCCCGGCCTGCTGCGCGAGCCTGCGGCCGATGTAGGTGTTGTAATAGCTGTCTTCCATACCGAATTCATTTCCGGCGGTCTGCTCCTCCGCCTGATGGACGGCGGACTGCTCTTCCACATCCCAATCGATCGCGCTGCTCTGCGCATTTTGCACGGTGGGCGCTTCGGCAATCACGCGGCGGGAACTTGTCATATCGCGCGTATCGAGAAGCCACTCGGAAATCGCGGCATACGGCGTCAGCAGCACTTCGAGCGCCGTCTGCCCCTTTGCAGCCGCGCGGGTCAGAAGTCCGGCTGCGGTCGTCTGCTGCAAAGAAGCGCCGTACTGCGCATTATACGCTTCGATCAGTTCCGCCACACGGCGGGCAAGATACTGCCGCTGCTCCGCCGGAATCGTCTTGTCGGACAGAAGCGTCAGCATCTGTTGCTCGGAGAAATTCGCCATAAACAGATCCGGCGCGATGCCGTCTTCGACATATGACTGCGGCGCCGTGATGAGCACGGCCTTTTTCCCCGTCAGGCTCTCACCCGACGCAGCGATGGCCATTGCATGCACCAGCGACTGGCACGAACCGCGCCCGATCAGGTCAACCTGAAAGCCGCAGCGCTTTCCGGCAAAAAAGTTGGCCGGATGGGTGCAGATCTGCGTCGTCTTGAGTTCGCTCGAGCCGAAGACGGGCAGCGTATCGTCCTGTGCAGCCGCCGTGCGGAGCAGATATTCGCCCGTGATCTTCTCCGGGGCCAGTGAATCGCCAAGGCTGTCCGGATAGTCCGGCATGGTCTTCTCCACGCCAAGCCGCACAAATCCCAGCGCCAGCACTGCCGCAAGCAGGCACAAAAGCGCCCTCAAAAAGAATTTTCGCATGGGTTCAGGCGAGCAGCGCCGCGATCTTGGCAGGCGTTGAAATTTCCTCGCGCGTCAGTTCTGCCACATCCAGCGTCTTTCCAAACTGCTCCAGCCGAACCAGAAGTTCAACCAGACCGAACGAGTCGAGAAGGCCTTCCTCAAACAATTCCGTTTCGGGCGTGATTTCACCCGCGTCCGCGCCGGTAATATCATTCAGCACCGCAATAATTTCTTCCAGCATGGTGAATTTCCTCCTAAATGAGTCTCCCAGAGAACAGCAGCAGGCCGAAGCTGAACAGATGGAAGGTTGCCAGCCGCAGCGCCCACGCTGCCTTCGGGTTTTTCTTGAGTGTTTTAAAGCCCTTGCACTGCGTGTCAAGCACGTCGTTCAGACACATCAGCGCGCCGTGATATGCGCCGTAGATCAGATAACCGGGTGTCAGTCCGTGCCATGCGCCCATGAGGAGCATCGTAAGCGCATAGCCGAGATACGAACTTGTGCGCCGCCCCTTGAACCATTTTCCGCGCAGCGCGGCCATGCAGAAGCGCGTATAGACATAATCGCGCAGATAGGTTGACAGCGAGATGTGCCAGCGCGACCAGAAATCCTTCATGTCAAGGCTCAGAAACGGCAGGTCAAAGTTGTCCGGCTGCTCGATTCCCAGCAGATACGCCGTGCCGACGGCCATGCGGCTGTAGCCGGCAAAGTTGAAGAACATGAAAAACGTGTAGCCGTACATATAGGAAACAGTGGCCCAGAAGCCATGCTCCGGCAGGCTGGACAGCCAAAATTTCCAGATGAGGTTGCCGATGACGAAATTATAGAACGCGCCCGTCATCAGCCGCCACAGGCCGTCCCGCAGCAGCGCGCGGTATTCCTCTCCTGTGCGCATTTTGTGAAGATCGGTCTCAAACCGCCGGTACCGGTCCAGCGGGCCGGAGGACACGGATGGGAAAAAGAGTACAAAATAACTGAGATCCAATAGGTTCAGTTCTGTGATGCGCCCGTCGTAGATATCGATCAGCGGCTGCACCGCACGGAACGACAGATAACTGAGGCCCAGCATCGAAAGCGCCCGCAGGGGTTCGACCCACAAAGACAGCTTGACCAGCAGCAGCGGCAGCAGGCTCAAAGCGACCGCCAGATGAAAGACCCATGCCTTCTTTGCCCGCTTTCGCAGGTACAAATACCAGAAGGTCAGCGCTGTCTGCCAGACCCAGAACGCCGCAAGAAGCAAAAGCGCGTGCGGCGTGCGGAAAATGGCCAGCAGCATGACCGCGCAGACGAGCATGCCGCACACGCGCAGCTGCTTTCCCTTTAGACCGCATATAACCACAGGGAGCAGCACAAGCAGAAGCAGCAGAAAATAATCAAGACCGCCGAATGGGTTCATGTGCGCCCTCCTGTCGTGCCGGACGCAAGCTGTGCGGCAAGCTGTTTTTTATCGATCTTGCCGTTGGTGTTCAGCGGGAAGCTTTCAACGGCAAGAATTTTTCGCGGGATCATATAGGACGGCAGGCAGTCTGCCAGCGCAGCTTTGATGCGCCGGGCACGCTGCAAAGCGCCTTCGCCGTCCGGCTTTTCCAGCAGGACGAATGCCGTCAGCGCCGTCACGCGTCCGTCCTGCAAAACAGGCAGAACAGCGGCGCGGGCAATGTTTGGCAGCTTGACGAGGTTGTTCTCCACGTCCTCCAACTCGACCCGGAAGCCGTTGAGTTTGATCTGCCCGTCCAGACGGCCCAGATAATAGAGCATGCCGTCCTCCATACGGCACAGATCGCCTGTGCGGTAGCCGCGCAGACCGCCCTCCGTGCGGAAAAACAGGGCCTTGTTCAACTCGGAACGTCCAAGATACCCGGGGCTGACAGCCTCGCCGATCACCAGGAGTTCGCCCGGTTCACCATCCGGTAATGCGCGGCCCTGTTCGTCGGCAATGATTGCCTGCACATTTTCAAAGGGCCTGCCGATGGGAAGCGGCGCATCCGCGTCCAGCATGGCCTGCGTGATCTCTGTGCCCGTCACAAGAACTGTCGTCTCCGTCGGCCCATAGGCGTTCACGACCGGCACGCCTGGGAATCTTCGCAGCAGTTCCGCCGCCAGTTTTTTTGTCAGTACCTCGCCGCAGAACAGGAACTGCCGCACCTGCGGCAGAAGTTCCGCACAGAATTGCTCAGAATGAATGCAGAACTCCGCAAGAGACGGCGTGGACACCCATGCGTCCGGCCTTGCCTCGCGCAGAAGCTGAAAAAGCGCCTGCGGGCTTTCCAGCGTCTGCCGGTCTGCCGTCCAGAGTGTCATGCCCCGGCTGAGCGCCTCGTAAAGCGCGCAGACGGAGACATCGAACGAATAGGAAATTTCATTGAGAAACGCGCCGCCCTCCGGCAGCCGCGCAAACCACGGTTTTACGCCTGCGTGGAATGCGGCAAGATTGCCCGCTGTGATCTGCACGCCCTTGGGTGTCCCGGTCGAGCCGGAGGTGAAGAGCAGATAAGCCGTCTGCTCCGGTCGGATCCAGCCGGAGTGCGGCGCGGGCAGTGCAGGCTGCGCAAGAATCTGCGCGAGATCCTCTTCGCAGAGCGTATGCTCCGCCGAAAGACCGGAGGCGCGCAGATCGACCAGCACGGACGGCTGCGCGTCACGCAGAATCTGCGCGGCGCGGTCTGTTGGATACGTCGTATCGACAGGAATATAGCCGCGCCCGGCCTTGAGCGCGCCGAACATGCAGGCGGGAATGGCCGACTGCTTGTGGCCGTAGATTATGACCGGCCTGCCGTCGCTTGGCAGCGTGCGGCGAAGGTACGCCGCAAACGCATCCGCCATGCGGTTCAGCGCGGAAAAGCTTACCTTCTCATCATGATAGCGGATCGCAATGCGGTCCGTTTCTGCATAGTGCTCCAAAGCTTCCAGAATAAACATGCGTATGTATCCTCAATCATCCGTTGCGTCCCACTGGTGCGTCAGCGCCATGCGCGCGTCGTCGGCCATAAAATAATCGCGCGGGTTTTCCGCAAAATGTCCGCCGTACAGCGGGTCAAACCAGCATGCCGTCCCGTTCACGACCGCGCGTACCCACGCATGGTCAACCGGCTCTGGAGTGTCCGCACGCAGGAACGTGCCCTGCACGATCTGTGCTTCGCAGCCCATGCGCCGTAGCAGGACTGCTGTCAGCGCGGCCTGCGCGTCGCAGTTGCCCTTGCGCTTTTGCAGCAGTTCCAGCGCAAGTGAATTGGTCAGTTCGTCCGTAAACCCGCCGGAGGTATCGGCCAGCGTAGCGCGGTAGGTAATGCCGGTGCAGAGGAAATCATAGACCGTGCCGAGATTTGCAACAAGGTCGGCCTTCGGGTCGCATAACTCCTGCAAAAGCGCAAGAACCGCCTCGTCGAGTTCCGCATTTCCGGTTGCCTGACCGGCGGGCGTATA
>UMHF01074076.1_pt1 | contig 10670 bp, 10 predicted proteins | sample 1965431 | NCBI WGS metagenome assembly UMHF01 (sample SAMEA4836088, study PRJEB28245) | human gut metagenome | biome: gut microbiome; material: fecal sample | place: Denmark | collected 2008
ATAAGTAGCATCCGATCCGATACCCACATACAGGTCACCATACTGTGATGCCTGCTGGAAAAACTCCACATGACCAGAATGTAGCAGGTCATAGCAACCGCTTACAAAAACTTTTTTTGCCATTATGATTATCATTGATAATCGAAGTACAGATAGTCATCCTCATCTAGCTGATTACCTATCTGCATCTCGATAAACATAAACAGAGTTATTTCAATTGATTATTTTATTTTTTATATTTTAGCCTCCAGAAGAAGTGCCATATCCTAAACAAAGGCTCGCATAGAGCCTCAGCAGGAAAATACCTCACGAGTCTTATATCCCTATACACCCTTTGGAGATTATGTCCAAGCTGTGACCTTCCAAACCGATTCCGGGCATCATGCCTTCCGAAATTCCCGGCTTCCAGCACCTCATTCAACACAAACTTACCATACTTCTCATTCGGAGGAACAATAAGCCGAGAGGCAGGCATGCCGAACACCTCCTGCATGATATACAGGATACCCCCGGCAAACTTCCACAATCCCAACTCCTTCAATTCCTTCTGCACCCTATCGATAGCTGCAGAAGAATTGGCAGCAAAAGAAGAGCGAGCAGCAGTAGTGTCAGTAGAAGTAGAAGCAGTTGCAGAAGTCATATCCCCAATAGCATCCCGGCGGTCCCATCCCGCACAATCTGGCGTAGACCTTTGATGGTCCGCCAACCTTAGAGCGTAGCGGTTCCGAGCACCGAGTAGGGCGGTTACATCCCCGCTTCCTGAGGAAGAGGGGCTTGGGGAGAAAGTGGAACTCCCTTTGGAAAGGGAGACGGAGGGATTCGAAGATTTTTGATAGACTTTATAAAAGTCGCAAAGAACATAGTAATAATCCACCAGCTGCCTTAACCCAATCCCCTCATTCATCAGATGCGAGAAGATATGAGTCAACTGGAAGATGAGATTGAATTCCACCGTCGGAATCGCAATCTCCCCTTGCTCCCCCAACATCACCCGATGTGAGAACTGCTCCTCCTTCACCCTTTCATAATATTTCTGAAGCTTTCTGTTATGCCAGAAGCACAGCAGGAAGCTAGGGCGATAATGCACTTCAACCTCCACACCCTTATACGATGGGAACTCGATGTGGTGATAGCACGCCTTTTCATGAGGCGAGATAGAGCGGACAAAGGAGATGATCCGTTTATCTCCACCTTCCACCCAGATATCAATATCACCAGGAGTCCGGGAATAAGGATTCGGATACATCAATGCATTTCCCTGCCCTTTTAGGATACAGGTTCTGAATCCCTTCTTCAGGAACCACTCAGAAACCTGAATGGCCGCATCGTTCAACCGAACATTCGCTTTCTCCAACATCTGGCTTTCCGCCATCCATTGGAGCAGTAACTCCTTCTCCATTCCTACATATTCAGCAGGTAGCTTCTTGATACCATCAAAGAGAACACCCACCAGGCATTGCTTCTTGGCAATAGCATACAGTTCCTTCCAATCCGCCTCCTTCAAAGAACCAGGTATTTCCTTGGCAGAACCGATGCTGAATCGCAAGAAATCAAAGAAAATCTTTTGTTGTTTCAACATAAAGTTGTATTTTTGCTCGCATCAAACAAGCCATATGCATCAAATAATCTTACTATCACACACCACCCATTCCGACTTCTGATACACGTCATAAAACTCCTTGTCCTTCTGAAGCTTAATCTGATGGTCAAGATTAGGAGTCACAAGAACACCCTCCTTCAAGTTCTCCAAGAGTTCCTGACGGGTAATGTTCTGAATTTCAATATTTAAGATTTCTACTGTTTTCATTTCTATTATCGCCCTAATATCGTTTATATTTATGATCACTAATGTGTTGTTTCATCGTCGTTGTAACCATCTGCATAAAAGTAATAATATGATTTTTAAACCTTTCCAAATCGGTTAGCATATAACAAGCACCACATTGAGAAAATGAAATGTTACCATGAGCTAACATATTTCTACGATTTTTCACAATTAAAAAACTATTAGAAAACTCACCTCTATCTTTATCATCTAAAGGACAACCATGTTTTTGGAATATTTCAAAAATTTTTCTAATATCTAAGCTACCTGATATATTAACAGCCAATTCCTCAAATTTAATTTTCATAGTCATTATCTCATCATCTGGCTTATCAAAACTTGGATGGTTGCGACGTTTCATATGACTTCTCCACATTTTTCTCATATCATCTGATAGGGAAAAATATGTCAAGTTGTCATCAAAAACAGCATCATATAATGCATTTAAACAATCATTTACAGTTGATTCTACTAAATTATATAGAACCAAGAGAAATTGAGCTTTTAACACACACTGCATTTCTTGAGTAACATACAATTCTTCTTTTGTATCATCATTTAACAATGGCTTGTTTTTGTGTGACTCTAGCTTTAATACAAATGAAAGCATGGTGAAAATTTCATTAATGTCCTCCACCCGCATTTTAAAATTTTTATCTATTATCATTTAAGATACAGATTTTTTACATATTCAATTCTATTACGTATCTTTTGAGCTGTATGAGTTCGATATCGACCTTCAATTAACTTAAAGAATTCATTTCTGTTATTTTTGTCTATAATCAATTCTTTCTTCGCTACTAAGTTAATATCAGGATTATCAATAAGGGCTAAATATATACCAACGGCAATTGCCTCAAAATATGGCTTAGAAATTCCTATAGCCATCTTTGTCTTTGCAAAGCCTTGATTAGGATATATTTTTTCTATTGCATTTATAAGATTATAAAAATTTTTCTTCAGTACGGCCTTTTCATTTTTGTTAAAGGTTTTATTTTTTTCTGCCAAGTAATTATCCAAAAATTTAGCAACCCCTTTGTTCTCTACTATCGAAAACGAAGGGAATATCTCGCTAAAAGCAAACAATCTCAACAAGAGTTCCTCTTCTTCCCTTCTATTTTGCATGTAATTTGCCAGTGGACAAAGTTTCTTAAATCTAGGTTCTTTTGCCAATTCTGCAATAAAATCAGTAAAAATACCTTTATAAATTCCTCGACGCGTTTCCATCGGCAGCAAAGGCACACTACTTGTGTTTATACGGTCAAACATTTCATTTCTTACATCTTCTGTAGCTTTAGCAGATAACACAACCATTCTGATTGATATATTTTTAAAGCTTCTTTGTAAGCCAACAGGAAGTTCTGAATACTTACAACCATTCATTTCAGAAAGTTTCTCCAAATGGGATAAAGTTAGTTCGTCAGATAAGAATGCAGCCAAAGTTCTAATTCGCTGCGAACCATCTACAATTTCCAATCTTCCACTCTCTTTAATTTCTGCTGAAAACATAAAAGGGACTGGTAATCCTAAGTAAAGACTTTCAATAAAACGAGACTGATGTCTATCATCCCAAATAAATTCTCTTTGATAATCAGGAACATACAGTTCGTTATCTTCTTTATCTATATCCTTAAGATATTTATTAACATACAATTCTATTGTAAACTCTTTCATATCATATGAAATTGCGTTCTGTTGAAGTTCTATCTGATCTTCAATCTTTTGTTTTTTTTCTGGTGTCAACATATTTTCAGTCATTTAAATTTATATTATTTATCATTTCCCAAATTCTTTAATTCTCTGTTCTTCTTTCAATGAACAGACAAGCAGTTGTCCATTCTTCTCGGCTACGATATAACCATCCAAGCCTTGAACTACCACCTTGCTTTCATCGGCTGCATGAACCACGCAGTTCCTGCAATCATACAAACGGATGTCCTTGCCTACCTTGGCATTGCCAGCCTCATCCTGTGGAAGCAAGGTACGGAGGCTGCCCCAGCTGCCTAAGTCACTCCAGCCAAACTCGGCTGGCAAGGTATAGATTTCCTTAGACTTCTCCATTACGGCATAATCAATACTTATCTTCTCGCAGGTTGGGAAGAGTTTGCCGACTACCTCTTTCTCCTGTTCGGTATAGAAAGAAGGTGCCATCTCGTCCATGATGCTGGCGAGATTTGGCTGGAAGGTTCGGATAGCCTTACTTATGGTATCGATGTTCCATACGAAGATTCCGGCATTCCAATAGTAATTACCAGCGGCAAGATATTGCTCGGCTGTCTCCAGGTTTGGCTTTTCCTTGAAAGCCTCTACCTTGTAGATTTCATCTACGGATGTTGGCTCTGCTGCTGCGATATAGCCATAGCCTGTTTCCGGGCGGCTTGGCTTAATACCGATAGTAACGATGGCGTTCTTATCGGAAGTATAGCTCAATGCCTTGCTGAGCACTCGCTGATACTCCGAGGTATTGATGACCAGGGCATCGGACGGTGTCACTACGATGTTGGCATCAGGATGCTTCTTCTGGATCTTCCAGCAGGCATAAGCGATACATGGAGCAGTATTGCGAGCCTCCGGCTCTGCTAATATGTTATCTACTGGCATGTCAGGGATTTGTTCCTTGACAATGCTGATATATTTCTCGTTTGTCACTACCCACATGTTTTCGACAGGACAGATTGGCTTCAATCTATCTACTGTCAATTGAATGAGGGAACGGCCGACACCCATCACATCTATGAACTGCTTTGGGTAATCGGGGGGTGACATTGGCCAGAAACGGCTACCTACGCCGCCGGCCATGATTATTACTTGTATGTTATTGTAATTATACATTAATCTTGTTCTTTAATTATAATGATTTTCTAAAATCATCCCGTCCTTCTTTACCATTAAAGAAGGAGTTTTTTCTACCTCTCCGTCTCTCCTGCAAGGAGAGCTCCACTTTCTCCCCAAGCCCCTCTTCCTCAGGAAGCGGGGATGTAGCTGGCTCTGCTATAGCGCCGCCAGAGTTTTAGTATCGTCAGCGGAGCCTGTGCCCACAAGGGGCTGCCGATGAGTACCTACGCAACAGAGTTGCGATTGTTTGTCGGCTAGCGCATAATCAAGATTCTATCAATCTGCCGCTCTCACGCAAACGTTTCTTGAAACCTTGCATCACTGTATCAGCCCATTCCTGAAGGTTTTCTTTCATCACCTGCTTTTGCTTTTCATCAAAACTAGAATAGGCGATCTGTTGCTCCATACATGTCTGAACCGTTTCCTTAGCTAAGTCCAGTGTATGTTCTGTCACTTTGCCATTGTTAAGTCTCTCGCCTAATTGGGCGTAGAAGTAGCCATCACAAAAGGCTATACAATATTCTTTTGCTGTCATAACGCTTTATAATATTGAATTTTATCATTTCAAAATAAGTCAAGATCACTTAACTATATTTTCTTAATTAATGAAAAATACTTATCATTAACCCGATATGTTACTGACCCACCAGCCTTCTTTTCCTCAAGCATAGCTATTAAATCATTATCTGAGAAACTCAGCAGGACTTTTTCTTCAGTAGAAACCAAACGAAGCTGTTCTTTCTGAGCAGCCTCATTCAAATCTTCTCTTGTAAAAATGATACCAAAAGTTCCTGTCTGCTTGTTCAGGTACTTTGTTGGAACATATAATGCTGAAGGAGAAAGAGGCTCTTGATAATTTTTGAAATCTACAACTATCAACATAGAGTTATATCGCTGTTGCAATATCCCCCATATAGAATTTACACCCAAAGGAGAATTATTGATTATAAGGTCCCGACGACACAATCTATCGTCTGTCGTAGATTGAAGTTCCGAGTTATAGTTTAGAAAATCATCCATGAAAAGATAATCAAAGATTTCCTTTCCTATCATTTCGTATTCACTCCAAGATTCTTTTCCACGAGCGCACTTCTCAAGACGTTGTTTGAGCATATTTCCTTTGATGAAGTGCGAGGCTTTTGAGTCTTCCACCTCTAATCCCATCAAATGCTCCTTTATATATAAATGTAAAAGCTCATCACAGTTGTTATAATAGAAACCCCAACCCATATCTTGTATTGAACGATATTCTATCAAGTGTTTCGCAAAGTATTTTTGGATTTCCATATTAGGTCTTCTAGTAAAAACAAATCCCTTATACTTTAATGTCTGTAATTTACTTGTAATTATATCAATGTTGAGCGTATCGCCTATATCTAAATACCATAGATTATCATCAATCATTATCGTATGACCATCTTGTTTTTCAACTTTCTTCATTTGTACTCTTAACATGAAGATTAAATAGTCTAATAATTGTGATTCACTCGCCAAACTTATAAATATATCCTGTAGTTTTAAATGAATCTCTTTCAACTGATATTCATAATCATCCACAGGTTTATCTTCATTAAAACCAGCATAATAACCACCAGTCAGAGGATGCGATAGACATTCGTAATTATGAAAACGATGAATGAAATCAACATAATATGGATAAACAACGACATTATTTGCTGCATCATCTCCATAATAATATACTAACTTAACTTCTCCCTTTGGATTGTCTATAAATCTTGTAGCTACATAAATTCTAACACTCCCATTGTATGCCTCAAAATAATTCTCTACTTTAGAATAATGTGTATGAATATAGTTTCTATACTCATCTAAGGCTTTCTCATATTCACTTTGTATCTTGTGCAACAAAAAGACAGGAATCGGATTTTCGTGTCTATCAAATCGAGGAAAGCCTATCGACTTTACTTTTTTCTGATAAATAGTATATTCTTCAGCATCATTGAAACTACGAACATCTGGATTCAGAATGAAATAGAAATAGTCATTTAAAACTTCCTGCTCATTAAAGTCTACATCTTTAAGCCATTTTACAATTTCGTCATAGGGGAATTGAATACGGCACATTTCCAATCCTTGCTTATATTCGGCAGAATTGTAAATATTTGCAACCTCTGAAGAATACATTGTTCGAGCCAGAAATATATAAAACGTTTGTACTAAATGAACCTTACCAACCTGCCAATCGTCAGTAAAGTCCAACAACATGTTCTCGAATGATGTTGGTAAAAGACTCAATGGTATCAAGTGGTAAGTTCGTATCTGGCATAACACAGCTACTAATTTATCACAATTATTTCTATAGACATCTTGTTCTTCTGAACAAGAAATTTGATATAGAATCTTTATTAGCTCTATAAAAGCTAACTGTGAATTAATCAGATTTCCCATGTTGATAGTCTCCATGATTTGCGTTAATTGTATATCACCAATACAGCGTCCCCACTATATTACAAGTAGTTACATCTATCTGCTTTAAAAAAAGTTATTTTGTATCGATATTGCAGAAGATAAGCTGCACTCAGTAATTTGAAAGGCAGCTTTCATGCGGGCAAGGATGTTATTTCTCATCAACTTACCGACTCATTTTCTGTGAGTTTTCAAATGGTCTAGCTCATGTTTTTTCTGCAACAATTCTTCACTCATCCGTTCTCTTTCCTCACGAAGTTTCTTTGTTTCTGACTTGATTTCTAAGGTTTCCTGCATTATTGCCTTACTCTCGTCCTTCAAAGAAGCCACAGCAGATTCTAAGGCAGCAGCCTTTAGTTCCAACTCTTTTATTAGAGCTTGGTGGAAATCTTCCAAGGACGTATGTTGCTCTGCAAACAAACGTTCCACCTGATTTTCATCAAGACGCTTTAGAGCCTCCTCAACTTTCTGCCAAGAGGCGACAAAGTCAGGATCTTCTGTATTATTCATCGTAAATATATATTTTAGATAGTATTCCTTTGTTTCCATGATTCTGATATTTAAGAATTCGGATGCAAAGATAAATACTTAATGTGTTAAAGCCTTATGCTGAAATGGGGATATGCTTATTCCCTCCTTTTCCACTCCCCCACATCGCTTATCACCGCCCCGAAGTCGTAGCCGGCCACGGAGAGCATCTTTTCGCGGACAATCTTCTCCATGCCACCCTCAAAGGGATGGAGGGTGACACCGGAATAACAGTCGCAGAAACATTGCTCCAATATATCCAGTATGCGACACATCTGAAGAATGCGCTCCCAGACAGAAGAGGTATTGAGGAGAAGGATGCGGATAGCGGCGTAAAGCTGCATCACTGACACCGACTCGTGGTGACGGAAATGATGCTGAGCCCTGCTGCTGAGATGATTCTTCTCTAAATATCTTGCACTATAAACTTGATGACCTAAGCCATCCACTGCCAACAGGCGGTTCCCAATCTTGATGATGAGCTGGACTGGAATATAATCATTCTGGTTACTCATGAATTCAAACGTTATTTATGTTTAAAACTCGTTCCCTAGCAAGGAAACAAATGCGATGATATGTCACCGACTTTTTATAATTTTGCCAGCGTTAGACAAAAACAACGATGAATTCGTGAAAACAACTAACAATATTTTATTTATTAACTTAACATAGGAAATGCAATTATGAACATTAACATTTTCAATGGCTACCAGTCTACAGTGCCTGCTGTCATCAAGTTCCAGCAAATGGTGGACATCATCAGGGGCGACAAGCAGCTCGCCGAACTGACGAAGCGTTACCGCATCACGCACCAGAGGGAGTACAAGAGCCAGTGCTACTGCTTCTCCGTGACCTGCGTCTTCCAGGGTGGCAAGGCAAAGAAGGACATCATCGAGGTGACGGGCGTCGGATTTTCTGACTTCGACCATGTGCCAAAGGAGAAACTAGCCGAACTCTGTGCCAAGCTGCGAGAGGACAGACACACTTTGTTCTTCCACATCACCGCTTCAGGCGAGGGACTGCGCGTGCTCTATCGCTATGAGATGAAACCGGGAATGACGCTGGAGGAGCAGATGAAGTTCTATCCCACAGCCTTCCGTCATGGAAACGAGTATTTCTCCGACCTGCTGGGCGAGGAGTACGACGAGCATTGCTGTAACTTGGGCAGACTGATGGGTGCCGCCTACGACCCTGATGCCTTCTTCCGTCCCGATGCCGAACCTTTCAGCTACGACTGGCTGGTGGCACGACAGCAGGAGAAGACCTTGCAGGACAATGCCACGGCCCGATTGCGACGGGAGGTGAAGAAGATTGACCGTCTCTACGAAGACAAGCTTGCCAAGGAACTGGAACATGAGATGAAGACTTATGTGGCGGGCAGCAAGAATGAGTATGTATCGTGCCTCGCCTACAAGCTCAATGCCTTCGGTTTCTCTGCCGATGCCGCCCTGGAGTTCATCCGTCAGGAGTTTCCCGACTACGAGCGCCCGAAGGCTGCCGTAGACAGCTGCTACCGTCAGACTGAGGAGCACGGCAAGCGCAAGCACGAACTGCAACCCCGTCGCCATGAGGCAGGCAAGTCAGCTTCCGTGAACGACATCATCCAGTTTCTGGGCGAGCACGTGGATCTGAGGTACAACCAGATTACCATGAGGGTGGAGTATCGCATGAAGGAAGAAGGCGACGGAAAGGGCGAGGATTCTTCTGCCTCCGGACTTTGGCAGATTATCAACGACCGTGCGGTCAACACCCTGTGGAGCGAGATGTCGAAGACAAACCGTGCCGCGGTACAAGACTTCTTCCGTGTCATCGAGAGCAACTATGTGCAGCCGTTCAATCCGTTCACCGACTATCTGAATAGCCTTCCCGAATGGCACGAGGGCGACACCGACTACATACAACAGCTTGCCGACAGCGTGACCATCAAGGGTGGCGAGGAGCAACAGAAGCTATGGACCTGCTACCTGCGCAAGTGGCTCGTGGGAATGCTGGCAGGATGGACACTCGACGACGTGGTAAACAATGTGATCATCGTATTGATAGGCGCACAGGGCTCTGGCAAGAGCACTTGGATAGCCATGTTGTTGCCGTCCGAATTGCGCCAGTATTTCTACACCAAGACCAATGCCAGCCGCCTCTCCAAGGACGATCTGTTGGTGCTCGCCACCTACGGACTGATGCTTTGCGAGGAGCTGGACACGATGAAGCCCTCAGAGCTGAACCAGTTGAAGGCAGCCGTCACCATGCTCACCATCGACGAGCGTGCTGCTTACGCCCATTACCCGGAGCATCGGCCACATATAGCCTCATTTGCTGCCACTGGCAACAACGTTCAGTTTCTCTCCGATCCTACGGGCAATCGCCGCTGGCTGCCCTTCGAGGTGGAGAGCATCCTGTCGCCCCGTGAGCATCCCTTCGACTATCCCAACATTTATGCCCAGGCTTTGCATCTGCTGCGCTCAGGCTTCAGATATTGGTTTACGCAGCAAGAGATCATCGAGCTCAACCTTCACAACCACAAATTTGAGGCACCCCGTCTGGAGCGGGAACTCGTTGCGCTCTACTTCGCCCATCCTACCGAGGAGCAGCATGGCATATTCATGACCGCCAGCCGTGCCCTGCAGATTATCGGGGCGGGCATCAGCCAGAAGCTCTGTGCCGTATATGTGGGCAGGGCTTTCTGCGAGCTGGGATTCCGCAAGGTGAGGGTGAACCACTGTTGGGGCTATCTCGTGGTAGAGCGTGACGGCGACATGATCAAGGCTCAGCAAGTACACCTGGCGATGGAGGCAGAAGACGACTATTCGCAGCAGGATACCGCCAACGACCTGCCCTTCTAGGGGTGGGTAGGGTAAGTAAGGGGAGGGTACTTTCTAAGAGTTTCCTTATGTAAAGGTTCGTTTACTATAGGAAAGATATAGTATATATATAGACTCCTAGAAAAATCGATTTCCTACTCACCCTAGTTACCCCCAGCCGTAAACAAGATAGTTACGATAGCTAAGTATCATGGTTACGATGGCTAAGTATCATAGTTACGAAGCATAACCCTAAT
>UMHF01030961.1_pt1 | contig 10669 bp, 7 predicted proteins | sample 1965431 | NCBI WGS metagenome assembly UMHF01 (sample SAMEA4836088, study PRJEB28245) | human gut metagenome | biome: gut microbiome; material: fecal sample | place: Denmark | collected 2008
CCCCTGCGCTTGCGGCTCCACGCCACACAATCACAGCCTTGTTTTCTTGCTGCTTCAAATGCTCTTGCCATCCCGGTTGGCAACCGCATTTTCGCAGCAACGCCGACAGAGCGTATAACACACTACACTTTGCAAGCAAAGTCGTGTGCCAAAGGGTGCCCCTTTGGAAACCCCGGACAACAAAACAGGCTGAATATCTCGCACTTTCCCGGTGCTTGATACTCAGCCTTTATTTGTTGTCAGCAGCCCCCGTTTCGTGGTCTGCGTGTAGTTCCTTGTAAACTGACCTAAACGGAAAGCTTAATAACCCCAGCACATCCAAAATGGTGTTTGTTAGCTTACTTGCTACAACTATTTTCTGTGATATCCAGAACGATGAATCATCTAATGAGAAAGATGATGTGTTTTTGATGATCAGTTCGGAACTGCTTGAGATTGAGTTCAAGGAGTCGAGCCGCAGATCCTTCTGGGAAATGTTTTCGTCCTTGGTTTCGGATTTTGAAAAATACATTTATCGCTATGCAGACTATGTTGATGATATTTTATCGTGGGCTTATCAGTATGTGAACAAACTTAGCCTGGATTCTGGGTTAGAAAGTACCCAGTTCTTTACGGAAGAATACATGATTGAGTATCTTACAAAAGGTATTCCTAGAACAACGACTGCTAGTTCTGTATATTTAGATCCAGCTTGCGGTGGTGGTAATTTCCTTTCCCATATCTTGAACCAGTTGTTTGTTTTAAGGTATAGAGAATTAGATAATCCTATCGCTTGCATTGAGAATATTTTCAATGCTTTATATGGATATGAATTGGATCCCAATCTGGCAGCGGTCGCATCAGTGAACCTGAAGCTTAAAGCATTGATGTTGTTGGCTAAAGTACAGCAGGTATCTACTGTTGATTGGAGACTATTTTGCCCCAATATTTTTACATCCGTTGAGCCAAATGGATTTGGCTTCCTGGAGGCAGACTTTTCAACGCACAGAATCAGAAGAGTGGCGGATGGCAAGCGTGAGAATTTAGAAAGCATGACCGCTGTCGCTACAGAGATCTATACGAACCCGCCATTCCAAACCGTTAAAGGTATGGCTAGTTCTATGAAGGAACATCTCAAGAAGCATTTCCCTAACGCCAAGTGCGATCTGTGCAATGCGTTTATTTTACAGTGCATCGATAAAATTCAAACAGGTGGAACGATTGGACTTGTTACGCAAAGCAGCTGGATGTATTTAGACAGTTTCGAGAATTTGCGAAGAGAACTTATCACCAATAATACGATAGAATCAATTGCAGACTTAGGTTCTGGAGCATTCTATGATCTAAGTGGAGAAAAGGCAAATGTAGCGCTGGTCAGGGTTACGAAAACACCGTATGCGAATGCATGTGTCAAAGTGTTGACATTGAGAGATATTCCGCTTAAAGAAAAAGCTGCAGTACTGGGAAAGGCCTCCGATTCGGTGCTGCTTATGCAACAGACGCAGCTTTTTGGTGGTGAACACATGGCTTTCTCTTTAAGCCAAACCACCCCCAATACTGTACATGCTATGCCAGGGAAATACGGAGATTACGGAATCCCGATGCAGGGCACTTCAACGGGTGATGCAGCTAGACTAATAGGCTATTACTGGGAACATTTAAATGATCCAGAGTGGGTTCCTGTTAGTAAAGGCGGCAGTTATTCTCGCTGGTGTGGACTTAATAGCTATGTCTTAAAATGGGGCGCTGACGGCGAATATATTCGTACGACTAAGGGTTCGGCTCTGCGCAACACAAAGTATTTCGATAGAACATCGCTGGTCTATAGCGATACTGGTACATCCGGCTTCAACGCTCGTCTGCTGGAAGAAGGTCAGCTGTTTGTGGCATCTGGACCGGGGATTAGAGATGTTCAGGGAAGTCCTTACGCGCATCTTTCACTGTTGAACTCTAGAGTGTTTTCCTATTATTTAAGAGCGCTTTCGCCAAAGCTTACGGTTGCAGCCGGATACATTTCAAGAGTTCCGGTTCCTACTGGTTTGCTTGATCGAATTGAGCTGAATAGCTTAGGACGAGAATGTTATGACAGAAAAAGAGAGCAGCTCAAAGTGCGACCTAATAATTTGGAATGGCAAGTACCGGTTATTGAATTCGCGTCTTTGGATGCTTTTGTATGGCAGCTTTTCCTGAAAGAAATGCAAGACGAGTTAGTGAAATTAAGCTGCGAAAAGAAACTTGATGACATTATTCTTGAGGCATATGCGCTTGATAAAGCAGAGCTTTCGAAACTGAATGAAACTGTTGGAGTACCTGCTATAGACATAACCGGAACGTCGATCGCGAACAAATTGGATAAAGTAATGGCCCAGGCGTTAGATGCGAATTGTCAGATTGTTCGAACCAGAGTGAATAAACAATCCTTGGGTTGTGATGGCTTGTTGGAGTTTATCGCACGTAAGGAACAGGTTAGTCCAGAACTAATTGTTGAGTTGATTTCGTCTTCTCCTGAGACGTTCGAAGAATGCAAGGCCAAGTACAAGAACTTGGTATTGCACAACATTGTTCTAGCAATTCTTGGTTTTAGAGTGGAGACTCGCGATGAAATGCAGATGTTACAACTGTGCCAGAAGTTCTATGAGATGTATCCTGGGTTGAAAAACGAATGGGATACAGTAGAAGAATGGATTGCGATGCAGTTCAATTCTATTCATACACAGACCTTCAGTAATCGTCCGTACTATCATTATGAGGGCGGAATGTTCACAAGAAAGATTTGAGGATGGTGAAGCATGAGCAACCAGATACATATAATTCAAAATGCAATTACGACCACCATCTCGGAAATTTTTCGTGGTGACTTTAGGCGTATATGCGAAGTCAAAAAAGCGGTATTGCATCTCGAGGCGATTTACTTTTGCCATGGCACTTGCTATCTTCTCAAGCGCGAGAATATGCCAATTAAAGATCAATTAGCGCTCTATCAAAGAATTGAGTTAATCCCACAGAGCACGACAGAGTTCTTTGAGAATAACCGCGAATGCATTATTAACAATTGGCCAGAAGAAAGCGCACTTGCAGCAAAACCAGAAATCCTGTATGATGCACTTTTGGCAAGCGAGTTTTGCGTACAGCCTGAGAGAGTTGGATATAAAATCGATAAAGTTAGCCGAGATATTGCGGGGGCATATTATACTTCTTCTGACTTTTCTGCGCAAATTACTTATCGTGCGCTAGAGAGCTACATGGATCGAAAGCGGAGGCGTGCGATAGATTCAGACTCTTTTGCTTGCTGCAATGAGTATGAGAATATAACCTTCCTGGACTATTCTTGTGGATGCGGAGAATTTCTGTTAGCGGTAATCCAGTATTTTGATAATCATGTATTGGGTTATTCCAGAAAGAAGCTGGCAACTCAGTTGAGGGGTGTAGATGTCAACCCAATAGCACTGATGATCACCATTGCGCGGATTGTTTCTGCAGTTGAAGCTGAAGATGATGAAAATTTGCTTCGTGAGGTCGCAAAGAACTTTATTGTAGGCAATCCATTGCTTCATAGCGATAAAATTGCACCGCTAGAAGTGAGGTTTGATAATTTTGCGCTTAACAGATTGTATGCTGAGACAGAAGGAATCAACTGCTTGGAACTGGAACAACAAAACCTGGTCGTGTTAGGAAATCCGCCATGGGAAAAGCTCCGCTTTGAAGAACGGGCATTTTTTAGACCGGTTTGTCCTGCAATTTCAGCAATCTCGCAGAAAAACAAGCGCGAAAAGGAAATTAAAAAACTTGCGGTTAATTGGCTAGAACTGTTGGAGTACTACCAGCTTCTGCAAGATGATTATGCTTCGGTGAAAAAAGAAATCCCTAAACATCCGCTCCTGAAAGTATCGTTGGTTGGGGAGCTGAACACATATGCAATGTTTGCTGAGCTAGCTTCTCGATTGACAGAAAAAGATGGTTTTGCAGCGATTATAGTGAAAAGTGCGCTGGTTACATCAACTTGCTATTCGTCTTGCTTCCGACATTTTGTTAATCAGGGATCACTTTCAGAGGTGTTTCTCTTTGATAATCGGGAGAAGCTTTTCCAAATTGACAGCCGCGAGAAATTCTGTGTACTCTTCTTCGGAGGAGAACATGCCGGTGGCATAAAGGTACATTATGGACTGACTAAGCAAGAACAGATATTGTCGTCTGTGCCAATCAATGTTACGAGCGAGGAGCTGGAACTTATCAATCCGGAAACAGGACTGCTTCCGAATGTGGCAGATTCGAAGGAGTTCTCGTTCTTACTTCGAACACACAGATCGCTGTCAGTGTTTGCAAAAGAATTTCCAAAGTGTCATTTTGGTAGGTTGGTACACCTTACTGCGCATGCAGAACACATTTCTACAAAGTCGGAAAAAACACGAGTCCCAATCTATGAGGGAAAATTCATCGAACAATATGATAATCGTTTTTCCACATTTGCAGGAATGAGTGCTGATGAACGTTATCAAGCAAAGGCATCTGCTAGACGGCAACCGGGTGATAGTTTTGTTGCCCCAAAGCCTGCTCCGGAGTGCAGATACTTTATTGATAAGAAATTTTGGGAATCATTTCTTGATAGGTATGATCAACCGTATTCTCTGTGCTGGAGAAGTCTTACCTCTCCCACCAATCAACGGACTATGATTGCATCGATCATACCGTCAATGCCAACTTGCCAATCCGTTCAATTGCTCCAGACAACACCAGTTGAGGATCTTTTGATGATACTGGCGCTGCTTAATTCCAAGGTGTTTGATTTTTTTGTACGGTTGAAAATGGGGGGTATTGATCTGACGCAGAGTGTTGTACGGCAGATTCCTGTTCCTTTCCGAGAGGCATGGAACAGCATGGTTACTTTACATGGTGTAGATTATACGGCATTGGATGCGGTCAGAGCCTTGGAACGGCTACTATACCGGAATGAGCCGGACTTGTGTGGTTTGTGGGATGGTGTTCCGGAAATAAAGAATGCGGATAACTACTACAAAACCGCTGCAGATGTACGGGAGGAAATCGACAAGATTATTTTCCAGATGTATGGTCTTACAAGCGCAGAAGAGAAAATGGTTCGCAACTCCTTTAAGGCATAGTAAAAGACGCAGGCTTTCGGGCCTGCGTCTTATCTATTGGGATTATCCAATTCTGATCTTACCAAATGCCTTGGAAGACTTATTAATGCCGTTGGTTGCCCAGAATTCGCTGTTTGCTTTCAGTGCGTCCAGTTCGCTTTCGGCCATGGTTTCAAGAATGTAGTGGTCAGAGGTTACACGATGGAAAACGAGAATGTGATAGGCAAAGTCTGTTTTGCCATACTGAGAAAGGGATTCGTCGCCGGTCTCCGCATCTCCCTTGAGCTGGATTCGCCAGGATGCATTATTGGGTGCAAATTTGATGGTGCTGGGATAGTGTATTTGTCACTTCGCCGTTCTTTTTGGGGAGAGACGGAATTACATTAAAGGGCAAAAGAGTAGAACTTGATGGGCAAACTGCGCTGAATGAGTATGATGAAGACAAGAAGGTTCTAAAAGAGTTAAGCAAAGAAATTCAGGATGTTATAGAAGAAAGCTTGCATAAGCACATGGCGGCACAAGTGGATAAAGCCATTGCGCGAATGGAGGCCAGAGATTCTTTCCCTACATTCCCGAATGACTTTTACGGGGCCTTACGTAAAAAGGATTTGGTGCAAGTCACAAAGGAGATTTATCGAATTCAGCCTAGGATATTCCATAACCTGAAGCCGATTCAGGAAAAATCTTTACTGGGTTTTTTGAATTTGTTGCTCAGCTCCGAAGAAAGGGAAAATGTTCTTTCCATTATCGATGAAATTGTTCAACTGTCGCCAAAGCAGCGTGAAGAATTTGCATCTGTGTTAAAGCGGACACATCTGGAGAATATTATAGCAACCATTCGTTTTATTGAAGACCGGTATAAGGTCATCGAGGTTCTCAAGACAATCGTCTTTGACTATGCAGGATATGCGAATGAACGTGACCACGTTCAAAAGATTGTGGAGCAGCATTACTGGCTGTTCGGAGAACAGTATCACCTGGTAACGGCAGACAAGCGAATGCAAAAGGCGCTTGAAGAGTATCTGTACTTGCTCTATGGTGATAAGGCTCCAAATCCAGTGTTGACACCAGATGAAGAAGAGCTTCGCCGGATGGATATTTTTGCTTGTGCTGCAAGAAATACTGAGGATGCAAATGGTAGTGCGATTCAGGAAAATCTGGTCGTTGAGCTGAAAGCACCCAAAGTAGTGCTCACCAAAGCGGTTTTACGTCAAATTGAAGACTATATGGATTACGTCCGAAAACAACCGTTGTTTAATAGCCAGTACCGCAGATGGAAGTTTATTGCTGTATGTAGCGCTGTTGATGACGATGTCAAGGCACGATACGATTCCCAGAAGTCTAAAGGCAAAAAGGGCTTGGTTGCTGAAATTGACAACTATGAAGTCTATGCTTTGACATGGGATGATGTGTTCCAAAGCTTTGATTTGAGGCATGCTTTCCTGCTGGATAAGCTGAAGATGGATAAAGAGGCGATAGCTGCTGAGATCGCACAGACTGCTGGTGACGAGAAATCTAAGGACACAGCGGATGCTCTGACTGCATTGGTAGCAAATTGATTTGTTAGCAGAGTAAGATTTCCACTTATTTGATTACTTCGTATTGTTAGCTGCCGCCGGGTGGTATCGGTTGATACCATCCGGCGGCAGTTTCTTTTGGGAAGAAAAGACTTGCAATTTCTAAAAGCTATGGTACAATCACGACACCTTGGGATGGGAGTTGGTTTCTGCCTTGGGAGAGGAAAACCGCCCAACCCATGTTTTTGACCCATGTTGGAACTAGGGCGGGAGATTACTGGCAGAGTAAGAAAAGCTTCCGGTATTGGCGGTTGGCTCGAAAACAGGGGATGAAAAATCTCTTGAAAACCCGGGCAGCGTAACCATCGGAAAAGTGAATCCAAAGTGGTCTTGAATGTGTCGTAAGTCCAAATTTGGCAGTGAAAGCTGCCTGCTTGGCTGACCCATTTTTAAGACCACATTTTTGACCCATATTTTGACCCATACGGGGTTAGCACACAGTGGATTGGGCAGATTTCAGTGGATTCGGAGCGTTGGAAAAAGCCGTCAATATGTGCCAAACCCCTGAATAATCGCCGCAAAAGTATTCCTGACTGCAGCTCATAACCCGGAGGTCGGGGGTTCAAGTCCCTCTCCCGCAACCAAAAAAGTCCCGAAATCTTACGATTTCGGGACTTTTATTTACTTTTCCAGCAAAATTAATGTGGGTCAAGGTGTGGGTCAAGCCACTGACCCACACCTTGACCCACAAGCAGAAACGCCTCGCTGTGGTCAAACAGCGCCGGAGAGCACACCGCTCAGGGTGTTGGCCGTCTCCCGCTTGGCGGAGGTCGTTACATGGGCGTAGGTGTCCAGCGTAAAACCCGCAGAGAAGTGCCCCAGCATACCTGACACCGTCTTGATGTCCACGCCATTTTGCAGCGCCAGCGTGGCGAAGGTATGTCTTAGGTCATGGAAGCGGATACTGGGCAGTCCTGCCCGCTTCAGTACCCGGTGCAGCATATTGTTCACGCAGTCCGGCGACAACGGGCCGCCCGTAGGTGACGGGAACACCCACGGACTGTTCCCCACCTTTTTCTTCTGCGCTTTCAGAATGTCTATCGCATCTGCCGCCAGCGGCAGGGTGCGGTAGGCGTTTTTTGTTTTCAGCGGCGCTTCCACGATCTCACCGTTGATACGCGCCAGCTGCCGTTTTACCCGGAGGTCACCGCGTTCCAAATCAACGTCCTCCCACTTGAGGCCCAGCAGTTCGCCCCGCCGCAGGCCGGTCGCCAAGTCAATGTAGTACATCTCGTACACGCCGCTTTCCTTGGCCTCCCGCAGAAAGGACGCCAGCTGCTCCACCGGCAGTGTCTGCATTTCCTTGCGCTCCACTTTCGGCAGCGCGCATCCCTCAGCGGGATTACGGACGATGAGCTTTTGTTCCACGGCCAGCTTCAGCGCAGAGGAGATGATCTGATGGATATTGCGGACGGTCTTGGCCGATAGGCCCTTGGGCTGTTTCTTGCTCTCGGCGCGGTCCACCCTGCCGTCGGACAGCAACCTTTTATACAGGCGCTGGAGGTCTAGGGATGACAGCTTTGTCAGTGGGATACCCCCGATGTAAGGCTTGATGTGATGATCCAAATAGCCGCGATAGGTTTGGTGAGAGGATGGACGGACTTTCAGCGCGGCGTAGTCGCTGAACCAAACCTCCAGCCATTGTCCTATGGTATATTCCCCCGCCCTTGCCACATCCAACCCGCGGGTTTCTTCCATGGTGCGGCGCAGCTTCTCCCGCACCTCCGCCTGCGTTTTGCCAAGCACGTTCTTGGTGATGCGCTTGCCGGTGATCGGATCGTGCCCTGCGGTGTAGCGCCCCTCCCAGCGGCCATCCTTTCGCTTGCGGATATTCCCTTCGCCATTGGCGCGTTTCTTGGCCATTGAATCAGCTCCTTTGCTTTTTGTTAGCCAACATACATACCACAAAGTTGACGGAATAGCTACTGTTTTTTTGAAAAGGGAGTCCCTGCTCAACCGAACAGGGACTCCCTTTATTATTTGTAGTAGTTTTGATCCGACATTCATGTGTTTACATGCCTTGCATTTCAAGTGTCGGGGATATTCTTTGCTGATCTAAGAGATGCACATATGCTGGCTCAATGATCCTCTGATGACGAGCAGTGAGGTACACTTGGTAAAACCTTTTCTGTGTCGCATCCAAGGAAGGCACTTCCTCAACAAACGCGCATATCTCGTCCATGTTGATCTTAGGGGCCATTCTCATGACCGCATCATTACAGTCTTGGTTTTTCGCAGCCTGTAGAAAATCATAGTAGTTGATTTTTCTGCCATCGACCTTGATCGCCGATGTCGGGAAGCGGTATATTCTTGCGTTCAGTTCGTCATCATTATTGAGCACGGTATTCATTATGCGTTCATCGGCCTGTGGCAGCAGACAGCTTCCGCAATCATAAACAGGTGCCAGCGTAGCTGTCTTTGTTGCATCGTAGTACAGGAATCCCCAATTTCCATTGTGCCGGTCAAAGTTACCCAGCAATGCGTCAACTACAAATACATTCCAGAAATGTTCCAGCAGGATGGTTGGATCAATATATTGCTGTTTCTCAATGGTATCCAGAATATCATTCAATTCCGTTCCGATGCCGCCGTGTTCGGAGTCTATGACGGTATTCTTGATAGAGCAGAAATCGAACAATCGACTTCCGTCTGCGGTGAAATCCTTGCAGGCGCAGACAATTTTACTTTTTCCTCCAATCTCAAAGGTTCCAAGGATCGTTTTCTGCGCGGGAATACCTACCATGTTGAATACGGTACTAGCAATATGCTCACTGATGCAGCTGTTGGTATAAGAAAGCTCTGTCGGCTTGTTCTCTCCGGAGGGAGGAAACTTCAGCATATACGGTTCGCCTTCATATTCGATTGCGATTTTCTTGCCGTTGGCTCCATTATATACCCGATCATATAGTCGCTTACAGTTTGTAAAGTCTAGCAAATCTTATCACCTCCACAAATACTTCTGCCGTAGATAATCCGCCTGTGCCGGTGTAATTGCCCCATCATCGATCTCTGCGGCGTTGATGCTTCCGTATAGCTCACCCCACAGGCAGTCTAAAATCGTTGATCCATTTTTTAAGCCATCTTTGTAGGCATCCAAATCATGTTGAAGATATGGCGGAAGAGCATATTCCCAAGAGCGCTCTTTCATTGTGTCGGCATCATCTATGCCGTTCTTGGATAGCGCAGCGGCTTTCATCATATCAGGGTTCATCACTGCAACCTCCTCTGCTCATTTACTGATATTTTACCACAGACAATGCCCGTATAGCAACATTACTTCCTCTTAATTATGCTTTTATGACAAGCTAAGACTTTTGCCGCTCTTTGGAAGAGTTTTTCTTTGCTTACTGTGACGCAGATTCTGCGCCGGTCACTCTCCCTGATAGAACAGCAGTATGTCCTTGAAGGAGATCGTACCGTGGGTCGTCGACACCTCACGGACACTGCTGCCGCGCATTTTATTGTACTCCTCGCGGGTCATATCCACATCACCGCCCAGCAGGTGGTTGGTCATGTTGTGTTCCACCGCCAGCTTAAATAACAGCCTGCCCAGCCGGTCACCGAACACACCCAGTGTACCCTCCAGCACCTCTTGCAGTGCGCGAGGCAGATATGCACCTGTCCTCTCGGTATGCAATCGTCCGCAATACTGACGCAGGGCCTTCTCCACAAACTCGTTGCGGGTGGGGCAATTGTCCAGCTTGTAGAACGCATCCACCTCCTGCCACACGTCGTCTGACAGCCAGACGGAGTGCCTGCTTTTCCCGTTTTTGTCCATTGAACTACACCTCCCTTCTGTGTGCCTGCGCCCGTCGGAAGCCTTGCAAACACGGGGATAACGGGCATTTTTGCAAAGAATAGCGTCAAAGTACTTTTGGAGTCCGATAATCAGCGCCATTTCCAAGACCCTGCAAACCCTTGCGGCAGTCCGCACTGCGGGCTGCCGTGATCGGCACTGGCGCAGAAAAGCGCCAATGCTTTTCTCCTGCTCCGCTTTCGGCGCACCGAAAAGCGGGC
>UMHF01060636.1_pt1 | contig 10142 bp, 6 predicted proteins | sample 1965431 | NCBI WGS metagenome assembly UMHF01 (sample SAMEA4836088, study PRJEB28245) | human gut metagenome | biome: gut microbiome; material: fecal sample | place: Denmark | collected 2008
CGCCGCAACCGCAAGGCCATTACCATGGAGGATATCGAGGAAGCTTCCATGAAGGTGATGGCTGGCCCCGAGAAGAAGAGCCGCGTGGTCACCCCGGAGGAGAAAAAGCTCACCGCCTACCACGAGGCTGGTCACGCCGTGGCAGGCTTCTACTGCAAGCATCATCCCCGCGTGCACGAAATCACCATCATCCCGCGCGGTCAGGCCGGCGGCTACACCATGTATCTGCCCGAGAAGGACCGCAGCTATGTGACCAAGGGCGAGATGTTTGAGGACATCGTGTCCAGTCTGGGCGGCCGCGTGGCCGAACAGCTGATCCTGGAGGATATCTCCACCGGTGCCTCCAACGACCTGCAGCAGGCCACCAATATCGCCCGCCAGATGATCACCCGCTACGGCTTCTCCGAGCGTCTGGGCCCTGTGGTCTACGGCACCTCGCAGGAGGAGACCTTCCTTGGCCGCGACCTTGGTCAGGGCAAGGGTTACAGCGAGACCACCGCTGCCGAGATCGACAGCGAGACCCGTGATATCATCGACGAGGCCTACGAGACCTGCCGCCGCACCCTGACGGAGCACATCGACCAGCTCCATGCGTTGGCCAAGGCTCTGATGGAGCGCGAAAAGCTCAACGAGGAGCAGTTCAACACCATTATGGCCGGCGGCACTCTGCCTCCCTGCGAGGATGCAAAGCCTGAGCAGGCGCAGCCCGACCAGACCGTGCAGCCTGCCCCGGTGCAGACCGCAGAGCCTGCTCAGACCGCTGAGCGTGCCGAACCCGCCGAGCAGGCCGAGCCTGCCCAGCCGGAAGCGCCGCAGCCAGACGCCCCGGAGCAGCAGGACTAAGCTTTTTTAAGAAAAGGAGCGAACATCGTGGAGGAAAATTTTAACCCGGTCGCCCAGACCCGCGCAAACTACTATACCCCCGGCAGCCCGGTGCAGTTCGTCTGCGTGGAGCTGCTCAAGGGGGACGTCAGCGGCGAGCACGCTGTCTGCCTGACCTTCAAGAATATTTCCCGCGTGACCCTGACCGCACTGGAGATCCACTTCAAATGTAAAGGTGTGGACGGTGTGATCCTGTGCGAGGATAAGTTCGAGTATCGGGATCTTCAGGTAAAGCCCGGCGAGCTGTTCGGGCAGGACGATGCCGTGTTCATCACGGCAAAGGCCATCACCAGCGTGGATGTTTCGCTGTGCAATGTGTACAACGGCAAGCGTGTGGTGCATCTGGACGGTATCAAGCGTGTGCGCCTGCCCGCACCCCGCCGTCTGGCTCCAGAGCTGCAAAAGACGCTGGAAGCCCGCATGAACCGTACCGGGCTCAAGTATCAGCCGCAGGTGTTTGAAAACGGCTGGTACTGTGCCTGCGGTGCCTTCCACCCCACTGAGGAGGACACCGTTTACTGCTCGGAGTGCGGCTGCGACCGCATTCTGCTGCAGAATGCGCTGAATACCCTGCTGCAGCCCGCCGCTCCGGCAGACGAGATGGAAATGCCCCTCAGCGCCCCGGCGGCGCCCGCAGCGGACGCTGCGGTGGAGGAGCCTACCCGCATCGTGGGTGCAGCCCCTACCGCCCCGGCAGCGCCCGTAGAGGAGCCCACCCGGATCATGGGCGCAGCGGCTTACCAGCCGAAGGCAACCCCCGTCCAGCCCATCTCGGAGCCTACCCGTGTGCTGGACGCCGCTGCCCGCGCACCGATTTCCGACATTGCTGCGGCAGACGAGGGCACCCGCGTGATGCCCGCCGCTGCCCACCGTCCGGCATCGGCTCCGGTGCGTCAGCCCGCGCCTATGCAGGACGATGACGAGGAGTACGAGGACAGCCGGGACAGCGTGGCAGAAGCGCTGATCCGCTGGGTGCCGCCCATTACGGCTATCCTGTGCGCAGCCATTGCGTTGTGCGGCTTTGTGTACTACCAGTTCGTGCTGTAAAATAAGATTCATCCCGGCGGAGGGGGCAGCGTGCCTTCTCCGCCTTTTGTGTGCATTGCACAGAAAGGAAATGCCATGCCGGAACAAGCCTTACAGGTGGCTTTTGAGATCAAGACCGCCTGCGATGAGATCAGCCGCCGCCTGCTGCGCTGGCACTGGGAGCGCAAGCCCGGGGCGCACAGTCTGGACGCGCTGCTGGAGCATATTGCCGCCCGCAAGCAGGAAAGCCCGGATTATTATGACCGTATGCCGGATCTTACCGGCAAGACCAGCTGGCAGCAGTTGGACACTACTCTGTGTATGCGGGTACTGCTGGACCCGGAGACTGATGCTGCCCGCCCACTGGACTTGCTGGGCAACACGGCACACCCCTCTGCCGCCCGCCATGCCTGCAACGCCATCCGCACCGCCCGCAACGAAGCTGCTCACGCGGCAGTTGCAGCAGACGGCGCACAGGCGGCGCTGCTGTTCAACGAAGCCATCGAGGCGCTGGAAGAGGGCTACGCCGGTACCGCCTTTAAGGAGAACGAGCTGGCGCAGTATTACCGCGAGGCAGAAGACTACCTGAACCGGTGCAGCGAGGGCAAACCTCTTAAAGCCCGCCAGAGCAGCCCGCAGAACACACAGCAGGGGAAAGCTGCTGCCCGCAGCAAGCCCCGCAGTGCACAGCAGACCCGCAGCACCAAAAACACTGCCGCCCGCAGCCGCAGCACCGGTACAAAGCAGAGCCGCGGCACAGCCTCCCGCAGCAAAAAGCAGCAGATCGGCGGCGAGAGCAAGGCAGCGCTGGGCATTATTCTGGCGGCGCTGGTGCTGGGGCTTATCGCACGCGCCATCAGCATGGGTTTGCTGTAAATGCAACGTTTTTTGCAAATCTGGAGGTAAATTGGAAAGCGAAAACGGCTGCGTTGTACAAAACAACCAAAAAAGTAGCGGATAGCCCCGCAGAAAAACGGTCATTGCACCTCTTGCGGGAAATATGAAACGGATTTATAATAAGCATGAAAACGTTTACACATTACCGCCGGAGAGGGAACGGAGAAAAACCCATGACCATCAGTGATATTGCAAAGCTGGCAGGCGTTTCCAGTGCTGCGGTCAGCCGCTATTTGAACGGCGGCCCTCTCAGCGAGCAGAAGCGTGCCGTGATACAAGCCGTAGTGGAGCAGACCGGTTACAGCCCGGACACTGCCGCCCAGACCCTGCGCACCGGCAAGGTGCGTCAGGTGGGGGTCATTGTGCCCAGCATCAGCTCCCAGTCGGTGGGGCAGATCACCAGCGGCATTGCAACCGAGCTGGGCGCAAGCCGCTACCTGATGCTGCTGGCTGACACCGAGCTGGACGAGCAGATGGAGCTGGAATATCTTACAGCATTGCAGCGCAACCACGTGGCCGGGATCATTTTGCTGGGCTATGATTCCAGCCCGCAGCTGTGCAAGGCGCTGAAGGACTGCCGTGTGCCCGTGGTAGTAACAGGGCAGCGCTTTGCAGACCTGCCCTGCGTTTATAACGACGACCGCTCTGCCGCCCGCGACCTGACCCGGAAGATGCTGGAGCATGGCCGCAAAAATATCGTGTACATCGGCGGCAGCGAGCAGGACGCTGCCACCGGCGCGGCCCGCCGTCAGGGTGTGCAGGATGCACTGCGGGAGGCCGGACTGAACGCAGATGGTCTGCCCCGCGCTTACTGCGCTGTCTTTTCCATGGAAGAAGGACAACGCTGCATGGAGGAGCTGCTGGCGCGCTGCCCGCAGCTGGACGGTGTGATCTGCGTGACCGACACCGTGGCCTTTGGCGCTTTGCAGGTGCTGCGCGCTGCCGGACGCAGGGTAGGGGAGGATGTCGGCCTTGCAGGCATCGGAGATAACTGGGCGAGCAAGGTAGTGCAGCCCGGCTTGACCACCATCCGCTTCTACCAAAAGCAGGTAGGGCAGGAGGCCGCCCGGATGCTGCTGCAAAGCCTGGAGCATACCGGGCCGGACGCTGCGCCGGTGCGCCAAACCACGCTGGGCTATACGCTGGTAGAGCGCGGCTCGCTGTAAAAAAGAGGAACAAATGAAACAAAAACTGATCTTTTTAGATATCGATGGCACTCTGCTGCCCCCGGGCGAGATGCTGATCCCCCAAAGCACGGTGGAAGCGCTGCGCAAGGCGCACGCCAACGGCCATAAACTGTTTCTGTGCACCGGGCGCAACCTGCGCATGACCCAGCCGCTGCTGCACTACGGCTTTGATGGCGCAGTATGCAGTGCCGGCGGTTATGTGTTCTGCGGGGACAAGGTGCTGGTAGACCTGCCTATGGAGCCGCAGCTGGCAAAGGACGTGCGCAGCGCCATGGAGCGCCACGGTGTAGAATGCACGCTGGAAGCGCGGGACGCCACCTACGGCAGCCTGAAGATGATCGAGCGCTGGAGCTTCACCCACCGGGATGCAGGCCCTCTGAACAGCGAGGCCGCCCGCTGGCGCAAGGCCATGGAGGACGGCATGACCATCAGTCCACTGGTTGATTACAAGGGCGAGCCGCTGTATAAGATCGTGTATATCGCGGAGCACAGCAAGGACTTGGACGAGGCCAAGCGCCTGTACGAGGATCGCTTTGTGTTCTGCGAGAGCAAGCTGGACGGTCTGGACGGCGGCTATGTGAACGGCGAGCTTATCAACCGTAAATTTGACAAAGGACGCGGCATCAAGGCTGTCTGCGACTATTTGGGCGTGCCCCTGCAGGACAGCATCGGCTTTGGCGACAGCGACAACGATCTGCAAATGACCGATGTGGTCGGCATCAGCGTCTGTATGGCCAATGGCTCTGCAAGCCTGAAGCAGCGCTGCGACCGCATTGCTCCCTCGGTGTATGAGGACGGCATTGCTAAGGAGTTTGCAGCCTTGGGGCTGATTTGATCGTTTTAGATATAGAAGCCATTTCCAATTGAAACCCTTTTCCTGTGAAAGAACAATCCCGGAAAGTCCGCAGACTTTCCGGGATTGTTCTTTAATAATAAAATTCCTATTGACATGGCCAGAGCGGAAGCGGAGGCCATTCAAAATCGTTTTGCAATGAAAAGGAGCACCGCACAAAAAACTGTGCGGTGCTCCTTTTGGTTCATAAATCAGTAATGCAGATCCTCTGCGGTCAGCGCTTCCAGCACGGGCAGCATAGCAGCGGCCTCGGCCTTGGCAGCGGGCAGATCCATATCGCGGTAGTTGCCGCACTCCACCTCGCTGGCACCGGGCACAGCGCCCTCAAAATCGGCCATAAAGCGGTAGGCGTCCACCGCCAGCTGCAATGCCTGCGCCGGGGTCAGACCCCGGGTCAGCAGGTAAAAACCGGTGCGGCAGCCCATGGGGCCAACATAGATCACCCCGTCCTTCACGGCGCTGTTGCGCGCGTAGGTTGCAAACAGGTGCTCCAGCGTGTGGGCAGCGGCGGTGGTCAGGTAATCGCCCTGATTGGGCTTTTTCATGCGGATGTCCCAGGTGAGCACATCGCCGTCCTGACGGCTCAGGTACATTCCGCGCTCCAGCCGGGTGTGATCCACGCAAAAGCTTGCGATACGTTCCATACTACGGTTCTCCTTTTATGTCTTAGCCCTGCAGGCGCTGCACACTGCCGTGTGCGCAGTCCACAGCCACCATCAGACCATCGCGGATGTGGCTGGTAGCACCGGCGGCACCCACAACGGTGGGCTTCAGCAGTGCCTTGCCGGCAATGGCGGCGTGGCTGTTCAGGCCGGGCTCCTCTACCACCAAAGCGGCAGCATCGCGTACAAAGCTCAGCATCTCGTTGCTGGTGGAAGGAACCACCAGCACCATGCCGGGCTTGAACTTGGCGCGCACCTCGTCCATGGTGCGGCAGACGCAGGCCTTGCCGCTGGCAACATCGTTGTTCTCGGGGCCGACGCCTACGCCGGTAGCCAGACAGTTGCCCACCATGTGGATCTTGATCATGTTAGTGGTGCCGGAAACGCCCACGGGCACGCCTGCGGTCACAACAGCCAGCTCGCCGTTGTGCAGGTAGCCGTTCTCCTTGGCCAGAGCGGTAGACATCTCGATCAGCTCATCGGTGCTGTGTGCCAGAGACATCATCAGCGGGGTGATGCCCCAGCTCAGGGACAGCTGACGCTGCACCTGCTCGCGCATGACGCAGGCAATAATGGGCTGCTGCGGGCGGTACTTGCTCAGCAGGCGGGCGGTAGTGCCGGACTCGGACACGGTAACGATGGCGGCGGCGTTCACATCCCGTGCGGTCAGGCAGGCGGCATGGGCGGTAGCGTCAGAGACGCTGATCTTGCCGGGGTTGGAATCCATCGTGCGGCCGCGCAGATGGAAACCCTCCTGCTCGGTGCGCTCTGCAATGGCAGACATGGTCTTGAGTGCCTCCACGGGGTAGGCACCGGCAGCGGTCTCACCGGACAGCATAATGGCAGAGGTGCCGTCGTAGATGGCGTTTGCCACGTCCGAGATTTCGGCGCGGGTGGGGCGGGGGTTTACCATCATGCTGTCCAGCATCTGGGTAGCGGTGACGATGGGCTTGCCAAAGGAGAAGGAGCGGTCGATGATGGTCTTCTGGATGCCGGGCAGCTCGGTGAAGTCGATCTCCACGCCCAGATCGCCACGGGCCACCATCACGGCGTCGGCAGCAGCCAGAATGCTGTCGATGTTGTTCACGCCCTCGCGGTTCTCGATCTTTGCAATGATGCGGATGTTGGAATCGTACTGGTTCAGCAGGTTGCGGATATCGTACACGTCCTGTGCGGTGCGCACAAAGGAGGCGGCGATGAAATCGTAACCCTGCTGGATGCCGAAGATGATGTCATCCTTATCGCGCTGGCTCATATACGGCATGGACAGGTGCACGCCGGGCACGTTGACGCCCTTCTTGTTCTTGATCTTGCCGCTATTCAGTACGGTGCAGACGATGTCGGTGTCGTTCACGGTCTGGATCTGCAGCTTGATCAGGCCGTCGTCCAGCATGATGGTGCCGTTCGGCTCCACGTCCATGGGCAGATCCTTGTAGGTGATGGAGCAGATCTCGTTGGTGCCCTCCACATCGCGGGTGGTCAGGGTAAAGGTCTGGCCGGCAACCAGGTTCTCAACGCCGTTCTTGAAGTCCTTCAGGCGAATCTCGGGGCCCTTGGTGTCCAGCAGCGCAGCCACGGGCTTGCCCAGCTCCTCGCGCAGAGCCTTCAGCTTTTCAAGGCGACCCAGATGCTCCTCGTGGGAACCGTGGGAAAAATTGAAGCGGGCCACGTTCATGCCGTTGGCGATCAGATCGCGCAGCACGCCTTCCTTATCGGTGGAAGGGCCAAGGGTGCAAATAATTTTCGTTTTTCTCATGCAATATACCTCCGTCAACTCTCTCTTACCTATATCCGGCACAGCATCCCTGCAGGCTGCTGTGTATGACCAAGGGAAACAAAAAAAGCTCCCGGTACAGCGGGTCGGTTTATATGGTAGAGCAGGAAAACCCAAAACTCTACCACCTATTATTATAATCATTCCGGCGCAAGAGAGCAAGAGGAATTTTTGCTTGAATACAAGTTTTTGGTAAGGCATCTGCCCCAAGCGAGAATTGCAAAAACTTTAACGATACGACGCAGCTTTCTGCGTGCTGTCTGACAGGAAAAACTGCTGCAAAACGCAAAAACTGATAAGACCGCACAAGGCTGCTTCCTCTTGCATCCGAGGGGCTTTTTGCTTATAATAAGGATAATAAAGTAGTACTGTTCCGGGGTGCGCCCCGGAGAAATGGAGTGACCATTATGGAAAAACGCGTTTTTCTGATCGTGCTGGACAGCTTTGGCATCGGCGCAGAGCCGGACGCCGCTGCCTTTGGCGATGCAGGCACCAACACCTTGGGTGCCATTGCGAACCACCCCAATTTCAATTGCCCCAATCTGCGTAAGCTGGGTCTGTTCAATATTGACGGCGTGACCGCAGGGGAGAGAACGGATGCCCCGGCGGCTGCCTTTGCCCGCCTGCAGGAGCAGAGCATGGGCAAGGATACCACCATCGGCCACTGGGAGATCGCCGGTGTGGTCAGCCCGGAGCCGCTGCCCACCTTCCCCGAGGGCTTCCCGGAGGAGCTGATCCGGGAGTACGAGCAAAAAACCGGCCATAAGGTACTGTGCAACAAGCCCTATTCCGGCACGCAGGTACTGAAGGACTACGGCGAGCAGGCCATGCGGGAAAACGCCCTCATCGTCTACACCAGCGCTGACAGCGTTTTTCAGGTGGCTGCCAACGAAGAACTGGTGCCGGTGCAGGAACTGTACCGCTACTGCGAGATCGCCCGGGAAATGCTCAAGGGCAAGTACGGCGTGGGTCGTGTGATCGCCCGCCCCTTCCTTGGCAACAGCGCCGACACCTTTTACCGCACCACCAACCGTCACGACCTGAGCCTGAAGCCGCCCCGCGCCACCATGCTGGATCTGCTGAAAGACGCCGGTAAGGACGTGATCGCTGTGGGCAAGATCTACGATATCTTTGACGGCGAGGGCGTGACCGAAAAGATCAAGACCACCGGCAACACCAACGGCATCGCCTTTACCAAGGCTTTGCAGACTCGGGATTTTGAAGGCCTTGCTTTCGTGAATCTGGTGGACTTTGATATGCTCTACGGCCACCGCCGCGATGTGGCAGGCTACGCTGCCGCCGCCACCGAGTTCGACCGTTTTCTGGCCGATTTCCTCCCGGGCATGCGGGAGGGTGACCTGCTCATGATCACCGCCGACCACGGCTGCGACCCCTCCTACACCAAGACCACCGACCATACCCGCGAGTATGTGCCGTATCTGGTCTGCGGCAAGGGCGTAAAGGCGGGTATGGATCTGGGCACCAAGCTGTGCTTCGGCACCATTGCCCAGACCATCTGCGAGTATCTGGAAGTGGACGCTTCCACGCTGGACGGCAAGAGCGTATGGCAGGAGATCCGGGCATAAAACGCCCCCAAAAACAGTAAGAACAGGAGCGTGAAACAATGCGTATTTATGATCTAATTGCAAAAAAGCGCGATGGCGGCACCCACACCCGGGAAGAGCTGGAAGCTATTGTCAACGGCTTTGTCTGCGGAGATGTGACCGACTACCAGATGGCTGCATGGATGATGGCGGTGTATCTGCGCGGCATGACCAATGAGGAGACCGCTGAGCTGACCGATGTGATGGCGCACAGCGGCGTGATGGTAGATCTTTCGCCCATTCCGGGCATCAAGGTGGACAAGCACTCCACCGGCGGTGTGGGCGACAAGACCACGCTGGTCATTGCGCCCATCGTGGCAGCCTGCGGGGTGAAGATCGCTAAAATGAGCGGCCGGGGTCTCGGCCACACCGGCGGTACCATCGACAAGATGGAGAGCGTGCCCGGCACAAAGACTGCCCTCTCGCAGGAGGAATTTTTTGCACAGGTGAACCAGATCGGTCTGTCGGTCATCGGCCAGAGCGAGGGTATCGCCGTGGCGGATAAAAAGATGTACGCCCTGCGGGACGTTACCGCTACTGTCAGCTGCATCCCGCTGATTGCGTCCAGCATCATGTCCAAAAAGCTGGCCTCCGGTTCGGACGCCATTCTGTTGGACGTTACCACCGGCACAGGTGCCTTTATGAAAACTGTTGACCAGAGCATTGAGCTGGCGCAGCTGATGGTCGCCATCGGTACCCACCACGGCCGCCGGGTAGCTGCCATGATCACCGATATGGACACCCCGCTGGGGCACAACATCGGCAACAGTCTGGAAGTCATGGAGAGCATGGACGTGCTCAAGGGCCACGGCCCGGCAGACCTGACCGAGGTGTGCCTGCAATTGGCGGCCAATATGCTGGTGCTGGCGGGCAAGGGCGATGCCGCCCACTGCCGCGCCATGGCCGAAGCTGTCATTGCGGACGGCTCTGCCTTTAAAAAGTGCAAGGAAATGTTTGCCGCGCAGGGCGGCGACATCCGGGTGCTGGATGATTACAGCCTGTTTGCACAGCCCGCCGCCAGCTACGAACTGCTGGCCGAGCAGGACGGCTACATTGTGGCCAACGATGCCGAAAAGATCGGTTCTGCCAGTGTGCTGCTGGGCGCAGGCCGCCAGAAAAAGGGCGACCCGCTGGACTTTGCTGCCGGCATCACTCTGCACAAAAAGCGCGGCGACTATGTGCATAAGGGCGAGAGCCTTGCCACCTTCTACGGCGCAGCGGACAAGTTTGAAGCCGCTGCCGCCGAGTACCGCAGCG
>UMHF01012351.1_pt1 | contig 9990 bp, 3 predicted proteins | sample 1965431 | NCBI WGS metagenome assembly UMHF01 (sample SAMEA4836088, study PRJEB28245) | human gut metagenome | biome: gut microbiome; material: fecal sample | place: Denmark | collected 2008
TATGCGCGCCGTTGTCCTCCAGCCGCACGGGGAACGTGAAGGGCAGCTTGCCCGAAGGGTTCACCGCACCGAACACCACGTCGGCAAGCGCATTGCCCGCCTCGGAACCCGAGAACCACGCCTCCAGCACCGCCGGAACACGGTCGATCCACGGCATCGCCACGGCGTTGCCCGAGACGATCACCACCGCCAGATTGGGATTGGCTTCGGCCAGCGCCCCGATCACTTTGTCCTGCGCATACGGCAGGCCGTATTGCAGGCGGTCGTCGCCTTCGCAGTCCTGGTGGTTGCTCTTGTTCAGCCCCCCGACGAAGATCACCGCGTCGGCCTTGCGGGCCGCGGCCGCGGCATCGGCGATCAGCTGCGCCTCGGAACGGCTCTCGCTCAAATCCTGCCCGGTCTTCACCCCGTTGTAGTCGCCCGTCACGTCGCCGACGTAGCCGCGTTCGTAGATCACCTCGGCTTTGCCGGCCGCAGCGGCGCGGATGCCTTCGAGCGGCGTATATTCGTGCCGCACCTTGAGCGACGAGGAACCGCCGCCCACGGTCATCATCTTGATCGCATTCTCGCCCACGACGGCGATGGTCTTCGCACGCCCGAGGTCGATGGGCAGCACCCCGCCCTCGTTTTTCAGCAGCACCATGCCCTCGCCGGCGATACGGCGCGCAGCGGCCAGATGTTCGGGCGAATTGAGCGACCCGAACGGTTTGCGGGTGTTCATCGCCGTGCGGAAAATCAGCCGCAGCACCCGGCGCGCCTTGTCGTCGAGCGTCGCCGTCGAAGCCTCGCCCTTGCGGAGCATATCGAGGTAGGGGGCGGCGAGGTAATAGTTGTCGTAGGCGTTGCTGGCACCCCAGCTCAGGCCGTCGGTCCACGAACCGAACTCCATGTCGAGACCGTTCTCGGCGGCCTGCTTCGTGTCGTGCGTGCCGCCCCAGTCGGAGACGACCACGCCGTCGAAGGCCCAGTCGCGTTTCAGAATGTCGTTCAGCAGGTAGCGGTTGTGGCAGCAATGCTCTCCCTTGTATTTATTGTAGGCGCCCATGACGGCCCATGCGCCGCCCTCCTGAACGGCGGCTTTAAACGCCGGGAGGTAGATCTCGTTCAACGCACGGTCGTCGACCTCGACGTCGATGCCGTGACGGTGGGCCTCCTGGTTATTGAGTGCGAAATGTTTCACGCAGGCGGCAACGCCGTTCTTCTGCACCTCCTCGATGTAGGGAACGACCATCCGCGAGGAGAGGTAGGGGTCCTCGCCCATGTACTCGAAATTGCGGCCGTTGAGCGGCGTGCGGTAGATGTTCACGCCGGGTCCCAGCAGGATGTCCTTCTCGCGGTAGCGCGCCTCCTCGCCGATGGATTTGCCATACAGCGCCGACATTTCGGGATTCCACGTCGCGGCAAGGCACGTCAGCGCCGGGAAAGCCGTGCAGGAGTCGTTCGTCCAGCCGGCCTGGTCCCATTCGTCCCACAGGACCTCGGGGCGGATGCCGTGAGGGCCGTCGGTGCACCACACCTCGGGAATGCCCAGGCGCGGAACGCCCGCCGACGAGAATTTCGACTGCGCATGCAGGATGGCGACCTTCTCTTCGAGGGTCATGCGCGAAAGGGCGTCTTCGACCCGCTTTTCGATCGGCTGCGACTCGTCGAGGTAGACGGCGACGCTGCCCTGCGGCCCCGGCCCGCCTCCGCAGGCGACCGCCGCCAGGGCGCACAGCCCGGCGAGACTCTTCAACAGAATTTTATTTTTCATGTCTGGAATGGATTAGTGCATATTCACAAACGGAGTGCACAGTCGAGAGGCTGCGCACTCCGTTCACAAAATTAACGATTATTTCTTAACCAGCGACAAAACGGGGTTGTCTTTTCCCGCCGTCACGTCGAGTGTCAGACGATAGGTCGCGCCCTCCTCAAGGGTGACTCCCGAGGCGATCTCGATGTTGCCGTCCCCGGCGATCGAGAAGAACGCCTCGGCGCCCGGCGCCAGCGTGAAGGCTCCCAGACCGTCCCAGCCGCGGTTCCGGAAGAACTTGCCGCTCCAGCCGCTCACGCGGAAACGCTGTCCGAGGGTCGTGCTGCCTTCCAGACCCGCCTGGGCCGTCATCGTGTAGATGCCGGGAGCGGATTCGGGCACGCAGACGCCCTTTTCGGTGGTCCAGCCCGGTTCGTTCACGGCCGCGGGCGAACCGATGCCGTAGCCGATGAAATAGACCGCCCCGTGGCCGTCGTCGCTCAACGTGGCAAGCCCCGAACCGTCGGCGTTGAGCACCAGCGCATCAATCACCCGGGTCGCCAGATTGGCCGTGATGCGGTATTTGCCCGTGACGGGGACCAGCTTGACGCTCGTCGCGGAGGCCGCCTCGAAGAAGTCGGGATTGATCCACGCCGGCGTGAAGGCGTCGGCGCCGCCCAGCGTCAGCGTCTGGCCCTGCGTCAGGTCGAGGTCCAGCTGGTAGTTGTCCACGTCGAGCTGGGCCATCGGCGTTCCGTTGACGGTGATGTCGGCGGGCGGAAGCTCCTGCTCGCCCACTTTCTCGACGGTCAGCACCGCGGCCATCGTGCCGCCTGAAACGTCGATCGTGAAGCGGTAGATACCGCCCAAGTCGAGCGTCTTGCCCTCGGCAAGCCTCAGGTTGCCACCGTCGGAAATCTCGATCAAATCGCTGGTAGTGGTCAGGACCCCGTAGGGATTGGCAAACGAGGCATCCGTCTTACCCAGGAATTCGCCCTTGTCCCAGTCCTTCGGCCAGAAGAACTTGAAGTCGAAGTTCGAAGCGTTGATCGAAACGCCGGCCACCAGCGAGATCTGGAATTTCTTGTCCGCAACGCGAGCCAGACACAAGCCCGTGGAGCCCATATCCCAACCGTCGCCGTTCTTGATGACGGGTTTGCCGATACCGGCTCCGACCGTCCAGATCGCATTGCCCGAACCGTCGGCGGCGAGCGACGCATACTCCGTGGCCGACTTCATGGCCTCGATACGCAGGTAGCTGTGTTTGAAATTGGCCGTCACCTTGTACATGCCCGTCATCGGCAGGAAGGTCAGCGTCTCGGGATCGGAAACATCGGCGCGTTCGAAGAAGTCGCGGTCCACATCCCAGTCGGCGAAGTCCGAAACGCCCGTCAGCGTGTAGGTCTGATTCTGCGTCAGCGTGGTGACGATGCTGTAATTGTCGTTGTCGACCATCGTCATCTCCGTCTCGCCGAAGAGCAGTTTGATGAAAGGAGAACCCTCGAAGGTCAGCAGGTTGAAGGTGATCGTGAACTCTCCGGCATTCGAATTGGCGAAGGGAATGGCGTCGGTGGAATCGGAGACGATGCCGCCGGCCCCGGAGTCGTAGCCGAAGGTCACCACCGAGCCAGCGGCGTCGAGTTCGGGCGTCGCGATGTAGCCCTGCGGCTTCTGCGGGAACTCGTCCGTCACGGCGTATTCGTAGTCGTTGCCCGTAGGCTCCATGCGGTACTCCGCGTCATCGAGGAAGAACGTCAGGTAGGCGGGCTTGGGACGCGATACGGCGAGCGGCCGGTCGACGGTCGTCGTTCCGAAGCGCACGTTCTGCCCCACGAAGCGCAGCGTGGCCTCGCCGTCGGGAATGTTCTTGTAAAAGGGAAGCGTCACAGCCCCCGTGTAGGTTCCGTCGCTTTTGGTGCGGATCACCTCCTCGGCGACCATCTCGTCGTCGAAGAATACCTGCGCCTTGAGCGTCGAGAGCGCATAGCGGTCGGTCATCGTCACCTCGAAGTCGACCTTGCCGCCGTAGACGCCCGACGCATCGGCCGAAACGACGGTCATCTCGGGACCGACGTCGGTGGTGAGCAGTTCGGGATCGTCCTTGCACGCCGTCGTCGAGGCAGCGACGAGCAGCGACAGTGCGATGTATTTCAGCGTTTTCATGTTCTGCGAATTTTAAAGGTTAGTTTTCGGCTCCGGCGCCCCAGCGGAACGAGGCGATCGACTTGGCCGGGATGGTGTATTTGAACGAACGGTCGGCGTTTTCATACACGGCGACGGTCTGTTCGCCGGCGCTCCTGTTGAGCGCCACGAAGGCTTTCGATCCGTCGGGATTCCGGAAGGCCAGGTAGGTCAGCCCCGACGCCGTGTAACCCGACGCGCCGATGCGCACGGCACCCGGCCGGATGACCTTGGCGCACTGGGCCAGGTCGTAATAGTGGCTGTTGTACTTGAGCGTCTTGTAATCCGACGAACTGATCTCGATGGCCCCGTAGCAGGTCGTACAGCCTCCGGGACGGTTCGGAGCGCCCTTGTCGTCGAGCATCAGGTTCCACAGCAGAACCCCTTTGCCGTAGCGGCTCAGCGTCCCCAGGAAGATCGACTCGAAGTCGTCGATCACGCAGCTCTCGAAATTGTAGTTCCACGTGCCGATCGAAGCCTCGGTGAAGTAGATCGTCTTGTCGGGCGCGGCGGCGCGGATGTTGTCCAGCTCGCTCACGCTGCCCCCGTAGTTGTGCCAGGCCGAGCCATCGACCCACTGCGCAGCATCGGCGTCGGCGTAGATGTTGAGCGGGTAGTTCTGCTGGCCGGCGACGTTATCGTAGTTGTAGTTGTGGTCGTAGCAGAGGATCTTGGTGTCGATGCCCGCCTTGCGGAATGCCGGGCCGAGTTTCTTGACGAAGGCCAGCTGGTCCTCCCACGGCATGTAGAGCGACATCGAATTGCCCTTGTTCAGCGGCTCGTTCTGCATCGTGATGGCGTAGATCGGGAATCCGTTCTCCTCCATCTCGGTCACCCACTGCACGAAATACTCGGCGTAATCGTCGTAATAGGCGGGATTGAGACGACCGCCGGTCCACGAATCGTAGGGTTTCGAGGGGTCGGCGACCGTGCCCTTCATCCATTTGGGGCACGACCACGGCGAACCCATGATCTTGATTTCGGGATTGATCTCCAGAATCTCTTTCAGCACCGGAAAGATGCCATCCTTCTCCACGGCGGGAATGGCGAAGAATTCGATGCCCTCCCGGTCGCAGCAGGTGTATTCGTCCATCGAGAAGTCCGAGCCGCCGATATGCACGCGGATAAAGCTGAAACCGGCTCCGGTCTCGGGGTCGAAGCACTTCCGGAGGATCGCCGTGCGGTCGGCCTGCGACATTTGCAGCAGGTTGTAGCACGTGGCGCCGGTGATGGCCGGGCCGAAACCGTCGACGGTCTGGTAGGTCGTCGAGGGGTCGATCGTGACCCGGTAGGGCGACATCGAGACCTTCGAGTAGTCGAGTCCCTCCTCCGTGAACAGGCGGTTGCCGTCGGCCGAGGTGACGTAGGCGAGAACATCGCCCGTCACGGGCGAGGGATCGGGGCCAGGACCGGGAGCCGGCGTGTCGCCATCGTTCCCGCTGGAACAGCATACGGCTCCGGCGAGCAGCAGCGGGCAGGTCAGCAGGCGCAGGTTGTTATTGATCGTAAATTTCATGGCAGAATCGCAATTTTAAGGTTAATAGCCCAGGTTTTGTTCGATGTTGGTGTTATCCTCCAGCACTGAAGTCGGCACCGGCATCAGCACGCGGTTGTCGTTCATCGCGCGGCGGGTCTGGAAGTAGGAGTCGTAGGACGCCGAGCCTTTGATGTTGACGCCGTCGCAGATTTCGAACAGTTTCGAATAGTCGTCGCCGTAACGCATCAGGTCGAACCAGCGGAAGCCCTCCATGGCCAGTTCCAGACGGCGTTCGTGGAGCACGGCTTCGCGCATCAGGTCGGCCGACGCGCGCTGCGCCGCAGTCAGTTTGCCAATGCCGGCGCGGCCGCGGATCTCGTCCACGATGTCGGCGGCGCCTCCCGGATCGTCCGTATTGGCCAGCGCTTCGGCATGCAGGAGCCGGATCTCGGCCAGACGCATCAGGTAAACCGGGGTCACGTTGGTCGGGAACTTGTGCATGAAAGCGTATTCGTCGCTCGGATAGTGGTACGACCAGCCGCATTCGTCGTAGACGACCGACGCATTCTTGCGCTCGGTGTCGCCCTCGGCGTCGTAAGCCTTCGTCAGGTTACGCGACGGCGTGCACCACTTGGCCCACGAGAAACTGTCGCCCGGGACATAGGCGTTGCGGTGGAACATCATCCACATCCACGAACCCGAGGTCTGGCTGGTCCACTGCACCTCGAAAATCGACTCGCGGGTGTTCATCGCAGCCATGCCCGTATCGCCGGTGGTGTAGGCCCACAGGTCGCCGTACTTGTCGCAAAGGCTGTACCCCATCCCTTCGACCGCTTCGCAGGCCGAGACGACCTTCGACCAGTCGCGGAACTCGCGCATGGAGTAGAAACGGGCCATCAGGCCGTAGGCGAAGCCCTTGGTGATGCGGAACTTGTTCGAAGCGTCCATGTCGGGGGCGTATTTGCAGGCATACTCCTCGATGTCCTTGACGATCTGCTCGCCGACGGTCTGCTTCGACACGCGGGCCGGGAAATAGAGCGGATAGACCTCCTCGACGTTCCCGGCGTTGATGGCGGGCGGGATTTCGGTCAGCATCGGGATTTCTCCGAAAAGCTGCATCATGTTCATCCAGATATAGGCGCGCCAGCAGAGCGCTTCGGAGAGCCACTCCTGGTACTCCTTGTCGGTGAGCGACGGATCGTTCTCCTTCACCAGATCGATGTTGCAGATGACCTGGTTGGCATAGTCCACGGCGTTCATCGAGTAGTTCCACAGGTTCGAGGCGAATTCGTTGTCGCTGTCGATGTGGTTCGACTCGACGCTGACGACCTTCGTCTCGGCCATGTTGCCGCCGTAGGCATTGTCGGCGCGCGCCTCGGCGAGCGTGGTCAGCTGATACCAGTAGGTCTGGAGATCGCCCTTCATGTAGTTGTACATGGCCGTAAGCTGGCCTTCGAGCAGTTCGCGGGTGTTGATGGCCGTCTCGCTGTCGCCCGTGCCGGAGGTGTTGTTCTCGGCATACATCGTCTCGGGGAATTTCTCAAGGCTGCACGACGTGGTGGCAACCCCCAGCGAGAGACCCGCGGCAATTAATAATATCTTTTTCATAATCGGTTCTTTTTTCAGCGGTTAGAAAGTAAGATTCAGACCCACGACGACCGTGCGCACGTTGGGATAGGTTCCCCAGTCGATGCCCATTTGCGTGGCGCTTTCCGACTGGCTCACCTCGGGATCGTAGCCCGAATAGCCGGTCCAGGTGATGAAGTTCTGGAGCGAAATGTAAGGCTGGATGCGCGTGATGTTGATGCGCTTGAGCTTCGGCGAGGTGATGTCGTACGACAGGGTGATGTTCTTCACCTTGAGGTAGGAGCCGTCCTCGACCCAGTAGGACGAATTCTTCACGTTCCAGGCGGGGTTGTCCGAGCGGAACACGTCGGTCTGCTGGCCCGGAATGCGCCAGCGCCGCAGGACCGTGGTGGTCTGGTTGTTGGCCGAAGCCATGCCCTCGGTCTCGATGCGCGAGGCGTTGAAAATGTCGTTGCCGTAGGAGCCCGTGATCAGAATGTTCAGGTTAAGCCCCTTCCACGAGAAGTTGTTGGTCATGCCGAAGGTGAACTTGGGATTGGCGTTGCCGATCCAGGTCTTGTCCAGCGGCGTGATCTCGCCGTCGCCGTTGCGGTCCTCGTAAACCAGGTCGCCCGTCTCGGGATCGACCCCCTTGGAGACATAGCCCCAGAACATCGAAAGCGGGTGGCCCGGAGTCATGCGCACGACGTTGTCGTTGGTCGCGTCGGAGGTCGTGGCGTAGTAGTATACCTGCTTCAGGTTGAGTTTTTCGACCTTGTTGCGGTTGAGCGAAACGTTCAGGTCGGTCGACCAGTTGAAATCCTTCCGGGCGATGTTGACCGACGAAAGGGTGATCTCGAAGCCCTGGTTCGACATCTCGCCGTCGTTGCGCGTGATGTTGGGATAGGGCGAGGGCAGAGGCACGCTCATCAGCATGTCCTTGGTGTACTTGTAGTAATAGTCGAGCGAGAGGCTCAAACGGTTGTTCAGCAGCGCGAAATCGAGTCCGACGTTGGTCTGCGAAGAGGTCTCCCACGTAAGGTCCTCGTTCTTGATGTTGCTGCGACCGCCGACCGTCGGCACGGCCTGCGCATTCTCGGTCAGCGTCCAGTCGTAGTAGTTGGTGCTGTACTGCTGCATCCAGCCGTACTCCGCCAGACCCGCCTGGTTACCGGTCTGTCCCCAGCCGGCGCGCAGTTTCAGGTCGTTGATCCACGACACGTCGCGCAGGAACTTCTCGCCCGAGATGCGCCACGCGGCCGAGAACGAGGGGAAATAACCCCAGCGGTGGCCGGGAGCCAGCTTCGAGGAACCGTCGGCGCGGAAATTGGCCGTCACGAGGTACTTGCTGTCGTAGTTGTACGACACGCGCGCCAGATAGGACATGATCGACCACTCCGATTTGCCGTAGCTCTGGCCGCGGACGCCGCCGTTGTTACCGCCGTTCAGGTTGGGAATGGCGTTGTTGTTGGTCGAGGAGAAATAGGAGCGCGAGCCGCTCAACTGCTCCCACACGGAGGTCGTGGCCGACGTGCCGGCCATCACTTCGAGGCTGTGGCGGTCGAACGACTTGTTCCAGGTCAGGATGTTGTCGTAAATCATGCGCATATCGTCGGAACGGGTGTCCGAGGCGGTTCCGTGCTGCGTCCGTCCGTAGGAGGTGCGGATCGGGTCGAGGAACGACGACGAGTGGACCCAGCGGCGGTCCATCGAAACCGTCGACTTGAAGGTCAGATCCTTGGCCAGGTAGAACGTCAGGCCGCCGGAGAGCAGCAGGCGGTCGGTGACATCCTGGTTGTAATCCGTGCGGGCCATGTTCTCACGCGGCGAGGTGAGGTTGGCGCCGTAAAAATTATTGTAGAACTGCTGGGGATTCTCGGGGTCCCAGATCGGAGCGTAGGTCGGGGTCGTGATGGCCGACACCACCACGCCGGCGCGGTTGGCGCCCTGACCCGAGATGATCGTGCCCTTGGTGGTGTAGTGCGAGAAAGTCGTCGAGGCGTTGGCCGAAACCCATTTGAAAATCTTCTTGTCGAAGCTGGCCTTCACGTTGTAACGGTCCGAAGAGGTGGTGTTGATGATGCCCTTTTCGTTGGTGTAGCCGCCGCCGAGGTAATAGGACGAGTTTTCATCGCCGTTGGAGACCGAGAACTGGTAGTTCTGGTTGACGCCCGTCGAGTAGGTTTCGTCGAACCAGTCGGTCCGGTCGGTCAGATCGGCCGGAAGCCCCGACACGGCGCCGTTCTCCTCCATCAGGTCGCGGTACTGCCGGGCATTGAGCACGTCGTAGCTCTTGGTCACCTTCGAAATGCCGACGAAGGTCGAGAACGAAATCTCGGGGCCCCGTTTCCGGCTGCCCTGCTTGGTGGTGATGAGCACCACGCCGTTGGCGGCGCGCGAACCGTAGATGGCGGCCGACGAGGCGTCCTTCAGCACCTGCATCGACTCGATTTCGTTGGGAGAGAGGTAAGCGATGGCGTAGTTTCCTTCGCCCACGGGAACGCCGTCGACCACATAGAGCGGATCGTTGCTCGACGAGATGGACGAAGCGCCGCGGACGCGGACCACCATGCCCTGTCCGGGCGAGCCGTTGGGCTGGATGACCTGCACGCCGGCGGCTTTGCCCTGAAGGGCGCCCGAGGCCGAGGTGATCGGGCGGCGGGCCAGGTCGTCGGTCTTGACGACCGAAACGGCCGTCGTGAGGTCCTTCTGCTTGACCGTGCCGTAACCGATCGCCACCACGGCGTCGAGGGCCACGGCGTCTTCGGCGAGTTTCACGTCGATCTTCGTGCGGCCGTTCACGGCGACCGTCTGCGAAACGAATCCGAGCGACTGGAAAATCAGGTTAGCAGAATTCCCCCCCCCTCGCAGTTTGAGGGAATAAGAGCCGTCCACGCCCGTCGTAGCGCCGTTCGTAGTTCCCTGCTCGATGATCGTGGCTCCGATAACGGGCTGTCCCGACTGGTCGGTGACCGTTCCCGTCACTGTCGGCGCCGACTGGGCGAAGGCCGCCGGCGCAAAGACGATCAGCATC
>UMHF01034084.1_pt1 | contig 9878 bp, 7 predicted proteins | sample 1965431 | NCBI WGS metagenome assembly UMHF01 (sample SAMEA4836088, study PRJEB28245) | human gut metagenome | biome: gut microbiome; material: fecal sample | place: Denmark | collected 2008
GGAGTCGGCGAACAGGGCCTTGTCCATCTTGGAGGAGAAGCCGGAACCGTTCTCAAGAGCCTTCTCGTCCTCGGCGGAGAAGATGCCGGTACGACGGCCGGTGCCGATGAAGGTGCCGATGGTGTCGAAGGTGTCGGACATGGAGAACGCGAAGATGGTCAGCAGGATGATCGGCAGCTTCGACACGTCGGAGAACAGCGCCGGGAAGCCATCCTTGGTGAAGATCACGCCGAAGGTCTGCGGCAGCTGGGCGAAGGTGTCGGCGATGGACACGGAGTTGGCCATGGTGGTCTGGCCCATCGGAATGCCGACGACCGCGGTGACGGCGATGGCGATCAGCATGCCGCCGCGCACCTTGAGCACGGTGAGCACGATGGCCAGCACCAGGCCGATGATGAACAGCCAGATGGTCGGATTGTTCATGACGGCAAGACCCGGGGTGGCCTGCACGGTGTCGCCGCTCTTGGCCGCGGACTTGGTGGTGAAGGTGAAGAAACCGACGTTGAGGAAGCCGACGTAGGCCACGAACAGGCCGATGCCGCCGCCGATGGCGTTCTGCAGCACTTCCGGAATGGCTTGGATGATCATTTTACGAATCTTGGTGACGGTGATGATGATATTGATCAAACCGCACAGGAACACCATGCACAGGGTTTCCTGCCACTTGAAGCCGAGGCCGAAGCACACGGTGTAGGTGAAGAACGCGTTGAGGCCCATGCCGGCGGCCTGCGCGTACGGAACGTTGGCGAACAGGCCCATCACGAGCGTGCCGATGATGGCCGCGATGATGGTGGCGAGGAACACGCCGCCCCACGGCATACCGGTCGAAGACAGGATCTGCGGGTTGACGATGATGATGTAGGACATGGCGAAGAACGTGGTCAGGCCGGCCATGATCTCCGTGGAGACGGTGGTGCCGTTCTCCTTGAGATGGAAGAATTTCTCCATTTTCTCTTTTCTCATCTTTCTTGGGTTGGTAGGCGCGTGCCATATGGTGGCGTGCGCCGGCGAGAATCGCGACTCGCCTGGGACATGCGTCCCTGAACAAAGCAAACGTAGCACCTATGTAAGTCATGGAAATTTCGTGCGATTGGTAAGGGGTTGCTTTTGCGGCGGCGCGACACGCCGGTCTGGATTAGTCCAAACGGGTCAGTAAATTACCCACTTGTAAACCACAGACCGTTGGTTGGAGCGTGCAAGCGCTCACGAAGTTTGGTTCGCCAAGCCAGCGCAGGTTGAAGAACATACGCCCACCAAGGGCTTTCCGCTTAGCGGTCGAATGTTGCTCTGCCTGCGTGCAGGGCTTTTTTATTGCCCTGCGAGGTGTTCCGAATCTCACAGTCAACGGTTGACTAAGGAAGGAACGCCATGAAGAGGCCCGAAAAGGAAGCGGTGGTCGCTCAGCTTACGGACAAATTCCGTAACGCCGACGCTATCTACCTGACCGAGTACCGCGGGCTTACCGTTCCGCAGATCTCTGAACTGCGCGAAAAGCTAGGCCGCGATACTTCCTACACTGTGGCAAAGAACACGCTCGTTCGCATTGCAGCCAAGGAAGCTGGCATCGAAGGTCTTGATGAACTTCTCGCCGGCCCGACCGCTGTGACCTTCGTGAAGGGTGACTTCATCGAAGCTGCGAAGACCCTGCGTGACTTCGCCAAGACCAACAAGGCACTGATCATCAAGGGCGGCTTCGCTGATGGCACCGTCTACGATGCTGAAGGCGCCAAGAAGCTGGCAGACCTCAAGTCTCGCCCGCAGCTGCTCGCCGAGTTCGCCGGCGACATCAAGGCTACGATGTCCAAGGCCGCGTACCTGTTCAACGCTCTGCCGACCAAGGCAGTGCGTACGATCGATGCGCTGCGCGAGAAGCAGGAAAAGGCTGCCTGATTTCGCTGCGGCTCGCCGCATGAATGAAGCAACCACAAAAAAGAAAAACAATTGTTTTAGGTGACGGCCACCTCTTCAATTCAGTCCGTCGCCAAGAATGAAAGGAAGCCATTATGGCTAAGTACACCAACGATGAGCTGCTCGAAGCTTTCGGTGAGATGACCCTGGTTGAGCTCTCCGAGTTCGTCAAGGCCTTCGAAGAGAAGTTCGACGTCGAGGCTGCTGCCCCGGTCGCCGCTGTTGCCGCCGCTCCGGCTGCTGGCGCTGCTGCTGAGGAAGAGAAGGACGAGTTCGACGTCATCCTCTCCGCCGTTGGCGACAAGAAGATCCAGGTCATCAAGGCCGTCCGCGCTATCACCAACCTGGGCCTGGCTGAGGCCAAGGCTCTCGTCGACGGCGCTCCGAAGGCTGTCCTGGAGAAGGCCAAGAAGGAAGACGCCGAGAAGGCCAAGTCCCAGCTCGAAGAAGCCGGCGCCACCGTCGAGCTCAAGTGATTCGCGCGGCTTCAAGCCGCAATCACCAAGCTGTAGTGGAAACCCCGTTTGCCGTAAGGCAGCGGGGTTTTCCGCATATGGAGCATGACTCAGGCATGTTCTAAAATGGGGGAATTAGGCGAAAGTTGTCAATTTATCGGTTCGGAATCCTTACTTTCGCGATGAATCATGACACAATGGCAGATAGTGTAGTGCGAAAGGAAGGCCGACAACGGTGAGCGAGGATCGACGAATGACGCGGCAGTGGACCGTCAAAGTTGACGGAAACAACGTGAAAACGCTTCATGACGGCGAAAGCGTGGAAATCGGGCGCAAACCGTTGCGCCCGCTGTCGGATGACGGGTTCGCTCGTCTCGACATCATGGATCCGGGCAAGTCCATGTCGAAAAGACATGCGGTCCTCTCCGTCGACAAGCAGGGCAATTGCTCCGTACGAGATCTGCATTCCACCAACGGCTCGTTCGTGGTGACGAACAACGGCCAACTGATGCGCCTGCCCGCAGGCGAGGACATCAAGCTGCCCATCGACTCGATGACCCTGCAGTTCGGCGACGTGCGTCTTACGCTCGAATCCGCATTCGAACACGATGACGAGGATGACGACGCCACCTCCGGTGTCTCGGATGATACAAGCCAGCCGGTTTCGAACCTGTTCGAATACGCGGTCTCCGACGAGGCTCCGCAGGAACCGGATGCAGCCGACATGTCCGTGGACGACATCCTCAATCTGCGTGCCGGCGAGCCGACGACGTTCTTCCACGCGCGCAATGTCACCGACCGTGCCGATGCTCTGCACCAGGCGGAACGTCAGACCTTCACGCCGGAGCATGCCGACAAGCCGGAACTCGAAGATGCATTCCCCTCGGTCTCTTTGGTTCAGGAAACCGTCGTGGCCGCGGACAAGCCCCGCGACCTGTTCGCCGACGCCGCAGCGCAGGCCGAGGCTGAAGCTGAGATCGAGGCCGATGTGGCCGATTCCGCTGATGCGGCTGCGACCGATGCCGAGGTGGCTGCCGTCTCAACCGAGACAGCCGCTCGGCCCTTGGAAGCATCCCATGACGGTAACAAGAACAACCTGATTCCGGTGGACAAGCTGTTCAGCACGCGCCCCAGCACGCCAATCGCCGTCGCTCTGCCCGACAGGAACGACACTGGCGATAACACAGGCAACGTTGACAAGGCTGACAATGCGGCTGACGCGTCCGCCCAGGAACAGACGCAGTCCGCCGAACAATCGCAGATGGCGGAACAGCCCACATCGGAAACTGCCGAACAGCAGCCCGCCGAACAGCAGTCGAAGCCGATGCACGCTACGCAGCCGCAGACGGAACAGCCGGGAACGGTGGCCGCGGAAGACGACGACGAGCGGTTCCGCCCGCAAAACAGCCAATCGCAGCCCGCGCCGGACGAAACCGCCGCATTCAAGCCGATCTTCGAACCGGGATCGGTATTCGACCGTGTGTCCAAAGGCGGCCTCGCCAAGCAGGAGCAGACCATCGAGGTCGACGGCCTGACCTCCGATGACGCCAAACGCACGGATGATTTCACAGTGCAGTTCCAGATGGCGCGTCATACGGAACTGTTGCCGTTCCTCGCCATGAACCCATCCCTATACGATGACCTGTACGCGTGGTTGGGCGCATTGGGCAACCAAGACATCGATGCGGCTTTGGCACACAATCCGGGATATGAGGAATACCGCAAGGCAGTAGGGAAGTGAGTCGGTATATGAGCGAAAACGAAGAGACGGCCACCGCGTTGGACCGTATCCGCGGATGGCGTGAGGAGTATCGCCTTGGTCTGGCACCATCCCCGCTTGAGGATGTGACGCAACTGAGCGCCCAGCTTGACCTGACGCATGCGCACCCATCGGGCATCGCGCAGCTGTTCGCCAAAGGACACGTCACCTTGGACTCGTTGTTCCGAGACAACGGCATGCTGCGCGCCGCGGGCAGGCGTGTGGAACGCGTGCTCGACGACCGTGACGCGAAAAGCCGTGTCAGCGGAGTCGGCGAACTCTCCTTGGTGGTCGGCGTGGCCATTTGGAAAGGCAACCAGATGCCGGTGCTCATGTATCCGGTCGAAGTGCGCAAGGAAGGCCGCAACATCGAGAACGGCACCGTCATCGCGTTCACCGGACGAGTGCGTCTGAACGCGGCCTTCGCCGCCGTGATGCGTGAAAACAACGTGACATTGGACGAGACCAAGCTCTTCGATGGTTCGAATTACGAAAGCGGCACCCCCGAAACGTCCGCGGTGTTCGCGGCCATCACAGCGCGCGCGTCCAGCGTTTTCCCCGATTTCGAAATCGAACGTCACATCATCCTCGGCTGCTTCATGGACCCGTCCTCGCAGATGCTGGTGGAAAGTCGCCAGATCATCAACCAGCTGTCCCAAGGCCCGACAGGCAACACCGTCCTGGACGCGCTCGCCGGGAACAAGGAAGCCGCGGACGCGCTGAAAGACGCGCAGATTCCCGAATACAGTCCGTTCGACGCCGATCCCCATGGCGAATACGAGATTGGCGACGTTGACAACACCGTCCGATACGCGGCGCAGCTGGCCGCATCCGGGCATTCGATTTTCGTGGACAGCGCGATCAGCGGCAACACGGCCGAACAGGCCGCGGCAATCGCCTCCCGTTGCGTGATGGGCGGACACAGCGTGCTGTACGTGCCGTGCGTCACCGACCAAAAGCGCCGTTTCATGCAGACGATCGCGGCCAACGAGATGAGCGGCCAATTGCTGGACATCGCCGATGACGGCGCCAATGCGGCAATCGACCGTCAGCTGATAGCCGCAGTCGGTTTCCAATCCGGCGTCGCGACTTCGCGTTTCGACCAGATCTCCGACGAACTGGTGGGCGTACGCTCCCGCCTGGCCCGCTATCTGGGCGACCTGCATGGCGTCAGCCAGGAATGGGGCGTGTCCGCATACCAGACCATCCAGAACCTCGCACAAATCGCCGTCCTGCCCACGCATCCGACCACGCATGTGCGTCTGGCCAAGCAGTCCGCCCATTCCATCGCGGACAAGATGGAGGAATGGGCTCAGAAGCTGTATCGCGCGGGAGAACTCGGCGAATACACCATCGGCGCGCAGGACACCGCCTGGTACAAAGCCTCCCTGTATTCCGAAGAGGAAGCGGTCAGCGCATACCAGCGTGTGGTCGAGCTGCTGCGCAAGGTGCTGCCCGCCACCCGCAAACAGGTGTCCAGCACCGTGCAGACCTGCGGCTTCCCGATTCCCACCACCGCGCAGGAGTGGGGACGCCAGGTCATGGTGCTCAAGAACCTGCGCCGCGTGCTCGACGTCTTCCAGCCGGAAATCTTCGAACGCGACATCGATTCCATGATCGAGGCCACCAAGCCCAAGGCCCAGCGCAAGGCCGAAGGCAGCTCCATGGGATTCTGGGAACGTCGCCGCCATATCAAGGAGGCCAAGTCGATGCTGCGCGTCGGCGCGCAGGTGGAGAACCTGCATGAGGCGCTGCTCGTGGTGGCCAAGCAGGCCGAACAGTGGCACATGTTCGTTCCTCACGGCGGATGGCCGGTGCTGCCCGCCAAACTCGACGACATCATCAACACGCAGGACCAGCTGACGAACGATATGACCGCGTTGAACGTGGCGCTCGCCACCACACCGCAGGGCGGCAATCTGGACACCGTCGACCTCAACCAGGTGGAAGAGCGTCTGAAGGCCCTGTATGACGACAAGCAGGCGTTGGATACGCTGCCGGAACGCGCCCGTCTGGAACGTGAGTTCCATTCGGCCGGTCTGGATGAGCTTGTGGCGGACCTGAGCAACCGCGGCGTGCCGAACGACGCCGTGGCCGGAGAACTGCAGCTGGCGTGGTGGACCACGGCTTTCGAAGACATCGTGAAGTCCTCCGCCATCATTTCCAACCAGGATGGCTCCGCCATGCAAAGCGCCGCCGACCGATTCACCCAGGTGGATGTCGAACACGTGCGTTCCATCGGACCGATGGTCGCCCAAGAGTCCGTACGCCGTCTGTGCGACATGCTTTTCTCCCGCACGCAGGAAGCCAATCTGCTGCATACCACGCTTGCCGGTTCCCGAAACGTGCCGTTGAACAGGCTGCGCAGGGAGCATCCGCAGATTTTGGCCGCGGCAAAGCCGATTCTGGTGGCAACGCCAGCCACGCTCGCTGCCATCACCGACCCGGCGCCGCTTGCCGATACCGTCATCATCGATACGGCCGCGCATATTCCGTCCATCGAGCTGCTCAGCATCATCGCCCGCGCGAAGCAGGTCGTGGTGATCGCGCACCGCAAGACCGTCACATCCGATGGCCTGCAGCGACTGATCGCACTGCTGCCAAGCGTGAAGATAACCGACAGGCCGGTTCGCCGTGCGCCGAAGCTCAACGCCTTCCTCGAATCGGAAGGATACGGCTCCGTGCCGTGCGATGTGGCGCGTGAAGGATACCAAGGCGAAGTCGCGTACCATTTCGTGCCGGACGCCAACGGTGTGCCGGTCATCAATTCCGGCCTGGTCGAATCAAGCCAGCAGGAGATCGACGAAGTGGTGAGCATCATCCGCAAGCGCGCGGCCGGTTTCACCATCGTTCCCGCATCGTATGTGCTTACCGTGGTGGCGCTCACGCACACGTTCCGTATCCGTCTGGGTGCCGAGCTCAAGTCGCTTGCCAACAAAGACAAGGCCATGGGCATGTTCCTACGCCACGTGCGCATCGTGGACATCGTCGATGTGGCCGGCGCCCACGCCACCGACGCGATTCTTGCGATGTGCTACGCCAAGACCTCGCACGGCAGGCTGCTGCAGCAGTTCGGCGCGCTGGAATCCGACGGCGGCCGAGGCATGCTGCTGGACGCTTTGGCGGTACCGGACCGTCATCTCGACATCGTCTCGTCCTTCGCATCCGACGATATGGACGACGAGCGACTGCATCAGGATGGTCCGAAGGCGCTCAAAACCGTGCTGCGTTGGGCCGAACAGCTTGATGACAGCATGGTCCGCCCGGCGATCAAGGAGTCCGGAGAGAACGTGCTCTTCAACGATCTCGCCGAGAGGATCCGCGAACGCGGCTTGGACGTGGCCGTCGATTACGGTTTCGATGACGGACTCAAACTGCCGTTGGTGGTTGGTCTGAAAGGCGAGCCGTCCGCTTTGGCCGTGCTCACCGATGACGCGCAGTTCATGGGACTGCAATCCACCAGGGAACGCCATCGCGTGCTGCTGCAGGACATCGAATCGCTTGGCTGGTCGGTGATGACGGTATGGAGCGTCGGCGCGTTCGTGAACCCCGATAAGGAAGTCGACCGCATCGTGGCACGACTGGGAAGCCTGTACCGGGAGGAACGGTGAGCGCCGAGCATATCGAAAACGTCATGGAGCATGACGATTCGCAGACCCAGTCCGAGACGCACTCCACACCCAGTTATTCCGCCACGCGGCGGACCGCACGCAAGCATAAGCGCGTGGTCCGCCAAGGTACGGAACTGTTCGATGCCGATGGCGTCAAACTCGAACCTTCGGACGTGCTCACCAAGCGCCAACGCGAGGCGGATGACGACAAGCGCATCCTAAACGAGCTTCCGCCACATTGGGCGGTCTTCTCCGAACGCGGCCGCTGATACGTCCAGCCGGGTGCCAGCTATCGATTAGGATTATCAGCCATTAATTGATGGTGGCGATGACCGCACTGTATTCCTGAACCCGCAACACGACGGCCGCCTCATTGGGCGGCATGGCGAACACCGCGATGGTATTGCCTTGCGCATCCTTAGCCGGTTTGCCGGTCAGCAGCGCTTCGGCGCAGATCGTGCGTAACTGCGCATCCACACCACCGTCCGGCATATCATTAGCCATGCCGGACGGCGTTTCCGTACCGTTCGGCATATCCGCGACATTCGGTGTGCCGGACTGCATCTCAGCATCTGTCATGGTGGCGCTGGAAAGTGTCACCTTGTCTCCGGGAATCAAACCGCCGGCCACACTTGCCAAACGCACTTCGATACTCGTATGGCCCTGCGGCACAACGGGGGACGCACGGGCCATGCCCGACATAAGCACATCGTGCGCGCCGATGCCCACCTGTGCGATCAAGCCGACGGCGTCGTCAAGCGTATGGAAGGCGTTGCTCAGCGAGCCATCGCTCGGCGCCTCACGTAACTCCACGTCTTCGCGTGTGATGGCTGTGCCTTTGGCGACATTCCGCACCGCGACCACAATAGGCTGCGTGGCGATGGCTGCGCGTACGCATTGCAGCGTGGCGAATACCGTCAGGCCAGCGCACAATGCGGCGAGGAACCGATGCAGGCGTGCGTTGCTTCGTCTGGCTTCCAACGATGCGGCAGTCGAACCATGCCGGTCTCGTTGCAGACGCGTCGTGCGCGCGGTCCGTCCTTCCGAAGCCGTCGATGTGCGCAAACTCGAATGTGGCCGGCGGTCCATCAAGGAATGAAAAAAGGTCATCATGCATGCATGATGACCTGATTGTTATGACCACGGCAAGCGGAATCCGGGGTTGTGGTCGGAGAATGGGAGTTATCCACAATCTCCGGCGTGTCGCGTTGGATTCCGCGCCTGTGGGTCACTTGGATTTGTCGGTGCGGTAGAAGCCGGACCCCTTGAACTCGATCGGCACCGCGGAATAAACCTTGCGGACCTGCTCCTCGCCGCATTCCGGGCATACGGTGATCGGATCGTCGGTGAACGACTGCTGCTCGGTGAAGTCGTAGTTGCAGTTCTTGCAACGGTAATGGTAAGTAGGCACGATATCCTCGCTTTACGCACAATCCCAAATTTCTTAACGGGACATATCCTAGTACGTTCCCTGAGACGGCCCCGCAACCGTCCTATCCTCGGACATCGGCATAACCATCCGGCGTGAGCACGCCGTCGACGGGAATATCATGCGGCTCATGCGGCACGGTCTCGTCGGTCGGCTCCCAAGGCCAGCAAACGGCGACCACGCGCGCGGTGCTGCTACGATGCTCCAAAGCGCGGTCGTACCAACCGCCGCCGCGCCCCAATCGGAAACCATGTTCGTCCACAGCGAACGCTGGCACAATGATCAGCTCGGCCGAAGTGAGAACTTCCGGTCCTTCCGCTGCGTTTTCCGGCTCCTGCGGGCGATGTGTGTTGATGGAACCATCAGCATTGCGCTGGTCGCGCAGATCGTCAAGACCGTTCAGCTCACTCCAGCCGACTTCCATGCCAGCACCCAGACGCGGCACCAAAACACGGCAATCCGCGTCGAACATCGCTTCGAGCAACGGCATCATCGATATTTCACTGCCCATCGAGGCGAAGGCCGCGACGGTCGATCGCGGTCGAATCAGCGACGCTTCCAATGCGTGTTCGGCAAGCAGCCGTCCCGCTTCGCGACGCTGGTCGGCGGACGTCCGCTTTCGTCGTTCAATCGCAGCCGCGCGCCACTGCCGTTTCAGCTCGCGTTGTTGCTCATACATGTCCATATCGTTCGTTGTACCACGGTTCGATTGCGTG
>UMHF01038831.1_pt1 | contig 9810 bp, 6 predicted proteins | sample 1965431 | NCBI WGS metagenome assembly UMHF01 (sample SAMEA4836088, study PRJEB28245) | human gut metagenome | biome: gut microbiome; material: fecal sample | place: Denmark | collected 2008
TGATTCTTTTTTCATTTCTATTAGCCTCCTATATCTAGGAATCTCCTATTCATATTAATGGATATCAGACTCTTACGCTGCAATTTCATTACTTCTTGAATTTTCATATCAAGTAGTGTATTATATTGTACTTTTCCTGCAAAGTTAACAAAAAAATCTAGATTACGTAAGAAAAGGTATAATATATTGTTCTTTTTATAAAAAATTATAAGTTTCTGAGATTTTTCTTGTTTTTTTGCCTTTGAATATTGTTTTTTTCTTAACTTTGCATGCACAATTCATTATAGAATAGCAGTTTATAGTTTACAGTTAATAGTTTATAGTTTACGGTTGATTTCGTGGTTATTTGATGATAACTTGCAGATTTCTTGTTAATTGCTTGGTGGTTTCGAGAAAAAAGTGTAACTTTGGCGGCAAAGTTGAACGTTTAATTGAAATAGAATGGAACAGACTGTATTTAACCCTGCTCAGATGAAGATTCTTCAAATGATGTCTTATATCAAGACTCCACAGGAATTAGATAATCTTGAAAATGTTCTCTCTCAATACTTTGCAAAGAAGGTTGATGAGGGGATTGATGAGTTGTGCGATAATGGAAGTATAACTCTTGATACCATAGAGAGCTGGGGTAATGAACATTTACGTACTTCTGGCAAATGAGAAAGATAGTTCTTGATACTAATTGCTTATTGATGAGCCTTCCAAGGATAAGCCCTTATCGTAAGATTTGGGATGATTTCTTGAAAGGTAAATTGACCTTGTGCGTTACAAATGAAATTATTGAGGAGTATTTAGAAATCATTGAGCAGAAAACTAATGCAAATATTGCTAGTAATGTTGTGTCTGTGATTCTAAGTCAAAAGAATGTGGAATTCGTAACACCCTATTATAAGTTGCATCTCATTCAAGCTGATGAGGATGACAACAAATTTGTAGATTGTGCTTTTTCTGCTGGTGCAAGTTGTATAGTGAGTAATGATGCTCACTTTAAAATTCTCAATGAGGTTGAATTTCCTCGCATTTTTGTTGTAAATATAAAAGATTTCGTGGAGTTATTATTGCGGAATCAAGGAAATAATCATCTTAATTAATAGTTTAAGATGTCGTAACTATTGATTATAATAAGTAGCAGAAGGAACTCATCTCGTTCTTCTTCAAGTCTTTACGACCCCTTCGGTTCCCCTCACAAGGGACAGAACCCCTTCTCGAAATGGGAAGGATGTAACCGTCCTTCCTTACCTTTTTTCGAAAACCTACCCGTCCTTCCTTACCCTTAAGGAAGGCTCCACCTCTCATCTCGGTCTTCTCCCCTCAGGGAAGAAGAGGGAAACCGCCCTACTCGGTGCTCAGAACCGCTACGCTCTAAGGTTGGCGGACCATCAAAGGTCTTCGCCATGTTGTGCGGGATGGACCGCCTGGGAATAGCAGTTTATCGTTTACAGTTAATAGTTTATTGTTTACGATTGATTTCGTGGTTATTTGCAGATTTCTTGTGATTTTCTTGGTGGTTTTGAGAAAAAAGCGTAACTTTGCGGTTAGATATTAATAAAATGAATTATTATGGCACAGGTAGCAACAATGAATCAAGCTCAATTGCAAATCCTCGATATGCTGTCATTTATCAAGACTCCTGAGGCTTTGCGAGATTTGAATAAGGTAATCTCCGATTATTTTGTTCAGATGGCTGATGCTGAATTAGATAGGATGTGGAATGAAGGAACCCTGAATGAAGAACGTATCGAGAGTTTCCGACATCTCCATGAACGTACTCCGTACAATAAACTTTTGCTTTAATTGAGGCAGATAAAGATGACAATAAGTTTGTAGATTGTGCCATTGCTGCAAATGCAAAGTGTATTGTTACAGAAGATGTGTTGAAGCACATAGATTCTACGCCTGAGGATAAGTATTATACTCTTCTTCCTGAGTTCTGGGAAGATGAGGAACAATAAAAATGAATTTAATTTATGGGGTGATTGGAACGTATGCACTTTCGAATTGCTCCGGCTCTTCTTTGGCAAAGAAGTAGTTTTTTAGAAAATCACCCCGTCCCTCTTTACCCTCAAAGATGAGTGCAAAGGTACAAAATCAAATCGAATACCCAATTTCTAGAGCATAAAATATTGGATATTAATAACTTATATAATAATCGTCCAGACTAAACGGGACACTAGTGCAGATTCGAGTGAAGCTAAGAATCAAGAAATCCACAGCTGGCTTGAGTGCCTGCTGTGGATTCTCTGGTTTATATTAAAGTGTAAGATTCTATAATACTGTCGTACTGATTAATCGTAATGGCATCGCCTTGTAGCGACCGGTGTTTTTTCCACTACTACCACTCACGAAACGTACGTTTGAGAAGTTCAGACTCTTGTTGTAAATATCAAAATACTTGTACCAAAATCCGTAGTCCGGACTATTACTGGCAAAACCTTGTGTTCCTGTTAATGGTGTTTGAGTCCACAAATCTACATGAATAGGATTTCGTAAAACCTCATTTTCCAAATATCCGCCGTAAGGTAAGTAAATACTACTTAGTTGCGAATCTTCTACTGTCTTAATTTCTGCACGGCTGTATGTCTCGCCAGATGGAGTTGTCTCGGGTACTACCTTAATAGTGGGATTAGATACATTGATCAAATCCTCGAAGACCTCCATCGTTGGGATTGCATATCCGCTAGGCGAAAGAGTTGAGGAAAGATTATTAGTCTTATCTGTAGCTATGTAGAAGTAACCACCGATTGCTTTCTCGTTTCCCTCCAGTGCTTTTGTCTCTCTAATGTAAGGACCATTATTCGATGCACCCAGGTTGCGGTCGAGCATGAGATAAATCTTGCCACTATTACCTTTCACCTTGACCACTTCATAATAGAACCAGCCTTTAACCAACTTACTGGCTTCTCCATCTTCAGCCATTTGATTATCTGTGTTCGAAATCTTATGGAAGATACCTGTATGATATACATCATAAGTAATCTTTACCCTAGCTGTATTCTTGATGTTGAAAGATGATTTCCAAAGAGAATTATCGTTACTATTTTTCAGGGTCACTTTCCAGTATCCGCTACCATTATCTTCAACCGTAAATCTAGTATCGCTGTTTTCAAAGCTGTCACCGGCCAACTTCTTGATGAGATAACTATACGTATTGTTAACTGGGCTAAAATGCAAACCTTCATTCCTAACGACGGCGTCGTCGCCGTCATACATCTCTTCTGGCGTTATACCTTGCACTTTATCTAACCATGTGAAGTAATCGTTTGTCAATTCATTCGATCCATCCCATAATGCAACCGGACGATCATTATCTCTTTTGAAATCATAACCTTTCTGTATAATCTGAGCGGTGAGCATTAAGTCACCGGATTTAAACGTTATTGTACCGGTCCTACTTTCTTCCTGAGCATCGTTCTGATCTAAAGTAAAGGTCAGGACATACTTTTTACCCTGAGTAGAATGGTTGGTTCCATCATTTGTATTCGTTTCTACAGCGGTAGGATTTGAATGTATCCAACTGTCTCCAGGGGTAACCGTATAAAAACTACCATCGCTGCTGGTTGCTTCTTGCAAAGTCGTAACTACAGTTACTATAGCACTGGTAGCTTCTGCGTCTACGTAAACTTTATCGCTAACACCCAGTTCATAATCCTTGCAGGCTATCATTTTGGTGATGGCAGGATTGTCATCAACTATTTGTGCCTCTATTCTGTTTTCCGGTTGTGCCTTGATGGCTTCCTCCTTAGTACTGAAACCATAATCATTCACCTTGGTTACAGTGATGTTATAGTTATGGTTTCGCAAGAGGGCATACTGAGAAGTCTTGTCTGCATCCTTGTAAAGCCCCACTTTATAGTAACCTTCTACATTTCTATATTCAGCCTTGATGATAACGTTAGCTACACCTGCAGAAGTTTCAGTAACCGCTACTTCACAGCTTTTTCCATCGCCGAAATTTGTGCTACTAAACTCTGTTGTAGTAGCTAAATCATCATTTTGTTCCTTATAGTTAGCAGGAGCAATAGCACTCTTGGCAGCTGCATGATTGATGATAAGACCAGCCTTATCTTCAGGAAAAACAGCCTTTACCGCATCATCTACTTTCAAGGTAACCTTGGCATATTGTCTCAACAGACTGACTGTTGCTGTTCCATCCAAGAGGGTATTTAGAGATACGCTACCCCAACATACTGGGCTGTTTGTATCTATTGCTCTCGATGTAGCAGTTGTGATGTTTTGTAAATCACTTGCTTCTGTCTTTTCGAGATTACTTACGTTTGTTACCAGATGAACCATTTTAGTTCCGGATGGGATATTACTGATTTTTGCCTGATACGTTCCGTCTGCATTCTTGCTTCCATCAATGTTGACATTCGCCATACCTTTGTAAGTATTGCTTTCGCCATAAAACACAGCAGTAACGTTACTGATGCTTTCAGCAGCGCCCGCTCTAGTATTAATTTTCTTTTCGGAGAAGTTGGGCAACTCAATGTTCAAGGTTACCCCCTCGGCAGGGATTTCATCCCCGCCGAGTCCGATAGTCTCCATTGCATCCTTGCAAGAAACAAGGCAAAGGAGCAATCCCATCCATATCATTAAATGCTTTATCTTCTTCATTTTTTTCCAATATTATTTATTCAGTTACGCCTTTAGGCTTACCTTGATACCATTTTCCACCTTCGTAATAGCCTGTATCGTCTTTGAAACTCCTGCCATTAAAGAGAATGATACTTTGGTCTGTCTTTTTCTCTGAAGTGGTGTATAATCTTATAGATTTCTCGTGTTCACCTTTTATCGCTTTAAGCGTAATAACTGTTTTATGCCATGAACCTACAGTACTTTTATGATAAGTATGACCCTCTGTATCGAACATGATGAACTGACCATTAGCTGCTATGCCATACTCCATGAACCAACCATAGATTTCAGATTGAGTATATATAGTAATCTTAATATTCTCAATTTCTGGCTTCTCATCATAAGCTTGCCACAATGCATCAGTTGTAGGATCAATGACAATCCAACCTTCACGGTCTTCGTAATCAAAGAGAGGAATACCCGGCTCATTATAGTGTGGACAACGATGTGCATTATAGCCCCAACCACTGTTATAACTATTATTAAACATGAGTAAGGTTTCACCTGGTTTGATTTTTCTATCTCCGTCAACACCAGCGTCATGACTTTTTGGAAGAGCATCCTTCTTAAAAGTTGAGTAATACCAGCCTGGGTTGGCATAGTCAGCTTTCATCATATCACCGGGCCAGTGTCCTGTATATCTCCAAACTTTATCACTCTTACCATCCGTTTCACCTATCTGGGTATATGCATAGAGGCGATGGTTGTTTTCATGAGGCTGAGTGAACACATTTGCGTCAGTAGACCATAAAGAGTCATACCATCCATCGTCCCAGTTATTTTTACCACCTTCATCCTTTGTTCCATTATAATTGTTTTCTTGCCTATTTGGACTTGATTCATCATCTCTAATATATGGTGTGCGATCATTGATAACTCTTAAGTAGATATAGTAATTACCTACTGCTGGTTTAACCGTAATCTTAATAGGCTTTTTAAAGTCATATTCTACACCATATTTACCTGTAGTATAGCCTCTTGGCTGAACATAAATGGTATGCGTTATGGATATTTCTACAGTTTGGTCAGCTTTAATACTAAAAGTTCCCTTATCAGTACCAGTCACCGAATTAGCCGTTATAGATGAGGTAACCGTTGCTCCACTTTCATTTGTATAGCTTATGCTGGATTTTGCCTCTGAGGCAGAGTGACTAGAAGTAGTTCCACCATCTGTAAACTCTAAGCCTCCAAGGTTGGTATTGAAGCTTATAACCTTGGTCATATTATCGCTTCCACTATAGATAGTTATCTCTTGTGGTGTTACATCAAAATATGGTTTTACATCATACTTTACATTAATATATTTCGTAATGTTACCAGCCTTGATCCATACTTTAGCTGTACCTGTATATACACCCTTATAGGCAGAATAGTTAATATCCTTATTTATTCTGAGCTTAATCTTCTTTGTAAGTATATCCAATTCTGGTTTAATCAGATCTTGACCATCAATTTTTGTCTCACAACCAATATTTTCAGATGTAATGGTTGCATTCGACTCATAGTTAATGAAATCGGTTGTCGTTGACGTAACACTAGCCCATGCCTTGCTTACCCACAAAGTGGTATGGTTGAAGTCGGCAGAAATATTCTCCATTTCCCAGGGCTTCACACTTACCTTGCAATCCAGCTCCATATTACCGAGGGTCTTGATAGCACCGGTAATCTCATAGAAGGTACCGCGAGGGAATACGGATACTTCTGTGGCGCTGGTTTCATCCTTCTTATGACCCAGATTGATACGATAATTGTTGACAGCAGAATTTCCTACCTTACCATTGATGGTAAGATAACTGCGGTCGGATTCTGATGAGATATATCGCTCTGGGAGATAATAGGTCTGCTGGAAAAGCCATTTGCCCGCAGCATTATCTGGAGCATCTTTCACTGTTCCAGTTCCTACGATATCATCATTGTTATTTGTTGCTGACGCAGATCTGTTGTCTGTCCAATCGGCATAGTATACGGCAGCTCCAGATGATGCCTCATACGGAGTACTTGGAATACCCTCCTTGTATGCTACTTTATCTTCATTATTTGCCCAAGTTGGAGTCTCAAATTTACCGCCCCAATAGAGATGGGTAAAAGGAGAGAGCTTCTTGGCTAAAATACTGTTGATGCTAAAGGTCTTGCCTCCGAATTCTGCGATACTTGAATCGAAGATAAGATTCAGCTTAACCTTTACGCATGTAAACTTCAGGTTAGCTGCCACCTCTGTATATTTATCACCCGCTGCTGCAATCACGGTTTCAGCGAGATTGCCTGCGGCATCCTTCTCTGGCTCATAAATCATCGGGATGTTTGTAGAAACCGGCATTCCCGGTTCTGTTCCAACGCCATAACCCAGTACTATTTTTTTGAGATCATTTTCTGTTTTGATAGTTTGACCGCTCAACACCTTGTTCATATTGGCAACCACATAGATATGGTAAATGCCCGGCTCGATATTGAGCTGGTAGTTAGCTACATGCGGCTCTACCATCATTGTAGCCAGTGGGGCAGGGAGCGTCTCTACCAGGAGCTTGCCTTCATTTCCTGTAGGGAAAGCATAGAGGGTCAGGTCGTTGATCAGGCATTCATCTACCGTAGCATTATAGGTAGGAAGGCCGGAAGCATCGTCGGCACGGGTGCCGCGGCTGCTGAGCACGGTTGGCACGAGTACATGCAAGTTGCTTTCTGACGAAATGGGAGCGCGCTCGCCTCCAAGTTCGTCAGAGCAACTTACTGTAACCAACAATATAAACCAACTAACTAAACTTAAAATGAAATCTCGTATTTTCATTGTTCCTAATTTTTAAAGTCAAATACTCTTATGAGCTAGATGCCCCGAAAGGGCTCTGACACCTGAAACGGTTAGAAATCGACACGCTGGATGCGCTTGACCCAATCCAGGATGGAGATTCTGATCTCCGCATATCTCCACTGGTTGCCCTGGAGGAAGAAGTCGAGCTTGTAGTCGTACTCACGGTCCAGGAATTCCTGCTCTGAATAATGCTGGGCTTCGAAAGCACCACGGCATTGAGCCAGATAGTCAGCAAGATTGATGCGTGCCACCTCTTCGCCTGTAGTCTTGTTCGTGATGGTGAGGATGGCGTTCTTGTCGTTTTCTGCTGCCGGATGCCAGATGAGTCGGGAGAACATGAGGGCGGCATGAGCGGTGCGCTCCTTTACATTGCCCTCGGTATCCTTAAACTCAGTGGTCCAGGTATAGTATGGGGTATATGTCAACTCCTCGTCGGGGAGGAGAGAGTTGTCGTAACTGATATCGCCGTTGGCATTGGTTATCTGATAACTGAAGTCATCGGCATTGATGTTGGCAGGCTCGTCGGTCTGATGCAGGCTGATGGTGAGCTGCTTGGTATCACGAACCAGACCGATGGTATGGCGTGTAACCTGCAGGTCTTTTACTTCAACCAGTTCGTTGCTGAGTCCTTGCCAGAGTGTATCGAGCGGTTGGCTCTGGTTGTTCACCTTGCCCTGTTCGCGGTCGAGTCGTGCATGGAGGGCGGTGATGTTGTCACCCTGCTGTGGCAGAGCTATCTGGAATTTGGCACCTGGCTGCGCGAGTGCATCTTCGTATTTCTTTTGGAAGGCGAAGGTTGCGAATCTGTATTTGCCCGGTTTCAGATTGATTCGCATGGCATAGTTAGGATCCTTGAGCGGCTGTGATGTCGCATCGTTATAGGCATCATGGCGAGCAATGAAGTTGCCCTGCTCGTCGTATACGAATACGCTGAGTCCGCCCACATGATCATTGAACATGTCGGCACGCTGCACGTTGTAGTCGTACTTGAACTGCAAGTCAACACCCATGTCACAAGGAGGCAGGTCGTCGTGCATCAAGTCGTTGCAGCTGCTGAGCAAACTGCCCGCCATGATGAATCCCCATCCCATGCATATATTCTTGATCCAACTGTTAAACTTCTTGTTTGCCATGATGCTTATCTGTTTTATGAAAAAGTAAAGTGTATAAATTGATTCTTATTCTTCCGATATAGCCAGCCGCTCCTTAGCGCTAGAGCGGCTGAGCTATATATAATAATGTGAAATGGATTACAAATCGACTGTGTCTGAACGCTTAGCCCAAGAAAGGATCTTTACGCTGACGCTGAGATACTTCTCATTCTCATCATCTGGCTGATTTGGGTCTACTGGAGGTACACCAGGGTAGCCAGGGCCATAGACGTTGCCAACTTGCAATTCATACCAGTTGTTACGGAGCATACCATAACGGCCAAGATACGTGGCGTTATCTGTTCCATAAGAATCACCTGATTTCCATGGAGTCAATGAGCCGAAGTGCTTAACACGAGCGATATAATATGTAACACCCTTATAATAGGTATTGATACCAACCATCTCTTCTGGACGACCAGCTTTCAAGCCGAGTTTATCATTGATTTCGGTAACGATATCTTTACCTTTCTTTGTACCATAAATCGTTTCGGCTTCGAGAACTGCACCAGAAGTACCATCCGTGATATCTGCCAAGGTAATCACATGTGAACCTTCAGTCTCGAGATTTGTATAGTCAACTGTACAACCTGGGAGAACTGAAGTTGCTGCTTTATTAACTGCAGTCTCTAAGTCTGCTTTTTTCAGGATAGTTTTCATATTACCGATGGTGTAGAAAGTTCCACCTTTATCTGCAAGGTCAGCACCAGTATCATCCTTAGGAGCATATGTAGCCTTGAAGATAACACGGGTCGTCTGACCCTGATACATGTTAGCCAAGTTGAAGGTGTTCTCTAAGCAATATACCGGATCGGTGAAGGCTTTATTAATCTCACTTGTAGCTGTGATAAAATTGAATTCTTTGTTTCTTAAGTCATCACCGTCTTTATCTGTGTTTCTGAGTAGCTCATTACTGTAGTTAGGATCCTTACCCCAATAAACTCGTTTGTTAATACCTGTGAAACGAGCTGTAGTCCAAATAGCGCCAAAATCAGAACTTAAATCATCAATATTATGAACAGCGAATGTCTTCTTGTTTGTGATATCCAAAGCCCAATTGCTAAATGTTACTTGACTCTTTGTAGGCTTTGTGGTTGCCTTGTCCGTAACAGTTTTTGGTCCAGGATCAGTAACAGACATCTTTGCTACTCCACGCTCTACATAAACATCTGCAGAAGGTTTAGCCTTAGCCTCTGCCTCTGTAGCATAGATATTATTTTT
>UMHF01051957.1_pt1 | contig 9808 bp, 9 predicted proteins | sample 1965431 | NCBI WGS metagenome assembly UMHF01 (sample SAMEA4836088, study PRJEB28245) | human gut metagenome | biome: gut microbiome; material: fecal sample | place: Denmark | collected 2008
TATATCGTGGCTTTTATCGCCACTCAGTTCTTATCGTCTATGGAATATCTCCAGCCGGGAGATTTTTCATGTTGCAAATATAAGTATATTTTTTGAAACTTGCAAGTTTTTGAGCATTTTTTTTCAAAAAAAGGCTATTTTTCTTATGTTTTTTATAAAATAGCCCCCATATTAGGCTTCTAATCCGTCCATTTTCCCTGTTTTTCTCCATTTTGCCCATATAAAACCTGCACCTTATTATATATAGGGGAGATTGGCGGCCCTACACCTTATTATATATAGGAGCTTCATACAATTCGGAGGTTGGGTGCTAAAGAATAGGAAAGAGATAAAAAACAAAGCGATATTTTTAGAAACTTTTCTCCACTGACAAAACGTGATTCTATGATCAGATTTGGCATTATTAAATATAAATATGTTAAAGAATCCACTTTAGAATGATTTTTCTTGCTAAAAAGTTTGTATTGTCAATGATTATTCGTATCTTTGCAGCAACAGAATCCGCCACGCTTCCCATTAGAACAGCGAACCAGGGCGGGTCTTTTGCTTTTTATGAGTACATTAAGATTATACACTAAGCAGGCTCTTTCTATTTCTGAACAAATAGAACTACTAAAAAGTAGAGGCTTAAATATTGCTGATTCATCCAAGACTGCAAAATTTCTTGGAGAGGTCAGTTATTTTCGTTTTGTTCAATACCTTCGTCCAATGGAGGCAGATAAAACTTCACATCAATTTAAGCCTAATAGTAGATTTGAAGATGCCGTAGCTCTCTACAACTTTGATATGGAGTTGAGAGACTTGATGTTCAAAGCTATCCAACGATTAGAGATAGCTTTGCGCACAAAAATTATACAAGAGTTCTCATTGGAACATGGACCATTTTGGTTCTTTGATACAAGCCTTGCTGATGACGAACATAAGTTTATTGAGAATATGAACTCCATAGACAGAGAGCTTCAACGTAGTAAAGAGGACTTTATCAAGGAGCATAGGCGCAACTATGACAAGCCAATTTTCCCACCAGCATGGAAAACTCTTGAACTGGCATCTTTCGGTACGCTTTCAAAACTCTATTACAATTTCTGTGACAAGAAATTGAAGAAGCGTGTAGCTCGTCAGTTCAATCTTCCTCAGCATGAGGTATTGGAAAGCTGGATGCGTAGCGTAACTGTCTTGAGAAACTGTTGCGCTCACCACTCACGCCTCTGGAACCGTTATCTTTCTACAGCTCCTCAAATGAGCGCTTCTTTACGTGGTGCATGGGTGAACATAGAAGGTGTAGATGCAAACAAAGTATATGCTATAGCCTGTTGTATTGCATATTGGCTTGATTCCATGGGATACGGATTGGACTTCAAGAACAAGCTCAAATCCTTACTCGCTTCTTATTCACAGGTAGATCCGACCGCTATGGGTTTTCCTGAAAATTGGATTTCCGAGCCCCTATGGAGATAACTTTACAGACTCAAAAACAAGTTAGTCTGTCGGCAGTGAACTTTTCACTATCGACTGCTTTTTAATTAACGGCCCTACACCTTATTATATATAGGGACCATCTAGATGCGAATGTATGAGTATCTACCAGGAATGTTGTTTTCTGCAGATTACCGAAAAAAATCCGTTTTTCTTTGGTATTATTCCCAAATAGTTGTATCTTTGCACAAAATTACAAGTAATACTGGAGATATGAAGCAAGATACTAAAAGATAAGCAACCCCCCATCCGGCTTGAGAAAGAAGGATGGGGGATTTCTGTATTTTATACTGCTATTCCATTACGCATTATATCATCATATAAGGGTGATGGTTTGCATTCTTCAATCAACACCGGTTCTATAGATGTATCTATATTAAGGGTGGCAAGCCATAATGAAGATGTAGTGTCCAGCCAGTCGCCATTAAGCTTAGGTATAACTACTGCTACATCAATATCACTATCTTTTCTTGCTTCATTTCTACTACAAGAACCATACAGATATACTTTCGCATTAGCAAGCAATGGAAGTATTGCTTCCTTGTAGCATTTTACTATCATTAAAGCATGTTCTCTATCCATTGTTTTAAAACTTTTGTTTTATTTATTAATGTTCTGCAATATTCTGGAGTCAATTTCTTCGCTAGCTCATCTTTGTAGGATGGGTATCTTGCCTCAATATTCATTGGCATTAATTCCGCAAGAAACTTTAGCTGTTCTGATGTCATTTTTGATACTAACCCGCAGCTTTGTGCCAATTTCAAGAGGTTATGGATGTATGGAACCTCGTCTGGTTTTATAGCACTCCAATACGACTTTATTGTTTTTTCTATAACCAAATGGCACATAAAGCCAACATATAGCCATCTTCTACCGTTGTACATAACCTCAGCGGTTTCGATGTCATAGTCTGCAAGTTCTTTCCAATATTTAACTTTATCTATTGCCATACTGTTCTTGTTTTTGTGCAAAAATAAACCAAATAATTAAGATTACCAAATTTTTAGTGTTAAAAAGATTTTTTAGAATAAAAAATCCGTAGCACCGGATATGCCCTTTCCTCCGTTAGGCGTTCTGGCGGAACGCCTAACAGACTAGCGAATCGTATTACACCAAGCCGCCTCATTCTGATAACTCAAGTGCTTCATTCTGATAACTGAGCTACTTCATTCAGCTAACTGAGCTACTTCGTTCAGCTAACAGAGCTATTTCATTCAGCTAACTGAGCTACTTCGTTCAGCTAACAGAGCTATTTCATTCAGCTAACAGAGCTATTTCATTCAGCTACTTCAATCATATCATTCTGACACTTCAAGTACTTCATTCAGCTAACAGAGCTATTTCGTTCAGCCAACGCAGTCATATCTATCGACTCAATGAAGCGTATGAACCTGTTAAATGACGTACATGATTTCATCTACTTACTTAAACTGGCTGGAGTCCCTACACCTTATCATATATACTGACATTGAGATGTGAATATCGGAAAAAGCTTTGGGTAATCAAGAGATTAATCGTAACTTTGTTGGCTGTTTACTAATTTGTTATACAACAAAGCACTTCATTCAACATAATATTCACATAAAAATGATACTAAGAATAGAAATTCCACAGGAAATTATTCGGCAAGATGCAGAAATCGTCATCAAAGTAAGCAACAGAAACAATGCACTGGGATATGTCATAGAGAATGGTAGCGAACATGATGCGCAGCAAATAGCCAAAGAAGACATGAATGGCGGTCCGACGCTGGGCGAATATGTCAGGGAACTCACCCAGCGACTCTACAAGAATGGCAAATACCGGTCTGCCGATATATATATGTGCACCTTGCGCAGTTTCATGAGATTCCGGAAAGAGAAAGACCTGCTGATTAGCCAACTTGACAGCCTCATCATGGAAGATTACGAGAGTTATCTGAGAAAGAACGGTCTCACGCTGAACACCATCTCTTTTTACATGAAACGACTCCGAGCTATCTACAACAAAGCTCTGGAACAATACGGGCTGGAAGACCGCAAACCCTTCGCCCACTCTTTCACCAAGAACACCCCGACTGCCAAAAGAGCACTTACAGCGGAAAACATCCATCAGATAGTCGCTGCAACAACCATCACCGAGGAGGAAGCACTGGCGAGAGATCTATTCCTCTTCAGTTTCTACACCCGAGGCATGTCGTTCGTTGACATCGCCTTTCTTGAAAAAGGAAGCATCAAAGACGGGCAACTTATATACAAGAGAAAGAAAACGGGTAAAGAACTGAGGGTGGCATGGCGCCCCTGTATGCAAGAGATTGCAGACCGCCACCCTTCACTCGACGGCAAGCATCTGCTGGGTATCGTAAACCAGAACGTGGTTACCGATGTCAGGAAACAGTATCACTACCGCCAATGTAGGGTGAACAAGGCTTTGCAGAAGTTCACCCGGCGCATCGGCATGCCGATGAAAGTAACGATGTACTGTGCCCGCCACTCCTGGGCTACCATCGCCAAGGAGAAGAACATCCCCATCAGCGTGATAAGTGACAGCATGGGGCACAACTCAGAGAAAATCACGCGCATCTATCTGAAAAGTATCAATGACGATGTGATAGACAGATACAACGATATGCTTATCGAAGCTATCAGTATATGAGAGGGAGGTAGAGTTATTCCGCCAACGATGCCGGAGAAATTACGTCACGACGTAGCAGTAGCTACGTCACGACGTAACAACAACTACGTCCCGACGCAGTGACAGCTACGTCGTGACGCAGTTTCAGGAGCATCCTGCCCATTATCAAGTAAGGCTCTTTTGAAGTTCGAAAGAGCCTTTTTTGAATCTAAAGTAAGCCTCGCTTCCATTTTTGGTGATAAAAAGACGAAAAAGGGGTTATATTGAACGCAAAAAAACTTGTTTTGTTCAGTTGTTGCACCAAGCGTTCCAATGAATAGAAAAACTAAAAGCAAGCAAGAAGTACCTGAATATCAGCTAATTATACCGGTTTTTGGCATGCCTAGGGTGTGGCAATAGGTGACAATAAGGTGACAATAGAAATAGGGTCTGTTGTCACCATTAAACAATTGTATACCAGTGAGTTAATATGCGTGTGGCAAATGTGGCAATAAAATCGAGAAAAAATTTTTCTCATGCAGATATTTAGGGGTACCTTTCCATTCCATAGCATATCTCCCGGCTGGAGATATGATAAAAACAATAAGAACTGAGTGGCGATAAAAAGCCACGATATAAGAACGATAAAATAACTTTTCTAAGAGGACCTTTGAAAGAGAACGAAGAACTTTTCTAAGAGTGCAGACTCTTTTCATCAAACGGAACTCTTAATTCGATATAGAGAATTAATTAACAACTTCCTTCCTAAAGGTTGGAAAAATCGTATAACTTTATAAATTATTACCGTATGAAAAGAATGTATTTAAGCGCGCTGCTTATGGGTGCATTGACAATTGCCTCGGTAAGCACATTTACTTCTTGTAAGGACTACGATGATGACATCAACATGAATACGTCGCAAATCAAGGACTTGCAGGAACAATTAAAGACTTTGCAGACTGCGTTGGATCAAGCCAAGAATGATGCAACAACAGCACATGCAAACTTCGCTACTAAAGCGGATCTCAATTCTCTTCAGACCGAGGTAGCAAATTTGGTAACTGCAGAAAAGTTACAGAAAGCCATCGATGACTTGAACGCCATTATCGCAGGTAAGGCAGACAAGGCTGACCTCGAAAAGCTTGCTGCAAGAATCGATGCTATTGATGCTTCTCTCAACAAAATCGGCACTACCTTGAAAACTTTGGACGGTGCTGTGACTGCTGCTCAAACAAACTTGGATACACAGAAGGAGACTCTTGACAAGTTGACAGAGAAGATTGGTTCACTCGAAACCCAGTTGGGCAAGAAAGTTGACTTGGAGGCTTACAACGCTAAGATTGCTGAGTTGCAAAAGGAAATCGACGATGCTAAGGCTGCTGCAGGTGACGTTACAGAAATCAAACAGCTGAAAGATAAAATGGAAGCTATCAGCAAGAAGGTTGACAAAGTTGCAGCAGATGCAAACGTCCTCACTGTCATGATAGCAAAGCAGCTTAAGTCTTTGGTTCTCAAACCAGACTTCTATTGGGAAGGTCTTGAGGGTATCGAGGCTCCTTGGGCAGAACCAGTAACATACACCTTCGGTGATAAGACCGAGTTTAATTACAAAGTATCTACAGCTGTAGGATTCAAGACTATCAAGGCTACTGTAAACGATAAAGTTCCAGATAGACCTGGCGAGAAAGTTTACTTGCAGAACGGTGCTATTGCTAAGTATCACATGAATCCTTCAACAGCAAGCTTGGAAGGTGCACAATTCAGCTTCTTCACAAACCTTGCTGAGGTATATACACGTTCTGGTGATGAGACCATCGCTACTCCAAAAGAGGCTAAATATGTTGCCAATGGCAAGAACACAGTTGTTGATGGTATTTTGAGCGTTCCATTCACTATCAATACCAAGAAAGTTAATGATTTGTTCGCAGAATGGGCAAAGGGCAAGGATTCTAATGGCAATCAAATCACAGACCCTGTAATTCCTAACAATGGTTGGGAAGATGCTGAAGACAACCAGGCATACGGCTCTAAGTTGCCATTCATTGCTCTTCAGGCTCAGATGAAGGATACAACTATCACATCTGACTATGCTGTTGTAACTCCTGCTAAGTACATCCTCAAGGCTCTCGCAGATAACACTCCTGAGACAGTTCTTGACCAGAACACATTCGTCAACGGTGCCCCACATGCAGGTGTTATTGGTGACAACCACCTTTATACAACTTTGTATGGTACTAATTTAGAGGAATATGGTAAGACACCGGCAGATGCCCTGACACATGGTGTTATCACAATGCCAGCTACCCACTCTGTAGTATATAATGAAACCATCGACTTGAAGCCATTCGTAGAGACTCACTTCGACTACGAGACATTCGCTAAGTATGGCAAGTCATATAAGGATCAGACTATGACCGATGCTGAGCTTGAGGCTCTCGGCTTGCACTATGAGTTCATCCCTATCGACTATTACCTCGGTGAGGAGACAACTAGTGAGACCGCTCACTTCGAGCAGATTGGTGACAAGACTTCTGGTGTATTCGCTCCTCGTTCTGTTGATGCAGACGGTAAGACCATCAAGGGCCAGACTGCAACTAAGGAAGCTGTAGAGCGTGAGCCATTGGTTCGTGTAAACTTGGTTGATGGCGAAGGCAACATCGTACTTTATGGTTACATCAAGGTTCGTATCGTTGAGAAGCCAGTTGTTGACATGAAGGTTGAGGTTAACCTCGGCGACTTGTACTTCAACTGTGGTGATGAGGGCAAGATGACTTGGTCACAGGTTGAGAACCTCATCCTCTCTAAGTTGGGTACAGACGGTATGACCAAGCAAACTTTCGAGAACGAATACTATCTTGAGAATGAGGGTGGTTTCACGGTAATGCCTACAGTTGCAAATGGTGGTACATTGTACAATGCTACAGATAAGTGGTATGCAGTACGTTACTCTGACGCAGACAAGACCAAGAAGGTTAGCGACGCTGACTCTTACGGTCGTGTATGGTACACACCTCATGACAACGCTACTGGCGGTCAGGGTTGGGATAACCAGACCAACGTATTGGTTTGGAACTTCACAACAGATGCTAATGCAGGTAAAATGAATGCAGCTTCTTACAAGAAGTTGATGGAGGAAACTGGCGTTTCTTACGCTTCTAAGGGTGAGAATACCAAGGCTCTCTATACATGGGTACGCTTCGTCCACAAGTTGAACGGTACTTCTATCTGGGTTAAGTTGAACTTCGCTCCTACGAAGCTCCACTTCGAGTATGGTAAGATTGCCAACAAGGACTTGCACCACTGGTTCCAGTTGAACTCTACATACGTTCCTGGTGGTGAGAACGACCTCGATGTTCACGCTAACGTTCCTACTCCTGCAGAGTATGGTCAAATAGCTCTCACAGCAAACAAGTTTGACAAGGACTTGTTGGAGTACTGGAGAAACAAGAAGGTACTTGTAACTCTTGAGGGTAACAAGGATAAGTTCGATAAATTCTATAATGCAGACGGCACCGCAAAGACACAGTTGGACTTCGGCTTCGTATTGCCTAAGAAGGGTGTAAACTCTACTGTAGATGCTGTAAATGGTACATGGGATGTTAAGGGTGCTTCTGGTTCTGTTTGGACTTTGACACTTGCTGACAACAACCACAAGATTGTTGCAATTAAGCAGGATGGTGCTTCATTGAATATACCTGAGATAGTCGCAGAGCTTCGTCAGAATGCTTACGACCACAAGTACTCTATCCTCCACTACTTCGGTGATGAGGGAGTTAATGACAACGCTGCTACCGACCTCCTCAACAACATGGGTCGTCGTGACGCAAAGGGCAATGACATCAAGAACGATTACTTGACAAACAACATTGATAAGACATTCACTGCTTATATTGAGGTAACTCTCTCTGATGACCCTTGCTACCAGCCATTGGTTGAGAACAACTTGTTCAACGTTCGCTTCCTCCGTCCAATCAACGTAGCTCCTAAGAATGTAACTTGGACCGATGCTTTGAATGCGGAGGAGTCAGTTAAGTTGACAGACTTGGTTAGCATCAAGGATTGGCGTGACTACAGCGTATTGGTAAATGGCAATTACGCTGATAACACCAACGCACAGGTTCCTTATGAGTTCTACAACATCACAGACTTGGCAGTAATTCGTGAGGAAATCCGTTCAGACGCTATGGAAGATATCTCTGTACGTACTGCAGCTGCTCTCACCGACGCTAAGGAAATCGCTCAGTTGCCTATCGTTGACGAAGTTCCTTCTTTGACAAGCTACAGAATGGAGCATGGTATCACTACAGCAACTTACTTGAAGGTTTACAATGGTAATAACCAGGAGATCTTCGACAGCGAGCAGCATGGTACATCACCAAACGGTATCTGGACTAAGGGTGCTGGTGATTACGTGAACTATGGTAAGATCAACTATGTAAACAATGGTGGTGGTGCACAAATCTTCCACATCTACGTACCAATCGCAGTGAAGTACGCTTGGGGTAATGTGAAGTACAGCAACACAAACTTGCGGACCTCTGGTGTTAAGACAAACCTTGACTACACTCAGAAGGTATGGGCTGTCATCACAGTTAACAAGACTGTAAACTCTGGCGCAAAGCGTCACTAAAATTTACAGATCATCTTTGAAATAAGGAGGGGGTGTCAACTCATTGACACCCCTTTTATTCTTAATAAACATTTATTATTATGAAAAAGATCGTATTATTCATTTTCGGATTGGCTGCCTTGATGTTCGCATCATGCGGTCAAAAAGAAAAGAACGTGAAACAGCTGGAGCAGCAATATCTCGTTCAACCTGTTGATTCTTTTTCGGGCAAGGACACATCCGAAGTTATGTACTTGGTAAATAGCTTCATTGACAAACTCAACCAAAAAGACATCAAATCAGCTGTCTCCATGCTTTCTTATCTAGATGGCAACGATATTGTACCATTGCCTGCTGGACTCGTCAAGCGTCAATGCAATGCCTTGGCCAATGCACAGGGAGTGAAATACACCGTTGACCGTTTGGTGTTCAACGAGGAGAAAGACAATATCGTAAAAGTTAATATCTTGTTGTTTGAAAAGAAGCCAGGCGATACAAGACCTAACAGCATTTCTCTGTATCTCAAACCTATCCGCAAAGACAACAGATGGTATTTGACAACTGTTGACAATATCACTGACTCAAACAACATGGGTGGTACCAAAATTCAAAACTAATTTTAGAGAATTATGAAATCATATAAATATTTATTGGCAACAGTCGTTCTCGCTTCTTTAGGAATGAATTCCATGGCACAGGCTACCTATACAGACAAGGATGGCAATGAGTATCAGTTTAAGAAGCACTTCTACCTCGATATTCAGGGAGGTGGACAGTATACACTGGGCGAGGCTAAGTTCAAGGACTTACTCTCTCCTAATATTCAGGGAGCTATTGGCTATCAATTCTCTCCAGTTTTCGGACTCCGTGCTCAGATGAACGGACTCTGGAGCAAGGGCGGCTGGGCTGGTTTCCGCTCCAAAGTGGGAGAAAAGCCTTACAACGCCAAATATAAGTTTAAATATATAGCTCCTGGTGTAGATTTCATGTTCAACCTCTCCAACCTTTTCTGTGGCTGGAACCCGAACCGTGTGTTTAATATAAGTGCTTTCGCTGGCGGTGGTATCAACTGGGCTGGCGGCAACCAAGAGATAAACGACATCGCTGCCACACTTGAGAACCTCAACGACT
>UMHF01062038.1_pt1 | contig 9773 bp, 9 predicted proteins | sample 1965431 | NCBI WGS metagenome assembly UMHF01 (sample SAMEA4836088, study PRJEB28245) | human gut metagenome | biome: gut microbiome; material: fecal sample | place: Denmark | collected 2008
GCTTCTTTGCGGAAAACTCTTGAAACGCTGCGGTCATAACGTCTGCGTCCCGGCCTTTGAAAAACACAAGGTAACGGGTCTGCTCGCCCTTAACCTTTTTCAGCGAAAAATCTATGTTGTATTTCTTCGCCGTACTCTCAAAGGCTTTAATATTGCTGTCGGTGATCTCGATGTTGGAAACACCCGCGTTCTGCTTCATAAGCTGCCGCATGGTCTGTTTCCCATGCGCGGGTTTGCTTTTCTGCTCCAAAAACTTTTGGATTGCTTTCTGTAACGCCTGTTCGGTAAGCCGCGCCGCGCCTTTTCCCACTTTGACGTATAGGGCAATCGTTTTTTGGGTTACTTCCTCCTGCAAGGTATCAACTCCTTTCCCGGTAAAGTGCGGCTATGCTCATTCGCCGCCGTATAAGTCGTGATTGACAAGGGCGGTATAGTAGCTGTCAATGGTACTCGGCGCGTTGAACAGCACCGCTTTTAGATACTGCTTGATGTTGCGCACTTTGGTTGTGTTCTCCCTCATGCAATCCAAAACAAACTCAATATGGCTGCTGTTCAGCTTCAAAAACTTGGATTTCACCAATTCGGCGGGGTAGTCGTCCCCGGCAATACGGATTGTCTTTCGGGCTGTGCAGACGGTTTCCAGCATAAGGTCAACAATCTCGTCCAAACGGTCTTTGTCAATTTTGCAGTTTTGAATGAGATGGTCGTATTCGATATTGTCCTTGATAATCTCCCTGTAAATCTCTACTGCGCTATTGCTTTTCGCTTCCGTTCTTTTCCTTTCCGGCGGCGTAGCCGCTTCGCCATGCGCAAAGGGCAAGGGGTTTAGGGAATGGAAAGGAATGGAATCGGTACTTGATAAATCAGTAATTGATTGTTCTTTACTTAATATATCTTTATTTAATTGCGTTGGATTTTCCAACGTTAAAATGTACCCTAAAAAGTGGACACGCAGGGGCAGCAGAGATCCCATGTTGTGGACACAAAGAAGCGACTGCCGTCCCATGAAAGTAGACAGGGTGAACTACCAATCAAACCAGTGAAATGGACATGCGTTTCATTTCCTCCGAGAGTTGTGGTAAGATAAAAAAGCAAGGACTGGGAGGAATCAAAACATGAAACGGAATCGAAGGCTGTTCAGCGCATACGAAATGGAATTACTGGCACGAAATCCATACACCTACAGGGTTCGTGCAAGGCAGCTTCTGTTTACTGCGGAGTTTAAGCGCCGTTTTTGGGAGCAGTACGAGCGCGGCGGAGACGTGCAGCAAATTTTTGAAAACATGGGATACGATCCGCTGGTTGTCGGGTACACCCGTATGCACAGCGTTCCGCAGAACCTGAGAAAAGTGGTTGAGGCAGGCCGCCCATTTACAGATGGGTATTCGGGGCGTGGTAAGAAATCTTCGGAAAGCGGTTGGCATAAGAGCCGTTCGGAACAAAAAGCAGAGGAAATGCAATATGAGATCGCACACCTTCGCCAGCATGTGGAGTTTCTAAAAAAAATTACAGATGCGGGCAATGGGGAAAAGCGGAGCCGGCAATGACCATGACACCAAGCCGGAAATTTGAGCTGATTCACGAAACGCTGCTTGCCGATGATAATGTTTTGAATATATCCGAACTGTGTGAGCTTGCCGGGGTTTCCCGTTCCGGATACTATCGCTGGCTGAATGCCGAGCCGGTGCGGATAAAGCGGGAATCACAGGATCGCGCGGATTTTGAGCTAATTTTGCAGGCATATCGGTTTCGTGGCTATGATAAGGGCATCCGTGGAATCCATATGCGCCTGCTCCATTTGCCGCAGCCTGTACAAATGAACGTCAAGAAAATCCAGCGTCTCATGCGGAAATATGGCCTGACCTGTCCAATCCGCAAAGCCAATCCTTACCGCCGGATGGCAAAGGCACTGAAAACCAACAATGTCGCTGGGAATCTCTTGAATCGGGAGTTTACGGCGCATGGGGCCAGAAGCGTGCTTCTCACAGATATCACATATATTCCGTATAACGGAACGTTTTGCTACCTTTCGACGATTTTGGATGCATACACGAAACAGGTTTTATCCTATGCGGTCAGCACTTCCCTTGAATTGGATTTCGTGCTGGAATGCATAAACCTGTTGGTTGAAAATCATGGCGTTTCGCTCAACGCAAAAACGCTGATTCACAGCGATCAGGGCTTTCATTACACCAGCTATCGGTTTATCCAACTTCTGAAGGATCATGCTCTGCGCCAATCCATGTCTCGCCGGGGAAATTGCTGGGATAATGCGCCGCAGGAAAGCTTTTTCGGGCACATGAAAGATGAGATTGATTTATCTGGCTGTACCGCATTTGAGCAGGTCAGAGCGATTCTTGACGATTGGGTCGACTATTACAACAATGACCGTTACCAGTGGCAGCTTGCAAAATTATCTCCAAATGAATTTTACACGTACCTCACTACAGGCGTTTATCCTCTGCAAGGCAAGCCGCCTGTGCATGATGAATCGCTTCTGACCAGATCTATGGTCACATAACAACTCTCATGTTTTTGGTATTTCATTGTGTCCTTGACTTTGGGTACACTTTAGTTCAGGTTTTACCTGTTCAGGAAAAGCACGTTTAGGTGCGACACCGGTATTTTCCGCCTGAACGGGATTTTCCCGTTTAGGTGGCTCCGGCTCTCTGGACTGCTCCAGAATGGTATATTTGATGCCGCCCAGCGTACCGTCTGCGTGGCGCTCCCGCTGACGCACGATGTACCCCGCACCCTCCAACTCCCGCACCGTGGCGCAGATACTGTCCACACCGTCCTTGCAGATGTAGGCAAATCCTTTCGTGGTATAGTCCCAATCCTCCGGCAACGACAGCATCAGGGACAGCAGCCCCTTCGCTTTCAGCGACAGCGATTTGTCCCGCAGATGGTAATTTGACATGACGGTATAGTTCCGTGTTTTCTCCACCCTGAACACGGCCATGGGCGCGTCCTCCTTTCTTGAAACACATTTTGCAAGCTAAAAAGAACAACATCACTCAAGCCAAAAGAAATTCCGGTTGATGAAATGAGCGATGTTTGATATAATAAATATATTGGTGAGTTTTATATGAAGTGGTGAAAGGTGAAATAAAGTCTTCTATTTGAAATTACTCACACGATTATTAGTTATATCTCTAAAATTGCCAAAGAGGTAGGCAAACTATCACCTATCAAGCATCATTCTCTATTGTTAAGAAAGGGGCAACGATTGATGGCTCAAATTGACATTGAACTTAACAACGTTAAAAACATTGTCCACCTAAAAGAATCCTTTCCTCTTGATAAAGGGTTATATGCATTAGTAGGTGAAAATGGATGTGGAAAAAGTACAATAATGCTTGCACTTTCTTTAATTGTAAAGACATCTTCTTCCCATATGCTGAAGCCGTACGATATATTGCCAGATAGTAACATTAAAATTGAAATTGGAGATCGAACAGACCTATGGTTTAATAAAAAAGGGAAACTTACCACCGGAAAGTTTGGTACGGCAAGAAAAATGAAAAACGGAAAAACCCACACCGCGTTGATTGCAAGTACACACATGGATGGCTTCTATGAAGGAAGCATTTTCTATGGTTGCCGCTTTGATGATTATAATATCATTGATCAATTCATGAGCGCTCCAGATATGTCGACTATACTGGTTGATGCAGATGATTTTGTAAAAGAAACACTGGGCTTTATCCTACATAATGACAGAAATTATTATCCAAACCTAAAAAAAATAAAGAGCCGACCAACCGCCATAGAAAAAGGCTTTAAAAATATGCCATACTTTAATGAAGTCAACGGACATATTATTAGCCAATATCGGATGAGCAGCGGAGAGAGTATGCTCATCTCTCTTATCGATTTTATTAACAACTTAGTCATTAAGCAGACTCGAAGAAGTCATGATATTCTCTTTTTGATTGATGAAGTAGAGTTGGCACTACATCCCGCTGCTATTGATCGACTTGTTTTGTTCCTAAAAGACTTAACCGAAACGTCTATTCACAATCTAATCATTTACTTCTCCACTCACTCATCAGAGTTAATTCATCGAATTTCACCTAGAAATATTTTTTATATCGAAAACAACTGCGGAAAGATAGATATCATAAATCCATGTTATCCGAACTATGCTGTAAGAAATCTGTATATCCCTAACGGATTCGATTTTCTTCTTTTGGTAGAAGATGAACTAGCCAAGTGCCTTGTTGACAAAGTAATTCGAGATAACAACTTGTCAAAAAGCAAATTGTGCTGTGTGTTGCCATCTGGTGGATGGGCTCAGATGCTGAAATTACACCATGACATGATCACCTATAACACATTGGGTGTAGGTAAGCGCATCGTAAGTATTTTCGATGGTGACGCTCAATCAGCAGTTGCAAAGCATAAGGAGTACAATTCTCTTCCAAAGAGTTTTTTGCCAATTCCAAGTATTGAAAAATATCTGCGCAAAAAATGTATTCTCGAAAACGATCAAGTTTTTATTAAACAAATTAATGATAAATATTTTAGTATCCGGTCATTGAAAGATATTATTGATGACTATAATAATGATTCTCGTACAAAAAATGGCATGGATAACGATGGAAAGGCATTCTATAAAGTTATCATCTCCAATTTAGAAAAGGTGGGGATAACTGAACAATCTTTTATCACATACCTTTGTGATGATATTTGCAGCTATGAGGATATCCAATAGATGCACTCTTAATTTCTCCTGAAAAGGGAATTGTTGCGTTTAACTTGATTGAAGGCAAGAATACTAACGGATACGAAGAAGCCCAAGATGATTGTGCTAATAAAATTGAAGCAAAGCTCAAGGGTTACAAGCAACTTGTAAACAAAAGAACATTATGTGTGGACATATATGTAATTACTTTCGCCCCTGGACTAGCCCGTTGCCCTGAGCATGATGATGATTATCCCCTTTGTGTTAATGCGTATGAATTAGAAAGCAATTTATCACAATGTACCTGGACTGATAATTCACATTATTCTAAAGTGGTATCAGTTCTGCAAGCAATCTCCTCCATTAGAAAAGGCAAAAAGAAAAGAGAAATAGTGGATCCAAAATCGCGTGGGGCAAAAATTCGTTCTCTCGAGGACTCAATAGCTAATTTGGATAATCAACAGAGTAGAGCTGTTATCGAAACGGTAGATGGAGTACAACGCATTCGTGGATTGGCAGGCTCCGGAAAAACCATTGTATTAGCTTTAAAGGCTGCGTATCTACATGCACAGCATCCAGAATGGAAAATTGCAGTAACATTTAATACACGATCCCTAAAAGGACAGCTTAGACAATTAATCAATACGTTTTATATTGAGCAAACTAGTGACGAACCCGACTGGGAGAATATAAGCATTATTCATGCATGGGGCGCACCTGGTGGCGGTGAACGAAAGGGTATCTACTATACCTTTTGCGAAGCTAACAATGTCGAATATTGTGATTTTATGACGGCTCGTGATAAATATGGACGAATAGATCCATTTGGTGAGATCTGTGAAAAGGCATTACACGAAGCAAAATCCGTTGAGCCGTTGTATGATGTGATTCTCGTTGATGAAGCTCAAGACTTTTCTCCTGCATTTCTAAGACTTTGCTATGAAATGCTCAATAAGCCAAAAAGATTGGTTTATGCTTATGACGAATTGCAAAATCTCAGATCGCAATCGTTACCTTCTCCGGAAATAATATTTGGAACAGCTCCTGATGGTTCCCCACGAGTCAAATTTGCTCCGTTTGAAGAAGGACGCCCCCAGCAAGATATTATCTTGGAAAAGTGCTACAGGAATTCTCGGCCTGCCTTGGTTACTGCACATGCTCTTGGTTTTGGAATCTATAGAAAGCCAGAAACACAAGGAGCGTCTGGATTGGTTCAGATGTTTGACCAAAGTAGCTTATGGAATGACATAGGGTATGAAGTGGCTGATGGTCGTCTAGAAGATGGACACCGAGTTGTTTTGCAGAGAACGTCTATGTCAAGCCCAGAGTTTCTAGAGCAGCATTCTGATATTGATGATTTGATTATTTTTAAGTCATTTGAAACACAAGAGGCACAAGATAGGTGGGTTGCGAGCGAGATAAAGAAAAACCTCGAAAACGATGAATTAAGGCCCGATGACATTATTGTCATTAATCCTAATCCATTGACAACAAAAAAAATAGTGGCGCCAATCAGAGCATTACTATTTCAAGAAGGCATAGCTTCGCACACTGCAGGTGTCGATACAGCCCCAGATGTCTTTTTCGCAGATGGCAATAATTCTGTTGCCTTTACTGGAATATATCGTGCGAAAGGAAACGAAGCTGCGATGGTGTATGTTGTAAATTCGCAAGTCTGTTTTGACTCGCCGTTTGATCTTGCCAAACTAAGGAATCAATTATTTACAGCAATCACAAGAAGTAAAGCTTGGGTTCGTGTCCTTGGCGTTGGGGAAAATATGGATGGCCTTATTTCCGAATACGAACAGGTCAAAGCTCATGGATTCACGCTTGATTTCACTTATCCAACACAAAGCCAACGCAATCATATGAACGTTGTTAATCGTGATATGAGCGAAGCAGAGAAAAAGCGCGTTCGAAATAGCCAAACAAACATGGCAGGGTTGATAGCTGACCTGGAAAGTGGGCAGATTTTCCTTGAAGATTTGGGAGAGGAGCAGGTAGCTAAACTCCGTATGCTCTTGGGTGAAAAGTGAGGATGATATGCTTAAACCGCGAGACATTTACAGCCAGGTGACAGCACTTACAACAGGGGTAATTGAATCTGGACTTTGTGATGCACAAAATTTTCCATCCATGATAACTCTTCCGCACAATGTGACAGAAATCGGTGTTGCCAACAAAGATTACTCTATTTTTTTAAAAAGCATAACATATGCTGAGATGTATCAGGCGGCATTGGAGAAGAAAGTATATAACATTAAAATGATTGACGGGGCTCTTTTAACGTTATTATATAGATTTTCCAATGACCGAATTGTTGCACATCGATTATCTTATTTCCCTGCTCCAGACTTGATTGCATTTCAAAACGAACCAGAATTATACGCAGAGGATGAATTATATGTTGATATTCTGGATCGGCGGATAGTCACTGTTCCAATTCGATTTGACTTTGACGATATTGTCCGCTGTCCTCTTGAGCATCCGGCTTCTCATTTAACGCTCGGGCAGTACAAGAATTGTCGGATACCTGTTTCTTCTGCATTAACGCCGTATCAGTTTATTTCTTTCATTATTGCTAATTTCTATCATTCTGCTGATTTTCAATCAAACCTTCAAGAGTTCAAGGACAAGTTTGACGAGAGTATCTTGACTGAGGAACGCGAACTCATACATATTAACACCCCTATATATAGAAACTAGATTAGCCTGCATATTTATTAAGAAACAGGAACATGGCCTTGGTTTACATGACAACCATGTTCTTGTTTCCGTATGTTTAATCGTTATTTTCCCCCAAAAGTTTTCCGTATTTTCATGGTGCACGAAAATCATCCACCAATCAGCTGGTATAGCGCGGCGAAATAAACAGCGCGACAGTTGTCTTATTCCGTGATTCTTGCTGCCTTGTTTGCCCGGCTTTGATTGTTGTGCCATACGGCTTGAAACATGAGGAATGCTCCGTTTGCGGATTCAAGCGCAGCGAAAACACCGAGATCATGAAGCTCCCCAGCGGCGGCAGCATAGGCCATGGAATAGCGGTAATACTGGCAGCACCGGCAAGGGCAGCAACACCGCGGAGGATGATACCATCAAGTCTCCGAAGGCCGGCGACACAAGCAATCTTGTTTTGTGGGTCGCCCTGCTGCTTGTCAGCAGCACGGCCATTGGCGCAGCGGTCGTCGGAAGGAAAAGAATACAGCAGATAATAAAATAGAGCCCCTTGCTCTATCCTCAAGCAATTTTCCTTGGTGCTGCCATAATCTCATGAAGATAAGTAATAACCCATACCGCCATCGGGACGGTCTGGGTTATCGCTTACAAGAAGAGATCTTTGGATGATTCCGCGGCCTACCTCAAAAAAATCAAAGCGACCTGACGCAGACGGCACGGAAACCCCATGCTGTCTTTCATATTACTGCCCGTCCACTGCAACGAAATCAGATCATCCACACGGGGACGATATATGTGCTGCTGTCGATTGCGCTTAATGTCTCCCGCAGGCAGATGATCGCACCTGTTCCTCTCGGTACGGAGGCCTTGTCAAGCAGCTTGAATGCACCTGTAATTTGTGTCGGCGGATTGATGCTTTTTTTGATTTCGATGGGATGCAGCTGACCGTCGCTCTCCATAATCAGATCGATCTCGTTACTGTTCTTGTCCCGGTAATAATGCAGCAGGCAATCCTTGGCACTGTTGCTGTAGGTTTTCATAATTTCCGACACAACATAGTTTTCCAAGATAGCTCCGTTTATCGCACCGTTCATCAGAATTTCAGGGCTTGAGTACCGAGTCAGATAGCAGACAAGACCTGTATCGAAGAAATACATCTTCGGCGTTTTGACCGTCCGCTTCAGCAGATTGTTGGAGTAGGGGTGCAGGAAGAATACGATCCCCGATTTTTCAAGCTCCTTCATCCAGCGCTTTGCGGTATCGTCACTGACGCCCACATCTCCGGCGATGTCATGCAGGTTCAGCATCTGGCCGCTTCTACAGGCGGCAGCACGAATGAAGTCCGCAAACATCACCTTATCCACGCCGGGAATGTCGGTGGTCACATCGCGGTCGATATAGGTCTGAATATAGCTGCTGTAAAAGACGTCGCGGTCTTTATACTTGCCGCTCCTGTGGCCGGGAAGTGCGCCATCCCAAATCCTTTGGTATATCTCGTTCGGCGTGGCGGGGGAAAGCAAGGCTTTGCGCTTCTGCAATTCGTCAAGCTCCAACGAAAAGGGCGAAACCTCCACCGCGCCGCAAAGCTCCGACTGTGACAGCGCGGACATGTGAAGAATTGCGGTTCTTCCGGCCAGGGATTCCTGCGCAAGTTCCATCAGGCGATAAGCCTGTGAGCCGGTCAGCCAATAGGAGCCGGGGGCGGCGCCGTTATCCACGGCGATCTTGATATACGAAAATAGCTCCGGTGCATATTGAACCTCATCAATCAGAACCGGTGCGGGATGCAGCTTCAAGAACATTGCAGGATCGGTTTTGGCAAGTCTGCGCTCCTCCAGATTGTCCAGCGAAACCTCGGCACGTGCCGTCCCCTCCATCAGATGCCGCAGCATGGTGGATTTTCCGACCTGACGCGGGCCGGTCAGCAGCACGCAGGCATATTCCTCGCTTACGGCTGCGAACTTCTTTTCCAGCTGTCTCTCAATATACATTGTTCCGCCTCCTTTGGGCTAAAATGCGATGCACCTTTATTATAGCCTAAGAGTAAAAGAAAATCAACCGGTTTCAGGCCAAAATACGATGTACGTATATTTTAGCCTACGCAGGCGTCGATTATGCGTATCTGCAACAGGAAAGCCGCCCGATTTGAAATCGGGCGGCTTCGTTGCCTTGTAAGTGCTTTTTTCGGTGGGACAGCCGGCATTGCGCGATGCTGGCACTTTGCGCACGCACCCTCATATTTGACCTCTCCCGCGCCCGAATTAGCCCCAAAACACCCTGATTACAGGTCAATTTTTTGGCTGATGCGCATCGCCGCAAAACCAGCAAGCCCTTGCGGCACAACGGCTTTAAGTCGTTTCCGGTTGCTCCACATCCCACTGGATAGGTTCCATACCCATGGAGCGTATGG
>UMHF01037868.1_pt1 | contig 9764 bp, 8 predicted proteins | sample 1965431 | NCBI WGS metagenome assembly UMHF01 (sample SAMEA4836088, study PRJEB28245) | human gut metagenome | biome: gut microbiome; material: fecal sample | place: Denmark | collected 2008
CAAAAATGCTGCGTTAGACATAGGCCGAGGGTGGGCGGGCCTGCAGCAAAAAATAGATAGGGAAAGGGCGTGACGGTCATGGCAAAAAATGGGCACCCTCCCAAATATGCGACGGTCGAAGAAATGCAGGCCGTCATTGACCAATATTTTGAGGATTGCAAGGGAGAGCCGATCATCGGCGATGACGGCATGCCGATCCTCGACAAATTCGGTCAGCCGTTTATCATTCATCAGCGACCGCCGACGGTGACGGGGCTGGCGCTCGCGCTTGGGTTTACAAGCCGTCAAGCGCTGCTGAACTATCAGGCGAAGAAAGGGTTTGTTGACACGGTTACGCGCGCAAAGGCACGGATCGAGGCTTACGCAGAGGAACGCCTCTTCGATCGGGACGGCCAGAGGGGCGCGGAATTCAGCTTGAAATACAATTTCCGGTGGGCAGCGGAAGAGAAAAAAACGGAAGAGGCGGCAGAAAATGTGTGCGGCGTCGCGGAACTTCCTGCGGTGCTGCCGCAGCCTGTGGACGCGGGAGGTGATGACAGTGGCACGTAGCGTCGTATGGACGCCGCAGCCGAAACAGGCGTTATTCATGTCCCGTTGGGAGGACGAGGCGCTGTACGGCGGTGCTGCAGGTTAGGCGGGGGAAAATCCGATGCCCTGGTCATCGAGGCACTGCGGCAGGTGGACGTGCGCTATTATAAGGCGCTGATCCTGCGAAAGACCTTCCCGCAGCTCGCCGAGCTGATCGACAAGACACTCAACTATTATCCGCGCATCTATCCGGGCGCGCGATACAACGGCAGCAACCACACATGGACATTTCCGAGCGGGGCAAAAATCATTTTCGGCTCGATGCAGTACGCAAAGGACAAGATCAAGTATCAGGGGCAGGCGTATGACTTTATCGCATTCGACGAGCTGACGCACTTTACATGGGAGGAGTACAGCTATCTTTTCTCCCGTAACCGCCCGAACGGGCCGGGGACGCGGGTGTATATCCGCAGCACGGCAAACCCCGGCGGCATCGGGCACGGCTGGGTGAAAGAGCGATTCATCACGGCAGCACGACCGATGCAGACGGTACGGGAAGAGGCGACTGTGCGCTTCCCAGACGGGCACGAAGAAATCCGCATGAAGAGCAGGATTTTTGTGCCGAGCACTGTTTTTGACAACAAGATCCTGCTGCAGAACGACGAAAACTATCTGACACGCCTTGCCGCCATGCCGGAAGCAGAAAAAAACGCGCTGCTATACGGCGATTGGGATACCTTTTCCGGGCAGGTGTTTACCGAGTGGCGCAACGACAGTGACCACTATCGAGATCGCATCAACACGCACGTCATCGCGCCGTTCCAGATCCCGCGCGAGTGGCCGATCTGGTGCGCGATGGACTGGGGATATTCGCGGCCCTTTGCCATCGGCTGGTTTGCGGTCGACGGGGACAGGAGGCTCTACCACATCGGGGAGTACTACGGCTGTACGGGCACGCCGAACGAGGGCGTGAAAATGGAGCCGACGGCGGTAGCGCGGGAGATCAAGCGCATCGAGGCAGAGGACCCAAATCTCAAGGGGAGACACATCTACCGCGTGGGCGATCCCGCGATCTGGGGGACGCAGGGAACGGAAAGCATCGGCTCACTCTTTGAGCGGGAGCGCGTTTATTTCGAGCGCGGCGACAATGCGCGCATCGACGGGAAGATGCAGCTGCACCACCGGCTTGCATTTGACGAGAACGGGATCCCGATGCTGTATGTATTCGACACCTGCAAGAATTTTATCCGCACGGTGCCGAACCTCGTTTACGATGAAAAGCACGTCGAGGACGTGAACACCGAGCAGGAGGATCACATCTACGACATGACGCGCTATGTGTGCATGGAGAATCCCATCGCGGCGCGGAAGAACACGCCGCCGAAGCCGGTCGTCTACGACCCGCTCGACATCAACAAGCAGAGCTACGACAGATATGCGTGGTTCCAACACACCTAAAGGGGGAAGGATATGGCAAACATGAGAAGATACCCGCAGACGCAGCAGCAGGCGGACGCGGCGGGCACGGCGGCAATGCTCGGGGCAAAGGGCGGCGCGCCGCTTGTCGGTGCATTCCGGGACAGCGACGTTGCGCTCACCGGCGGCGTGCCCATCGGCAGCAAGGAGGTCGGCGAGGCGGTAGAGACGCTGCAGAAGTACCGGCGGGGCAAGAGCAACTTCGAAAACCGCATCATCAGCGAAGAGCAATGGTGGAAGCTGCGGCACTGGGAGGACATTCGGCGCGGCACGCAGGACGCGGGGGAATCGCCCGAGCCTGCGAGCGCATGGCTTTTCAACTCCATCACCAACAAGCACGCGGACGCAATGGACAACTACCCCGAGCCGGTGTGCTTGCCGCGCGAACCGAGCGACGAGGAAAGCGCAAAGACGCTCTCGGCGGTGCTGCCGGTCATCATGGAATACAATGAATTTGACAACACCTACAGCGTCGAATGGTGGGAAAAGCTCAAGCACGGCGTCGCGATCTACGGCATTTTCTGGGACAAGGAAAAGGAAAACGGGCTCGGCGACATTGCTATTGAGCGTATCGACCCGCTGAATATCTTCTGGGAACCGGGCGTTGAGGATATTCAGAAGAGCAGGAACGTGTTTACCGTGTCGCTTGTCGATGAGGATATCCTCGAGGAGGAATACCCGCAGTTCGCGGGCAAGATCGGCGGTAGCAGCGTGTCGCTTGCAAAGTATGAGTATGACGATTCCATCGACACGAGCGGGAAGATCGCCGTGGTGGACTGGTACTACCGTAAAAAGGCCGTGAATGGGCGCATGGTGCTGCATTACGTCAAGTTTATCGACGAGGAGCATATCATCTACGCAAGCGAAAATGACCCGGAATGCGCCGAGGACGGCTTTTACGCGGACGGGGAATATCCGTTTGTGTATGACACGCTCTTTCCGGAGAAGGGCTCGCCCGCAGGCTTCGGCTATACGGCCATCGCCAAGGATCCGCAGCTATACATCGACAAACTGTGGGGGAATATCCTCGAAACGTCGATGATGGGAAGCAAACGCCGGTATTTCGCAAGCGAGAGCTTGAACATCAACGAGCAGGAGTTCCTCGACTGGCGCAAACCCATTATCCATGTGTCGGGAGAGATCAACGACAACCGCCTGCGCGAGGTGGTGACGCGCCCGCTCGATTCCATTTACGCGAACATCGTGCAGATGAAGATCGACGAAATGAAGGAAACGAGCGCAAACCGCGACGTTTCCAACGGCGGCACGTCCTCCGGCGCGACAGCTGCTGCGGCGATCAGTGCATTGCAGGAGGCGGGCAACAAGGCGAGCCGTGACATGATCGCTGGCGGCTACCGCGCGCAGACAAAGATCGTGCGCATGTGCATTGAGCGCATGCGGCAGTTCTACGACGCGACGAGATCTTTCCGCATTACGAACGAGATGCCCTACGAGTACGCACAGATCGGCGTGAACGAGCTGGGCGATCAGGTGACGGGCGTGGACAGCCTCGGCAATGAGCTGTTCCGCAGGCCGGTTTTCGACATCAAGATCAAGGCGCAGAAAAAGAATCCGTTCTCCCGCGCGGAGCAGAACGAGCGGGCGAAAGAGCTGTATTCGCTCGGGTTCTTCTCCCCTGACAGGGCGCAAGAAAGCATGATCGCGCTCGACATGATGGATTTTGAGGGCATCGACAAGATCAAGAGTCAGGTCAACGAGGGCGCGACGCTGTACAACGTGGTGCAGCAGCAGAGCGAGCAGCTGCAAAAGGCACTTGCGGTCATCGGTCAGCTCACGGGGCAGGATATGGGGCTCGGCGCTTCCGCTCCCGGCGCGGCGCAGGGCGGCGGCACATCGCAGCCGACGGGCAGCAGCGGCGGCATCGAGAGCAGAAACGCGGACGCGCAAGGGGCAAAGACCCCCTACATGCAGAAGCTCGCCGAGCGCAGCAAGCCCAACATGGAAACCGGCAGCAGCGCTGCCATGCCCGGTATGTAAGGCATGACGCGGGCAAAAATCCAGTGCGGGGCAGGGCGCTACTGCATCATCTGCGAGGGGCATTCCGCCGACACAGCCTGCTGCAACTACATCACGGGCGTGCTGTACGCTTTCGGCGGCTATGTCAAAAGCCGGGAGGCGGCGGGAAAGTGCAAGGTCGAGCGCTTCGAGATCGATGAGAAATTGCCTCGATTTGTCATCTGCTGCTGGGGAGATGACCGCATCGAGGCGGCGTTCCTCGCGGCCTGCATCGGGCTCAAACAGCTGGAAAACACAAGGCCGGACGCGATTTCGGTGCAGGTGGAAGAAAAATAAAAAATATTTTTTCAATCCGTGGTGAGAAGGGGAGAGTGCTTGTGCTACGCTGAGAGCGAGCGGGGGCATTCTCTCCTTTCACTCGCAGCGGGGGCTGCGGCGGTTCTCTTCATCTTTCCGCCGCACTCGCGCGCTGCGGGGACGCATTGGGGAGACTCTGCTCGGCTTACACGGGGAGCCAAACGCCCGCGATTTGAACATGCAGGAGGGAATGAGATGAACCTCAACACCATGCTTCCCGTTATTATCCTGAGCCTCTTTGACGGCGGCGCTGCCGCTGCGGGAGCCGCTGCCGGTGCATCGGGCGGCGCAGAGGGAGCGGCAGGCGCACAGGGCGATACCACAAATGCAAGCTCTTCTCCCACCCGGAAGGGCAAATCGGGCGAATACGCCAACGTCGTGTTCGGCAAGCAGGAGACACCTGACGATACGGGGCTCTCTTCTGGCGAGCCGAAGGGCGAGGGCGCGAAGATGCAGCAGCACGACGCCGGGGCTGCGAAAGACGGCGAGGGAGACCTCAAAAAGGAGTTCCTCGATCTCGTAAACGGCAAGTACAAGGACGTCTATACCGCAGAGACGCAGCGCATCATCAACCGCAGATTCGGCGAGGAAAAAGCCAAGGATCAGAAGATCGCGGACGCACAGCCGATCATCGACGCGCTGATGCGCCACTACGGTGTAACGGACGGCGACATGAGCAAGCTGCGCGCCGCATTTGACGGCGACGATGCACTCGGCACGGTGCTCTACGAGCAGGAAGCTGAGAGCATGGGCATGAGCGTGGAGCAGTACCGCCGCTATATGCAGATGCAGCAGGAAAACGAAGCCCTCAAGCAGCAGGAAGAGGCGAGACAGCGCCAGCAGAAGGCCGACGAGACCTATAACGACTGGATCCGTCAGGCAAGCGAGCTGGTGGGCACGGCGGAAGCGCCGGGTGACTATCCCGACTTCGATCTGCGGCGAGAGGTGGCGGAGAATCCGCGCTTTATCGCCATGCTGCGCGCGGGCGTTCCTGTGAGGGACGCTTATGAGGTGTCTCATTTGGGCGACATTCAGGCACGCAACGCGGCGAAAGCCGCTGCCGAGATGGAAAAGCGCGTGATGGACAATGTTCGCGCCAAGGGCATGAGACCAAACGAGAATGGAACAACCTCCCAGCCGGGGGTCATCGTCAAAAATGACCCGAGCAAATTCACGAAAGCCGACCGCGAAGAAATCGCAAGGCGCGTGCGGCGCGGCGAGCGCATCGTGCTTTGATGCCCGCCGAAGAATACCGACTGAACGAAGGGAGAACAACAAGCTATGAAGCTGAACGACATTTACATTCTGCCGGTCGTGCTGAACCTTTTTGAGGGTCAGACGAACGTGACCACCGATGCCGGTCTTTCCGGCGAGATGAAAACCTACTACTGCGACACCCTGATCGACAACGCAGAACCCGAGCTGGTGCATGATCGCTTCGCGCAGAAGCGCAACATTCCCAAGGGCAAGGGCAAGGAGATCGAGTTCCGCAAGTATGACCCGCTGCCCAAGGCGCTCACGCCCATCACCGAAGGCGTGACCCCCAAGGGCCGCAAGCTGTCCATGACCACGCTGACCGCGCAGGTCGACCAGTACGGCGATTTCGTGGAGATCTCTGATATCCTTGAACTCACCGCCATCGACAACAACCTGCAGGAGGCCACCGTGCTGCTCGGCTCTCAGGCCGGCCGCACGCTTGACACCATCACCCGCGAGGTCATCAACGGCGGCTCGAACGTCCAGTACGGCGAGGGTCAGGTGACGGGCCGTCATCTGCTCGTCGGCGGCGAGGCCACGGGCAACCACTACTTCACGGTGCGTGCCGTCCGCAAGGCGGTTCGCTTCCTGAAAACTATGAACACGCCGCGCTATGAGGGCAGCTACTGGGCGATCATTCACCCGGACTGCTCCTACGACATTCAGGACGACCCCGACTGGAAGCGTCCCCACGAGTACAAGGACACCGCCAACATCTATGACGATGAGATCGGCAAGATCGCGGGCGTCCGCTTCGTGGAGACCACCGAGGCGAAGGTGTTCCACGCCGAAAACCTCACCGAGGGTGCGCGTGAGCTCAAGGTAAAGAGCGCAAGCGGCAAGACCATCACCGTCGATGAGACCATTACAGCGGACGACGCCGCGAAGCTCGCGGGCCGCATGGTTATCATCGGCAGCGAGATCCTTGAGGTCGAAAGCGCTGCGGCTGCGGCTGCGGGCAGCGCAACGATCACGCTGAAAGAAGCTCCTGCCACTTCCCCGGCGGCATCGACCGTCGTTTATCCCGGCGAAGCTGGCGCGAAGGGCCGCAACGTCTACTCCACGCTCATCATGGGCGCAGAGGCTTACGGCACGACCGAGCTGACCGGCGGCGGTCTTGAACACATCGTCAAGCCGCTCGGCTCTGCCGGCACTGCTGACCCGCTGAACCAGCGTGCAACCGTCGGCTGGAAGGCCACCAAGGTCGCCGAACGTCTGGTTGAGGCATATATGATCCGCGTGGAGACGACTTCCACGTTCGACGAGACCCCGCTGACCTAACCACCAAGGGGGGCGGCTGCTGATGCCGCCCCCACCAATGAAACGGAGGGAAACCCAATGAGCGAAGCAAAGATCAATCCGGCTGCTGATGCCGCCCGCGCAGGCGAGGAATACGTCAGCGTCCGCCTGTTCAAGGACAACGGCAAGTACAAAGACGACCTGCTGGTGTGCGTGAACGGCGAATCGTGCCTGATCCGGCGCGGTGTGACCGTGCAGATCAAGAGAAAGTTCCTGTGGGCGATTCAGAACCAGATGAAGCAGGACGCCTCGACCGCAAACCTCATTCAGTCGATGAGCAGCGACTACGAGGACAGCGCGAAAGCGCACAACGTATAAGTAAATACTCCGCGAAACACAAAAATGAGTTGCGACACGGCGCAGCAAGGGACGAAAAAAGTCGCTCTTGCTGCGCCGTTTCTCATAAGAGAGGTGACGAGATGATCGAAGAAAAGGCATACGTGATGCAGGAGATCAACCTCGGGCGTCAGGGGGAAAACAAGGCGCGCAGGGTGAGCTTCGACATCGCAGACAAATGGCGAGAGACCTACGGCGCTGGCGGCGCATTCAGCCTGATCGTGCAGCGAGAGGGCGACGCGGTGCCGTATCCCGTAACGCTCAGCGAAGAGGGCGGCGTGCTCTTCTGGACGGTGAGCAATACGGACACGCACGTGCCCGGAGAAGGCCGCGCAGAGCTGCGCTATACGATGGGTGACGTAATCGCCAAAAGCCAGATCTACAAGACGCGCGTGCGCGCGGCGATGGGCGAAAGCTCGGAGACTCCGCCGCCGGCATATCAGAGCTGGGTGGACGAGGTGCTCAAGGCCGGGGCGAGCGCGGAGACGGCGGTCTCCAAGATGCCCTACGTGGACAGCACCACCGGACACTGGTTCAAGTGGGACGCGGCGCAGAACGCCTTTACCGACACGGGCGTTGCCGCGACCGGCCCGAAGGGCGACACCGGCCCCAAGGGGGACAAGGGCGAGCAGGGCGAGCGCGGCGTGCAGGGCCCGCGCGGCCCCGTCGGCGCAACCGGCGCGACCGGTGCGCGCGGCGAGGTTGGCCCCAAGGGCGATACCGGCGCAGCTGGACCCCGAGGGGAGAGGGGCGAGAAGGGCGAGAAAGGGGATCCTTTCACCTATTCGGACTTCACACAGGCACAGCTTGAAGGATTGCGCGGCGAGCAAGGCCCCGTCGGCCCCAAGGGTGAGACCGGCGCAACGGGTGCAACCGGCGCACGCGGCGAGAAGGGCGACACCGGCGAGACCGGCCCCATCGGCCCGCAAGGCCCACGCGGCGAGCAGGGCGTTCGCGGCGAGCAGGGGCCGAGAGGAGAGACCGGCAAGGGCCTCACGGTGCTGAGCTACTACGCGAGCAAGGCCGCGCTGGACGCAGAGAAGAAGGCGACGGCAAAGGCGGGCGATGCCTACGGCGTCGGCGCGGCACAGCCGTATGACATTTACATTTTCGACGGCGAGACCGGCGAATTCGTCAACAACGGCCCCTTGCAGGGCGCGAAGGGTGAGACCGGCGAGCGCGGCCCGCAGGGCATTCAGGGCCCGAAGGGAGACCCCGGCAAGGACGGCGCAAAGGGTGCGGACGGCCTGCCCGGGAAAGACGGCGCAGACGGCAAAACGCCGGTCAAGGGCACGGACTACTTCACACCTGCCGACGTCAACGAGATCGCGGCGGAAGCGGCGAAGAAGGTCGACATCTCCGGCAAGCTGGATAAGCCTGCAAACAACGCAACCGCGACGGCAGGACAGTTGCTTACCAAGACCGCAGATGGGCAGGAGTGGAAAGATCGCGAGAAAGATATACTTAACGTGACACTGACGAATACAGATTCACCTGATAACCCGTATGTGTCAAATCCTGCTCCTGATGAGATTTTGGCAGCAGCGCAAGCTGGGAAAGTTATAGAGTTGAACTTCCTCGGGCAGATATTTTTTGTCAATCAGATCGTCGTTAATGCGATAACAGGCGAAGCCACCCTCAGTTTTTTGTCCAGCAGCGAACGTTCCAGCTGGCTTACTATGACAACGTTTGTTCTCTACAGAGAAAGCCGAAATGCACAATGGGAGTGGAGCTATTCGTCCGCAGACACATCTGTGCTTCTCAGTTCTATTGGTGACAGCAGCGATACCACAGTGACGTTCACGGTTGCCTCCGCGCGCACGGCGCTGGAATCCGGTACGGAGCTTACAATCCTGATGGGCAAGATCGCCAAGTGGTTCATGGACCTCGGCAGTCTGGCGTTTAAGTCGACGGTAGACAAATCCGACCTTGCAGGTGACGTACAGACAAGTTTGGACAAGGCAGACAGCGCGATCAATGTTTCGGTCACGACTGCGGACAATGGGAAATTCCTGCGCGTGGTAAATGGCGTGTGGGCAGCAGCGACCGTTGATAATGCAAATGGGGTGAGTTTCTGATGACTGAATATTTGACGAATGACGTCGACCTCAAAAAGGTTGCAGACGCAATTAGGACAAAAGGCGGAACCAGCGATGCGCTGTCTTACCCCGACGAATACGTTTCTGCAATCAACGCTATCACCACAGGGACGGAGTTAAAAATTGTGGCAAGCACTCCCTCTGGGGCGGCGGTGACGGCGACAAAGGGAAGCGATACCGTGAGTGGTATGTCGGTCAACGGAATTTGCACGCTTGTTGTTCCGGAGGCTGGCACATGGAGCGTTAAGGCTACGATGGGCGGGCAAACGTCCAAGACAAAAAACGTCTTCGTCGTAGATAGCTACGCGGTGGAGCTCTCTTTCGTGAGCTCTACACTCAACAATAACGACTGGGCGACCATCAAGTCCGTTTCCGACGCGGGACAGGGCGCAAACTATTGGAGCATCGGCGACCGAAAGGCGGTCACGCTTAACG
>UMHF01026013.1_pt1 | contig 9731 bp, 10 predicted proteins | sample 1965431 | NCBI WGS metagenome assembly UMHF01 (sample SAMEA4836088, study PRJEB28245) | human gut metagenome | biome: gut microbiome; material: fecal sample | place: Denmark | collected 2008
ATCCGCCAGCTGCAGGGTCGTCTCAATGGGCGCGGTCTCCCGGGCTTCCACGATCTTTCCGGCGATCTGCCAGGCAAACGGCTCTTCGCCGTAATCCCGCAGGATCCGCGCCAGCTCTTCCCGGCTCTCGGTGTTCACCAGATCCGCCGCCGTTTCGCCCTGCTGGCTCATCCGCATATCCAGCGGTGCGTCCGCGCGGTAGGAAAAGCCCCGTGCTGCATCGTCCAGCTGGTGGCTGGAGACTCCCAGATCCAGCAGCGCGCCATTGATCTGGTCGATCCCCAACTCTTCCAGTGCCTGTCCGGCATAGCGGAAGTTGATCTGCACCACCGTGGCAGGCAGCCCGGCCAGACGCGCCCGCGCCGTCTGCACGGCATCCGGATCCTGATCCAGCGAGATCAGCCGGCCGCCCTTCGCAGCGTCCAGCCGCAGGGCGATCTGGCGGGAATGCCCCGCACCGCCGGCAGTTCCGTCCAGATAGATGCCCGCCGGATCAATGGCCAGCCCCTCCAGGCATTCGTTCAGCAGAACAGGGATATGCTCAAACGAGGTCGGGTCAAAGGGCTGCTTTTCTTCTGAAGCCATTGGCACGGCCTCCTTTCTCTCTTGCAGATTTGGATTCGTATCAGAGATGCAGCATCCGCAGGCGCTCGGCGCGCTGCTCATTGCTCACCGCTGCACGGCGGGCATTCCAGACGTCGGTCGCCCAGATCTCCGCATGACCGCGGTTGCCGATGATGGTCACTTCTTTTTCCAGCCCGGCATAACGGCGCAGTTCGGCGGGCAGCAGGATGCGTCCCTGCCGGTCCGGGGTCACCTCGCAGGCGGTGCTGAACAGATCGCCGGTGATCGCCCAGCTGTCCATCAGCTCCCCGCTGTCCAGCTTGTCCGCAAGTTTTTCCACTTCGGCCAGCGGCAGTGCAAACAGACAATGGTCGACCCATTCCAGCACTACAAAACTACCACCCATGGCGTCCCGGAATTTCGGGGGGAAATTCAGCCGGCCTTTGGCGTCGATGAGATAATCATACCGGCCAAAGAACATCCGTGCCGCCCCCTTCCGCAGGGGATCGGAGGGCCGAAGCCCTACTTTTCCCCACTTTGCCCCACTGATACACTTTCATTGTAACAAAACGGGCCTGCGAATGCAAGACTTTCCAGGGGGGAACTTTGCGCAAAATGTAACAAAAAAAGTCCCTGTGAGCCGTCATTTCTGCTCACGGGGACTCTGTTTTCCATTCGATGAAATTTTTGTGGAAATCTCAGCCGTTCTTCTTGCCGTTCTGGCGCAGGTTTGCCCGCACATTCTTGACCTGTGCCGCGTTTTCTGCCATGACTTCTTCGGTGTTCCGCAGCATATTATCACAGTAATCGGTCACCTTCTGGCGCAGTGCACGCATTTCGGCCTGGGTGCTGCTGCTGATCTCGGCGGCACGCTGCTGGGCGGCTTTGACGATCTCTGCATCACTGGTCAGGATGCGGGCGCGCTCCTCGGCTTTTTTCACGATGGCCTGCGCCTGTGCGTTGGCGCTGTCCACGATCTGGGCGCGGTCGTTCACGATCTGCTGGGCCTGCCGCAGTTCTCCGGGCAGGTTGGCACGGATCTCGTCCAGATATTCCTGGATCTGCGCCACATCCACCAGGCGCTTGCCGCCGGACAGCGGCATACTGGCGCTCTCGTCCAGCGTATCCTCAATGGTATCCAAAAGCTCGTTCACATTCATAGCGTTTCCTCCTGGGTATGTTCCATGGGTTTGGTATACTTCCACAGCAGCACCTTGCCGTACTTGTACTGCTTCTGCAGGGTCAGGCCGCCTGCCTGCGCCGGCAGCACGATGCCGGTCTCGCTCTCGCACAGGACGGTGCCGCCCGGTGCGGTGCACCGATCCACGGCGGGCAGGATCTTTTCCAGCGTCCCATTGTGGAAGGGCGGGTCCAGCAGCACCACATCGAACTGCTCCCGGCAGGCCGACAGATACCGTGCTGCTTCCCCCACATTGACACGGCTGCGGTCAAATACGCCGCACGCCTTGCAGTTGCGCATCACGATGCTGACGGCCTCGCGGTTTTCGTCCAGGAAAACGCACCGCGCCGCACCGCGGCTCAGGGCTTCAATGCCCAGCTGGCCGCTGCCCGCGTACAGATCCAGCACCCGCGCCCCGGGCAGGTCGAACTGTACGATGCTGAACATCGCCTCCTTCACCTGCGAGAGGGTGGGACGGGTCACATCGGTGCCGGGCAGTGCTTCCAGCCGCCGGCCCCGGGCTTCTCCTGCAATCACGCGCATATTGGAACCTCCTTCTGACCGCCGGGCGGAACGCCATCCGGTCTGTGAACTTGTTTTCTGTATCTACATATTATCGCCAAACCGTGCTGTCTTGTCAAGTGCCGGGGCGCATTGCACGCCCCGCGGCTTTGTGCTACAATCATATCAGCAGCGCCGGGCATTTTGCGGCGCATTCTGGACCAAAGGAGAGTATTTTTTATGAAAGTCCTGCTCATCAACGGCAGCCCCCACGAAAAGGGCTGCACCTATACTGCCCTGTCCCTCATCGCCCAGGAGCTGAATGCCGGCGGCATCGACACCGAGATCCTGCACGTCGGCGGCAAGCCGGTGGGCGGCTGCATCGGCTGCGGCGGCTGTGCTTCCGGCAATGGCTGTGTGTTCGGCGGAGTGGTCAACGAAGCCATCGAGAAGGCCAAGACCGCCGACGGCTTCGTGTTCGGCAGCCCGGTGCACTACGCCTCCGCTTCCGGCAACATGACCAGCTTCATGGACCGGCTGTCCTATGCCGGCGGCAGATACCTGGCCTACAAGCCCGCCGCCATCTGCTGCTCGGCCCGCCGCGCCGGCACCACCACCACCCTGGATCAGCTGGTCAAGTACCCGCAGTTCTTCCATATGCCGCTGGTCAACGGCTCTTACTGGGCCATGGTGCACGGCTCCAACGCCGAGCAGGTGCTGCAGGATGCCGAGGGCTGCGCCGTGATGCAGGAGCTGGGCCGCAACATGGCCTGGATGCTGCACTGCATCGAGGCCGGCAAAGCCGCCGGCTTTGAACACCCGCAGAACCCCAGGCGCCCCATGACCAACTTCATCCGCTGAGTCCTTCGGCGGCCTCCCGCGCAGGCACCCGCGTCCGCTCTCCCAGACAATGGGAGGGCTTTTTTATTCAGGCAGGCACTCGGCCGCTTTTTCTGCCAGAAATGCCTTAAAATCCCCCCAAATGGCACGCAGATTCTTTTTTCGTTCATAAGTTTGTGCTACTATAAGAAGTAGAGTAATTTTGCAAGGGACGGAGATCAGGCTATGGAACACTACGACTGGAACGACGGCTGGCTGTTTGCCCCTACATTCGACCCTGCCCTGGTGCGCCCGGACTGCACCGGGCTGACCCTGGAGCCGGTGCGCATCCCGCATACGGTCAAAGTCCTGCCCTACAACTACTGCAGCGAGAACGAATATCAGCGGGTGAGCGGTTACCGGAAGGAATTCTTTGCGCCCAGGGAGTGGGCAGGCCGCACGGTCCTGCTCACTTTCGGGGCGGTGGCCCACGATGCCACCGTGTTCTGCAACGGGCGGCGGCTGTTCCACCATGGGTGCGGCTATACTTCCTTTACGGTGGATCTGACCTGTGCCCTGCACTTCGGCCAGAAAAACGTGGTGGCCGTGCGCTGTGACAGCCGCGAGGATCTGAACGTTCCGCCCTTCGGCGGGCAGATCGACTACCTGACCTACGGCGGCATCTATCGCGCCGTCAGCCTGGACATCAAGGAACCGGCCTATCTGCGGGATGTGTTCATCGAGGCCAGGGCCGAGGGTGATTTCCGCATCTACACCTCCACGGTGGGCGAGACGGTGGGCTGCACGCTGCAGGCGGAGATCCGCAGCCCCGCCGGGAGCCGCGCGGTGTACAGCGGGGAGCTTTCCCTGCCCATCACCGGCACCCTGAACGGCGTGCACCCTTGGAGCATCGAGCACCCCACCCTGTACACCCTCACGGTACAGCTCATCCGGCCCGGCACCAGCGGCCTGCCCGCCCGTGTGCTGGACGAAAAAACGGTCCGCTTCGGTTTCCGCACCCTGCAGTTCGTGGCAGGCGGGCTGTACCTGAACGGCCAGCGGGTGGAACTGCGGGGCCTGAACCGCCACCAGAGCTTTGCCTATCAGGGCTACGCCATGCCGGACAGCATCCAGCGGCTGGACGCGCAGATTTTGAAAAAGGACCTGGGCTGCAATGCCGTGCGCACCAGCCACTACCCCCAGAGCCCGGCCTTCCTGGATGCCTGCGATGAACTGGGCCTGCTGGTGTTCACTGAAATGCCCGGCTGGCAGCACATCGGCGACGAAAGCTGGAAGGCGCAGGCGCTGCAGAACTGCCGGGAGATGGTCTGTCAGTACCGCAACCATCCCAGCATTTTCCTGTGGGGTGCCCGCATCAACGGCAGTCCCGACGATGAGCCGTTCTACAAGCGCACCAACGAGGCCATCCATCGGCTGGATCCTACCCGCCCCACGGCCGGTGCCCACATCCGCCGGAAGGAGCAGCTGCTGGAGGACGTGTACGCCTACAACGATTATTCCTACCGGGGCCGCGGCCCCGCCTGCGAGGCCCGTGCGGCCGTGACCCCGGACACCCGCAAGGGCTACCTCATCAGCGAGTTCGGCGGGCAGCAGTTTCCGGCCAAGCCTTTCGATGACGAGCCGCACCGGCTGGTGCAGGCTCTGCGCCTTGCTGCCGCGCTGAACGATTCCATCGCCCAGCAGGGCGTGGCCGGAAGCTTTGGCTGGTGTATGGCGGACTACAACACCCACCGGGAGTTCGGCAGCGGGGACCGCATCTGCTACCACGGCGTGCTGGATCTGTTCCGCAACCCGAAGCTCTCCGCCGCCGTCTATGCCAGCCAGAAAACGCCCCGCGCCCCTTCGGACATCGTGCTGGAGGTCTCCTCCGGCATGGCGCTGGGCGACCTGCCCGGCGGTGTGCCCGGAGCCTGCTGGGTGTTCACCAATGCCGAGAGCGTGCGCCTGTACCGTGACAACGATTTTGTGGCGGAGTTCGGGCCGGACCGGCACGGACGCTTTGCCGCGCTGCCGCACCCGCCCATTGAGATCAACGATTTCGTCGGTTCCCTGCTGGAAAAGTACGAGGGCATGGATCACGCCGCTGCACCGCAGGCCGCCGCCATCCTCAACGAAATGCGCCGGGATGCCATGGAGCTTTCGCCCCTGTCCCGGGCCAGGATGCTCTCTCTGCGCCTGAACTGGAGCGACTTGGTGCGGATGTACTACAAATACATCGGCGTGCTGGGCGGGCCGGCGCCGGTCTACCGCTTTGAGGCGGTATGGCACGGCCGTGCCGTGCGCACCGTGGTCAAAGAGCCGGTGCAGAGCGTCCGGCTGGAGTGCACCGTACACAACCCCATCCTGACCGACGGCCCCACCTGGGACTGCGCCGCCGTGAGCCTGCGGGCCATCGACCAGAACGGCAGCCTGCTGCCCTACTGTGGCGAGGCCGTGCAGCTGTCGGCGGAAGGCCCCGTGAAGATCCTCGGTCCCTCCGTGGTGCCCCTGCGCGGCGGCATGGCCGGCACCTATCTGGCCACTACCGGCCAAGCCGGCCCCGTGGTGCTGCACTGCCGCATGGAAGGTGCACTGGATACGGAGGTCCGCCTGACCGTACGCTGCCGGGAAAACGGGAATGCCGCTGAAATCCCGTCCCTTTCATGATAGATTTGCACTCTGTTCAAAGTTTTATCATGGATAGCTGATATCCTAGAGACAAGAAGAAAAATACAGGTGCCGTGCGGCTGCTTCCGTTGTTTTCCTGCGGCTCCCGAAGAAAAAAGGATCTGATACCATGAGAGAAAAATTCCGTCAGTTTATGGTCGGCCGCTACGGCACCGACGGCCTGAATCAGTTTTTGAGCATTGCCTCCCTCGTCCTGCTGCTGATCTCTCTGATCACCCGCTTCAGCCTGTTCACCTGGCTGGGTCTGGCACTGCTCATCCTGTGCTACTACCGCTCCCTGAGCCGGAACATCTCCAAGCGCACCGAGGAGAACTACCGCTACTACACCCTGAAAGACCGGGTGGACGGCAAGTTCCGGGGGCTGAAAGACCGGTGGGCCAACCGCAAGATCTACCACTACTACCGCTGCCCTAAGTGCCGCCAGAAACTGCGCGTGCCCCGGGACCGGGGCCGCATCCAGATTTCCTGCCCGCGCTGCGGCACCCAGTTCATCAAGAAGAGCTGAGCCATGTTCGGATACGTTGTACCAAACCACACCGCCCTCTCGGAAGAAGCCCAGGCCCGCTACCGCACCGCTTACTGCGGGCTGTGCCGCCGCATTGACGCTTTGCACGGCCTGCGGGGACGGTTCACCCTGAGCTATGACCTCACCTTCCTGAACCTGCTGCTGTGCAGCCTGTATGAGGGTGAGACCGACTGCGTGCAGGGCTGTGACCGCTGCCCGGTGCACCCGTTCCGCGGAGTCCACTGGCGGGCCAGCGGCCCCACCGACTACTGCGCCGACCTGAGCGTGGCCCTGCACTACTACAACGCTGAGGACAAGTGGAAGGATGACCGCAGCCTGCTGGGTCTGGGCTATGAAAAGCTGCTGACCCGCTGCCGCGACGATGCGGCAGCGCGGTATCCCCGGCAGTGTGAGGCCATCCGCCGCTGTCTGGACAGACTGGCGGAATACGAAGCCGCCGACAGCACCGACCTAGACGCCGTGTCCGGCTGCTTCGGGGAGCTGATGGCCGAGCTGTTTGATTACAGGCAGGATCACTGGTCCCCGGAACTGCGCAGCATCGGCTTCCATCTGGGCAAATTCATCTATCTTCTGGACGCCTACGACGATCTGGCCCGGGACAAGCGGAAGGGTGCCTACAATCCGCTGAAAGCCCTCAGCGAGCAGCCGGACTACGAAGAGACCATGAAGGACATCTTCGAATTGCTGCTGGCCCAGTGCGCCCAGAGCTTTGAGCGCCTGCCCTGCGTGGAGGACGTGGACCTTCTGCGCAACATCCTGTATTCCGGCGTGTGGCTGAAATACAACTGCAAAAACGCCAAGCGTTCGGACAAAGCCGGTGCATGACACCGGTTTTGTCTTGATTTCTGAACGCTGTTCCGGTAAACTAAAAGCATTGTGCAGCACTGCGGCTGCACGAAATGAGATGTGAGGAAGTATATCCAATGAGAGATCCGTATGAGGTGCTGGGCATCCAGCGCGGAGCCAGCGATGAAGAGATCAAAAAAGCCTACCGCGCCAAGTGCAAGCGCTGGCATCCCGACCTGAACCCTAACGACCCCACCGCCGAGGAGCACTTCAAGGAAGTGCAGGCCGCTTACGACGCCATCACCAAGGGCGAGACCGGCCCCCAGATGGGCGGCAGCCCCTATGGGCAGCAGAGTTATGGCGGCTACCAGCAGCAGAGCTACGGCCAGCAGAATTACGGCGGCTTCGGCTTTGACGGGTTCGAGGGCTTCGACCCCTTTGGATTCGGTTTTGACTTCAACGGCTACAGCCAGCAGCAGCGCGGAGCCAGCTACAACAGCAGCGACACCCCGGAGATGCAGGCCGCCCGCAACTTTGTGGCCAATGGCCGCTACGCGGAAGCCCGCCGGGTGCTGGACAGCATGACCGCCCGCAATGCCCGCTGGTACTACCTCTCCTCTCTGGCGCATCAGGGTCTGGGCAACCGTGTCGATGCCCTGCAGGATGCCCGCCGGGCGGTGCAGCTGGACCCCAACAACACCGAGTACCGGATGCACCTGCAGCGGCTGCAGAACCCGGGTCAGACCTACCGCACCACCCAGACCACCTACGCTCGCCCGGGCGGTATGATGCGCTGGTGCTGGAGCATGATCCTGCTCAACCTGCTGTGCAACTGTTGCTGCGGCGGCTGGAGCTTCGGCCCACGGTACGGGTTCCGTGGATAAAGAGTTATAAAAGAAGGACCTGACGCACAAAACCTGGGCGTCAGGTCCTTCTTTTGTTTCATGAAATCACCGATAGATCGTAAAGGTACGGCTGATGCTGCCGCAGGAGTAGTTGCCGCCCACTTCTGCAATTTCGGTATAGGTGCCCGGCTCGGTGGGCAGGCCGTCGCAGGTCTGATCGAACAGGAAGCCTTTCTTCTTATAGGTATAAGTGATCTTGGCCTTTTCCACGTTCTGGCCGTCCGACACCAGCACGGCGGCACGGTCAGCGTTTTTCAGCTCCTCAGCGGTCAGGGCGCTGGGCAGGTCTGCTGCCCAGTGCACGCTGACGCCCGCCGTCTTGGGCTTGATCTTGAACGCAGCCACACCCGCAGAATTCATGTCGCCTTCTTCCAGCGCCACCGCACCGGCAATGTAGCTGCCGGAATCAAAGGGCTGCTCGTCCAGGTAGATGTTGGTGAAGGCGCTCTCCGGCAGGTATTTGCGGATGAGTTCCAGCGCCAGCTTCATGCTGTTGGCCACCTTGTCGATGGTCGGCACATAGAAGTGCAGGATGTTCATCACCGATACGGCTTCATCGCCGATGCGCAGCAGCACGCTGACGTCGTTGCCGTCGATGAGCTGCTTGAGGTAGCTGTAAACGTTGAATTCCTCTTCCTGATCCGGAGTGGCAGACATCTTCTTGGGCAGCGGGATCATCTTGAGCAGGGTGCGGATCTTATCCGACAGCACCAGGGTCACATAGCCCTTGGCCTCGCCGCCGACGCCCATCACCACGCCGATGTACTGGGCGTCCGCCGGAGTGGTCTGCACCATCAGCTGATAGTCCGAACCGTAGGTCAGATCGCCGGCGGCCTTGATGCGCACGGAAATGATGTCGTTCTCGTCCGCAGAAACGGAAGCCGTCTCGGACAGCGGATCCGTCCGGGCGGCAGCAAACGCCGGCGTGGCTGCTGCACTGAGCAGGAACACGACCGCCAGCACAAAGGAAAGCAGGCGTCTGGTCTTCATGGTTCAGACCTCCTTGTTCTTATAGGGATTCGGTACCCCGATTTTACCGCAAACCGCTGTTTTGGTCAAGAACGGCATTCAAGTAATTCAACTTTTTGAGGATTCCGAGTCAAAAAAGAACGCACAGCGCGGGCCGTGCGTTCTTGCTTTTTTCGTTACAGCCCCTCCGTGAAATAATCCGGATGGCTGCGGCGCGCTTCCGCCACCGAGAGCTTATAGCGGTTCAGGTGGCTTTCCAGCGTGGCACTGATCTCCTCCGGCGTGCCGTGCTGCAAAGATTCCAGGATCAGCGTGTGGGCTGCACACACCGACTTGTTCTCGTTGGTCTGCAGGCTGAATTTCCGGATGCGCTCTACGTGCTGCAGGGTGGACAGCATATGGTCGAAGTGCGCTTCCATGCCGCAGATCTCAAAGGCTTTGCGGTGGAAGGCATTGTCCAGCTCCAGCAGCCGGGTCTCCCGCTGGGGCGCTTCCGGAGCGGCTTCCAGCTGGCGGTACTCCTCGATGTTCAGCCGGTAGTCCGCTTCCTGCTCCGGGGTCAGCTGCCCCCGCACCCGGTTCAGGATCTCCTTTTCCAGGGTATAGCGGGCGAATTGCTCCAACTCCATCAGCTTCAGGTCGATGGGCGCCACATAGGTGCCGCTCTGGGGCTTGATGACCACCATATGGGCAATGTTCAGCATAATAAGGGCTTCCCGCATGGGGGTGCGGCTGATGCCCAGTTCCTCGGCCAGTTCCCGGTCATTCAAAGGGTCACCGGGTTTCAACTCCA